>Ga0126380_10001040_pt1 | contig 10133 bp, 13 predicted proteins | sample PanSoiMetPlot_26_FD_92544 | JGI IMG/M metagenome (GOLD analysis project Ga0126380, IMG submission 92544) | Tropical forest soil microbial communities from Panama - MetaG Plot_26 | ecosystem: Environmental > Terrestrial > Soil > Tropical forest > Bulk soil | place: Panama | collected 2016-02-17
GCGGCATGAGAGTGTGTTGATTAGTGTCATCCGTGAGCGCTTTCGGCTCAAGCTGAGTCAGGATATCCTGGCACCGGTGCGCGTATCACTTCGGTGGTCATCACCCTGAAAGGCATGAAGTCCTAAACTATCGAACGCTGGGCCGTGCACTTGACAAGGTCGTCGATGCACAATGCTCGCTCTGCGGTTCCCGTCATGATCGCTGCAATCACTCCGGTCAACAAAAGGGTCACCAATATCCCGGCTACCGCGACCGGCCATTGCTCCTGCATCTCGCCCGGACACCCATCAGGCACCCGAGCCTCAGCGATCGCATCGCATATCTCGATGAGACACACGCCGAACGTTGTAATCACGGCTGCAAAGTTCACCAGTAGCCAGAGTCGCAGAGGCAAGACTTCTGGTCCGTCAAAATGTAATTCGACTGCGGTCATGGCTGAGATTGTCGCTGCCGCCATAATTGGCGGAAGAATCGGATGGACGCGCCCAATTCCGAACCAGTAACACGAGATGCACCAGTAACCCATCCCGAGTAAGCCTATAAACCCGCCTAGCAGGATCAGCTGCAGCCTTGCAAATTCCGGATTTGCGGACTGCTCGCACAACCACATCACTGCCCAGAACGCGGCCGGGGTGGCTACGAATTCTCCGACGCGCCGCCAGACGTTGGGCCATTGAGCGCGCATCTGACCTCGCGAGTCATCTTCAGCGCCTAACCAAAAGACGATGCTGAGAATGACGAAGATCAAGAGGGCGACAGCGGTACTAATGCTAAAATCTCCCCACACCTTGTCAAAGGTGTCAACGGGACTTCGGTATGGATAGGACAACACGGCCACCAGTCCGAATCCGATAAGAGTCCGGTACCGTGCGAGTTGCTGAGCTCTGCTCGCGTGTTCGGCTGAGCCATCTGGGATGAGAATTAGTCGCGCGATGGCGGCTCCGGCCACAAGCGCACATAGGCACAAGAACCACGTTCCAGCGCCGATCATGACGATTCGGTCCCACATCGTGGGCTCGGGGCTCCACATCGCTGTCACCGACTCTCAAGGTATTGGCGGATTCCGGTAAAGGTCGACCTCGTTCCCGATATCAAGGCTACTCATGCCGAGACGCAGCCTCAAGGCTGGACATTGAGTGCCGCACGTTCTTTGCCGCTGGCTACCTCCTCCCGCTGGGAAACTAACCGACAGGGCAGTTGAAACATTGGTATGTGGAGTGCGGTTCCGAAACGACGCCTAATTCCAACCCTTCAGTGGAAGCAGATGTTAGGAAGCGTAGAAAGCCCAGGTTCGATGCGATTACGCTATCCCCGGTCGGAACTCGCTTAGGTTCTGGTCGGCGGGTCTCGGTCCGGTCGGAGGCTCTCGGCTGCTTGCCCCGCAATAATGTCGCGGGCCGCGAGTGAAATCGCGTGTGTGATGCCGGTCCGCTCTGCGTAGACGTGGCCACGTCTGGTATCTCAGCCACGCACCCACCCCGCCACCGCCAGGGCCAGCGGTGGCCCCAACACCGCCGCCGCCGCCCTCGGTGTTGCCGGCGGCGGTGGCCCCAGGCTCGCCCTCCAGCCGGGCGCCGACGGTGACCGGCTGTCCGGCCACAGCCGCGTCGTCGAGGTCGACCCCCAGCTGCAGCCCCTCGACCGGGACACCCCGCACCCCGTCGAGGGCTGTCACCCACCAGCGACCACACCACCTGTACCACCCCCTCGGCCCTGACATCGGGCTGTGCCGGTCCCGCAGCGGGTGCCCCAGATCCTCACTGCCGGCCAGCTCCGGTGGTACGGCGGAGATCGCCGGCACCGTCCCGTCCCCCCGCCACCCGGGGTTCGGCTGCCAGCCCGGGTCCTCCCGGCGCACCACCAGCCGGCCCCGGCCAGGAACACCGCATGCGGCGTGTCGTCGTCACAGACCAGGAACGGCACGACCACCGGCCGGACCTCCGCCTGCGGCGCCGCCCACTTCGCAGCGAGCTCTTCGTGCACCCTGCCCGCGTCCGCGACACCATCGGCGAACGCCGTCTCGGCCACGAAACCCGCCAGGCGCTCCGGAAAGCTGCCGCACGGCCAGGGTCGTCCCGTCCTCGGCCTTGACCGCCTCATACGTCGGCAGCAGGTCATACACCGCCGGCCACTCCCGCAGCACATCCGTCATGCCGGCCAGCACCGCCGCGCTGCCCGCCCGCACCGGCCCCCGACCCACCGCCGCGCCGTTGACCAGCCAGTCCAACGCCTTCGACGCCCCCGGTGCGGCGTGCCCACCGTCAGCAGCGCCCGGCACAGCCGCGCCTGCCCCGGCTCGGCCAACCAGCGCGCCGATCCCAGGAACCACCACCAGCCGACGCAGCCGACCCCCACAGCCCCCGCCTCCCGACCAGGCGCCCCCTGCGGTCACCCACCGTCACCGTACCCGACCACTAGCCACCTCGAGGCGAAGTTCACCACCCGCGCGGCCCCGCCAGCCGACAGCATGCTGACCGCCAGCAGGCTCAGCGGAGACCGAGCCGGCGCAGACCGACCCGGGGACGCCGACCAGCCCACAGAAACGGGCCCGTGGCGGCGAGCCGCAGCCCTGAGGCAAGGGAGAGTGTGCCGACGCGAGCGCGGCGTCGCGAGGCCGGGCGTGGTCGGTGAGTATCCGGATCAGGCGGAGGGTGTTCTCACGTGCCGGTGAACTAGCGGAGCCAGTGGGCGTCACCGAGTCCAGCGGTGGCGGCTCTCTAGCTAGCTGAACCAGACCAGTGCCGGGATGAAGACCGGACCGAGCCGATCACTCGCCTCGCTCACAGTCAAGACAGCGCCTGGACGGCCCACCAAACCGCTACCTCTTGAGCGGTGGCAGCTTCGCTCTCCCAACGGTCGGCCGCGGACCCAGTCGATGACCCCGACCGGGTCAAAGCCCGCTCACACCCACCGGCGACCCAGCCCATGAGGACGGCGAACGCCAGCGCAGCGGCCAGCCCACCTCCCCCTCACCGCCGTCCTGCCCGCCCAGCAGCCGCCATGAGCCCAACCCGACAACAACAGCACGCCGCAGACGAAGCCACGACACAGACCGGACGGCGCACATCGACCTAGACCGGCCCGCCGCTGGCCTCCCCACTGCCAGCGCAGCCATCCCAGCCGAAGCCGGCCAAACCTGTCCGTCCAAACCGGACGGCTGCTGCAGGCACAGCCAGCAGCAGTAGACCGACAGCCGGGCGGCGTAAGACGTCTCAATACGGTGAGCGGCCGGTGCAGCGCGAGACCCGCGGTTCTCCCTTCAGGCTGAAGGTCGCGCTCCCAGCGTCGGCAGTCAGACCGCGACCACGCGGCCCGTCGACTACGGACCGTGGCCGACGCCAGAAGTCGAGCAAACACCCACAACGAACGCCCTGCGGCATGAGAGTGTTGTTGATCTTTGTTGCTCATGATTCCGCCGATGCAACCCGACTACTGGTCGGCACCGCCGTCGAGATCGGTCCTCGCCGGCCGCGGCCACGCGCGTGTTCGGCGTGGGCTAACGCGGGCCTAATCACCGCGCTCGGGTCGGGCCCGGTGCGGCCAGGACGGCGCGGTGGCACTGCGGCCCAGGGCCGCCCGGAGACCTAGCCGCCCTGTGGCTGGTGGCAACGGTGAGGGACAGGCCGTCGGTCCCGGCGCCGTAGTGCGTCCACCGGGCAACTCGCCGGACGGTTTGACGAACTCGCTTCGGTGGCAGGGAGCCGCCCAAGTTGAACAAGTTGTGCGCGGCAACGTCGACCGGCGACCCCGCCGTAGCGCGAGGATGTCGTCCTTGACAAGCCACCGGCGTGTGCGCCTACCGCTCGACGAGCGTCTCGGCGTGCTTGAGCCTGATCTCGTCCTTCGGCCCGTCGCCGCGGTCGTGGGGAGCGATCGCGAGGATCTTGAAGGTGGTCGCGCCGTGGGTGCGCGTTCAGTCCAAGAGAGTGCCGTCGACGATCAGCAGCCACGGATCAGGGCGTCGGCCGCACTGCGCCACACGACGTCGAGTTGGTCAGCGACGTCGGAGATGACGCCGAACCCCTGTGGCGACGGAGTGGGTTGTGCCGTCGGTACAGAGCGTCAGGGCGGGCCCTCGGGCGACGTGGACAGCGGACACGCTGAGGCCGGGACGCGAGGGGTCCCCGGACGGACGAGGTGGTCGGGCAGTGGATGGTGTCGAGGTTGCCTGCGGGGCGCTCCGTCATGGTCTAGCCTGACCTGTCACTGGTTGATCCGTGGCGAGCGTGACACCTCCGGGGGGACATGTGGATCGTCTGAGCAGGTTGTACTTCGGGCGAGATGACGCCGAATCCGATATCACGGAAGGTGGCTTGCTTCGGGAGGGCTTTCTGCGGACGGCGGCTTACGACGCGGCGGTAGAAGGTCGGAAGCGCCTGATCATCGGCCGGAAAGGGTCGGGAAAGAGCGCGATCTGCATGACCCTTGCGTCGGCGGGTGTGGCAGGGTACGTGACGTCGCTCGTCACGCCTGACGCGATGTCGCTGGATGAGATCCGCCGTTTCGAGTTACAGGGTGTGACCGACGTGATAGCGAAGTCGCTATTTTGGCGGTATGTGTTGAGCCTGCAGGTGGCCAAGCACCTCGTGTCGCACGCCGCCGCTGCCCACCGCAGGTCTGTCCCAGCGGTCGGCGTACTGCGGAAGTTTCTGACCGCGAACGGGCAATCCATCGACCCGAAACTGCATGAGCAGTTCTGGCGCGCGATCCAGCGACTGAAGTCGTTGTCGCTGGGGGCGTTTGGTGCCAACCTGTCGGTCGAGGTCGAAGCGCCGTCAGAGGGGCTGAAAACGTTCAATCAACTTGAAGTTGTCGAGCGGCATCTGCTGGAATGCCTAAGGGCTCTCGCGTGTCCTCTTGACCATGACCGCCTGCTGCTGCTCGTCGACCAGATTGAGCAGGTTTGGTCGAATGATCCGCAGTCTGACGCAATGGTGACCGGGCTGTTGTTGGCCGCCAAGCACGTTTCGAGCCGGTTCTCACCGGTGAGATGCGTGGTGTTCCTCCGCTCCGACATCTATGACGTGTTACGTTTCTCCGAGGGCGACAAGTTCCGCGGCGAGGAGATGCGGATCGACTGGACTTCAGTAGCTCTACAGGATCTCGCCCTGGCCCGGGCACGTGCATCGACTTGCGATCCTCTGACTGCGATGGAGTTGTGGGCAGAACTCTTCCCGCACGAGGTCGACGGCATTCCGATGCCCGAGTACCTGCTATCCCGCACCTTGATGAGGCCCCGTGATTTGATCCAGTTCGCCAATGCCTGCCGGGATACCGCTGAGAAAAATGGCCACGGTCGCGTGGAGCAACAGGACGTGCTCGAAGCGGAGGTCCAGTTCTCGCAGTGGAAGCTTCAGGATCTGGTGCGTGAGTATGAAGTCAACTACCCCTTCCTGGCCGACCTCTTCACGCTCTTTCAGAATTCCGGATATATCATCTCCCGTGCGGCGCTCAGCGCCCGGCTCGATACGCGTCAGTCGACCCTACTGCGCCGGTTCCCACAATACACGTCGAACCTCACCGTCGATGCCGTGATCGACATCCTCTATGGCATCGGGTTCCTGGGCGTCGAACGAAAAAAGCAGATCCGCTACGTCTACCAGGATCCCGCCCGAGTCGAGCCCGATGAATGCCGCTTCTACCTCCACCCCGGCTTCCGGCAGGCGCTGCGTTCGGTGACGGCGACCGATCTACACCCCTATCGCTCCGCGATGATGATCGACCGGATGAGCCCAGTCGACTTCGGTCGATTCGGTGAGGTCGTCGGCATCCGCGGTGGACCCGACTTCGGCCTGCTGGACTCCGTCGGGCGGGCCGGCGAACGGATCATGCGGCGGCTACAAGATCCACGTCTGCTCCCCGAGGCAGCACAGGAGATCGACAGCAGGATCCGAGCGATGATCGACGACACACTGACCGTCCGACGGGAACTCGTCGTTGGATTGGGTGACGTCGACCTCTACGGCTACGTCAGGTGGGCGGTCGAATTCCTGTCCGACCTCGGCCGCAGACTCCAAGCCAGCGGGGTCGGTGACGACGACGCTGTACGTACCATCGCGCGGACAATGGAGGATGAGGCACGCAGGCTGGCCAGCGAAGCCGGGATCCGCCTGTCCGGGCCCTGATATCATCACTGGGGAGAACCAGGGCTACGATCACGACGTGCCGCGAACCGACTCGCTGACAGGGTCAAATGGCCCGGACGCCGGAACAGCCGGGCCCGCACGAATGTACGACATCGCGGCAAGAGTGGGGTACTTGATCAAGGCCGGTCTTCTGCTGCGAACCTGCTCGGTGATACGCCCGGCGGGTGGCTCGGCCAGCCAGGTCGGGCTGCCGCTCCTACAACCGCCAGTAGTCCTCCAGTGGGCGGCCTGTCTCCAGGCCGCCGATGTGGACCGGGGCGTAGTCGGCGCTATAGGCGCTCCTTCTAGACCACATGGGTCCTTGTAGCCAGAGCCAGGAACTGCGTTTCGGATCGGAACGCCGCCGCGTCAGGTAGTCATTCGTTGAACGGTCGAACTGCGTAGGTCCTGAGATGTTAGGGGCGAGCTGCATCACCGGATCCTCAGTCGAGGTAGCTACTCCCATGTTATCTCGTCAGTCGTTTGTAGGTAGTCATCAGGATTATCGTTCTGAATTGGGAAGCACTCACGTGAGTCAATCTCTTTCAAGGTGACTTGATCTGAGGGTAGACGGAGAACTTCAGTCGTTCCACCACCGCGCAAGGAGATGACCACCGATACACCGTGACTGGCCCCCATGTAAAGGGCGCAGGGAGACAAGTCGCGAGACTTCCCAGAGGTCACGTCGTAGGTGCTTACTGACACCAGGGGAGTCGTTATGACTGGTACGAGGTTGAGAGTATATACGCCCGCCCTTTTACCTTGCTTCATGAGGCTTCCGACGTGATTGTAGTAACTCACGTCTGCAAGGAAGTTGAATATGAGTGCGACAATAAAAGCTAGCGGACCTATTCGACTGCTCAAACCTGCCCTCCTTTTCCACCAAGTTGGGACGATGAGAATCAGGACAGCCAACGCAACGTAACCTGCAGCCCGAGCCAATACGTAGAGCCCTGGAGTACTCGGTGACTCCAGTAGGTAGAGCATTACCCACAGAATCAAGCCGAAGAGGACTGCCGACGCAACAAAGACGGAGGTGACGTGCGCTGTTCGGCCTAGGCGTTGATCGACTCTGATCAGGATAAGCGCGACTAACGCGCCCAATATGAAGGGCAGCAGGTAGAGTGGGGCCCGTACCGCAAGCCAACTCGGACCAACCCCTATCTCCTCAGGACTGACTTTAAGAGGGCGAAGGGTCTCTGCCAACAATATCCAACCGTATCCGTAGCCTAGAACCGTGAGGACGCCTCCGACCTCCAGAATCCGGAGCGTGCTTCGTATTGGATCTCGGGGCGGCGACTCGGCTACCGGCGTCGTTGTCAAGTTAGACACGTCTCCTCCAATATCAGCGGCGCGCGCGTCAGATAGGTCGCGGACACTATAGCGACTTGGAGCGGCGCCACGCGGGGACTAGCGTGATTCACGCGCGTATCGGCAAAAAGGTTGCTGAGCGTGCTTATCAGTGACAATCCGCCTCGACGGAGGCACTGAACGGCGTAGCTCACGGCGGCGGACAGATGAACGCGGGGTCCTCACAGCCTTGGGTTGAAGCGCGTGGCCTCGTCCGCTGGAGGCCGACTCCGGGAATGGACGCGGATGGAGCGGCCCATCAAACTTCCGAGACGCCTGCTCGGCGGCTCAGCCAACAGGCTTACGCAGGCATCATCCTACCACGGTCTGCCAGCCGCCGATCACCGAAAATGCCCACGTGGCCCCAGACCAGTGGAGCGACAGCCAGGCCTATTGCGGCGAGTGTGCCCGCTCCCGGCACGATCGGGTCAGCAAGATCAACTATCTTCTTCTCGGCACGTCAGCGCACAGGCGGGTTGCGTGATGCCACCAGCCGCTTCTCGGCAGAAGAGCATGATCAACCAACCTCTTCTGCCGGCGGGGCCGGCGGGCTGCGGCCGTCCGTGGTCACTTCCTGTATCCGGCGAGCCGGGGCAGGTCGATGACGGGACCGGACGGCGTGGACGGCGGTTGGCCAGTCGTCCTGCTTGATCCTGTGGCTGGGACGCGGAAAGGGTGGGCCGACGAGGTAGCGGCGGGGCGGGGCTGGCCGGAGGTCCTCCCTTAAGCCGGGCGGTGTCCGGGGGAGCGGCTGCAGCGTCCGGGACGGCGGGTCGAGGGCCGAGACCGCATGTTCGACGTCGAGGTCGGAAGCGGCCGGTGGAGGACCGACAGCTGGCCGAGGTGCTGCTGTCGATCTGGACGCCGGCCTGCGCGGCTGGCTGGCTGTCGTTGAGGAGGCCCGCGAGCACGTTCGGTCGGTGGATCTGGTCGGGATCGGACTGGCTGGGGGGCGTTGTTGATGGCGTTGGTGTGTGCGGCGCCTGTTGTAGTGTCGGGCGTATTCGTCCAGCATGTGCCCAGATGATCCCAGGAGTTCGGTATGGGCCGAAGCGGGCACTCGGCCCAGCGCCCGTGCATCTAGCCGACCAAGATCACCCCGGCCACGCGCCGCGAAGCGTCATGGTCACGGAGGCGGGCACGGACGGCAGCGACATGGAAGATGGCGATCCAGACCAGGAGGAGGATGCGCCGGTCAGGAACAAGACATCGTGGACCCCGGCTGACGCTGGAAGTGTTTGAGTAGCCGGCGCGCCGGGGGCTGGCTGGTTCGGTGGGCGGAGGAGGTCGGGTAGTTCGGTCAGTGAGTTTGATGACTCCGGTCGGCGTGGCGGTCACGGTGGAGTCGGCCGCCCACAGGTACCCCCATGGTCCCGTTACCAGTGCTGACCGTGACCTGTCCTGCCCCCTTCAGGAGGATAGTCAGCTGGCGCGTCGCGCCAGCTGCTCCCGGTCCAGGATCAGCACCGTCGTGCCGTCCACTCGCACCCAGCCGTGGCGGGCGAACTCGGCGAGTGTCCTGTGCACGGTCTCCGGCGAGGTGCTCACCAGCTGCGCCAGGTCCTGCCGGGTCAGGTCGTGGGTCACCCGCAGACGGCCGCCTCCCGCGTCGGCCCCGAACTGCTCGGCCAGCTGCAGGAGCAGCCTGGCCAGCCGGCCGGGCGCGTCGAGGGAGAGCAGGCTGGCGAGCGTGTCGCTGGAGTGCCGCAGCCGGCGGACGAGCAGCCGCAGCAGCGGCATGGCGGTCTGCGGCTGGCTGGTGAGCCAGCTGCGTACCGCTGGCTGCGGCATCCGGGCCAGCTCGGTGTCGGTGAGTGCGGCTGCGGTCTCCCCGCCCGGGCCGGGGGCGAACACCTGCAGCGCGCCGAAAGTGTCGGCCGGGCCCAGCACCGCCAGGACCAGGCTCTTCTGACCGTCGATGCTACGCCGGCTGAGCTTGACCTTGCCGGACACCACTATGTACAGGTCGCTGCCGCCGTGCTCGTCCTCGTCGAACACGACCGTGCCTTTCGGCGCGTGCACGGACTCGAACCGTGCTGTCAGCGCAGCCGCGTCACCGGGTGAGATGCCTTGTAGGACCCCAGCTCTGGCCAGCACGTCACCCAACACTTCTGCCGCCGCTCCTCCCACCGAGCGTCAACCCTGGGACGGCATATCGGCGTCCTGTTCGGACACCAGGTCGCACAGCGTCATCCGCAGCGCGGTTGCAGCAAACGACCGGGGACTGGAGTCCTGGTCTTCGCGGGGTCGGGCAGGCCGATAAGTGAGCCGGGCCGCGCGGCGGGGGTCGTGGTGGTGTCCGGGTCAGATGATCTGGAGTCGTTTTGGCGCGGGTGTCGCCGGCTTGCTGGATGTAGGCGGCGGTGGCCTGGGTCTGCTCCAGGAGGTAGGCGTAGACCCGCAGGGCGGTGTTGATGGCCTGGGTCTTCGTGGCCCCGGTCAGCTCGACGATCGTGGTCCGGGCCTCCGCGGACCGGGGCGTGAGGCAGACGGTCACCTTGGCGGTCACCGCCGGCCGCCGGGGGCGGGTCTGGGGGTTGGCCTCCGGCGGTGGTCCGGGGGTGTGGTCCGGGTGGCTGGCCGGGGAGTGGCGGCTGGTGGTGTGGTCGTGGTGGGCGGGCCGGTGAACCGGTCGTCGTCGGTGATGGCGCTGTCGA
>Ga0126380_10001041_pt1 | contig 10130 bp, 6 predicted proteins | sample PanSoiMetPlot_26_FD_92544 | JGI IMG/M metagenome (GOLD analysis project Ga0126380, IMG submission 92544) | Tropical forest soil microbial communities from Panama - MetaG Plot_26 | ecosystem: Environmental > Terrestrial > Soil > Tropical forest > Bulk soil | place: Panama | collected 2016-02-17
CGGAGCGGGCATTGAGTTATATTCCTGAAAAGCTCGGTGGGGAAGAAGCCAAATTTGAAGAACTGCGCGGACGGCATGAATATGCTCCTGTATCGGAATTCGCTGGGAATATTGCCGGTGGCGTCGTTCCGTCGATTGGCTTCGAGAAAATGCTCAATCCCATAATGAGCTCTGTGCCATTTATTAAGGGTCTGTGGCAGTCGAGAAAGCTTCTCCCACAAGTTGTAAGAGGTGCCGGAACCGGCGCACTTGGTGCGAAGCTGGGAGTGTATGGACCGAATGTTCCACCTGGGATGGCTATGCTGTTTGGCGGACTCGGAGGTGGACTTAGCCATTGGCTCCAGCCGTCTGAAGCAGAGATTGCAGCGGCGAAAGCGACAGGTCGGGAAGCTCCGGTAGCGGCGCCTGCAGCAGCTCCAAAAGCTGCCGCGGGTCCGACAGCTGCGGCGGCGACACCAGTCACAAATAAGGCCATTGAAGATTATGTGGAGGCCCTCGGCTGGAAACCCAAAGCGCCGATGGGCGGAGCGCCAGCCGGAAATGTCGGCCCCGTGACGGTCCCTGGGAATCCTGAAGCGAATGCTGCAATGGCAGAGTTCGGAATCCCACCTGCGGCGCCTAAGACTCCTGGGTTCCTCACTACACCTGAAGAACAACTTCGGATGCAAAAATCCGCTCCGGCGGGGACAGCATTTATCAGGGAAGGCGAACCGGCGCAGTTTGATTATCTGCGCGGGGAGGATGCTCAAAAAGGCCAAGGGCGGGTGCTTCATGATTTTAGGTCTCTGAATGCCCGACAGATGTCCGAGCAGTCGGTTCGATTAGACAATCCCCGCGTGGTGACGCTGGATCCTGAGATCATTCGAGACCCCGATATCGCACTTGAACAGGTCGCCCGTGAGCTATATGCCGACAATCCCAATGTCCTCAAGGCCATCGACGCCGCCGAAAAGCCGCGGGCGCTGGTGATGGAGCTTCTCGGTCGGTGGGCAAAGTCGAATAAGTTCGATAGTTTAGTGCTCAAGGGTGGAGCGGTCGAGGATAATATGGTCCTTGATTTCTCTAAGTTTGAACCCAGCGGACACATGACCCTTGGAGAGCTGGGAAAGAAACTGGTTCAGTTCAAGAAGTTGACTCCAGCGGAGGCGATAGAAGCAGTACAGAAAAAGACTGAAGAGGGCGTTGCGTCTCTAGAGCAACAAAAAGCTGCTTTAGCGGCTAAACTCCCAAAAGTTGAGCCCCCTCCAAGCGAGGGGGTTCCGGCTGCTACAGGGGCGGCTGCCGCTCGACAGGCGGAACTAGATAAATCACTCCCTCCCGAATTGGTCGAGGCTCGGAACGAAGCGCATGATGCCATTGCTGAACCTGATAGCCCGCTTCCGGCGACCGTTACTACGAATCATGAACTAGTCACAGATAAGCCGAACTCCATCACGGACCAACTCATCGAGCAGACCCAGCTCGAACAGAAAGTCATGTCTCGGTGGCGGTCGATTACTGATCTATCCGACGAGCCAGTCTGGAAAGAATATATGTCTCGCGTGTTCAAGAACGTAAGCTGGTTGGAGAATCAGAGCAGGTATTTTCGTCGAAAGATTGTCGATATTGTAGATGATCTATCGCCGGACGCCTATGACCAGCTCGTCAAACATATCGAGGGCCTCGAACGGGACCACGACCTCAATCTAGTTCAAACTCTCGAGAATCCAGATCCAGAGCTAGATAAAATCGCCCGTAGATTTAGAGATGAAATCACCGACCGTATGTATGAGGTCGTTACCAACAACGACCGCAAGGTGTATACGATTCTCAAGAACCACGCGATCAAGCATTCTAGGAAGAATCTGGAGCTGTTGAAATCTATCCAGGATGGGACGATAAAACCAAAAGTCGCTGCCCGACTAACGGCAGGTGAACAGATCGCCGCCAAACAAACAGAAGGGATGCTGAATTTTGGGCCGTCTAATGATCTAGACTGGCAGCCGATTGAGGGATATTTCCCTCACAATCCAATCGACGGCGAAATGCAGCACCTTAATGATACGATCGCCCATCTGCAGAGTCTCGATCAAGCGGGAATGCCGACGGCAAATCAGGTAGAGATTACCAAACAGCTCAACGACAATCTACGTCGTCTCGATGAGGTCAAAGCGCAAATCGCCCGCGAGCAGCAGGGACGGCTTCCGCCTCAAGATTTTATTCCACGGCGACAATATTCTTCGCCCATAAATACAGCGTACAATCCAGCGGCCGCTCCGTTTATGTTCAGGACAGATCCTAAAGAGGTCGCGACGGATTATGTACTGAATATTTTATCTAAGCGCAAAAATGATCAGCTTCTACGCGATACGCTGGACATGATCAAAAATGTCAAGATGACTCCTGGATTCAAGGCAGACCTGATAGATTATGTGAATACGGTCCGCGGGGCGAGAGGATTTAGGGGCGATGCTCAAGCGGCCAATGTAGTGAATGCGATATTGAAATATACTGGGGCCGAGCGCCGAATCACGGCCCAAGAGATTCACCAGGCGATAACTTGGGTTCAGCAGGCACAATTCTATAGCAAGCTCAGCTTCACACCGATCAGGTTCCCGCTTATCAATTTGACCCATTCTCTAACTACCACCCTGGCCGATGTCGGGCCGTCGATATATTTCGGTGCGCTCCGTAAAGTAATGGAGGACCCCACCCGATGGATCAAGCGGGCGATGGCCGACGGAGTGATTCAGAGAGAAAGTCAATGGCTGAACGAGATAGGGACTAGGGAGCCAGTTGCTCCGAGTGCGGTCCGGAAGGTTCTAGGCGGCCTCTCGTATATGTCCGAGCACTTTCGATTTGTGATGGACTATGTGGCGGCCCTAGACCAGTATGCAGCCGGAGAGAAATCGCCCATCGTAAAGACATTTATCGAGAATGTCGAAGGTCGAAATGAGCTGCAGGCCGCTCGTGAATACGCCCGCGCGCATGTGTTGGCGACCCAGTTCAGGATGGGCGTCGAGAATAAGCCTATCGCATTCAGCGGTTCACCCGCACGGAGACTAATTTTTCAATTCAAAACCTGGCCCATTGGCCTCATGACGCTCATGAAAGACATGGCCAAGGCAGGTGAGTATGGCAAACTTGCGCGAGCCGGAGCGGCCCTATTAACTTTCGGCGGACTGCCTGTAATTGCTGGTGGGCCGACTTTGTACAGGGAAATCAAAGGCGTCGCCCTGAGAAACTTCGGTATCAATCTACCGGATGGATCTGGAGCGGAGTTTATCGCAGACATGCTCGGTGCTCAAGGGACCGCGATTGGGCAGATAAATCTACACAGCCTCCAAGACCCATTCGAGCTCGAAGCTGCATTTCCTATGACTCAGGCAGGGATTTCCTCAGCACTCGGTCCGACGATTGGTGGAGTTCTAAATCTCGCGATCAATGAACATGATCGATGGGTCAAGGATGGAATAGCAAGCTGGAATCTTGCCGGACCGTTGGCATCTTTTGTATCTCCACAGGCGAAGGCTCTAGCTGAAGCAATTGTGCAGGGCGAGCGTGGCGGACTTCTCGGTCCGCATGGAGAGCTAGAGATGCACAAGAGCTGGGTAGGGAATGTGCTCCGCGGACTAAGTTTGTCGAAGAGTTCCTCATCTATGGTATATGACGCCGAGCATGAAGTTGCCGATGCGCTTATTTATGGAGACCGTGACGTGGTTCAATCTACTATAGAAAAGGCTCAGAGAAATGGAGTGGTCGTAGATCGGAGATTCATGAGTTCAGTCAAATCGATTGTGTCTCGTTCTCATAAAGCAGCAAAAGTTAGCTTCGCTGACGTGATCGGGAGATAGCTTCCCTCTGACAGATCTTGCATCGTCGTTGAAGATATCCACTGGCATAGCTCGTATAGAAACTACCTTCTGTATAAGGATGTCCATGTTTGCAGGCAGATTTGAGTCCACGAGCTTCAATGGAAATGCGCCTATGTTCCGTGGAGCTAAGTAGTTCGAGATGCTCTGGATTTATACAAGCTCTTTGCTGACACTTGTGATGAAGCTCATGTTTTGGTGGTGGTGCAGGATTTCCTGCAAGCTCATAGGCTATAATATGAGCATAATATATCTTCCCGATTCCGATACATGCATATCCTCTCGTTTTGGCACCCTGCCATATCCAGCATCCATCTACCACTTTGCATCTGGATTTCAGATACTCAAGTGTTACAGGAGCGTTTCTATTTCTTCTTGAAAAGTCTTTCATGATGAATGGCTTTTTCCGACGACCTTTAGGATTGGCTCAAGAAAGTTGTTAGAATCCAGCATGTAGACGACAGTCGTCGGCTTTCGAGATGGAGATATACAATCCCAGACGATTCTCTTATCTAATAGATAGGCCCATATATATTCGACCCGTTCATCCTGAAAAGGATAGAGCTTAGGAGCGCTCTTGAACGGTTCGATGAAATAGACTGTCCCATCAATGGGCATGTTACTATCAGACCGTAGAGCTTTGTCGAGATTAAATATACCAACGATGCCTCCGCGTTTACTATCTAATAGCTCAGTCCATAGATCGATTTGGGGAGTCAGATCTTTTAGTTTAGTTCCAATGGTCAAGGCAGCTGTTCCCTGTCCTCTGATTTTGGCTGATAGTGGATTCAAATGGATCAGAGTCAATAACCATTGATCATCTGACCCCCAGATTTTATGGTCTTTGAATGCATCCCATAAAGGTTTTGATTTTGGCCGCATGATAGACTTCTCCGCAATTGTGATAGAATACTGTTCACGCTGTAAAGGCGAGCACAGAAGTTACGATATCACTGCCCCGACGCACTGTATCCAGGAGGCATCGTTGATAATTCGCGAAACATCTCCATTGTCTTTTCGCGCGATTCGAGACGCTGCTGTCGAAGCGCTTCGGAATTCCGCTCATTATCCAGATGCTCCCTGAACTCTTGCTCGCGCTCGTATCGCATTCCGTCGGTCCAGGCTTGTGTAGATAAACTTGCCGCTGGACCCTGGACTCCACCAATATCGAGCGGGTCGCTATTGAATTGCGCGTGGACAATCCCCTGTAAGAGGAGCCATATGATAGCTCCCCAGACGATCAGTTTTACTATCCCTAGAATGGGTCTTCTATGAGTTCCCATACTTGTTCTCCATCAGCTTTGGCATAGGCGACTTTGATGCAGCCCATGCTCCTTAGACCTTCCATACACTCGCGATACTCGGTTAGATTCTTGAATAACTTTAGAGTCATTTTTAATAGCTGCTTGTCCTCCATTTTGTGATCTAGATGTTGAGCAATCGCATCACATACGGCGCCCATTTGCTCTACAGAGGCGGTCGTTCCGACAAATGAGAATGTCTTACTAAACTGCCCTTCGACATGAGTCTCGATCAACTCGAATGCCTCGTCGAAATCCTGGCCACGGACAATATTCTCCATTCGAGCACTCGTAGCCATGATCATCATCAACTTGGCGAGATACTCATGCTTCCGGCCTTTCCAGCCTTCGTCCTGCTCAAAGTTGAAATACCAATCGTTATATTTGTCCTGGGCAGTCTTGTCCCAGTAGAATGGTCCATTAATATTCCGGACATCTTTGAGCCTCGTGACTAATCTATCCCTCTGAATCATCATCCTGGCCGCAGCCTCATGATTGATGTCCGAGTTACTAAGCGGCTCTTTCCGCCCACTTGGGTCTGCGTACACCCAGAGAAATCGAGACATAAATCCTGTCTGATGAGCGGCCGTCGGAACATTATTCGCCAGGGACTTCGGTGTCGTGGCGAGTAACATTGTAAGGCAGACATCTTGGAGCTGGAATTGGTTGTTCTGAGTCTCATAGGCATCGTCCCGCATGTCGTAGAGCTTGTTGAGAACATCTGTTAGATATTCGTTGTATTTTTGTCGATTTAAAAATGCTGTCATCTCCCCCGCGACGACCGTCATTACAGCTCGTTTATCTGGGAATGATGCGAGCTTCGCGAGCAGCCTTTCGGGCGTTATGGTCCCCGAATATGTCCTGATTCCTGCCTCCCTCATTATGTCTTCTGCAAAATTCACAGCGGTCGTTTTTCGGGCGACTCCAGCTCCCCCTACCAGCACAGTATACATGGCACCTGGTCTGGTAGAATAATACTTGATACCTGACTTTGATACTCTGTCGAGCCATACCTTTCTCTCTAATGCCGCCGCGATAGACGTGATAGCTGCGAACTTGTGCAAAATTTCTGGTGTCTCTTGTTCCGCCATGTACTCTAGATAATCAGCTATCCATGTTCCCACACCTTCTCCCCGTACCTATTTAAGTTGGCCCCAGTTTGGTCCATGACTGAACTCCTCAGGAATCCTGAGCAGCCGTCCATTATAGTTTAGGACTGTATCGAATGCTTCATGCAGAACCTCCTTTACTAGTTCACGGTCCTTTTTGAGATTGGATACCAGTAGAGAGTCATGTGTATTTGTCACCACTCGGGCGCCTGGTGGGAGATGTTTTTGGGCGAATATCATAGCTCTGCCTGTGATGCCAGATACAGGACTAGATGACTCCCACGCGAGGAGATCTCGTAATAGTTTATTATCTGGGATTCCGAAAAATCTCCGCCTGCGACCCAACACGTTTGTCCATACGAAGCGATTATTGCGGAGCTGATTCATCCGATCTTCCTGCCATGCGACGATCGGCGGAGTCTTAAGGCGGTCGATTTCTCGCTTCGCTTGACGGAGATCAATCCACCGTCCGATCTTCGCCATGAGTTCATTTGCGTATTTACTCTCCATCATCCCATATGCACAGGCATGACCGCCGGTCTTAGAGATAAACCGCCTAGAATGCGTACACTCCTCGCCTGCATAATTGGGGGACCGGCATAGGATACAGTTCGGCTCATCACACTGCTTTTTGATCTCGACCATTAGATTCGATGGAGGGATTCCTTTTGTAGAATCCCAATCGTAGAACATGAGACAGCCCTTGTATTGATGCGCATCCATTCGTTTAGAGAAGATATCCATCAATACTGTATCGTTGCAGTTCCAGGCAGTGGTCATAGATTCCGCCTGTTTGAGGTCAGCCTGGGTAAATTCATGTTCTGGTGAATCGGGGATGGCGACTCGCCTGAATCGTTTAGGTGGATTCTGCCATTGTGGTCCACCTTCGGGAGCACCTTTGGAGGATAATCGTCCGGTTGAAGTCCCGTTGATTCTATATTGAGGGTGATAGAATCCATTCGCGTCGAGGCTCATATGCAGAAAATTTGATAACAAAGTCTTCTGCTCCTGGATATTCAAACATGCATCTATGAACTCACGAGCTTTGGGAGCCTCATGTGCATAATGCAGCATATTGACTTCTTTTGTAGATGGATTCCCTTTCTGAGTATATCGGACGTTGACTCCGAATTTGCGAAGAACCTTGGCGACCTCTGCAGACGACCGAGTATTGACCACGAATCCGACTGTCTCGATCATCTTCGCTTCATATTTGTTGATAGTCTCTCGACATTCGTCCTGAATCTCTTTTAGAGCGATCTTATCGATATGGACTCCGTTGTCCGTCATCTGTTGGATTGCATCCCATTGAGCCTGATCATGATCATGATAATCATCCCAGGATTTGACTTCGAGCATCTCGCGAGAGATATTTATCATCGCGCCGAGCGTATTAGCTGAATCCTTGCAGTTGTATATCTGGAACTGTCGCTCTGGAACGGGAGGGGCCTCTTCATCCCAGTCTCCAGATTCATCTTTATAGTATCGTTGGGGAGTGTGTATAGATGTTAGAAAGCCTAAATCGTGTGGGAGCCCTGGCATGTGATATGCATGAGCGTACATGGAGTCCATGCCTTTGGACATATGTGGACATACTATGGCCTCTTTACGGAGCAATCTGGTATCCGACAATCCGTTTTGAGTTACATATACTTTGTGAGGATCATCTAGCACTTCTTGAATCGCATTTCTGAGGATCAGCTCCTCCTCGATCGACCATAGAGATTTATGTTCTCGATCCGTGAGCGGGATGCAGTATGCTTCATTCGGGTCATTGGCGAAACTAATGCATCTCAAATACCACCAGCCTGGTCGCGTCCGGAATGCCTCGATATCGAAACTGAGATATGGCCCTTTTTTGACTGCGGTGCACCATTCAAGAGCCTCTTTGATATTTATCGGTTCGATGTGGAATCTCTGCTCGGGGATTCGGATTTCAGGAAATTTACTTTCTTCGACCGCTTTACTAACATCGAACTGGACGACCTGTCGATAGCGCCACTGATCCCGTACATAGAACGCTGCGTGGAGAGTAGGGACCATCTTGATTCCGAGAATCGAATTATAGACGGAACCTCGTCGGGCGAGCAGGTCTCCAGGTCCATACGTGAAGTTTGTGAGACTTGCAAATGCCCACGCCCCCACAGCACAAATGCACTTGAGATTCGGAAGATTAGACAATTCGTCAAACAGCCGCGGTTGCTCCCTGATAATATCTTTTGGAGATGGATTCGCGGATGGGTCGTCAAAAGACTGGACGGCATTCGTGAGCCAAACGCCCTTCGCGAGAGTAAATTCAGTCTCGTAGCCTTTAGAGTCTAGAACCTGCCTTCCGGCGTCGATTCCGGCTCGTCTTAAGTGATGGCGCATCATGCGTCCGGTACGGCCAATTAATAATCTGCCTACGGACCCATCTGGATTCACCCACCCGCTTTCTTCGCGGGCAGGCTTCTCACATACCATCGCTAGTTCAGCATCTAGAGATCCTTCCGGCTTGATTGTATATTTGGGCATTTTTTACAGTTTGGACCTCCACTCTGGTAATCTTTTGAGAAGGTGCTCGAAGCTGTCTATCCGTCGAGCGGCAACTCTGTAATAGAACAGGGACCGCATCTCACCTACTACTATAATCGGAATCCCCAGTGCGAATGCATATCCAACTTCGATATATTTACCTCTAGATGGATTATCACTGTCGTCGAACAGGACCAGCCAGTGCGCGTTTCGAATCTCTCGAAAATCTCTATCTGCAAACTCGATCATCTTCTTTTTTGAGAGATTTGGTAAGGTTTCGGTCTCGGCCTGGTCTATCCAGGTGCTCGTCACGGTGATATTATAGGCCTGGAGAATGTCCCTGTATTCGCGCATCCGTTGTTGGTCCGCGTAGAAGCTTGCTAGATATACACGTCTGAGCTTTGATTTCATCTACTCATCATCCTCCGGTTCGTCGAGATCTAAAATACGTTCTTTGATCATCTCACACATCGCTTCGTCTTTCTCTATGACGATATAGTTCCGCTTATTTTTGGCAGCTGCGACTGCGACCGCTCCGCGTCCGGCAAATGGGTCAAGTACAGTCTCGCCCTCTACGGTCGAATTTAACATGAGCCACTCGATAAGCCACATCGGTTTCTCACTCGACGTGACAGGTGCGGGTTCGTGAATATTATCTGGTTTCTGGAAAATCTTGCCATGCACAAAGTTAAATTTTCTGGCGGTGGGCATGAGATTAAAAAATGGCTCATAGTCCGGAGCGAATCTCCGCGTCCAATCCGCGACGCCTGCTCTATTCCATCCCTTTGCCCAGATACATGGCACCAGATCTATATCCAGTCCGGCGCTTTTATATATTGCCACAGCGTCTGGATAAGTAGAGATCCCGAAAAAAGCATAAAAATGACCGTCGTCTCGAAGTACTCGTCGCAGATGTGGAGCCACTTTTTCAAGAAGTTCAAGAGCAGCCACAGCACTGTCATCATAATGGACAACGCCGCGAGAGTGAAAGCTCTGCGTATGGGTGTGTGCGTCGATACCGTAAGGAGGATCAGTAATGATACAATCAATGCTCCCATCAGAGATATCTGGGAGGTGTGCGAGGCAATCGCCATGTATGATATTTTTGAACTCATTGAGCTCCTGATCTGGTTCGGTTAGACGGAGATGTCGTTCGATGTCGTATGCGAGGCGGTCGATAATCCGCATCGCCTCCGCGCGGTCCTTTATGTGGATAAGATTCGGCATGACCTCTATGGCATCGGCCATTTTGAGGTCTTTAGAAGTTTCACTGAGAGAACTATCGGATATCGCAGCCGTCTTGGTAATGCTCCATCGCTGGTCGATAACGCGGCCCTGACTATTAGTCATTGGGC
>Ga0126380_10001042_pt1 | contig 10126 bp, 10 predicted proteins | sample PanSoiMetPlot_26_FD_92544 | JGI IMG/M metagenome (GOLD analysis project Ga0126380, IMG submission 92544) | Tropical forest soil microbial communities from Panama - MetaG Plot_26 | ecosystem: Environmental > Terrestrial > Soil > Tropical forest > Bulk soil | place: Panama | collected 2016-02-17
GTGCCCCGTGGTCGCTGAGCCGGATGCCATCGATCCATTCCAGCGTGAGCACTTCGCGCGCCGTGCGGTCCCAGTCGACCTGAGGCACGCGAAAATCGGTATCTTCGCGCGTGTTCTCGGCAATCTCCGAAGCCGCCGCAGCCTCAAGCCGAAAGTCCATTTCGATTGCCACAGAACGGGCGAGCGTTGCCACGACCTCGACCAGGCGCAGCCGCCGGCCTTCCGCCGAAACAGCTTCCGCCAGCCGAGCCGCAAAGAAAAAAGAATCAAGATCTGATCTGAAGCGATGCTCGATCCCCGGCCGCAGGACTTTAACGGCTACCGGCTTACGCGAACCGCCGGTTTCAATCTCAGCGCGGTGCACTTGCGCGATCGAGGCGGCCGCGACTGCCGGTCCGAAGCTCGCATAGATCTTTGAGACAGGTTTATCAAAAGCCACCGCCACGGCCGACTCCGCTTCGGCTTGCGGGAACGGCGCCATCTTGTCCTGCAGGCTTTCGAGGTCGTGCGCGATCGCGGCGCCGAAGACATCCGGCCGTGTCGCGAGAAACTGGCCGAGCTTGACGTAGGTGGGCCCCAGTCTCGTCAGGGCAGCGGCGAGCCGGCTTTCACCACTTTTTGTGCCAGGTCGCTCGAGAAGACGCGCGATCGCCACGCCACTCCTGGCCGGCCACGGCAAAGGGCGCGTATCGACCAACGCAAAGACGCCTTCGCGCGCAAACACAAAGCCGGCGCGAGCAAGGTGGGCAAAATGAAAAACTCCAGCGATCACAATCGCCAGCCCGAGTGGAGCGCCACCACGCCGCCGGTCATCGTGGTGAATGAAACGCGGCGGAAACCGGCGCCCTCAATCATACGTGCAAATGGCTTGGGCCTGGGAAACTTGCGGATCGATTCGACCAGATATTGATAGGCTTCACGATTGCCGGTCACCACGCCGCCAATCCTCGGGATCACTTGGAAGGAATAGAGTTCGTAGAGCGCGTCGAAACCAGGCACGTCCACCGAGGAAAATTCCAGGCATAGGAATCGACCGCCGGTCTTCAGGACGCGGTAGGCTTCGGCAAGCGCGTGTTCGATGCGCGGCACGTTGCGAATGCCAAAAGCAATCGTCACGCAATCGAAGCTGCGATCGGCATAGGCAAGATCCTCGGCATTGCCTTGGTCGAAGTTGACGCTGCCTGCAAAGTTTCGCTCCGAGGCGCGGTCTCGTCCCACGTCAAGCATGTCGGCATTGATGTCGCAGACGGTTACGCGTGTGCCCGCGCCACCAGCCCGCAAAATACGGAACGCAATGTCTCCGGTGCCGCCAGCCAGATCGAGCACCGCCAAGTTGCGGTCACTCTTTGGAGGATTGACTGCCGACACCAGCACATCCTTCCATGCGCGGTGCAGCCCGCCGGACATGAGGTCGTTCATCAGGTCGTATCGCCCGGAAACCGAATGAAATACGTCGTTCACTCGTCCCTGCTTGTCCTCAAGCAGGACGTTCTCGTTTCCGAAATGAGTCCGTTCGCCGGCGCGGGGCATGGCCAATAGTTCTTTGCGGACAGGACCATAGCGCGGGCGGCCGGGGGACGCTATGTGTCGGTGCGGGAGCGGTTAATCATGCCAGAATTGCCTGAAGTCGAGACCGTCCGGCGCGGTTTGGCGCCCGCGATGGAAGGCCGGCGTTTTGTCAGGGTGGACGTTCGACGCGGCGATCTGCGCTGGCCGTTGCCCAGAGGATTTGCCCAAAGGCTGCATGGCAAGACCGTAGAGGGACTCGGCCGAAGGGCCAAGTATCTGCTGGCGGATCTGTCATCCGGCGACGTGCTGCTCATGCATCTTGGCATGTCGGGCTCGTTTCGGGTCGGCAAGGACAGCACCCCCGGCAATTACCATCACCAGCGATCAAATAGCCGCGCGCATGATCACGTGGTGTTTCACATGTCAAACGGCGCAACGGTGACGTTCAATGATCCGCGCCGCTTCGGCTCGATGAAACTTGTCTCTCGCGCCAAGTTGGAACAGGAGCCGCTGCTGCGTGCGCTGGGGCCGGAGCCACTGGGAAACGAGTTCGATGCGGCGATGCTGGCAAAAGCCTGTGCAGGCAAAAGGACCTCGCTCAAGGCGGCATTGAGTGACCAGCGGGTGGTCGCCGGCCTTGGCAATATCTACGTGTGCGAAGCGTTGTTTCGGGCGCGCCTGTCGCCATTGCGAAGCGCGTCGACGATCGCCGACCGTCGCGGCGAACCGAACGAGCGCGCCGAGAGGCTGGTCAACGCCATCAAGGCGGTGCTGCTGGATGCCATCGAAGCCGGCGGCTCCTCGCTACGTGATCATCGCAAGGCGGATGGATCGCTCGGCGATTTCCAGCACAATTTCCAGGTCTATGATCGCGAGGAGCAACCCTGCCCCTCTTGCAAAGGCAAAATCAGACGGATCGTGCAGCTTGGCCGCTCGACCTTCTATTGCCCATCGTGCCAAAGGTAGTCAGGCTAGGCCGAGCTCCGGGGTTCTATGATGCGAAAGCTTGGTCTGATTGCACTTACGCTCGCCGTTGCGCTGACCGGCGCGGCCGCCGCCGAATATCCCGATCACCCAATCCGGTTCATCGTTCCACAGGCGGCGGGAAGCGCCACGGATACCGTCGCCCGCATTCTGGCGGCCGAGCTGTCCAAGGAATTGGGTCAACAGCTTGTTGTCGACAATCGGCCCGGCGGGGCACTGACGATCGGACTCGATCTGGTAGCGAAATCGCCGCCCGATGGGTACACCATCGGCATGGGCCCGATCGGCGCGCTCGCGATCACGCGGCACATGGTGGCGAAGCTGCCCTACAACATCGAGCGGGATTTTCAGCCGATTGCATTGGTTGCCCGCGGGCACCTGTTGCTGGCGGTTTCTCCGAAGCTACAGATCACTTCGGTCAAAGAATTGGTCGACTACGCAAGAAAGAATCCCGGCAAGCTGACCAACGCTTCACCGAGCAATGGATCGCCCGGGCATGTTGGCGGTGAATTGTTCAAATACATGACCGGCACTGAAATTGTGCACGTTCCCTATCCCGGCGGTGCGCCGGCGATCAGCGATCTGATTGCCGGGCATGTCGATCTCATGTTCGAAAGCCTGCAAACGATGGCGCCCTTCGCGCACGACAACAAGGTGCGAGCGCTTGGAGTTAGCGGCGCTGCGCGCTCTCCGGCATTTCCGGAATTGCCGACCATTGCCGAAGCAGGGGTTCCCGGATATCTGGCTCCTACCTGGACCGGGGTCATCGCGCCGGCCGGAGTACCGCGACCGATCGTCGACAGGCTCAACGCCGCAATCAACAAGGCGCTCACCTCCGAAGCTTTCAAGGAGAAATTTTCCAAGATCGGCGAAGAGCCAGGCGGCGGAACGCCGGAGGATTTCGCCGCCACCATCAAGGCCGATTCCGCCAAATGGAGCGACGTCGTGCAGCGCTCCGGTGCAAAACTCGATTAATGCAGGGATTTGTCATGAGCTACGAGAACATAATCGTCGAAACGCGCGGGCGGGTTGGAATCATTCGTCTGAACCGGCCGCAGGCGCTCAACGCACTCAATAAGGCCTTAATCGACGAGCTGACACAGGCCGTCGAGGCTTTCGACGCAGATGACAAAATCGGCTGCATGCTGATCGCCGGAAGCGACAAGGCATTTGCGGCCGGCGCGGACATCAAGGAAATGGCGAACAAGCCTTTTGTCGAAGCCTATCTCGGCGATTTCGTTTCCAACTGGAACGCCGTAGCCCACGCACGCAAACCGGTTGTCGCAGCGGTGGCGGGCTTCGCCTTGGGCGGCGGCTGCGAGCTTGCCATGCAATCAGATATCGTCGTCGCGGCAGATACGGCGAAGTTCGGTCAGCCGGAGATCAAGCTGGGCGTCATTCCCGGCATCGGTGGCACGCAGCGGCTCGCGCACGCGATCGGCAAGGCCAAGGCCATGGACCTGATCCTGACCGGGCGCACGATGGATGCGGCAGAAGCCAAAGAATCAGGCCTGGTTGCACGCGTGGTGCCGGCTGCCAGCCTGATGGATGAGGCGATGAAAATCGCCGAAACCATCGCCAACATGTCGTTGCCGTCGGTTCTGGCGGCCAAGGAAGCAATCAACCGCGCATTCGAGAGCGGCCTTACGGAAGGCATGGCCTTCGAGCGCAGGATTTTTCATTCATTGTTTGCAACCGAAGATCAGAAGGAAGGCATGAAGGCCTTTATCGAGAAGCGCCCGCCGAAATGGAAACACAAATAGCCGGGCGATTCGGATTATTGTCGTACGCAAATAAGTCTCACCACTGCTGCCCTGGCGTCGTCGCCTTGAGGCGCGGAAACAATCTTGTGGGCAGCAAGAAAGCCGCGGATCGTTTCCGCGTTAATGAGCCGAACTGGCGGGATGGCCGGGTCGAGACTGGCAACCACGAAATTGCGCATCTGCATCATGCCAAGGAGTTGGCCTTGCGCATCGAGCGCCGCAGCGCCGGAAAAACCGGCCATTGGCACGGGCCGGCGCAATTCGATTGCGTTTGCCCCGGATAGCCGAGCTTTGATTTCCGTCAGCTTCCTTGTGTCGTTCTGTTCTTTCGGATCCGGAATGCCGACCAACGTCACGTCCTCTTTTCTCGACAGATCAGATGCGAAAGTGAGCGGTGCCAGCTTGCGCGTGCCGTAAACTCTCAACAAGGCCAAGCCGTTATTCGTGTCCTCCGCGACCTGCTCGGCGTTGCCGATGCCGGCGGCGACGATGACCTGACATCCGCTCACGAGATTGCGATCAGTGATAATATGGCCACTCGCACTCACCACCAGTCCGTTGCCGTATTCGACCGGTTTCGCCAGGGCCGCGAACGGTGAACTGCGCTCGGGGAACGGCGAGAAAGCACTGACCATCGCCGCCGTGACCGGAGCGACAATAGTCTCCATCATTTGATCGAAAAGCAGAGTGAAGCCTCGGATTTCGTCGTCGCGGGCGTAGGCGCGCACGGAAAATTTTTTCAGGCCTTGCATGCCGCTGATGTAGAAACTGTCATCGCGCAAGGCGCTGTTTTCGATTTTCCGGTTCGAGGGTTGGGTTTTTTCCTGTTCGAACAGGGCTGCGAGCCTGAGCTCCGAACTTTTCACTCGAAACGTTTCGACCTGCACCTCGCCGTGCGTGGCCGACCATCGCGTTCCGCGTACGGCGTCCCGCACCTGCGGAAGGAATTTCAATGGAAGTCCGAGACGCACTCCTGTCGAAGGATCGGTTACGACAGTCCAGCCGAACTCGTCCTCATGTGACTTGGCAGCCGCGAGCAGATTGGCTCGCTCGACCGGAGAGAGCACGCCGGTAATTCTCGACTTCGCACGTTTCTGAAAATTCTTGACCGCAGAACGAAATGGATCTTCGTCCCCGAGCGAACCGGTGTAGTCGCCCGACCAAAGCAGCGCCGACTGAATCCTAAGACGCTCGCCCGCGGATATCTCGGAATTTCCCGCATCGGCCGGCTCGGCTTTGGCGAGTTCGGTGCTCAGTGCGGCGTCTTTCGCTGGAACCGTTGCCGGGGCTGCGATACGAGGCGCGTGCACGCGCCTCTTCGCTGAGTGCCGGACAACGTGCGCGGGTTTTTCGGTGGCTTGCACAGGTGCCGGCACCATGCCAGAGGATTCCTGCCCCAGCGCCGGAACGGCGCTCAGCAGAATCGCGAGCATTATCGTCGACCGAATCCGGTCCATCGAATCCACGCCGCCCCCACCTGTGATTTTGTAGTCACCTTAGCCATTGGAGACCAACGCGCAAGGCATGCTCGGGTTCTTAACCAAGCATATTCACCGTGGCGAACCGGCGTGCACGCCTTCAATTTGCGCAAGAAAAGCGATTCCGCGAGTTTCGGAACTTGCGCTAGGTTTAACCATGATTCTCGATTCAAAAGAACTCGAACGCTATGCCCGTCACATCGTATTGCGCGAAGTGGGCGGTCCGGGACAGGCGAAGCTCAAGGCTGCGCGCGTGCTCATAGTCGGAGCGGGTGGGCTCGGTGCGCCGGCTCTGCTGTATCTGGCTGCCGCCGGAGTCGGCACACTCGGCATCGTGGACGACGATGATGTGGCGCTATCGAACCTGCAGCGGCAGGTCATTTTCGCCACCGAGGACATCGGCAGGCCAAAAGTTGAGCGAGCAGGCCACGCTGTCAAAAGATTGAACCCGCTCGTTGGCATCGAGGCGCATCACGAGCGACTGACTGCGGCCAATGCTCTTGCTCTGATCGCGCGATACGACCTCGTCGCCGACGGGTCGGATAACTTTGCTACACGCTATCTCGTGTCCGACGCGTGCTATTTTGCGGGCAAGCCCCTGCTTACTGCCGCCGTCGGGACTTTCGATGGTTCGCTGACCTGTATCCGTGCGCATGAAAGGGGAGCCGACGGAAGACCAAATCCAACATACCGTTGTCTTTTTCCCGAGGCGCCGCCCGCCGGCACGGTTCCCGCTTGCGCCGAAGCGGGGATTCTCGGCGCGCTGCCCGGAGTGCTCGGTTCTTTAATGGCCCTTGAGGCCATTCGTGAAATCGTGGGCTTCGGTGAGGGGCTGGTCGGCCGCCTGCTCATGGTCGATGCGCGCTCGATGCGATTTGAAACGCTGAGTTATGCGTGGGATCCGAACAATCCTCTAAGCGGTGAAAATCCGACGATCACGGATTTGTCGGGGCACAATTAGCGGCAGCGCGCCCACGTCACCATCACAACATGCTCGGCAGCACCCGATCCGGTGGCCGATGGCCGTCCATGAACGTCCGGATGTTGATGATCACTTTCTCGCCCATATCGATGCGACCTTCGATCGTCGCAGAACCGGTGTGCGGCAGCAGTACGACCTTGCCGGCGCGCGCAAGCTTGACCAGCTTCGGGTTCACCGCCGGTTCGTGTTCGAACACATCGAGGCCCGCTCCCGCGATATCGCCCGAGTCAATAAGACGCGAAAGTGCGTTCTCGTCGATCACTTCGCCGCGCGAGGTGTTGACGATGTAAGCTTCCGGCCGCAGCATTTTCAGTCGACGTGCCGACAGCAGATGGTAGGTCGCGGGCGTATGCGGACAATTGACCGAGACGATGTCCATGCGCGCCAGCATCTGGTCGAGGCTCTCCCAATAGGTAGCGTCAAGTTCTTCCTCGGTCTTGGGCGCCACTCTTCGCCGATTGTGATAGTGGATCTGCAGGCCGAACGCGCGTGCACGCCGCGCGACCGCCTGTCCGATGCGCCCCATGCCGATAATGCCAAGTCGCTTGCCCCAGATGCGGTGGCCCAGCATCCACGTCGGCGACCACCCGACCCAGTCCTTGTCGGTGGTCAATACGTGCGAGCCTTCCACCAACCGGCGCGGCACTGCCAGGATGAGCGCCATCGTCATGTCGGCTGTATCCTCGGTCAGCACGCCGGGCGTATTGGTGACGGTGATGCCGCGCTGAACGGCGGTCGCCACGTCGATATTGTCGACGCCGTTTCCGAAGTTCGCGATTAGCTTGAGTTGATCCCCCGATTTGCTGAGTACGGACGCATCGATGCGATCGGTGACGGTTGGGACCAGGACGTCGGCTGTTCTCACCGCTTCGGCAAGCTGGCTTTGGGTCATGGGCTTGTCGTCGGCGTTGAAACGGGTATCAAAAAGTTCCCGCATTCGCAGCTCGATCGGATCGGGCAGCTTGCGCGTCACAATGACCAGCGGCTTTTTATTTTTCGCCATCGGATCTCAACTGCTGCACTCGTCCGTTATGGGCGGAAATACCGCCAGGTACGATCGATTTAGCCCTCATTAACCGCGCTCGCCCACACTGGGCGTCAGGCGAATTCCCATCGTTTTCCTACCAGATGGCCGTGACAAGACAAAGCTTCCGGATGTCGTTGAGCAGGCTCGTCTTGGCAGGCGGTATGGCGGGATTGTCGCCCCTTCCGTCCTGGTCTGCCAGCGATGGCGCCACCGGCTCCGTCAGCGGGCTGCCGATCCCGCGATTCGTGAGCCTGAAGTCCGATCGCGTCAATGCGCGGTCGGGCCCGAATAAGGATCAGGAGGTACGCTGGGTCTATACCCACGCCGGCATGCCTGTGGAAATCACAGCAGAATTCGAGAACTGGCGTCGGATCCGCGACTGGGAAGGCGCGGAAGGATGGGTCTATCACTCTCTTTTGTCAGGCAGGCGGACGGCGACGGTCGTGCCGAAGTCGAAGGAGGAATTGGTTCCCCTATTTGAAAGTGCGGATGTCAAATCATCGATTGCGGCCCACCTGCAGTCTGGCGTGCTCGGCACGATCAGGTCCTGCAACGGCACATGGTGCCAGTTCAGCGGCAAAGGCTTCGACGGCTTCATTCGTCAGGAGCGGCTATGGGGAGCTTATCCGAACGAAAAGGTTGAGTAGACTTTAGAGTGCCAGGCCGAGTGACGATGCTTCGGCACCCGCGCGCTCGTTAAGCTTGGCGCAAACTTCGGATTTATGCTGCGCGGCGACTAGGATTTCCGGCGCAAACGTACGACAACGTCAATGCGCGCAATCTCGAAGCCTTCCGGCGGGGTTGGCGTTTTACCAACGAGCACTTCGGCGTCCGGGATATCGAGCAGCTCCTCCTCGCCTTCCACGAAGAAATGATGATGCGCTGTCACGTTGGTGTCGAAATACGCCTTGGTTCCGTCGACCGCGACCTGCCGCAACAGACCCACCTCGGTGAATTGGTGCAGCGTGTTGTAAATCGTGGCGAGGGACACCGGCACTTTCGCGCGGGTAGCCTCTTCGTAAAGCATCTCAGCGGTGAGATGGCGATCGCCCTTGCCGAACAGGATCCAGCCCAAGGCCATGCGCTGACGGGTAGGTCGCAACCCGACCTCCCGCAACATGGCTTTGACGTCGTGCCACGGACAGCCGGTCAGCGCCGACCGGTCCGGTGAGCGCTCGGTGCCAGCTTTGATATTCGGTATTACCACGGTACGCGTCGGAGCCATTTCTCGTGCCTAAACAGCCGGCCCCAACGGGGAGCCAGCCAAATCCGTTATTTGGAACATATACGAAATCGGCCTCCTGGATGCAACCGCATCGCAGTTGAACGACGCCGGTTTCGCGCCCTCCGGCGGCGCAGCGCGTCCCTAGCCCGCGGTTCCGCCATCTTTGCCCGCTAGCTTTGGTGTGTTACCTACTCGGCATGGCAATTCAGTCAGGCCTTTTGCATGGAGAAGCGGCGCAAGTGGACGCGCGGCGGCACAGCTTCGAGTATGAAGATTTGCTCGCCTGCGGCCGTGGCGAATTGTTCGGTGCCGGCAATGCGCAGCTGCCCCTGCCTCCGATGTTGATGTTCGACCGAATTGCGGAAATCAGCGAGGACGGCGGTGAGCATGGCAAGGGCATGATTCGTGCTGAACTCGATGTGAAGCCGGATCTGTGGTTTTTCCTGTGCCACTTCAAAGGCGATCCGGTGATGCCTGGATGCCTTGGGCTCGATGCACTATGGCAATTGGTTGGGTTTTTCCTCGGCTGGCTGGGCGCGCCCGGGAAGGGCAGGGCGCTTGGATTGGGTGAGCTGAAATTTTCCGGTCAGGTGCTGCCTACCGTCAAAAAAGTTATCTATGGCATCGATATAAAGCGAGTTATGCGCTCAAAACTTGTGCTCGGCATCGCCGACGGCTGGCTTTCGGCCGACGGCAACGTCATATACCGCGCCAACGATCTCAAAGTCGGCCTCTTCAAACAGGATGAGGCGCTACAGCCCAGTGGTGCTTGAGCCCGGCGGAGGGCCTTGCAGAATTACGCAACTGGCCAATCTGAGGCCAATCAACAGCAAACCGCGTCGAGATTTTTAAAGGTCATACGATTATGCGACGGGTCGTCGTCACCGGAATGGGGATCGTCTCATCGATCGGCAACAATACGCAGGAAGTGCTGGCAAGTCTGCGCGAGGCCAAATCCGGAATCGTGCGGGCGGAAAAATACGCCGAGCTGGGATTCCGTTGCCAGGTCCATGGTGCGCCACGTCTCGAGCCCGACGAAGTTGTCGACCGTCGCGCCATGCGCTTCCTTGGAGGCGGCGCCGCGTGGAATCACATCGCTATGGAGCAGGCAATCCGCGACTCGGGTATCGAGGAAAAAGAGATTTCGAATGAGCGCAC
>Ga0126380_10001043_pt1 | contig 10125 bp, 8 predicted proteins | sample PanSoiMetPlot_26_FD_92544 | JGI IMG/M metagenome (GOLD analysis project Ga0126380, IMG submission 92544) | Tropical forest soil microbial communities from Panama - MetaG Plot_26 | ecosystem: Environmental > Terrestrial > Soil > Tropical forest > Bulk soil | place: Panama | collected 2016-02-17
ACGAGCGCGCTCTTGCCATGATCAACGTGGCCGGCCGTTGCGAGAATAAAGTTTTTCATCGCGATATCGAAACGGTGCGAATCGCGTCGATAACGAGATCGTCCTGGTGAGAAAAAATTGTGCGCAGATCGAGTTTAATCCGACTGTTGGCGATGTAGGAAATCACGGGCGGCGTTGATTGACGAAGCGCGCGCGCGAATTCCTCGAGCGAACAATTCTCCGGCGACAAATCGAGCGTGATGGAAGGAACAATCGACTTCGGAAGTGTGCCACCGCCGGCCTTTCCGGTTCCAGCGCCGATCGCAATTTTTAAGGGCAATCCCTGAAGACGCGTCACGATCGCAGCCGCGCGAGCGCGAAGCTCGTCCTTTGGAATTTGGAGAAGCGCGAGCGAAGGGATTTCGCTCGTCACCTGGTTGAGGTGGAGATCGACCGTCGTTTGCAGCGCAGCGAAGGTCAGCTTATCGCAACGCAGAGCGCGAAAGAGCGGCTCGCGCTTGAGCGCGTCGATCAATTTCGCCTTTCCGACAATAATTCCGGCCTGCGGTCCGCCGAATAATTTGTCGCCGCTGAAACAAACAAGATCGGCTCCCGCCTTGAGCGATTCGGTTGGAGTCGGCTCATGGTGATGCAAACCGATTTGTTCGGTGGCGACGAGCGCGCCGCTCCCAAGATCTTCTACAAACGGAATCCGTTTTTTCCGGGCGAGCGCGGCGATTTCCGCTGTCGGCGGCGATTCGACAAAACCGCTCATGAAAAAATTGCTGCGGTGGACTTTCAGAATGAGCGCGGTTTGTTTGCCAATGGCGCGCGCGTAATCGGACAGCGTTGTCTTGTTCGTTGCGCCGACTTCGCGAAGCTTCGCGCCGCTGGCTTCCAAAATCTCGCCGATTCGAAATCCTCCGCCGATCTGGACGAGCTCACCGCGCGAGATAGCGACCTCGGCTTTCGCCTTGGCGAAGTGGCGAACAATCAAGACCAACGCCGCGGCGCAATTATTAACGATGGTGGCGGCTTCGGCCTGGCAAAGCACGGCGAGCGCTCGTTCGAGATAAGTGCCGCGGGAGCCTCTGGCCCCGGTAGCGGCGTCCAGTTCTATATTATTATATGAGGAGGCGACATTGCGGAGGACTTCGCCCGCACCTTGGACCAACGGGGAACGGCCGAGATTCGTATGAACAACGACCCCGGTTCCGTTGATCACCGGTTGGATTCGACTCGCGCGCAGCTTGTCAATCTCGGCGCGAACAAGATCGACAATCGCATTCGGTTCCGGGATTTTTTTGCTTCTACGAATTTGGGCGAGGGCGCGGCGAACAAGATCGACAACCAACGCTCGCGGAAGATCGACGTGGCCGAGTGAATCGAGCACCGTGTTTACGGCGGGAATGCCGCGACGTGATTTCACTTTGTCGTGCATATCAATTTTCCTCGGCGTCGAGTCCGAGCCGGACTGGCCTTTATCCGCCCGATAATGGCAGCAGAAGGCGTGCGATACTTCTTTAACAGCGTCGAAACTTTCTTCAGCGAGCGTTCCGGAACGCAGAGCAGCAATCCGCCACTTGTCTGCGCGTCTGTTAACAACACGCGCCGGACCTTGGACACTGAATTGAACTCCGTGGTTTGTTTCGCGGCTTTCAAATTGTCGCGGGTGCCGCCGGGAATGCAGTTACGTTCGATCAGCTCGAGGATTTCGTCATTGATCAGTGGGATGCAGTCCGGAAAAATTTCGGCGCTAACCTTGCTCGCGCGGCAAAGGTTCGCGAGATGGCCGAGCAATCCGAAGCCGGTAATGTCGGTCGCGGCGCGAACCAGTTTCTTTTCCGCGAGCTCGGCGCCGACGGAATTCGTTCGCGACATTAGCGCGATGACTTTTTTCGCGAGCGCACGTGACGCGATGCCCCGCTTGATTGCGGTGGTGGCGATTCCGGTGCCGAGCGGTTTGGTAAGCACGAGCAGATCGCCGGCGCGCGCGTTGGCGTTGGTGAGAATGTTTCGAAGATCGACGACCCCGGTGACGGCGAGACCGTAGATCGGTTCGGGGTTCCGAATGGAATGTCCGCCAATGATCGCGCAGCCAACTTCGGCGGCCTTTTTCAAACCGCCCCGCAAAATTTTCGCGATCGTTTTCGGCGACACAAGTTTTTGTGGGAAACCCATTAGGTTCAACGCGGTGATTGGTCGTCCGCCCATCGCAAAAACATCGGAGAGCGCGTTCGCGGCGGCGATTTGGCCGTAGGCAAACGGGTCGTCAACGATGGGTGTGAAGAAATCCACGGTCTGCACAAGCGCGCGATGTCGACCCGCCTTCGCGTTGCTACGGCGTGGCAGATCCAATCGATAAACGCCGGCGTCATCGAACGTGCTCGAATTCACGAGAACGTTGCGGTTCCGATAGGTTGGTAGCTGCCGCAAAACTTGCGACAGGGCCTGTTGGCTCAACTTCGCTGCTCACCCAGCGCAAGATGAGAGCGACGTCAGTTTACGGATTTGTTCGCGCGACACGCGGGTTCACCTCCTTTCGAGCGTTGGCAAGAATGAAATGGCCCGCCTTCGCTTCGCTCCGGCGCAGTCCGTCCGCTTTTCGCTTTCGCGAAAAGGAGGCGGAGCGGAGAGGACAGGAATCGAACCTGCCCCGATTCTTGCGAACCGACGACGGTTTTGAAGACCGCGAGGGCCACCAGGCACCCTTCACTCTCCGGAAAGCGGAAAACTGAAAGCGGAAAGCGGAAATATTATTTGAGCTTTTTGATTTGCTTAACGACTTCGTCGAAGTCGGGCCAATCACCGGAATCGAGTTTGGAATGGAGCAGTTTGCCATTAGCGCGAATTTCAAAAGCGCCGCCCCCCGAAGGGATGAGCGTGAGCGATTTGATCCGTTCGCCGAGTTCAAGAATTTGGGTCGCCAAACTGACGGCCTTCGGCGTGTAGTTTCAAACGACGCAGTATTCGATTGAGACGTCAGTCTTCACTCAGCATGCTCCTTTCCAAAAAAATGGTACGAAGCTGGACGTAGCCGGTCAAGGGTGGTAAAAGCGCGCTGTTGAAAGACAGCGCCCCGCGCGCGCGGTGTTGGGTAAACTCGATAAACCACCACCAACGCGACGCGGAGCGCCCTTTGGCCTAACACCAAACCCTAGAAGGCAAAGTTGATCCCGCTCCGGATCATCCCGAAATTGTTTCGCGGTCCATCGATCACGCTAAAGCTGAGATCGTTCGTCCAACCGACATGCGGCGTGATGCGCGTCTCCAAACCGGCGCCAAATTGTCCGACCGCAGTCGTGTAGTCCCCGTAGTGAACGGTGTGGGCGAATGAGAAGAACGCGTCCGGCGGAACAACGAACGACTCGGCATGGAGACTGTCTCTTTCTCCGCCGCCGAACATTGCGCCGACGCCGACCCATGCGTAAGGCGCGAAACGGGTGCACGGCACGGGATAGCGCAAAGTAAACGTGCCGAGCACGGAGCCGATCGCGCGATGATGACTCAGGCGTTCGCGATCAAACACGCCGATCGTTGGATCTTCAAAAATGTCGAACCCGCCTTTGTGAGCGTTGACGATGTATCCTTCAACGCCGACACCGAAATAGCGGTAAAAGAAATATTTGAGATCCATACCGCCGCCCCAGGCATGATCGCCGCCGACGTAGCGATCATATTCGCCAAGAACGCCCGCGCCTTCGACTGTGCTTTGCACGACATCGACAAGATCGAGATTGCGCGCGTAATCAGTATTGGTGAACAAATACGTCCCCCAAAGGCTGACGTTCCATTCGTTGTCTTTGTACCATTCCGGGCAAGGCGGCGCGACCGCCTGTTTCATTTCCTTGCCTTTGTAATCGCCGGCATAAACGGCGAGCGTGAGAAGGGAGAAAACAGCCGCGGTCAGGATCGAGTTTTTCATAAATTGGTTCCTCATTTTCTTTTTAGCGGTTTCGAGTTGAAACGGGTGCTTCGCCTTGTTCTCCCGGTCCAGGAGGCCCGAGCAACCATGAAAAGACACCAAAGATCTGCGCGTGTGGCGAATCATCGGTGCAGCCAAAAAGCGCGGACGCTTCCAATCGCGTGTTTGTGCTCGTGCGATAGGCAGCGGTCGGACCGATCACGAAAATGTTATCCGCATTGCCGCGTGTATCTTTCACGCTGAAATTCTTGTATTCCATTTCAACGCCCACCTTCAGCTGCTCGCGGGGAAGCAAAATTGGAGTCACAATGCTCTGAGCGAATCCGATCTCGCGCCCACGGTCGCCGGTGTTTTCCTTTTCAAAAAAGCCATTTAACGCCCATTCCCAACGGTGAAAAAATTCCTCAGAAAGGAGTAGGCGCAGTTCGTAAGCGTTGGGAATTTGCGGCGGGCCGGCTTCCTCTTCTTCACCCGGCGGTGGCGCAGGTCCTTCTTCATGGCGGATCGGACCAACGCCGAACTTATATTCGACAAAGAGAGTTGGATTGAGCGGGATCTTGTCCCAGTCCGCAAGCGCGTAGCGAGCTTCGAGGCTTACCGTTTCAAAACCGCCGCCTCCGTTGAAGCGTTCAAGCTCTGTTTCTGCCGCGACTCCGAAACGGTGTGGCAAACCCATTTCCAACTCCTGAGTAAAGAGATGATCGGGCGGACCGTGCCGGAAGAAATCGCCTTCGTAGATCGTCGCCAGCATAAACTGATACGGCGGAAGCACGTAGGCGGTCGTGGTCGGCGAAAAGCGGGTCCGGGAAAATGTGCCCGGCGCGCCGTAGGCGCTGCGAATGTCGTTTTCACCGGTAACTACGACGTCTTGAGCGACCGCCTCCTGGGCGCGCGCGTGTTGGCGCGGTAGGAACGCGAGAAGGCAAAGGCAGGTTAAAGCGAGTTTTTGGTTCATGAGAATTTCCCCTGTAATCGGGGTTGGTTAGGCAACTGGATGCCCGGATTATTACAAAATTGTAATAATTGGCAAGGAGTTTTCCGACCCGGTTCTTAGGCCGTCGCAGCCCCCGATTTCCCCGGGAAAGTCAGGGTTACGGTCGTGCCGTGACCGACTTTGCTTTGAATGGTGGCCGAGCCGCCGTGAAGATCGACGATCGATTTCACGAGCGAAAGGCCGAGGCCGGTGCCGGCCGCGCTTCGTGACGGATCGGCGCGGTAGAAGCGATCGAAGACACGAGGCAGATGTTCGGGGGCAATTCCCGATCCATTATCGCTGAGGGAAACCTCGACTTTGTCGTCGACTTTGCGGATTGCGATTTCAATTCGACCTTTGTCCGGCGTGAAGCGAAGCGCATTGTCGATCAAATTCCCGACGGCGCGGTTGAACAGGATGGGGTCGGCAAACATCTGACCGTCTCCATCGACGCTGACCGTAATATGTCGATCTTCGGCGAGAGTTTGATAGAAGCCGGCAATTTTTTCGACGGCCGCCCGCGCGTTGAACGCCGAGCGCGCGATCTGGTGCTCGGCGGATTCAGCGCGCGCGAGAAAAAGAAGATTGTTGATGATTCCGGAAAGGCGGTCGCATTCGGCAGCAGTCGATTCGATCACCGCGCGATATTCCTCGGAGCTTCGGTCGCGAGTGAGGGCGACCTGCGCTTCGCCGAGCATGTTTCCAATCGGGGTCCGCAGCTCGTGCGCGAGATCGGCGGAGAATTGGGAAAGGCGAGTGAATGAATCTTCCAGGCGGCCAAGCATATCGTCGAACGAAGCGGCGACGGGTTGAAGCTCGCGCGGCCAACGAGTTGGTTCGATGCGTTCACTGAGATGTTCGGGTTGAACGCGCTCAAACATTCGCCGCATTTTCGCGAGCGGTTGCAATCCGCGGCGCGTTACGGTGACGGCTAGTACCGCAGCGACGCCGCTCCCAATGACGATCACGCAGATCGCCAACAACCCGAATTGATGCGACACGCGCTCGTCTTCTGAACGATCTTGGGCTACTTGAATGGTGAAGAAGCGATCGGCGTGCGGATTTTCGTCGTTGCCAAGTGCATGGCGGCTCGTTAGGCCGTATAATTTTCCACTGCTGCGATACTGAGTAGTAATCGCAATTGCCGTTGACGCCGCCGGTGGAAAAACGTTCGACGACAATACTGCGCTCATCCCGGGCGTTTCGGCGACTGGAACGTTTTCGGGGTCGATCACTCGAACAAGGAAAGGAGATCCTCGACTCGCTGCCTCAAATTCTGCGGCCAGCGCTTGGAGTCCATTTTTTTCAAAACGCGTTTGCAGATCGTCGATCCTGTCGGCTAAAACGACATCGTCTTCCACAACGGCGTGTTGAACCACGATCCAGTAGAAGATTCCCATCCCACCCGCCAGCAGAAGCGCGGCGCTCAGCGTGAAAAGCAGAACGAGCTGCGTCGCAATGGAACGCGGCTCAGCTCGGTTTGAGGACATAGCCTACGCCCCGAATCGTATGGACGAGTTTTTTTCGGAATGGGTCGTCTACCTTGGCGCGCAAACGGCGAACGACAACATCGACAACGTTTGTATCAGCGTTGAAATCGATTCCCCAAACGTGCTCGGCGATTTCTTTTCGCGAAACAATTTCACCGGCCGAGCGCGCTAACTGACTCAGGAGCAGGAATTCTTTCGGTGTGAGATCGAGTGGCGTGCCGTGACGGGTCGCACGATGGCGGCGGGTATCGATGGCCAAATCTTCAATGCGCAATTGCTCGCTACGGCGAGAACTTGTTCTTCGCAGCAACGAACGGACGCGGGCGAGTAATTCGGAAAACGCGAAAGGTTTCACCAGATAATCGTCCGCGCCCATCTCAAGTCCTTTGACGCGATCCCGAACGCTGTCGCGCGCGGTGAGGAAAAGAATCGGCGTCCGAAATCCTTCGTCGCGAAGTTCCTGGACAAGCGTCCATCCATCTTTCTTCGGAAGCATTACGTTGACAATCAAGAGATCGAACTTGCGGCGGCGCGCCAAGTCGAGTCCGGCATCGCCGTCGGCGCAGGTCTCAGCGCTAAAGCCGGCTTCACGAAGTCCCTTCGCGAGAAACGCGGCCGTCTTTTTCTCGTCTTCGATGATCAGGATCCGCACAAATCCATTTATATCACAAAAAGGCCGCCTCCGAGGAAGCGGCCTTTTGGGAAAAACTTCTGGCGATGTCGATCTTACGGCAACGCCGTGCCGAATCGGAGAACGACCTGCGGGTGGTCGTGTCTCCCGCGAAGATTTTGTCCGGGGCGTCTGGCTCCGTTGATTTGTCCATTGGCGGGTGCTACGTAGCGTCGCCAACCGCCATGGCTCAGAATTACAAAGACACGATCAATCTTCCGCGCACGGATTTTCCGATGAAGGCAAATCTGACGACGCGCGAGCCGGAATTATTGAAGTCGTGGGAAGAGGGCCGGCTTTACCAACGAATCCAGGAATCGCGCAAAGGCCGCGAGCTTTTCGTTCTCCATGATGGTCCGCCGTTTGCCAACGGTGACGTTCACATGGGCACCGCGCTGAACAAGATCCTGAAAGATTTCGTCGTGAAATCGCAAACCATGCTCGGCAAGCGCGCGCCTTACGTTCCTGGCTGGGACTGTCACGGACTGCCGATCGAGTACAAGGTCGTGAAAGAATCGCGCGATCTTTCGCCGCTTGAAGTTCGCAAACGCTGCGACGCATTCGCGCGCAAATACATCGATTTGCAACGCGGGCAATTCAAACGGCTCGGTGTTCTCGGCGATTGGGAGCATCCGTATCTCACGCTCGATCCAAAATACGAAGCGGAGATCCTGCGCGCCTTCGCCGTTTTCGTCGAAAAAGGTTTGGTTTATCAATCGAAGAAACCGGTTTTTTGGAGCACGGGCGCGCAGACCGCGCTCGCCGAAGCCGAGGTCGAATATCAGGAACGCGACGACACGACTGTTTTCGTAAAATTTCCAATCACGAGCGGCGAGTGGAAAGACAAGGCGAGCATCGCGATCTGGACGACGACGCCTTGGACATTGCCGGCCAACCTCGCCATCGCGGTCGATCCGAAAGAAATTTACGTCGTCCAGGAATTCCGACGTGACGGCGAGACCGAAAAGCTCTTGCTCGCGGACAAACTCGTCCCGCAGTTCGCCGCGAACACGAAATTGGAGCCGACCGGCGAACCGCTCGCTTCGTTCCCAGGCGCGAAGATCGACAAGATCAAAGCGCGTCATCCGTTTCTCGATCGCGAAGCGATCGTCCTGACCGCCGACTTTGTCACGATGGATACCGGCACGGGCGCCGTGCACATCGCGCCGGGTCATGGCGAAGACGATTATTGGTTGGGTCGCGAAAATAACTTACCGATTTTGTCGCCCGTCGATGATCACGGAAAACTTACCGACGAAGCCGGTGTTCCAAGTCTCACCGGCAAATATGTTTTCGACGCGAACAAGGACGTGGTGAACTTGCTTCGCGAGCGGGGAAATTTGCTCGGCGCGCAAAATTTTCATCACAGTTATCCGTATTGCTGGCGCTCCAAAACGCCGATCATTTTCCGAAACGTCGAGCAATTCTTCATCCGCATCGACGATCTGCGTCCGCGCGCGCTCGAAGCGATTCACAAGGAAGTGAAATGGATCCCCAGCTGGGGCGAGAACCGGATCGCGGGAACGGTTGAATCGCGGCCAGACTGGGTGATCTCGCGTCAGCGCAGTTGGGGCGTGCCGCTGCCGGTTTTCTATTCCTCCGAAGGGAAACCGGTTCTCGACGCAGAAATCATTCGCAAGCTCGCGGACGTTGTCGCCGAGCGTGGCTCGAACGTTTGGTTCCAACTCGACGATGCCGAGCTAGCGAAGCAACTCGGACTTCCTGCCGGCACAACGAAACGCAACGACACGATCGACGTTTGGATCGACAGCGGTGTTTCGCATCGCGCAGTCTGCGCGCTGCATCCCGAGCTTCGCGATCCGGCCGACATGTACTTGGAAGCGACCGACCAACATCGCGGCTGGTTTCAATCGTCACTCATGACGAGCATCGCGTTGAACAATCGCGCGCCTTACAAAACCTGCGTCACACACGGGTTCGTGGTCGATCTCGACGGAAAAAAGATTTCCAAGTCGAGCACGTACGACAAACCGATGGACGCCGGACATTTCGTGAACAAACACGGCGCGGATCTTGTGCGTTTGTGGGCGAGCAGTATCGATTACACGGCCGACGTTCCGTTCTCGGAGGAAATGTTCATACGGTTGGGCGACACCTATCGCCGAATCCGCAATACGCTGCGCATTCTGCTCGGCAACCTGCATGATTTCTCAGAAAAGCAGGAAACCGGGAGCCTGCCGTTGGTGGACCAATGGATCCTCGAGCGATTGGATGAAGTCACTCGCGATTGCCGCGCGGCTTACGAGGCGTTCGAGTTCCACAAGGTTTATCACGCATTGAACCAGTTCTGCGCGGTGGATTTGAGCTCTCTATATATAGATATCACCAAGGACCGGATGTATTGCGACGCTACCGACTCATCCCGCCGTCGCGGGACCCAGGCCGCGATGCACGAAATCTTCTGCGCGCTTTGCCAGTTGCTGGCGCCGGTACTCGCATTCACTGCCGAAGAAGCATGGCGGCATTCAAAGACGAACGGCTCCGTTCATCTTGAGGAATTCCCGAAATCGAAAGATCGAAATCACGGCGCGATCGAAAAGATCAACGAGCTACTGCGATTGCGTGGCGTCATTGGGCAGGCAATCGAGAAAGCGCGCCAGGAAAAATTGATCGGAAACGCGCTCGAAGCTGCCGTGGTGTTGCGTTCAAACTCAAAAGTGACAGGCGAAGTCAGCAAAGAGGAGCTCGAGGAATTCTTTATCTTGAGCGATCTCAAGATCGAGGAAGCAAACGAATCGAGCGCAACCGTGACGAAGACGGCTTATCAGAAATGCGCCCGTTGCTGGCGTCATCGCGCATACGTCGGCAAAAGCAAAACGCATCCTGAATTGTGCGAGCGGTGCGAGAAAGTCGTGGCGAACGCGAAATGAGATTCATTTTCTTCCTTTCGCTGCCGCTCTATTTGCTCGATCGCGCGACCAAGTCCTGGGTCCTGCATTCGATCGATCCGGGTCAGCCGATGATTGTCGTGCCGAACTTCTTTCATCTCGTGAACATCACGAACACGGGCGCGGCATTCGGCTCGTTCAAGAACAACAACGCTTTCTTCATCGCGATCTCATGCGTC
>Ga0126380_10001045_pt1 | contig 10120 bp, 9 predicted proteins | sample PanSoiMetPlot_26_FD_92544 | JGI IMG/M metagenome (GOLD analysis project Ga0126380, IMG submission 92544) | Tropical forest soil microbial communities from Panama - MetaG Plot_26 | ecosystem: Environmental > Terrestrial > Soil > Tropical forest > Bulk soil | place: Panama | collected 2016-02-17
GCACCCGCGCGATATGCGGGACAGATGGCGCCGGCGCCAACGACGGCAATGCGCAAGAGCTCGGTCACAGGGCGGAAGCCGCAGGATCGCCCGCGAGCCGCGACTGCGCATTCAGTCGGATTGGCGCATTAATGGCGCCGAAACCTTTGTAACCGCGTCGCTCGACCAGTTCGAGAAAGAACAGATCCTTGAAGCTCCTCGTATAAAGCTGAAGATATTCGCCGCTGTCGTCCCTGTCGTAGAGGATGTTGTTTTCTTTCAGAAGCTTTAGGCGCGCGCTGTCGAGATCGACGCGCGCCTCGAGGTCGTCGTAATAGTTATCGGGGATGCGCAAAACCTCCACGCCATTTGCCTTCAGGCGGGCCGCCGTCGTGAGAATGTCTTTTGTGCCGAAGGCGATGTGCTGGACACCGGAACCGAAGTACTCGTTGAGAAAACGCGACGACTGCGTGCGCGTGCTTTGCGAACCGTTGAGAGCAATGCGAAGGGTGCCGTCTGCGGTCTCCACGACCTGGCTGCGGACAATGCCGCCGGGGTCTGTGATATCGACCTGCGGCGTTTTCTGCACGTCAAGCAGCGAAGTATAGAAAAGAAGCCAGGATAGCATCTCCTCGTAGTGCATCGACTGCGAGAGATGATCGACAACCGTGAGGCCGGCATCGGCACCGTTTTTTGCCGTCACCGGCTCGAACTCGATGTCCCAGACCTTGGCGAGTTTGCTGCCCGGGTCGAGGAAATAGAGCAGGCTTCCGCCCATGCCGCGGACGGCGGGGATCTCAAGCTCGCCCGGACCGACCTTCTGCCGGAAAGGCGTATCGCGCAGCTTCTCGGCTCGGTCGAGTGTGGCCGCCGCGCTATCAACCATGAGCCCGATCGCGCAAACGGATGGCCCATGCGTAATGTAATGCGAGTGCGCGAAACCTTCTTTTTCCTTGTTGATGACAAGGTTGATCGCTCCCTGGGTCCAGCGTGATACCGATTTCGTTTTGTGGCGCGCGGTGTTGCGAAATCCGAGGCCGGCCAGAAGCCTGTTGAGCTCGTCCGCGCTACGATCATCCACCGCAAATTCAATGAATTCGACGCCGAGACATTTCGATCGCGGCGGCATTTGCGGAACGTCGGAAATCGCTCTTCCACTCCTGCTGCGCAATTGATCAAGGAGGTAGACGAGCGAGCGCTGGCCATCGATCGCGACCGAGCGCGGGGAACCGGCGCGAAATTGGTCGTTGAAAATCTCTAGCGAGAGATCGCCGGAGTAGCCGGTTGCCTGGACCGCTGCCATGAAATCGAGGAGCGGCAGATCGCCCTGCCCCGGAAAGCAGCGGAAATGCCTGCTCCAGTTCAGGACGTCCATCTCGAGCCACGGAGCGTCCGCCAGCTGAACGAGAAAAATGCGATCGCCCGGAATCGCATGCAGCGCCTTGAGATCCGTCCTGCGGGCGTAAGTGTGAAAACTGTCGAGAACAAGCCCGATCGCCGGGTGGTCGGCGCGCCGCACGACTTCCCAGGCATCGCGGTAATCGTTGATGTGACGTCCCCAGGCGAGCGCCTCGAAGCCAACGCGCAAACCGCGCTTCGCTGCCCGCTCGCCAAGCTCGTGAAAATCGGCCGCGCTGCGATCTATGCCGCCAAGGGAGCCCGGCGACACGTTGCTGCAGACAAGCAGAGAATCGCAGCCGAGCTCTTGCATGAGGTCGAACTTGCGCTCGGCGCGATCGAATGTGCGCTGACGTTGCGGCTCCGGCATGCCTTCAAAATCGCGGAATGGCTGAAAGGTGATTGCGCGCAGCCCCCGGTCCGACATTTCTCGGGCGACGTCAGCCGGCGTGCCATTATAAGAGAGCAGATCGCTTTCAAAAATTTCGACACCGCGGAAGCCAGCCGCCGCAATCGCTGCCAGCTTTTCGCTCAGGCCGCCGCTGAGGCAAACGGTGGCAATCGATGTTCTCATTGTTTTTGTCCTCCGCTTTTGCCGCAGCTCGCTGCGTTGAATGCTGCTTCGCGGGCCTTGTATCCGGCCGCAAATGCGCGATGAAGCCTGGCGATGTCGGGGGTGATTCCCGTAAATAACCGGAATGCCTCGACCGCCTGGTGAACGCACATTCCGTCGCCGCTCATCACGCGCGCGCCCTTGGCTGCCGCAGCCTTGATGAACTCGGTATCGACCGGCGTATAAATGACGTCGGCAGCCCAATGCGATGGCTTGAGCGCGGACAATGGGACAGGATTGCCGGGAAAACCACGCATGCCCATTTGCGTCGCGTTGACGATCCCGTCGGCAGCCGCGATTTCGCGCTCGAGATCATCCGCTACGCGGCAGCGCGATGCACCGAAATGCTTTGCCAGATCCTTACAGAGAGCGTTCGCGCGGGCGCCATCGCGGTCGTGCACGACGAGGAGCGCGGCGCCGAGATCCATCAGGGCAAATGCGACCGCGTGTCCGGCACCTCCGGCGCCGATCTGCACGACCGTTGCACCTTGCGCCCCCGCCGCGCCAAAACTTTCCTCAAAACTATGGCGCCATCCGCGCCGGTCGAAGTTGTAGCCCGTGGTGCGGCCGTCCGACGCAATGGCCACGGTATTGATCGCGCCGATCTGGGCAGCTTCAGGATCGACCGCATCCAGAAGCGGCAGAATTTCCTGCTTGAAAGGATATGTGACATTTGTACCCGCAAAACCGGCGACCTTGATCGCCTCGAGCAGCCGCGGCAGTCCACGCTCCCGCAGGCGGTCCACGTCCAACAAATGATAGAAGCCGTCGATTCCGGCAGCCGCAAAGGCATCCGCAAACAGCGCCGGCGACAGCGACCCCATGATGTTCGCGCCAATCAGTCCGAGCAGCACTCTGCGCTCGCTCATGGTACGCGCTCCGCCTGGGCCAATCCGCCGCCGAGAAAAAGCTGCGCGATGCGCGGGTCGGCGACAATCTTCGGGGCTGAATCCTCTATCCGGGTCTGTCCCTGTTCGAGCACAAGGCCGTAGTCGGAGATCTGCAAGGCCTGCTTTGCGTTCTGCTCGATCAACAGAATCGTCACTCCGCTGTCGCGCAGCGATTTGAGAATCGCGAATACCTCCTGCACCATCAGCGGCGACAGGCCGATCGAGGGCTCGTCGATCAGGATCAGCTTTGGATCGAGCAGGAGCCCGCGGGCAACTTCGAGCATCTTTTGCTGCCCGCCGGACAGTGTGGACGCCTGCGCCCCCGCTTTCTCGCGCAGCATCGGAAAGCGATGCATGATCTTGTCCATGCGGGCCGGCAGGCTCGCCTGATCGGACAGAGCGACGCCGCCAAGCTCCAGATTGTGCTGCACGCTCAGTTCAGGAAAGATATTGCGGCCTTGCGGAATGTAGGCGATCCCGGCGTCAAGGACCTGCCGTGGCGTGAAATTCGTCGTGTCACGGCCGTCGAATGAGATCGTTCCGCTGCGGACCGGCAACAGCCCGAAAATCGTCTTGAACATCGTCGACTTGCCGGCGCCGTTGGGCCCGATCACGGTCGTGATCGCAGCCCGGCGAATGCGCGCGGTTGTTCCGTTCAGGATCGTCATCTTGCCGTAGCCGGCGAAGACGCTGTCGAGGACAAGCACCACTTCCGAGTTCATTTCAATGTCCCAGATAGGCCTCGATCACCAGCGGATTGCGCCGTATCTCATGAGGCGCACCCTCGGCAATGATGCGCCCTTCCGCCAGAACGAGTACGCGTGTGCACAAGGCCATGACGAATTCCATCTGATGCTCGATGACGACGAACGTCGCTTTGCCCTCGGCGTGATAGGCCTGAAGCCTTTCGCGCAAGTTTCCGAGCATGGTGAGGTTCACGCCCCCCGCCGGCTCATCGAGCAGAACAAGGCGGGGCCCGGCCATGAAGGCCATGGCGGCATCGAGCAGCTTTTGCTGCCCGTAGCTCAGCGAGCCGGCCTGTTCATCCGCGAGATGTGACAGGCGAAAGAACTCAATCATCTTTTCGGCAGCACCACCGAGCCCCGCATCCGATCGTCCGAACAGGCGCGAAGCCATTGAGCCCTGATGTTCCTGGCCGGCAAGAATGAGATTGTCGCGTACCGAAAGCTGAGGAAAGACCTGCAGCAATTGAAATGTCCGGCTCACGCCGAGACGATTGAGATCGCAGGGCCGCATTCCGGTCGTGAGCCTGCCGTCGATCCGGACTTCGCCCGAAGTCGGCCGCAACTGGCCGAGAACGCAGTTGAACAGCGTGGATTTTCCCGACCCGTTCGGCCCGATAATCCCGAGGATTTCCCCGTCACGGACCTCGAACGACACGCCGTCGACGGCGGTGATGCCGCCGAACGTCTTGCGAAGATTCGAGACTGCAAGCACCGAAGTCATGGTCCGGCGCCTTCTGCAAGCGTTGATGTCGCGGGCTCCTTGCGTCGGCCGACCAAAGCGATGCGCGCGCGCTCAACAAGGCCAAGCACCCCGGATGGGCAGAACGCCATCATGACCATGATCGCGGCGGCATATAGGAGGAGGTAATAGCCCTGCGTGATACGCAGCCACTCCGGCAGCAGCACCGCGATCAGCGCGCCCACAAACGGCCCGAAGAAATAGCCGCTGCCACCGACGATCACCATCAGCAGCAGGTTGAACGACAGGCCGAGCGCAAATGAGTTCGGCTCGATGAATTGGACCAACGGCGCATGCAGCGCGCCTGAGAGGCCGCCGAGGCTCGAACCGATGGCAAATGCCATCAAGGTATATCGGCGCGTATCAAGGCCGAGCGACAGCGCGCGAATCGGATTTTCGCGCAGGGCAACAAAGGCCCGGCCCCAGGGGGAGCGAAGCATCCACCAGATCGCAAGCGAAAGCACGGCAAGAACGCAGAGACACAGGAAATAGAAATCGCGCGCCGCGGTGGCTTTCCATCCGAACAGCGTCGGACGTGGGGTCCCGGTAATTCCATAAATGCCGTTGGTCAGCCATTCCTCGTTGCGCAGCACAAGGAACACGAGTGTCGTGAAAGCCAATGTGACGAAGGCCAGGTAATGGTGCTGCACGCGCAGCGCCGGATAGCCAAGAAGCCAACCGACGGCAAAGCACAGGAGGCCGGCCGCAAGAAATGCGATGAAAAACGGCACCCCCACTGGCGTCAGCAGCGCAACCGTATAAGCGCCTATTCCGACGAAAGCGCCCTGCGCCAGCGAAATCTGGCCGGCGTAGCCGAGCGTCAAATTCAGGCCGATGGCCGCAATCGTGAGCACCACCCAGGTTGAAATCAGGAAAATGCCAAACGGCTTGAGAAAAAACGGCGCCGCGATTGCGGCAATCGCGCCGAGGCCAACGATTATGGCGCCCGTGCGCGTCATACCGTGCGTTCCTCAAGCCGACCCAGCAGGCCCTGAGGTCGAAACAGAATGACGATAATCAGAATGATCAGCGGAAAGGCGCCTCGATATTGCGAAGAAATGTAGGCGGCCGACAGATTGTCGAGCACGCCAAGAATAATACCGCCGAGAATGGCGCCGCGGACCTGATTAAATCCGCCGATGATCGCCGCAATGAATGCAGCCATGCCGAGCGTCTCGCCATTGGTGAATTTGGCGAGGTAGATCGGGCTCACCAGGATCGATGCGATCGCAACAAGCACGGCGTTCAGCAAAAACGTGTAGAGCACCATTTGCCGCACAGGAATGCCCAGAATGCGCGCCAAAGTCGGATTCTGCGCGGTCGCCTGCATTTGGCGTCCGACCCGCGTCTTGTTGAGCAGGAGGTTCAAAGCGACCACGGTGAGGATGGCGATCGCCAGCACGACCAGGCTCTGGCTCGAGATAACGGCTTCGAAAATGTGAACATCGGTCGGCGGCACGAGCGCGGGGAACGGTTGTGCCTGCGAGCTGTAAAAGTCCTTGGCGCTTTCCTTGAGGAACAGTGACAACGCTATGGTTGAAATGACCAACGGCAGCACCCCGTACTTCAGCATCGGATCGACGATGACGACCTTGAAAAGAAGTCCGAGGATGACAATCGACAGCGCAATGCCGATCAGCGCTGCCAGCCAGAACGGCGCGCCGGCATTCATGGCACCCAGCACGAAAAAGGCAGGCAGCATGACGAACTCGCCCTGGGCGAAATTGATCGTCTGGGAGGTCTGCCAGAGCAGAGTGAATCCCACGGCAATCAGCGCGTAAATCGCGCCGGTCGCGAGGCCGGATACCAGCAGCTGAATAAAGGAGGCCATTGCCGGGGGCCTTTACTTCCGCCCGGTCACGTTGACCGGACGGAAGGAACTCGATGCGATGATTACTTGCCGAGTTTCGGCAACGTTTCGACGATCTTCTGCTTGCCGTCGACAACCTCGCCTAAAAAGCTGATGCGATCGATGTCGCCATTCTTGTCCCAGGTGGCCTCCATCAGGATGCCCGGTTCGTCCTTGGGAGAAATGGTGATGCCGTGCGCGGCTTCGGCAAAGGCCTTGCTGTCGAATTTGCCGATCTTCTCGGTTACATGCTTGATGAAGTAGACGCCGGTGTAACCTTTGATGCCGTTGTGATCGCAAGCATAGTTGTAACGCTTCTTGAAGCGCTCGGCGAACTCCTGCACGGCCGGGATCGGCGCATCGATGGTTAGGCCCACGTGGCCACGCACGCCGTTGGCCGCGCCGCCGGCAAGATCGATGACCTTCTGCCCGAGCAAGGTGGTCTCGCCGATCAGAGGCTTGTTGAGACCCTGCTTTCTCGCTTCGCGCAGGAAGCGCGCGCTCTCTTCTTCGTTGAGGTAGACGAAGATCGCATCGGCATTGGCGCTCTTGAGCTTGACGACGTCGGCCGAGAAGTCCGCCTGGCCGGACTCGGTGGAAATGTCGGCGACAACCTTGATGTCGCGGGAATTCATTTCTTTGTTGAAAGTGTCGCGACCACCTTTGCCGAAGTCGTTGTTCACCCACAGCACGCCGACGGTCTTGGCCTTGATGCCGTCGCGCATGTAGTTGGCGATCTTCGGCATACTGAATTGCTGCCCGAATGACGTGCGGAAAACGTAAGGATTGCCCTTCTGCGTGATCGCCGCAGCTTCACCGCCGACGATTTCCGGGATTTCCGCCTGCTGGGTGAGCAGCATGTCGACGAGGACAGACCCGGAGAAGACAGGCCCGATAATGACGTAGGGCTTGTTGTCGAGCACCTTCTGCACTTGCGCGCGCGAGATGCCGGCATCGCTCTGCGTGTCGAGCATGGGCGTGTCGATCTTTTTCCCCAAGATACCGCCCTTTGCATTGATCTCGTCGATGGCCATCAGCATGCCATCACGGAAATTGGTCCCTGATACCGCTCCGGCGCCGGACAATTCGAGGATCGCGGGAATGTAGACCGTCGATTGCGCGAGAACCGGGGTGGTCAAGCCAAGACCCGCAAGAATGCAAGATGCAATCAGCCCTGAACGAAACATAGAAGCTCCCTCCTTTGCCAATCGGCCCGTTATTCGGGCTTCGCAACGGCCCACAGGGCCTGTTTTTGCCAAACTCGACCTTGCTGATCATGCGGCGCAAGGTCAATAACCAAGACGTGCAGTAAACTTAACATGTTGTTATTTTCAGAAACACGAGAAGCTGATGCGGGGCAAGGACTTCTCGTGAAATTGAGAAGACCGGATAATCGCTGGATAAACACCGAAGCTGACTTGGGGATCGTTGCCTGCCAGGACCACATCATGGGATCTCAAACCCCCGTCGCCGAAGCTGAGCCCCTATTTCATTCTTCGCTAATGTGGCGACCTCGGCAGCGCACTTCGCGGTGGCAAACGGGCGCAGAGTGAACGGTGATTCTCCCAAGCGCTGCGGGAGGAGCACCCGGAAGCCGGCTTCTATTTCAATTCCCGCCGCTCGTACCGCGTACGAGGCAGCTGAAAATCTGAACTATCGCAAAGACGGGGCTGGCAGAGACCGCGTAAGGTTTCTATCGGGCGCGGTTGTTTTCTCCCTTCAGGCTCGCCGCGCTCAGGCGTGGACCCTTTCCTCTCCTTGGTCCGCGCCAGACTTGGCTCCGGGTGGAACGGCCTCGCAACCCCGGAGCCAATTTCTTACTTGGGGTCTCGCTCAATTCCCGCCGCCTGTACCCCAGCGCGTGACTGAGACTACGCGTTTTTCTTAAGTTGGCTTGGGATAGGATCGGGCGGGGAGTAGATCTCCAGCCGCAATAACGGCGGCCACGTCTATTATAGGCGGCCCGACCCGAACAACGAGATCAGAACCCGCTGATTACTGGCGCGGCAGTAGGCGTAAGCAAGGGTTTCCTAAACCGAAGGTCGGAGGTTCGACTCCTCTCGGGACTACCAAAAAATTATTGCGGACTTTGATTTCGCTGCATTTTTGCGACGAAATTGTCCCACTTTCAAAAGTGGACTCGCACCTCGTGTTTTTGGCGACATCTACTTGGTGTCGGCGAACGGCTCAAATTGGTATTTCTAAATGTCGCTTTACCCCCGAAAGCGGACATTTGCAGTGCACTAGCCGATGTCCGCTTTGGGCCAATAGCGGACATGCCTCTAATTGACCGCCTCGATGTCGTTCAACTGCCACGACTTGTCGAAAAAGGCTTCGGTCGGGCTATAGAAACGAAAGATTGGAAACCAGCCCTTGCCTGCAACGGTCTTGATCCAGTTGCCCGCCGAAGGCGGTTGGTTCGGTCCGAAGTAGATGTCGATGGACCCATCGGAATTCACTTTCGGGTTAGTGTAGCTGCTGACCGACGGCAACGGCTGACCATTCTGCAATTCGGAGCGGCTCAAACTGTCGTACACAACCACCGACCAGAAGTTCTTTGCCGGGATATTGGGCAGCACATGCAGCCTGTATGTCTTGGCGCCGTCAAGATAACCGCCGCTGCCATCTCGATAGGTCCAAAGGTATTGTGAACCTTGACCGACGTTTTTCTCCATCATCGCCGGTGAGTTGCCAGTCGCCATGTAATAGGCGTTGTTGCGGGCGTCGATCAGCGGTGCATCATCCTGCATGAACGTGTAGCTCCCACCGGAGACGCCCTGCCATTTGCGGTTGGGATAGTAGTAGCCCCCCGGCGGAGGCCCATAAGTATTTGCGCGCGCTATTGCGCCTCCAATGCGGGCGGCTTCTGAGAGCAAACCTTTTGTCTTTTCATCTGGGTTGAAGGGTTTGCCCTTCTCGATGCCAATCGCTCGCATCTGTGCGCGTTCGGATGGGTCGAACAGATCGCTTGGTTCTTCATCGACAAGTTTCGCCAGAAGCTGGAAATAGCGCAGGTTGTCCGGAAATACAGTGTCGATGTCGCGGCTGGAGCCGTTCAGAAAGGTCATAGGCGGGGGTGAAGACCCCTTGGCAAGCGGATAAATCTTTATCCGCTTCATGAGAGCGACCGCTTTGTCGGTCTTGTTGTCGACCTGAAAGCCCCGCACTCCAAAAGGCACGGAATAGGTGGGAGAGCGCGCGACGAAATACCCGTCCGGCACACTTCCGCTGAAGCCGGGGGTAGGATAAGGAATTTCCCGCCCTTGCCTTTGTCCGGACCCAAAGGGCCTATGTCGATCAAGTACCGCTGCAATCCGTCCATAACAAAACCGAGCATTTTCGGTGGCGCTTCGATCACCGTCGGGCCATCGGCCCTCAAATCGAGCTCGCCTAGTGCATAGACAGTCTCAGTGTTGGCGGTAAGCAGGACGGTCTTTGCGTCCATCAGGTTTTCCCACAACACAACATGTTGCGGCGTCGTTGCTCCGAAAGCCCGCAGGCCTTCGCGCAGCCCTATCTCGCTGACATGCATCATCTGAGTCGTATAGACATCGACAGCGCGATTGAGCGTTTGGAGGTCAAGTAGACGCGAGCCCGTGTTCCCGGCCGGATAGCCGTTCTTGAATTCGAAATCACCGTAAGGGGTCTTCAAGGTTTCGGTGTTGAGCCAACCGTGAGGTTCGCTTGTCTGGGCGTGTCCAAGAGGTACCGCTGCAACGGTACAAACCAACGCGAGAGCTGCAGTTAATGAGTGATGAGCCATGACTACTTCCTCCCCACGGAGGATTATTCAATGGCGAGCAACCAAAGCGAGTTGGACCGAAGTCCAACATGGAACCAATCTCATGTCCGCTTTAAGTCAAAAGCAGACATTTGCGCCGCAAAAAGCGATGTCCGCTTTACCCC
>Ga0126380_10001047_pt1 | contig 10117 bp, 19 predicted proteins | sample PanSoiMetPlot_26_FD_92544 | JGI IMG/M metagenome (GOLD analysis project Ga0126380, IMG submission 92544) | Tropical forest soil microbial communities from Panama - MetaG Plot_26 | ecosystem: Environmental > Terrestrial > Soil > Tropical forest > Bulk soil | place: Panama | collected 2016-02-17
ACCGTGGAGATCGTGTGGTGTCGCGAATCTCGACTAGGATCTGAGTAGGCGTAAAATTGTTCGATGAGTTTAACCTTCAGGGAGGTTTCTTCCTCGGCTTCCCGAAGGGCAGCGGCTTCCAAACTCTCACCATAGTCAACAAAACCACCGGGGAGTGCCCAGCCCTGGGGAAAATTTTTTCGCCCGATCAGTACGACTCCGCCTACGCCAAGCTCGATAATGATATCCACCGTGGGCAACGGGCTACGATCATTTTCACTCATCGGTCTTCCCTACCTTGACTCCTAGCAAAGCGCAAGGTAGAAAACAGATTCACTCTTTGCCGCGGGGTGGAGCAGTCTGGTAGCTCGCAAGGCTCATAACCTTGAGGTCCCGGGTTCAAATCCCGGCCCCGCAACCATGATTTCATTGGGGTTTTTCGCGTACTTCTCGAAAACTTCTCGATCTCCCTGCTGAGAATGTAGCGTGGAAAGCCCCAGTGTCCCCACGTAGTCCTTCTCCAGCATGGCAACCGAGGTGCCGGCGTACTGAGCCAGTGCAAACGGGTTCTCTCCCTGCCTGATCTTCTCCGTCAGGAAGGTATGGCGGGTGGCATAGAACTTCCGGTGCCGAATCTTTAACTCCTCCAGCGGCCCTCTCCAGTTATGCTCCGACCACTTCTTGGCGTTCATGGGCTGTCCGTCCTTGTTGACGAAGACGTGCCTTAGTCCTAGCGCCCTGGAAGGTAGCAGGTTGAGCACCCGGATCACGGTCTCGGGTACCTGAATGGTTCGGTTGCTGGCCGATGTCTTAGGAGCAGAGTCGTCGCCCATGTAGCGGGACTTGCTGATCGATATCGTTCCTGCCGTTAGGTCCACGTCGCCCCAGGTCAAGGCCGATGCTTCTGAAGGTCTCATGCCTGTGAAAAAGAGCGTGAACACCCATGGGAAGTAGAAAAAATCATTTTCCTTCCAGTGCTCGATTATCCGGTCCCGCTCTTCTACGCTAAACGGATCAGGCTTCTCTCTTTGGACCCTTGGCCACTGGACGTGCATGAAGGGGTCGTAGCCCTGAAGGTCTTTGTACTCCGCCCGGGCGTCTCTCACCATGGCTCGAAAAGAGCCGTCGATGATGTTTCTGGCGCTCTTTACGCTCAGGCCGTCCTTGAGGAGCGCTGCGCGAAACTCGACGAGATCCCCAGTGTTCAGCTGATCCAGGCGCACATGGCGAAACCGCCCCAGGATATGTTTGCCGAAGTGCTGGCGGTAGTCACGTTCCTGAGAGGAACGGTAGAGCGGTGGTGTCTTCGTCATGATCCACCGTTCGAAGATGCTCCGACCGTGGGTATAGAGTCCAGCCCGAACTTGCCGTCCCGGTACTGGCGCAGACGCGCTTCAGCTTCTCGCTTAGTTTTGGTTTTGAGCGACTTGTTGAGAAAACCGTCAACCAGGTAATAAACGCCGTACTTATTTTGCTTTAGGTGTGCTGGCATGTTTCTTTTTCTTCTTCCTCTCCCTCGCCGCTGTCATTGCCAACGACTGCTCGCGCGTAAGAGTGCGCTTTGACTTCTTGCCGCCCTTGCGTCCGATCTCGGCGAGAAACTCTCTGATCTCTTTTGAAATTGCCATGCCTTGAGTTTTACCATAAGCAGCTCAAGGTTGCAACGCCCTTTTCAATTCCACCACCTTCGCCGGCTCCTCCGGCTTGGGTTTTTGCATACCGACGATCAGATCCCGCTCGCTGATCCCAAGACCACGGCAGATTCGCATCAGTGCGTCGAGCCTAGGGATCTCGCCACGGGTAAGCTTGTGAAAGTTCTTGGGGGATGTCTGGCAGTGCGCCGAGGCGTCGCTGAAACCATGCCAGCCCTTGCGCCGGATCGCTTCCAGGAGCAAGCCAATATTGATGATACCGTTCATGACTCCCTCTTTTTCCCGGGAATGTTGGCGAAATTGAACTGGGGCTTAAACTTCAAGATCATTTCGGCCTACGCTTCACCCAAAAAGTTCCATCGGCATTGGGAGTAGGGCCAGCATCCCGGCCAGCCCTACTCCTAGCGTTTGTTTACCGAGCTTCCAGCAATTTTCCGCCCGCACCGTTCCCAATCCATTGGCTGGCTGAGCCCAGAGACCAATCACCGAAACGGACTTTACGCCCCATCGTGCCCTAGCCGCATGACGCGCTGACTTGCTGCGCTCGAGTGCATCCATGTTCTGGTTGCGTATCATGGCACGGATTTTTCCACACTCGCGGAAGATGAACTTGCGCCACAGAAGCTCTCTGATCCTTGGCACTCGCCAAACGTAATCAACCAACTCATCGTCACCGATCTCGAACACGCGCATAAGCTCGATAAGCTCGCCCCGTTGCCGCGCAGGCCGGTTTGCGGCTATACTGGCCGCGTGGTTGTCATTCCTGGGCGCTTGGCTAGTGACATAGTCGGCGCCCTTTCCATTTGAACCAAAAATATCTACTTCACTCATAAAACCTCCTCCCGCCGACCCGCCGTCCGGCTTGTCGCGCACGCCACTTCGCCGCCTACTCCGCCTCCGCAAATTTCTGTCCTGCACCGCAGACTCAATTTTGATGATCCTGGTAGCCTGGGCTAGGAGTCGCTTGCTACCAGCTCGCCGCCGCATTGGTTTATGCTCCTTTCCTTTTCCGTGGAATTAAGACTGTGATGAGCATGGCTTCGTGGCCCTTGGTGGCCATGGAAATGACACCGGCCTGCTCCAAAATCTTAAGCGCGCGATAGAGCGTGTTGCGATGGATGCGGAACTGCCTTCGCATTTTCAAGGTGAGCTTTACCGGCGAGAGCTTTTTGTTGAGGCAATAGGCACGCCAAACGATGATGAACACCCAGCGTGCGATGGGTCTTAAGCGTGAGACTTCTTCCAAACACACGTCGGGGATTCGACCACAGTAGCGCTCTACAACTTGGGATGCCGCTGGTTTCGGCACCCCGGACTTCAGCTTGGAGGGTCTGACGAACTCTAGTATATTTATTTCTTTACCCACAGATATATCTCCTTAGTTAGATACTTATCTAAAAGACTAAGAGAATAACCTTCTAAAAGACTAAGAGAACAGACTCTCTAAAAGACTCTCTTAAGTATTGTACTGTGGCACCTAGTAGGTGCACCCCTGCACCTAGATGGGACACCACATTGCACCAAGTGGGTGCACTCATGGCTGAGCCCTCCCACCCAGATTCGCCGAAAAGGTTAAACTGCCTTGGCCCATTTTTTACCCGCGCCAGCTCCTCAATGACCATGCGCCACATCCCCAGGCCTCTTCTGTCATCAGCCGGGCGGGATAAGCGAAGATTTTTTCCTCAACGCGCAGCTCAGCATCCAGGTAGATACGGCTGGCTTGGCGCATCACGGCCTTTGCCTCGTCGACGATAGACCGGATGTCCTCCTCCCGGCCCTCGCACAAGACCACGTCATGGATCGGGGCAATGATCCGCAGGCCCCGCTCGATCCCCAGACAGATCGCAATGCGCAGGATCTCGGCGCCACCAGACTGCAACAAAAAATTTCTCACCGTTCGCGCGTCATGGGGCGTAACGTGATGAGTAGGAAATCTCAGGGACCAACCGAGATCGGTACTGATCGCTCGATTTAACCGAACGTGGGACACGAGTGAATCCGACCATTCCCAAAAAGTCGCAAACGTTGAATGATGTTTGTCCAGTAATGCTTGGGCCTCTTCCTGAGACCTGTCTATGCGGGTCGCAAGGCCGTCGGCCCCTTGCCCGTACTGGGTGGCCAACACGCATTGCTTGAACGATTCTCTGACAGTGCCATGAGTGTCTTTAGTCGCTCCCTGGGGAGCTGCACCCGCTTGAATGGCAAAATTCATGTAAGGATCGCCAGATTCGTAAGCTTTAATCATGTTGGCGTCCTGTGAAAGAATGCCAGCCATCATGAATTCTTCCTGCTCAAAGTCCAGATAAGCGCAGGCCCACCCCGGTCGTGGGAGGATCACATTTCTAACCCACACGGACTTGTTGAACGGAAACTTGCTGCTGCTTGGCGCGTTGCGGGCTGTGACCGTAGCGAATGGCATGATACTGGTGCGGCACCGACCATCTTTGCCCACGGGCAATTTTGGGCCGAGTTTCATGTCATCCAGGGTCGACATCAACTCATGCAAGGGAAGAATCTCAGGATGAATCGCCGCCATGGCCTTGCGCGTTTCGCTATCGGTTGCCAATCTGCCGGTGGGAGTCCGGGGCCACAGCCAACCTTTTTTGCCTACATACGCCTCGAACTTTTCAAATTTGAATGTAACCCCCTTGTAGATATCGTAGACGGGATTGATTCTTTCGATTAAAGCAAGTTTCAAATTCGGCCAATATTTCTCCAAATCCCTGACTAAAGTCACATCAACGGGGATGCCATAGCGCTCCATAGCAGCCACGCTCTTGGCAAACCTTCCACGCTGCAAGGATTGCTGAAACGATCTTTCTGGGTCTTCGGGATTAAATGGCAGGAGAGCTTCCAGCAGTTTAGGCAAAGGCGTAACGTCGGTGCTGCAGTATTCTAATAAGCCTGCTCGTTCCTCGAGAGTGAACGGCGCACCACGGATACAAACGTCTCGCCATCGGTCTTTTTCTTGTTTGGAGATGCTGGGGATTCCAAAGTGAGCTGGGCAAAGAGCAGGTTGGGTTGTTTTGGGCCGATGCCGTTTATGGAATTTTTAAACTCTGGGTAGAGATCGATACAGTGCTTTGGCGTCCGCCAGCCAAGGGCGAGATGACAGGCCATTTCGGCGCTCGCTGCATAGGAAACAAACAGGGATCTGTCCTCCGTATCAAACGGGCAGTCTGTCAACTCATCTTGCCAAAGCCTCAACCAACGATTGCTCTTGGATTCAAAGGCCACCATACAAATTGGCTTAGGGTTTTCGCCGGGGGGTTGGTGAAATTCAAAGTCCCAAAACCAATTTTCCTCGAAGTCGTCGGGGGAGTGCGGCATCATTTTTCACCCCGGATCTTTTTGAGGATTGGGTGGTCATGGCTGGTTACAAGACGATTTTTATTAAATGCCAATTTCAGTATGGTCGGAGTCGTACAGTCTTCAGGCCACTCCGGGTCCGGGTACTCATCAACCGGATACTCATAAATGATTTTTTTGTCGTCGTTGGGATCAAGTCGGAAGTTGAGCCATTTCGTTCGGGCCAGCTCGACGATGTTCGTGTGCATATCAAACCACGTGGCGAAATTTTCAGACTTGGGGTGTTTGATCGCCCAGAGGCGCAATCGTTTATCTGGATCAATGAGTAGTCGCAACTCGGCCAGCCGTATAAGGCCACGCTCGCGACCGCTTAGTGAAAGGCAGCAAGCCAGGGTGAATCAAGTAGCAAGTCCTAGTCGTCGACGGTTCAAATACGTTGGCGGTTTCCTGGAACGTTGGGTGGGCTCTGAAGAACACATCATGGGGGAACTTGCCGAGTTCGACCGGACTGACAACCCTTTTCTGGACTCCTACAATCTTGGATCTCGTGACAAAGCTGCTGATGTCGTACTCAGATTGGGACACTCGGACTTCTTCAGTAGTCAGGAAACTCTCAAATCCAGCATTGGGTTGCTGGGGCTCATCAACCGCGTCGCGACCGTTCGAATATTTCCCATTTTCATTACTCTCGTTCATCATCATCTCCCCCTTCAAAATTTAAAGTTTGCTGATCTTTGTACCAATACTTTTCCGGGTCCATGGGCTGTGCGCGGAAAATTTTCTCGCTAGCTTTTCTGATCTTCTTCGCGTGACTCTTGTTGCAATGGCAGCAAACGAGGTTCGGACCAGCGGCGGGAATGCAACTCCGCCAGGTCGCCACCAGGCACCCCCAACAAAATTCGTGCTTACAAGAGTGACAGCAGGTTTGTTTCATCTCCGCATGCCTCCGATCGCTCTGACGATGATGGCCAATTGGCGCTCGAGCTTCTCAAGCTCGCTGAGGACTCGAGTAAGTTGGTGGCAGTAACCGCAGGATGTTACCGCGGTCGAGGAAACTACGGAGGGAGGAGCACCAGAAATATTGAGACTGAGTTGCCTAGATTGATTGCTGGGTGATTTTATATTAAAGGTGTCCATAGTCACTCCTTCAGAAATGGCCGGCTAGGCGACGCAACTTTTCGCGGGAAGCGTGCCTAGCTCGGCTTTATTTTTTATTCCGATTTCTCCCCCACCCTTACGGTAGGCAACAGATGGTTGCTACGTTCGAGCTTAGCCAAGCCGATTTCTAGACTGCGCCGGAGAATCTCATTTTTAGGGACATCAAACTTCTTGGCGACTTGTATGGCTCGGTCATCTACCGGCGTTCTGACTCTAATCCCAATTTGTCTGTCCAAATTCCTGCTCATAAAACCTCCATCAACTTAGTTTGTGGACCAACAGCTACCAACGGGGCCATTTTAGTAGCGCGCACTCTGAAATCAAAGTAAATTCTGATAGTGATAATCACTAGCGAATTAAAATCTCTACGAAAATGATTTCACCATCACCTCTAGACACAATTTTGTGGTTCGCCAATATCGAGGAAGAAATCGATCCTATCGACAACGTTGAGGCTTTGTTTGAAAGACACAAAACTGGCCCAGAATGGGATCGGTTGAACTCCAAAGACCTGGCCGGTTACCACGCGTACATGGTTTTGAGAGATAAGGTGCGCGAGTGGCTAGATATCCTGATCAAGGGAAGCACAGCTAAGAAAAAGAAAGTCGCTCGCGAGATAGTCGCTACCATACCGGATGCCTCAAAGCTGGCCCGGTATATAGGTCAAACGGGCCAAGTTCTTGAAGAATTCAGACTGATCGGTAAACCGCGACTAGCCATCGACAGCAAAGGAAACTTGGTGATCTCCGTTGATCCCATAATCACGGGTGACCATGCTGTAGTGCTTCACGCAATGTTGGAAATCTACATCAACAAACTGAAAATAGGTCGGTGTCCAATGTGCGGGAAGTATTTTAAGAGATCGCCGAAGTTTCGCGTTACTTGCTCGGTCAAATGCAAGCGTGATCGGCGCATCAAGAAGGTTTACCAAAGTCTCAAAAAATGGAGAATGAAACAAAGGAAGAGGCTAAAAAGGCAGGGTAATTAATTTTGAGGTTTGTTCTCGGGCGGATGGCGGAGGCTGGTTCGCGAGCACGCGCTCCATCGCCGCGATGATCACGTCGACCGTGCCGTCCTCGCCCTCGTCCACGAACTCGTAGCCGGTCTCGGTATGGCTGATGCGTACCATCAGTTTCAGTCTATCACTTTCACTTCTGTTTTTCTCTTCGCTCCGCCCACTTGAAGCACGCCACGATGAATAACACGACTAGCAGAGGAACCCCTATCCAAAAGGCTGCCTCTGCTAGCCAAAACGCCACTACGAATTGCCAACTGTCCATCTTACTTTTTTACCTTCAGCCCTTCTTTCTCCGCCGTATCGTCACCACAATCAGCGCAAAAACGATGCCGCACACAAGTCCCACGATGGACCACCTGTCGATACGACCTTGGAAAAAGGTGAACAAGCCAAACATCAGGCTTGCCCCTGCAAGAACCCATAAGATTCTCTCCCACATTTCAATTTATCTCCTGGTAGCCATTCGCCGCATCGGCTAAGTAGCCCCTTACCCATTCCAACGCTCCAATGGCGTCGGCACCGCTGTCCGGTTCTACAACGTTGGTACCGGTATCGTTCAATCCTTGTGTGATTACTCCAAGAAGCGCGTTGTGATAGGCCAACCATTGACCGGCGTACCGATAAAATGTGATCACTCTATCGCGCTGCCAATCCTGACAGCCTACATTCGCCTCGGCACATGACTGCATGCGGTCGTAACTGATCTCGGCTGCCACGGATAGTTCATGGAATAGCTTGGCCGAGGCCATCAAATCCCAACAGACCCATCCAGTTTGTTGAGACAATTCATCGCTGCCAGTCTCCCACCACGGACAGACCCAAGGCTAGATCGCTCTCGACCTGCCAGTCTGTTTGATTTTCATAGGGCACGTCGCACTCCCCAGGACACGGTCCGGCGATGCTTGACCGCTATATCTCAATCCAAGACCACGAGGTCGCCACGGCGCATGGCACCAGCTCTGAAATTCTTTATCAGAATTTTATTCAGCCCCAGAAGAGCGAGGCGGGCGGTGACGGACAGTAAACGTACAGGGGGTAAGGGTGTGGCGCTAAATCTCGATTCCAATTCCGTTTTTTCGCGCTTTATCGTGCGCCAATCTTGCCAATGCCATAAATCCAACACCCTGGTCGCTGTTCTGTTTAAAAAGTAAAAGCTAATTACGATAGTGCAAGAGAAGTCGAGGGTTTAGCGATAAGCCCTCGAGTTTTTTTGTCTTTCACTCGTGCTCCAGATTTTTCACATTTTTCAAATTCACGCAAATAACTCAGATTTCGTCAAAAAAGTTTTATTTATTTTTATTCGGGTCGATTTTCTATCGCGTGGAAGTGCACCGATTCCGCTTGACGCCCTTTACACTTCCGTCCTATCCTAACAACTCAGAATAAGTGCTAAAATAATAAGTATGATGACTACACTACCACGGCCATTCCAATACTCTGGGCAGTATCAGGGCAAACTTGCACGCCCAGCATTTAAGCTGATGAGTAGTGCAACTCAACCGTTGCATGAAAACTTATACGGGGCTGTCAGAAAATATGGCGCTAGTTTTCAAGATATGAAGGTTGAAAATATCGCCACTGGAAATGTGACCGTGACATACGAGATTCCTTCTCTAAGCATTACAGTGCGGGTGCGTTTGGATATGCTGGACATCAATTGCACAAATCTATTTGCTATTTCTGAAGAACAGGCTTATCAGCTCATCACCGACTTTTGGAATGCAGTAAATGAAGCCGACGACTCGATTGTGCTGATACAACACGTTGTGACCACTTCCGCAGGCTTCAATTTGACTAGAGAAATTCAGAGTAAAGTGTTCGAACCTATCATTAACTTTCCCAAAGACCATCGGCCTGACGTAGGTATCTTGCAAAAGATTGATGCGTTCACTAATCCCCTCCCATACTGAAAAGCGCTCCTCATCACTAGGAAGACCAGATTCGGCCTGAGATTGAACTGAACGACGCATCAGGCAGATCGTGGGCCAAAACAAGCATACTATGTCTACCGTAGGATAAATAGGAAAAAGCCAAGCTCTTTTGCTTGGCTCATGATTGAATAAGGAACTATAACGGGGCGCTTCCAAGAGCGTCCCAGCGAAACGTTCGACTTCAATTCTCTGAAGCGGCCTCTTAAATAAATCTAAAGGGAGATCAGCAATGGGAAGTGAGGGCAAGAGAAGGGGGAAGTTGCCGGAAGGGAGTGTTTTGACACTACAAAGAAGTACTGAGTGGGCAGACCGAAGCAGCCAGCGGCTCAGATTAATTTTGACTGCCATCTTTGCCAAGGCGCTCCTGCATCCGGCTGACTTGCGTCGACCTTGCGATCGTTCTCCACAGGCGCGCGCGACACATTGATTGAACCTGACGATGATGAGGCAATATCGTTTACGGAAAACGATGTCGACCGCCAAGTGGAAAATCGGCGATTGGGCACGCCGGGCATGGTGTCGCGGCCGCTGCGGCCGCGACACACGCGTATCGCTCACTGTTCGAACTTAGTCTTTGTTCTTGTCCTTGTCGGACCTCCCGTAGACCGCGACACACCCCGTCAAGCAGTCGGGGAAGACGTTGTTGGCCCCCAAGGGCACGAACACGAGATTGTTCTTGGCATTGGCGGCCACGGAGTGCGCGTTCGCGGCGGGATGCTCGGTGCTGTTGTTCCCCGTCCCCACCGCTGGCACATTAAACGTCGGCACCAGTTGATCCAGGCCGTTGCTAAACGCGTCGATCACGCCGAGCACGCTGGCACCCTGGGCCGTAGTAGAGAGGGTGGGGCGCAGAGGGCTCCCGCTGCTGGTGGCGTAGTAGTGACCGTCGCCTCGGTTGAACCAGACTTCGTCCCCAGCACCCACGCCAAACACGGTCGCTTCGATGATGCCGGTTTTCGCGTCGAGGATCACGTCCCGCGGGTTCGCGGTAATATCCTTCGTCGCATCCCATATATTGCCCGCCGTATCGAAAACCGTATTGCAGCCGACAAGCAGATCCTGATTGGGAC
>Ga0126380_10001048_pt1 | contig 10109 bp, 12 predicted proteins | sample PanSoiMetPlot_26_FD_92544 | JGI IMG/M metagenome (GOLD analysis project Ga0126380, IMG submission 92544) | Tropical forest soil microbial communities from Panama - MetaG Plot_26 | ecosystem: Environmental > Terrestrial > Soil > Tropical forest > Bulk soil | place: Panama | collected 2016-02-17
CTTTCGTCAAACGATTCTCAGCAGGTATTCGGCAATTCTCGAACCAGCATTCCGACGTGCGCGACATGCGCAAACTAAACTTTCCTTCGATGTCCTGCGCGCGAAACCCGGGAGCGTCCTTTTCCACCACAAATCCGCCGACCTGTCCATCGTCGTCTTTTGCCCAAACAACTTTCACGTCCGCGATCGATGCGTTACCAATCCAGCACTTGCTGCCGCTCAAAATGTAGTGATCACCGTCGCGTCTGGCGCGGGTTTCCATTCCTCCTGGATCTGAACCGTGTCCGTGTTCTGTCAGCGCAAAACAACCGATAAGTTTGCCCGACACCAATCCCGGCAGCCAGCGCGCCTGTTGCTCCGGCGAGCCAAAGAAATGGATTGCCTGTATGGCGAGAGCACCCTGCACAGAAGCCAGCGAACGCAATCCGGAATCTGCCCGCTCGAGCTCCTGCATGATGAGACCGTACGCGGTGTGACTGAGACCAGCACAACCGTGCTCGTTGAGATACGGCGCGTAGAAGCCCAGTTCACCCATCAGCGGGATGAGATGTTCCGGGAACTTCGCCGCACGATGGCATGGAACGATCTCGGACAAAACTTCCTCCTGCACAAAGCGCCTGGCCCGATCGCGTGCCGCGCGTTCTTCGTCGGTAAGAAGTTCTTCGATGCCGTAATAATCCAGCGAGGGCGCTGTCATTTCGATATGAGTCGGGGTACTGCGCGTCAGTTTAGCCGGGGACGACGCGAAAACAATTCTGCCGCGCTCTGATCGGCTCAGCGATTTCAAACCCACGGACGTAAAAGGCGCTTGGCACAAGCGCCTCTACAATTATTTCGTCGTGGGCAAACCTGCGGCTCTCCAGGCTTTAAGGCCGCCGGCCATGGAGCGGACGTTTTTGTACCCCATTTTTTGCAAACTCTCTGCCGCGAGCGCGGAGCGTCCGCCACCGCCGCAATGACAAATGATCATTGCGTTGGGGTCGGGGACTTTTTCTTCGATGTCGAGCTCGATCGTCCCCCGACCCAAGTGAATCGCATCGGGAATATGTCCCTCCTCCCATTCATCTTTCTCCCGAACGTCGACGATTACCGCTTCGCCGCTCTTTGATTTCGCCGCCGCCTCCGTCGGTGAAATTTCAGTGATCTTCTTCTTCGCGTCTGCGACCAACTTTTCAAAACCGCTGTGCTCTGCCATGGAAGACATCGTGTCGCCTAATCAAACAGCGTCAAGTTGTAGCCACGGGCCTGTGGCCCGTCGGAATATGGGCGGAAGAGACGCCGCACACCAGCGTGGCTACAGGGATACGTCGAAAGTTGAGAGTAGGAGTTGAATTCGGCGTCTTATTCGTAACGCAGCGCTTCGATGGGATCGAGCGCGGCGGCTTTCCGCGCAGGATAAAAGCCAAAGAAAATTCCGACCGCTGCGCTGAACAGGAAAGCAATTGCGACCGAACTGATTGATATCAGAGTCGGCCAATTCGCGTAAACCGACAAAATTTTCGACGCTCCAATACCGCAGACAATTCCAATCAGGCCTCCGACCGAGCTCAGTGTCACAGCCTCGATCAGGAATTGAGTGAGAATGTCGTTGCCCCGCGCGCCCACAGCCATGCGCACGCCGATTTCACGGGTCCGCTCGGTGACACTCACCAGCATAATGTTCATGATTCCAATTCCACCGACGAGAAGCGACACGCCGGCAATTGCGCCAAGCAAAAGCGTCATTACTCGCGAGGTGGCGGTGGCCGCCTGTGCGATTTCCTGTTGATTACGCACGGTGAAATCATCGTCGCGCCCGGGCCGAATGTTATGCCGTTGGCGAAGGAGCGAGATAATCTGCTGCTGGGCCGCCGCGAGCTGCTGCGGATCGCCGATTTGCACGTTGATATTGCGAAGATTGGTGCCACCGGTTACACGCTTCATGGCGCTCGTGTACGGCATGATGACGATGTCGTCCTGGTCCACGCCCTGTGTGCTCAATCCCTTGGGAGTCAAAACCCCGGTGATGGTGAACGGGACTTCTTTGATTCGCAAGATCTGACCGATCGGATTTTCGTTTCCGTAAATCTGCGTTGCGGTGGTGCGACCGATCACGCAAACCTTGTTCGCGCTGCGAACGTCCTGGGATGTAAACGGCGCGCCATCTGCCAACGGCCATTGTCGGATGTCAAAGTAATCGGCCGATTCTCCGTAAATGCGGGTAAACCAGTTTTGATTTCCTGCCGCTACTTGAGTAGTCGAAACAACTTCCTCGCTTACTCCGATGACGCCAGGCACTTCGCGCCGGATCGCCTCCGCATCTTCGATCTTCAACGTACCGGCGCCACCCCACCCTGTGCGAATGCCACTGGAAGTAGTGCTGCCGGAAAAAATGAGGATTACATTTTGCCCCAGACTGGCGATCTGCGCTTCCACTTGCGCCTTCGCGCCGTTGCCGATCCCAACCATCGCAATGACCGCGCCCACGCCGATGATGATGCCGAGTGCAGTCAGCACCGAACGCAGTTTGTTTCGCCGCAAAGCGCGGAGTGCGACGTTTACTGTTGGAGCGACTCGCATTTTATTCGTTGAAGCGTTGAAAAGTTGAAGCGCCTTGTCGTTCCAGTTGCGACGCGGCGTCCAACCGCTGCGAAACGACGTGATCATCCAGGATCACGCCGTCGCGCATCATCACATTCCGCTTTGCGTAGGCCGCGATGTCAGGTTCGTGCGTCACCATAATGACTGTGATTCCGCGCCCGTTAAGTTGCTGAAAAATTGCCATGATCTCGACACTGGTCCGGCTGTCCAGATTGCCGGTCGGCTCGTCCGCGAGAAGGACTTCGGGTTCATTAATCAATGCGCGCGCGATGGCGACGCGTTGTTGCTGACCACCCGAAAGCTGACTCGGGTGATGATCTTCGCGCCCCGCAAGGCCGACGGATGCAAGAATGCGATCCGCCCTTTCACGAAGTTCCGCGTTTGTCAGACGCCGCGCGCTGTAAACCAAAGGCAACTCGACATTCTCACGCGCGGAGGTGCGCGGCAGCAGATTGAAATTCTGGAACACGAAACCAATTTTGCGATTGCGGATATCGGCGAGCCGATCTCGATCGAGAGCGGAGACGTCTGCACCATCCAAAATGTAATGGCCTGTCGTGGGCCGGTCGAGGCAACCCAAGATATTCATGAGCGTGGATTTTCCGGACCCGCTCGCTCCCATAAGCGCGACAAATTCGCCGCCTTTGATCTCCAGCGACACTCCGCGCACCGCGGGCACTTCCATCTCGCCAGTGCGATATGTCTTATGAACATCGATCAAGCTGACGATGGAACCGTTATTCATGCCCATATCTTCTTACTTTTGCTCCTGCTCGTGAAACTTCCGCCGCTGCTTGTCATCGCGAGCGAAGTCGAGGAATCCCGTCGTGTTAGCTTTAGGGTCGCACTCACATGATGTCTCGGCTTCCCTCGACATAACGATTACGGGAATCGCCTTGGCCCGCCGAAGGGATTTGCGGCAGGCGATGGTGCGGCAGTCGTGGAGCCGAGCTCGGCCGTTACGACACGGTCGCCTTCCTTCAGGCCTTCGACCACTTCGGTCACAATCCCGTCACTGATTCCGGTCTTGATCTGCCTTGGCTCTGGGCGACCCGCCCCGGATGGCAAAACATAGACCGTGCGCTGAGCGCCCTGCTGCGCACCACCACGACCGTGCCCTGCAGTCGGACGTCCCGCTCGACTTGTCAGCGTTTTTCTTGTCTCCACCGGCATCGCGTCCGGCGGACGGTAGCGCAGCGCGGCGTTCTTAATCTGCAAGACATCATCCTTCTGCGCGACGATGATTGAGACGTTCGCCGTCATTCCCGGCTTCAATTTCAGCTCCGGATTGCTCACTCCGATCACGGTGTCGTAAGTGACTACGTTTTGCACGGTGATCGGCGCATTCCGCACTTGGACAACCTTCCCATGAAACGTCTCCATTGGAAAAGCGTCCACGGTGAAATCGACGTTTTGATCGATCTTAACGACGCCGACATCGGCTTCCGCCACGTTGGTGTCGATTTGCATTTTGGTGAGATCGTTCGCAATCGCAAAGATGACGGGCGCCTGCAAACTCGCCGCGACCGTCTGGCCGACATCGACGCTGCGCGAAATAACCACGCCATCAATTGGCGAAGTGATCGTGCAATGCTCGAGATCGGCTCGTGCCTTGTCCAGTGCGCCTTGCTTGATCTTCACGTTCGCCTCGGCCTGATGCAGGTTTGCCATGGCCTGATCCAGATCGGCTTGAGAAGAAGTCTTTCTAGCAAAAAGGTCCTGGATGCGAGTAGCGTTTGCTTTTGCGAATTCCAGCGCGGCCTGCGCACTCGCCAGGTCGCCTTCCGTTTGCGTTACGGTTGCCTGAAAAAGAGCCGGATCGATTTGGGCGACTACCTGGCCGGCCTTCACCTGGGAATTAAAATCCACGAACAATTTCGCGATATTTCCTGAAACTTGACTGCCCACCTGTACGTTAACCACCGGATTGAGTGTGCCGGTTGCCGTAACCGCCTGGGTAATGGGGCCGCGCGTGATCGTCGCGGTCTGATAGCTTGCGGCGCCACCGTCGCGGCACTGGCGGACAACCGCTGTGACGAGTAGCAGGCCAATAATGATCAGAAGCCAGGGGATAAAACGTTTCATGCGGACCGTGGTTGACTGCGCTTAAAGTTAAGAGACAGAAAAAGTGATGGGCCGTTACATCCAAATCTACTCCATCATGCTGCGCAACTCGCTCATCCGCGAGCTGAGTTTCAAGGCGAACTTCCTGTTATGGATGGTCGTGGAGATCCTTTGGTTCTGCGGACAAATTGTCTTCTTCAGCATCATTTTCGGCAACGTTGATCGGATTGGTGACTGGACAAAGTGGGAGGTCGTGCTGCTCATCGGCACGCACCAAATGATTGCCCAGCTTTTTCAGGCATTCTTTTTTGTTAACGTGGCAAACATTCCGGAGCTCGTGCGCACGGGAAAACTAGATTCGCTGCTGGTTCTGCCGATCGATAGCCAGTTTGCTGTTTCCACGAAACAATTCAGCCTCGACAGCATCGTCAACGCTGCGTTAGGGGGCGTCGTAGTCTGCGTAGCGCTTTCGCGTCTCAACGTGGTCCCCGACCTGACGTCAATCTTGCTGTACCTGGTTGCGCTGGGGTTTGGCATTGCCGTGCACTACTCCATCATGCTTGCCCTGGCGGGGGTCAGTTTCTGGATCGTGCGCGCCCAGGGCTTGGTTTATGGCTACTTTAATTTCCTCAACATCGCGCGCTATCCGGATGCGATCTTTCCGTGGCTCTTCCGTCTGATCTTTGGCTGGATCATTCCGGTGGTAATTATTGCAAATATCCCAGCCCGCTTGTTGATCAAATCGCTCGGACAGCCGTGGTGGTTAATGCTGCATCTTGTCACTGCCTCCAGCATTGTCTTCCTCCTGTCACGTGGCTTTTGGAAATTTGCCCTGAACCGTTACTCCAGCGCAAGCTCGTGAGAAAGAAGCGTATGGACGCCGCACTGCTTCGTCCGGTTGGGACAGCGCGTTGACCCTACCCTGAGGCCCAAATTTTTATGATCTTCCGCTTGCGCGGCCGGAGAAATGTTCTTAATTAAGCGTCCATTTTTCGGGCGCAATCGATTACCAAAGGCGTCAACGCTATGGCAAAACCAACAAAAAAGAAGAATTCTGCGAAGAAGCCGGCTGCGCGAAAAGCACGACCGGCACGCAACGAGCACGTTAAGCGCGCGGTGTCGAAAAAGGCCGCAAAGGCAACGAAAACCGGAAAGCATGGGGCTTCCAAAAGGAAAACCACTGAGTCTCCGGCATTGTTGCTGGGTATGAACCACCGCGAAAAGAGACTGGATCCCTTTACACGGCAGCAAAAAGAAAAACTTCTTCAGCTTCGAGACGCCATGGTCGATTCCATGGCGGGCGTCGCTCAGGATACTCTTCGGTCGCGGGCCGAAGGCAGCGAGGCGTCCGCTTTTGGAATGCATCAGGCGGACGCGGGATCGGACGCTTACGATCGCGACTTCGCGCTGAGCCTGCTGTCGCAAGAGCAGGACGCCCTTTACGAAATCGATCAAGCCCTCAAGCGCATTGAGCTAGGAACATACGGAAAGTGTGAAATGTCAGGGAAACAAATCCCCCGGGCGCGGCTTGAAGCCATTCCATTCGCGCGTTTCACCGTTGAGTGCCAATCGCAGCTGGAAAAGCAAAATAAAGCCTCGCGGGTCCGCCAATCAGTCACGTCTCTGTTTGGTTTGACTGAGGAGGAAGGCGGCGAGGCCGAGGAAGAGGAAGTGACGCCGGCGGAAGTGAAGGAGTGACGGACAAATGGCGCAAGAAATTGTAACGCTGGAATGCACGGAAGCCAAGGCCTTGGGTAAGCCTGTCTCTCGTTACATGACCACGCGGAACAAGAAAAGCCCGCGCACACCCAACCGCCTCGAGAAAAAGAAATACAATCCGTTCCTAAGGCGGCACACGTTGCACCGCGAAACCAAATGATGGGTCCTAAAACCGCCAAACGCCGTTCGGCTTTTCGCCGGGCCAATCGCGCCATGCCGCGCCGGCGAATCGACATTGCCATTGAGGCTATCGACTACAAAAATCCGGATCTCCTGAAAAAATTCGTCACGGAGAGCGGCAAAATTCTTCCACGCCGCGTCACCGGAATGCCTGCGCATTTGCATCGCAAGATCACGCGCGAGATCAAGCGCAGCCGCTCGGTGTTGTTGATGAAATAGGCGCACTGCGCTTCCTGTAGCCGCGTCTCTGTGAGACGCGCAGCTCGTGGATTGCAAACACGGCAGTCCCGCGCTCGCACAGCAAAGCGGCTACAGCACTTTCCGCGTTTTTTCGCCTTGCTCAATCAGTTTCCAGAACTCGCGTGTCTCGCCCAGTTGAGAGTCTTCGGAGACCGGCAGTTTGCTGCGGAAAAGGAAATCGCGAAACGTGTTCTTGTGCAGGACGCGATGGACCCTGATGCCTTCGTCAGTCTTGGCGAAATAAATGCGGTAATCTTTCGCACGATAGCGATATAGCTTTTTCCCTTCGCGCTGGATCACCCCAAATCGTTCGGAATCGAGTTGGTCGAGGTCCTCGGGTAAAATTTGAAACTCTGCGAGCAGCTCAAGCTGCAACTTCTTGGGGAGCGCCGAGATCTCAGCCGCGCTCAGTTCGTTGAAGATGATCTGGAACATGTGCTCGTCAAATCGTTGAAGTGTTGAAGTGGCCAACTACCACGCGATCGAATACGCTTCAACGCTTCAACCCTTTAACGCCTCAGGCTTCAAAAATAAACCCGCCGAACGCGTGCGCCAATTCGGGTCGTAATTTCCCATGGAATCGTGCCAGAGATCCTAGCGAGTTCCGCGCAGGAAATTTCCTCGTTCCCATCGCGTCCCATCAAAACAACTTCGTCGCCCACCAGCACATCATCGATCTTGCCAACGTCGATCATCATCAAGTCCATCGTCACGCGGCCGAGAACGGCGCACCGCTGCCCACGAACAAGAACGGCGGCGTCACGATTGGAAAGGTGCCATGGATATCCATCCGCGTAACCAGCTGACAATGTTGCGATCCGCATTTTCCGGGGAGCAATGAACGTTCGGCCATAGCTGATCGAACTCCCCTTCGGCATGCTGCGAACTAGAGAAATACGCGTTTTCCACGTCATCACCGGTTTGAGGAGTTTCTGAAATTCAGGGAGCGGCGAGATCCCGTAAAGCACGATCCCGGCTCGCACAACCTCGAATGGGCCTGCGTGTCCAACAAAACCAAGCAGCCCCGCGCTTTGGAGCACATGCGCTCTGTAATCGATTGGAACCGCGGCGCGAAATTGCTTCATGATTTCGCCAAAGCGCAAAAGCTGGTCACGGGTGTAGTCTGCATCCTCACCCGACGCTGGCAAATGAGTCGAAACGCTGTGAATCCTGATATTTGGAAATGTCGAGACTTTTTTGAGAGCATCGAGGGCTTGGCTCTCCGGAACTCCCATTCGGCCCATGCCTGTATCGACCTTGAAATTAACGGCCACAGGTGAGCGGTGCGCGAGTCGATTGAAATCTTCTGCCTCCTCGAGTGCGGAAATCGTGGGAATGAAACCGCGCTCTGCGATTGTCGATCGTTCGTCTGGCAAAGCCGGGCCAAGTATAACAATCGGATGGGAGAAGGACTCGCGCAGCGCCAGAGCCTCTTCCAGATTCGCCACGCCAAAAAGTTCGGCCTGATCTGCGAGCGTTTCCGCTACGCGGATTAAACCGTGTCCGTATGCGTTCGCTTTCACTACAGCCAGAATCTCCGCGGAACCGACACGTTCCCGCACCACTTGCGCGTTGTGGCGCAACGCGCTCCGATCGATCTCGGCCCAGCAACGATAAGTTTGCTTCATTTCGGCATGGTGACGTGTGGTTCGCGCAGGTAAATCGGTTCCAGTGGTGGCAAAGAAAAGCTGCGGCGCGGTTCTCGCGCAAGTTTGCCCAACAAGAAAGCCGATGGGAAACGAACGGCGGCGCGTCCAAATTGCGTCAGTGAATCCGACGTAAGAATTGGCGTCGCGATCTCAATCGTGTCGAGTGTCAGTTTCAGTTCCGACTCCGCGAGAAGCATTGGACCTTCGACCAGGTTATTTGCACGGATACGTGAAAAGGAAAAAGATTTCCTGCGGGCATCTCCGATCACGCAATATTCGGGTGCGTCGCATTCCATGGCACAGATCGACGGAAAACCGATCAGGTGTGCCCCCAAAGAGACCTGTAATCCAATCGCTGCCGAAATTGCGATGCGGGTCCCCGCGTACGAACCAGGGCCCAGGCCGACGATAATCGTGCCTGGGGCACCAAATTTTTCCGCGACAGCCTTGAGGTTCTCAAAAAAGAGAGCGGAATTTTTTCGGTCATTCGGCCACTCCTGCGCGAAATTCGCAACATCCTCACCCAACCACGCCATACTGCCGCGCGTCGTGGAAAGTTCCAGCGCAAGAATTTTCATGTTTCTTGGAAAATAATGGCGCGCTGATTTTCCGATTTTATCTCAAACCGAATCCAGCGCGCTTGATTGGGGACGAATTCCGGGAAGCGATCGGCCCATTCAATCACCGAAACTCCGTCGCCAAAGAAATAGTCGTCAAGGCCGAGTCGCGCGAGAGACTGGCGATCCTCCACGCGAAAGAAGTCAAAATGATAAAGAGGCAACCGACCATCTCGATATTCATGCACAATTGTAAAGGTCGGGCTGGAAACGGTGGCATTGCTTCCCACCCCGGCCGCGAAGCCTTTAGTGAACAGAGTTTTGCCGCTCCCCAGTTCGCCCTGCAAAGCTAAAATCGACCCGACTCCGACATCCTCTGCAAATCGCCGTCCAATTGCTTCGGTCTCAGCCGGGCTATTGGAAATGAACGTAGCCACTTTTCAATTGCGGATTGCGGATTGCCGATTGCGGCTTCAGACAACCAATTCTGGTAAGGGGCAGTTTCGGGAATTTCTTTCGCCATTCTCGCTGCAGTCGGTTTCTGTCATGCGGCGAAATGGCAATCAGCAATTCGTAATCTTCGCCTTCGGAAATTGCTTCGTCGATCGTCGCGCCGCGGGTAAGCGGCAGATTGTCCTTCTCGACTGTAAATCCAACTCGGCTTGCTCTTGCAAGTCGCGGAAGATCGGCCCCCAAGCCGTCGCTTAAATCCATCATGGTGTGGATAGAGAAATTCTTTGTGAGCCAGCGCGACTCCGCAATTCGTGGAACGAATTGCAAATGCTTTTGTTTCACGGCGCCGCCCAGTCGGCCGGTGACAAAAAGATCGTCACCTGCCTTGCCTCCACGGCGGGATACGCGCCGATCTCTTTCAACAAAACCAACCACACCAACCGAAATGGCTACGGACCCGGGCGTGGTGCTCATTTCTCCGCCAACGATGCTAACTTTGAATCGCTTTGCAGCCCGACCCAGTCCGCGATAGAGCCGCTCCACCCATTCGACCCTGGTTTGCTTGGGAACAATGAGAGTAATCAGTGCAAATTGAGGCAGGGCCGATGTTGCGGCAAAATCGCTGAGCGGACGCATCATCGCTTTCCAGCCGACGTCGACCGCGTCC
>Ga0126380_10001049_pt1 | contig 10109 bp, 6 predicted proteins | sample PanSoiMetPlot_26_FD_92544 | JGI IMG/M metagenome (GOLD analysis project Ga0126380, IMG submission 92544) | Tropical forest soil microbial communities from Panama - MetaG Plot_26 | ecosystem: Environmental > Terrestrial > Soil > Tropical forest > Bulk soil | place: Panama | collected 2016-02-17
CCACCAGAATTATCCGTTCGGGATCGTTTTTCACGACGACTATGTGTACATCGGAAACCAGAATGAAATCGTCCGATTCAAATACGATCCGAAAACTTCGAAGCGCCTTGGTGAAGCAGAGCATCTGCTGGATGTTCCTCCGGGAGGACACTCGACGCGCTCGCTTGCTATCACGGCGGACGGCAAACACTTGCTGATCGGAGTGGGTTCGGCGAGCAATATTGATACGGGCGAGCGGCCCGCTCGCGCGGCGATTACGATTTGCGATTTGGATGGAAAGAACGCGAGGTTGTTTGCGACGGGGTTGCGAAACCCGGTTGGCCTTGCGCTGAATCCGACGACGGGACAAGCGTGGACTTCCGTGAATGAGCGCGACGAACTCGGCGACGATTTGCCGCCGGACTACTTCACTTCCGTGCAAGACGGCGGATTTTATGGATGGCCGTACAGCTATATCGGTTCGAATGTGGATACGCGCGTGAAACAGGAGAAGCCGGAGCTCGTGGTGCGGGCGATTATTCCTGACGTGCTGTTAGGTGCGCATGTGGCGCCGCTGCAGTTTGCGTTCTACACGGGGAAACAGTTCCCGGAGGCATACCGCGGCGGAGCCTTTGTTGCGGAGCACGGTTCGTGGAATCGGGCGAAACGCTCGGGATATCAGGTTGCGTTCGTCGGATTCAAGGATGGGAAGGCAGCGCAGGATCCCGTCCCGTTCCTGACCGGATTTGTTCCCGATCCGGGCAAGGGGCTCGTGTATGGGCGACCCGTGGGTGTAGCAGTGTTGCCGGATGGATCGCTGGTAGTTTCCGATGATGGACCTGGAATTCTTTATCGTGTGAGCTACGGAAAGTAAATCTAGTTGACGGTCAGCGAGAGTGAAATGGTTTGCGACGGCAGATTGTTTGCCGTTGCGGTGACTATGATCGTGTAATTTCCCTTCGGCGTGACTAAGGCCGGCGGTGGAGCCGGTTGCAGTGTCTCCTGCGCGCTGCCTCCGCCGCAGCCGGAGATGGCGGCTGCGAAAATAACGAGTGCAAGCGAAGCAAGAATGACGAAGCGCCGCATGATCCGACGTTCACGCAAGCTAACAACCCACAAAACGAACGACAAAAGTGCCATTGCGAGCGGCAAGGGAGCCGGGCCCCAATAGAAGCGCGGGATCTCGTTCACAGGCAGTTGTCCAGTGGCGTTTCCAGACGTGGGAACGGTCACTGTGAACGAAACGGGATTCGGCGATGAGATTGTGAGTGTGCCGGTGGAGAGGACGCACGTTGCGCCGACGGGCGCGCCTGTGCAAGTCATCGAGACATTGCCCGTGAAGCCGGTGCCGGGATTGATTTGCAGGCTGTATTGCGCGGTTTGACCTGCGGTGATGGTTGCGCTGGTGGATGATTGCGGAGAAGAGTTGAGCTGGAATGGAGTCGCGCCAGTACCTTGGACAGTTACCGTCTGCGGAGAACCGGGCGCATCATCGGTGAGAGTGATGGAGGCTGAGCGCGCTCCGGTGGCGAGAGGGGTGAAGGAAACGTTGATAGAGCAACTTGCGTTGATGGCAATCGGTGCAGTGCAATTATTGGTTTGGGAAAAATCCTGGGGATTTGCGCCACCAAGTGCCACGTTTGAAATATGAAGCGCTGCGGAGCCGATGTTGGTTACTTGGAATGTCTGAGGTCCTTCTGTAACGCCATCAGAAATCGGATTGAAGGTGATGTTGCCCGGAACAAATGAGATCGAAGGGGAAGGCGCAATTCCCGTGCCAGTCAGTGGAATTGTTTGAGGGCTGCCGGGCGCGTTATCACTGACGGTTAGAGAGGCTGACTCGACGCCCGCAGTTGCGGGATTGAATGTGACTGCGAAAGAACAGCTCGCGTTCGGAGCCAATGTTACGAGGCAAGTGGTGGTCTGCGAGAAATCGGCCGCGTTCGTACCGCTGATGGCGATAGCGCTGAGATTGATCGCGAGTGTTTGATCGCCAATGTTCACCAGGTGGAGGACAAGGGTTACTGGCTGTCCCTCAGTGACGGAGCCAAAATTCAGCGAGGGCGGCGTAAATGAGGCGCTCGGTCCGCTGATGGCCTGAATCGTCGTCCCGGAGATCGCAATATTAGCCGCTACGCCGCCGGATGAGAAAGGCGAGCCGGGCACCTCGGTCAGCGAGCCGTCCTGCGAATTGATTTGATAAGCGCGGATGCCTGTGGTGGAACCGGCATAAAGAAACGGGCCCGCCGGATCGGCAACGACGTTTCCCAATTGAAAGCTTGGGGAAGAAAGGGGGGCGACCAACGGTGTGGGCTGGCCCGAAGTTTGATCGATGGAATAGATGACCAGGCCGACCGATTGCTGAACGTAGAGAAACTTTCCCGAGCTGTCTACAACCATGGCGAGCGGGAAATTGTTTTCGCCAAGGTCAAGAAACTGAGAATTCGGATTGCTGGTGCCGTCAAGCGGAGAGATCGGCCCCCAGAATACCGAGCCGGAAAACTGCCCTCCACCGTTGAAAAAGAAACGGCCTTGCGGATCACTGGCCATTGCGCGGCCTTCCGACCCGCTGCCTGCCGAGCCGTTGAGCGAGAGTGAACCATCGGATGGAACGATGGAATAGACCGTGGCCGCGCCATTGAGGGCGCCATTGAATGGATTCCGCCCGTTCACCACGTACAGAAAAAGCCCGCGCGGATCGCTGAACATCTGTGTTGGATTAAAGGGAACGTCGAAGCTCAGTTGATCAGTAAGGGTAAGCGCGAGATTGGCTGCGTCGATATTAAAGGGTGTGATTGCGCTCGAATTCGCAAAGTTTCCCGCGGTGAAGCCGACATAAAGATACTTGCCGGATTTTTCCGTGGAAAGGGAAGTCGGATTGGCGGGCGCTTGATTGAGATTGATGGTTTTTCCCGAACTGAACGGAGAGTTCGGAACTTCGGTGAGCGCTCCGCTCGAAGAATCGATCTGGAACATCGAAATACCGCCAGTCGCGGGATTGAGGACAAACAAGAAGCGGCCCAGTGCATCCACGGCAAGGCGGCCGCCTTCTAGTCGATCGCTGAAAGGAGCGCCTGGGACGCTGGCGAGGGATCCAGTTTGGCCATTTTTTGCATAGGCAGCGAGCGTGGAACTTGAAGACGGCGTGCCAGGAACGTTCGCGTAGACATATTGCTGAGCAGGCGATTGCCCAAAAGCGGAAGCCGAAATAAAGAAGAGAAGAGTGCTGCTCGGGAATAATGCGCGGAAATGCGCAGCCCGAATCCCAAGACGGACCATTGCGCTAACCATGGCCTTCGGTCTTTCCCGGCCGATGCAAACGGCGCGTGTTTTGAAGACTGAGAGGGGACTTACAACGGCATCACTGTAGGGTGAGAGGGACAGTGAGTCAACAAAAAAGTTAGCTAAAGAGGAACTATAAAAGAAGGGTTAAACTAACAGGCCGAACTGTTCCAATTTGGAACAGTTGCAGCCGCAATCGGGCGTTCACTATCCGTTCATTTGCCCGTAACATAGGTCAGTCTAATCTCTTCGGCTTATGCAACCCGTCAAACTCGATGTTTGTGTGGAAGACAGTAGCAACGGAACGCCCTCGGTTGCAAAACTCGACGGTAAGCTCGTGCTGGAAACAGTGACCGGGTTCTTGCAAACGTTAAGGCCACAGGCCTCTCCGAGCCTGATCATGGACATGAGCGGAGTCTCGTTTCTGGATTCCGCGGGCGTGGGAGCGCTTGTGCAGCTTTTCGTACACCGGCGAAACCACGGGCAGAAGTTTGCCCTTGCGGCATTAACGCAACAAGGGACAGCCGTAATGCAAGTCGCAGGTTTGTTGAAGCTAATACCCGTCTTTGCTTCTGTGGGGGAAGCAGCGCAACAGGCGAATTAAATCTGACCATCCTTCAAAATTTTCACCAGTTCGGCTGCAGCGTGGGGCAGACGTGCGCCTCGGCGTGAAACCAAGTAAACGTGACGTGGCAAGTTCATCTGGCGCACCTTCACTTCCTTCATCCAGCCGTGATCGATTTCCCAGGCAACGCACATGCGCGGCACGATCGCCACGCCCATGCCCATTTGCACGAAGCGTTTGATGCTTTCGATGGTGGGCATTTCCGTGGGCATATTGAGGGCTGTGCGGTGACGCGCAAAGAGTTCTATGACGCGGCGGCGAAACGGCGATTCCACGATATGCGCGACGAAGGATTCGTCGCCGAGATCGGAAACGTCCACTTCGCGTCGCTTGGCAAGAGGATGCTTGGGTGGAACAACAAGAGTCAGCTCGTCCTTGAGGATTTCGGTCGCTTGCAACTGTGGGTCGCGCGGAACGTAGGATACGGCGCCCAGATCGAGGCGGTAGTTCAGAACTTCGTGTGGAATATCGCGTGAAAACATGCGGTGAACTCGAATCTGAATGCCCGGATGCAACTCGCGAAATCTTGCAATGGCGGGCATGAGCGCGTGAATCGAACTTTCGTTTACGCCGAGAGAGAGTTCGCCGCGTTGCAGGCCCTCGAGCTCGCTCAATCCTTTTTTGACTTCATCGCGCAGGTTGATCAGACGCTCGGCATAGTCTTTCAAGAGTGAACCGGCATCAGTAAGCCGCACGGGCCTCGCGCCGCGCACAAAGAGGCGCTGGCCTAAATCTTCCTCCAATTTGCGAATAGCGAGACTTACCGCGGGCTGCGTGCGGTAAAGCCGCTCCGCCGCGCGGGAAAAACTGCCTTCGCGGGCGACGGTGAGGAAAACTTGGAGTTCGCTTAGGTCCATGGGCGGTCGGAGTATTATAAGGCAGGATTATCAAATGCAGAACAAAGATAAATTTGACCGCAGGGTGCTGAATTTGCGTTACTTACCTTGAGGGACCACCTATGGACGTTGTGCACATTTTCGACACCACCCTGCGCGACGGCGAGCAATCGCCGGGCTTTTCCATGAATACGGAAGAAAAGATCCGCATGGCGAAGCAGCTTGCCGCCTTGAAAGTGGACATTATTGAGGCGGGATTCCCGATTTCGTCCCGGGGGGACCTGGAGGCTGTGCAGGCTGTGGCGAAAGAAGTTCGGGACGTACCAATAGCCGCGCTCGCTCGCGCTAAGAAGCAGGATATTGACGCCGCGGTGGAAGCCCTCAAGCCCGCAGCCGCTTCCCGCCTGCACGTTTTTCTCGCGACTTCCGACCTACACCTCAAAGTGAAGTTGAACATGACGCGCGAGCAGGCGCTCGAAGCGATCGGCTCGATGATTCGCTACGGACGGCAGCATGTGGCGGAAGTGGAATTTTCCGCGGAGGACGCGGGCCGCACGGACATTGATTATCTTTGCCAGGTTTGTAAGACCGCGGTGGACGCGGGCGCAACGATTTTGAATCTGCCGGACACAGTCGGGTACGCCGTGCCGGAGGAATATGGCGAGATGTTCCGCCGCGTGCGGGAGTATCTGGGAGATTCGCCTAAAGTAGTTCTCAGCGCGCATTGCCATGATGATTTGGGGCTAGCTGTGGCAAATTCGCTGGCTGCTGTCCGAGCGGGCGTGCGTCAAATTGAATGCACCGTGAACGGCATCGGCGAACGAGCCGGAAATGCATCCCTCGAAGAGATTGCCGTCTCGCTTGCCGTACGCAAAGAAAGTTTTGGTGCGCAGACTAATATTGACCTGAGCCAACTGTTCCCTGCGAGCCGGCTCCTGACGGAAATTACGGGAGCGCAAGTGGCGCCCAACAAGGCCGTGGTTGGCGCGAATGCATTTGCGCACGAAGCCGGGATTCATCAGGACGGTATCATCAAGAATCCGCTGACCTACGAGATCATTTCACCTGAAACGGTTGGCGTACCCTCGCGTTCGCTAGTGCTTGGAAAACATTCGGGAAGGAATGCGCTCCGCACGACGCTGAAGGATTTGGGATACGAAGCGACTGATGCTGAGCTGGCTGAAGTCTACCGGCGCGTGACGGCGCTTGCGGATCAATCGAAGACGGTGCGCATGCGGGACATTGTCGGGATTGCGCACGAAGTGATTCGCCGCGGCGCGGGGCCGGTTGCGGCGGAAGCGACGTCTGCAGCGTAGACGGCTGCGGTACAAAAAGTTTCTTTCCGCGATTGTTCGCGGACTTCGGGGAACTCCATGAAGAAAAGCATCGTGCTGCTGCCGGGGGACGGTATCGGCCCGGAAGTGACGCGCGCGGCGGCCACCGTGCTGCGCGAGTGCGCGCACGAATTCCATCACCAATTTGATTTCGAAGAACAGCCGGTTGGCGGTGCGGGAATTGATGTCACGGGGACGCCGCTGCCAAACGCCACGCTCGATGCCTGCAAGAAAGCCGACGCGGTCTTTCTTGGTGCCGTCGGCGGGCCGAAATGGGATTCGCTGCCGGTGGGGAAGCGGCCGGAGAGCGGGCTGCTTGCGTTGCGGCAAGGCATGGGGCTGTACGTGAACGTTCGGCCAGTGAAGCTGCTCGAACCGTTGCGCGGAATGTCACCGCTGAAGCCGGAGCGACTCGGCGATCTGGACATTGAGATCGTTCGCGAACTCGCCGGCGGAATCTATTTTGGCGAGCGGGGCAACACAACTGAAGGCGGCAGGGAGCGTGCCTGGGACACGGAGTCGTATTCGGCGCAAGAAGTAGAGCGGATTGCCGCGTTTGCCTATGCGCGAGCGGAGAATCGTTCGCGTCGGTTGTGCTCTGTGGACAAGGCGAATGTCCTTGCGAGTTCGCAACTTTGGCGCCGGACCGTGACCGCGATGAATACGGTGTATCCGTCGGTAAAGCTGGAACACATGTACGTGGACAACGCGGCCATGCAGCTGACGCTTAAACCGTCGCAATTTGATGTGATGTTGACCAGCAACATGTTCGGAGACATTTTGAGCGATGCCGCGGCGGCGCTGGTCGGTTCGATTGGGCTCATTCCCTCGGCAAGTTTTGGCACGACCGCCCCGCTTTTCGAGCCGATTCATGGTTCGGCCCCCTCGCTCGCCGGAACGGATTCGGCGAATCCAATCGGCTCCATCCTGAGCGCGACGATGATGCTACGGGACGCGTTCGGCCTTGCGCTGGAGGCGGACTGGATTGAACAGTCTATTGTTCGTGTCCTGCAGGCTGGCCATCGCACTCCGGACCTGGCTCTTCCAGGCTCGAAGGCTGTTGGAACGACACGGTTTATGGAGATTTTGCACGTGGAACTGCAGCGAACTTTGGAGCACGCGGAGCGTTACGGCTGGGGCGTTTAGTCCCTCCTCAAGGGTCTTGCAAAAGCCTGCCTGAAATTGCAAAATCTGTGGCTTCCGAGGTCCCCCGGAATGCGTTGGGTACGTCTCTTTTTGCTTGGGCTTGTGTCCATTTATCCGCTCTATTGGACAGCGCAATTTGCTTTGTTTTTCCTTCCTGCTTCGCTTCGCGCCATTTTCAATCGCTTGCCGCTGACGATCGTGGACATATCCTTTCTTCAAGCGACTGCTCTCGCGGGAAAATCCGATTCAATGACTGCCGGTGTTGAATCGCTTCTGTTTGCGATTCTCTTTTCTTTTGCGATTTGGTATTTGCGCGGCGATAAGTTCTTGACTGGCGGTTTGGCCATCGTAGTCCTGGGGCAATCGGCCATGCTGCCATTCTTAACCCAAGTTTTCTGGTCGGGCAGTTTTGGAGCGACGCCGATTTTTGGACTCTTCCTGTCGATGGGGCTCATGTGCTTTGGGCTATACCGAATCCTTTGCCGGATTTGCGGGGCTGATTTTGTGGATCGATTGGCCTTGTTGAGCTTGCTTGTTGTATTGCCGCAAGCCGGCCTGTGGTTGGTGTTTCGAATGAACTATCCGTTCTTTGGGGCGAAGTTTCTATTGATGCTGCTCGTGCCGCTATACTTGGGAGCCGTTATCGCTTCTGGACTTCCCTTTAATCTTTCGCGCGGTTTGGTCAAAACGGGTTTGCCGGCACCAATGGGGGAAATCCTGGCTAGTCTTGCCGTGGCATGCCTGCTTGTAGCGGCCATTAGCTTGGGCTCACATAGCAGTGAGCGCCAGCCTCCGAATACGGCGAGTGCAGACCTACAGAGTCACCGTTCTTAGATTTCGTCTCGCCTTGCGATAAACCCTTTGGGATGATATTTTTCCAATGGACTGCAAAGGGGTCCGCTCCCAGGAGAGCAAAAGCGCGGTGCCGTCGAGGGCATTTTGGTGGGAAGGCGCCTCGCCGGAGCAGTCGTCCCAGATGTTCCAGACCTAGACAGGTGCGAACAAGTCACAAGCCATACTGTTCGGAGTGTCTTGTAACGCCAATTTTGCGCACGTAGGCCCGGGCCAGGAATGCCAAATCTCGTTTCCCAATTAGAAAAGAAACAGCCGCCCGCGAGCGCGGCCGCGCCGGTCTATTGGCGCGTAGAAGGATCGCTGCTCGAGTTGAGCGCACTGCGGCAAGTCGGCTTTTTTACATGGCACTCGCAAAGTTTTTCGGAACGATGGAAGCGTCGCGCGGGCATGGCTGCAATGGTGCTTTTGCGCCCAGCCGCATACATTGCGGGGCGCAGTTTCGCTACTCGGCTGCTTTACTCGCTCTTGCGCGGCGTGACGCGGGACCGGCTGGATTTGCTCGGGGAAGAGTATTTCCACTATGTCCTGAAGCCCCGATTGCGACAGGCAGCGGTTGAAAAGTTGAAAGAAGCTCTCGCAGCCGGAGAGCACGTCGTTCTGGTTGGTCAATCGTTGGACCATGTATTGCGCCCTCTCACCGCTCATCTTGGCGTCGAAAGATTTGTTTCTAACCAGCTCGAGTTTCGCGATGGAGTTGCGACGGGACGTTTGCTTAATCCGATTGTGAGGCCACGCGGACCGCTGGCATGGATTGCGAGCGGCGCCACAGATGGAAGAGTGACGGCGGAAAAGCTTGCAGCGAATCTGGGATGGAAAGATACAAGTTCCGCTGCTTCGGCAACGCAAACGGCTGCTCGGCAGGAGATCTCAAATGCGCGCAATGTGGTGCTCTTTGACAGCGCGCCACGGGTCGAACGCCTCTCCGTCAGGGAAAGTCTTGCCGGGAAACATCTGATGTTGATCGGCGTCACCGGATTCATCGGCAAAGTTTGGCTTCTGGATCTGCTGCAGAATGTGCCGGACATTCGAAAGATTACCTTGCTGATTCGCAGAAACCGGACAACGACGGCGCAACGGCGCTTTGAAAAGATTGTCGAAGAGTCGCCGGCATTTGACTCACTGCAGGAGATTCATGGCCGGGGTTTGGGCCAGTTTTTGCGAGAAAAAGTAGAGGTGGTCGAGGGAGACGTGAGTGCTCCTGGGCTTGGATTGGATGCGGCTACTCGCGAACGGCTCGCAAAATCGCTTGACCTGGTGGTGAACAGTGCGGGTTTGACGGATTTCAATCCGGATTTGCGCGAGGCGCTTTCCTCCAACGTGGATTCGACATTGCGTCTTGCTGAATTCTTGCGGTCTTCGGATCATGCTGCGCTTATGCACCTGTCGACTTGCTATGTCGTGGGAGCGCGAGACGGCCGGGTGCAGGAAGAACTGCCGGAAAATTACAATCCCACGGGCGACGCGCGTTTTGACGCGGAGCGCGAGATCGAATCGCTGCGCGCGATGATTCGCAGCGTGGAAGAGCGTGCGCAAGGAAAAGAACTTGCCCGCGCGTTGGTTCGCCAAGCTTTGGGCAAAGGCGCCGACGAATCAAAAGTGGAAGCGGGCGAACTGGAAGGCGTAGTTAGGCGCAACCGCTTGCGTTGGGAACGCAATCGCCTCGTTCGCGCCGGGATGAAGCGGGCACAGAGGCTTGGTTGGCCTAATACCTATACATTTACAAAGAGTCTCGGTGAATCCATTCTTGCGCGGCGCGGAAAGGATTTGCCGATTGCCATTGTGCGTCCTTCGATTGTGGAAAGCTCGACGCGCTCGCCGTTTTCCGGCTGGAATGAAGGAATCAATACTTCCGGTCCGCTTTCGTATTTGCTCGGCACAAATTTCCGGCAGCTTCCTTCGAATGAAAAGAAATGCCTTGATGTAATTCCGGTGGACATGGTTTGCCGCGGGATGACGCTGATTGCGGCGGCGCTGGTGCAGCGTAAACACGCTCGAATGTACCAGCTCGCAACTTCGGGCATCAATCCCTGCAACATGGGCCGGAGCATCGAG
>Ga0126380_10001050_pt1 | contig 10098 bp, 9 predicted proteins | sample PanSoiMetPlot_26_FD_92544 | JGI IMG/M metagenome (GOLD analysis project Ga0126380, IMG submission 92544) | Tropical forest soil microbial communities from Panama - MetaG Plot_26 | ecosystem: Environmental > Terrestrial > Soil > Tropical forest > Bulk soil | place: Panama | collected 2016-02-17
AGGTTGCCGGCATCACCGCGCTGTCGCTATTCGACGAAGTCGTGCCGAAGTACCGGCAGATGTTCCAATCCCGGCTCAAGTTCGCGGCCGAACGGCTATCGGCCGTGCCCGGTATCACCTGCGCTCCGCCGCCCGCCACCTTCTACTTGTTCCCGTCAGTTGCAGCCAAGGATACGGATGTCGCGAAGCGATGGCTGGACGAGATCGACGTCGCGTCCATGCCCGGTTCGTCGTTCGGCAAGGCGGGCGCCGGCCACGTGAGGCTCTCGATGACCTGCTCGGACCGCGACCTCGACGAAGCGCTCACCCGCATCACGCGGGTGGGAATTGCAGCTTGAAGCAAAGCCTGAGACCAGCCGAAGGCGGCCAAGGGGTAACACGATGGGCGCATTTCGTTTTCTTTCCGCACTCTCCGCCATGGTCGCAATCGTCGCCGCGACCGTCGCGGCCACCGCCCAGACGTCGCAAGGAACCATCGTCAAGATCAAGGAGCGCGGCAAGCTCCTTGCCGGCGTGAAGCTCGACACACCGCCCTTCGGCTTCCTCGACGACAAGAACGAGCCCGTGGGCTTCGACATCGATCTCGTTCGCAAGGTTGGCGCGCGAATTGGCGTGCCGGTCGAGTTGGTCAAGGTGACCTCTCCGACCCGGATTCCCATGCTGGTCAGTGGCAATGTGGATCTTGTCGCCGCGTCGATGACGCACACGCGCGAACGCGATCGAGTCATCGATTTCAGCATTACCTATTACACCGGCGGCCAGTCCTTGCTGGTGGCCAAGGCCAGCACGATTAACGGCGTAAAGGATCTCGCCGGCAAGCAGGTCGGCGTCCAGCAAGGCACCACGCTCGAGAAGAACATCGCGGCCGCCGCGCCGACCGCGAAAGTGGTCGCGTTCAGGGACTACAACAGCGCCTGGCTTGCGCTCGCGCAGGGCCGGGTCGAGGCGCTCACCGGCAGCCTCAATATCCTGCAGGGTTTCATGAAGGACAATCAGAATTTCAAGATCGTCGGCGATCTGTTCAGCGTCGAGCCGTTCGGAATCGGGATCCGGCAGGGCGACTCCGACCTCCGCGACGAGATCAATGTTGTCCTACAGGACCTCTGGACCTCGGGCGAATACACAATGCTCTATCGTAAGTGGTTCAACGCCGATCCGACGATCCCGATCGAAGTCTGGCCGTGAGCGGCGCCGCAAGCCTCACTCGGCAGTCGTGAGGATTAGCAGTGTCGTACAAGCTCGACTGGGCGCCGATCTGGAACAATCGCGATCTGATCATCGAAGGCTTTGTTACGACCGTTGAGCTCTCAGCGCTCGGCCTCGTTCTCGCTCTCGCGATCGGTGTGATTGTCGGAACGGCCGGCTCCACAAATTCGCGAATTTTGCGCTCCGGCTCCGCCGCCTATGTGGAGCTGATGCGCAATACTCCGCTCCTGGTGCACATGTACATCTGGTACGTGGCCCTGGCCTTCCTGCAACTGCCGCCATTCATGTGTGCGGTCTTCGGCTTGGCGCTCTATTCCGGGGCCTACGTTGCCGAGATCGTCAGGTCGGGGATCGGAGCGGTACCGCAAGGACAACGCCTCGTGGCGCTCGCCACCGGCCTCACGTCGGCGCAAGCGCTGCTACTTGTCGTCTACCCGCAGGCGTTGCGCATGGTTACGCCGTCGCTGGCCAGCATTTGTTCGCAACTGATCAAGGATTCCTCGCTCGCCTCGGTCATCACGGTTGCCGAGCTGACCTATCAGGCCACCGCGATCGAGGGCCAGACCTTTCGGACCTTCGAGGTCTACATCACGATCTCGCTGCTCTATCTGCTGCTGGTCACGATCGTGACCTACGGCCTGCTGCTCGTCCCAGGTGCACGAGACGACTTGGAGCAGAGGGTGAGCGATGCCTGAGGTCATCCTCAAGAATTTGCCGTTCCTGCTGATGGGGCTTCGCCTCACCGCTGAGATTGCGTTCGTTTCGATTATTGGCGGCACCGTGCTCGGTGTGCTCGTTGGCGTAGTGCGATATTTCCGCGTGCCGGTGCTGGCTCAGGTCGCCGACATCTACATCATCTTCGTGCGCGGCACACCGCTGCTGGTCGTGCTGTTCATCTGCTACTTCGGCTTTCCGACGCTTCTGGGATACCAGGCAAGGGCCTACTACGCCGCAGTGCTCGGATTCATTCTGTTCATCGCCGCGTATTTGGCGGAAGACATCAGAGCCGGCTTGCGAACGGTCCGTCCGGGTCTGGTGCAGGCGGCGCTTGCCACCGGGCTTGCACGCGCCCAGGTGATACGGCTGGTGGTGCTCCCGATCGCGCTTCGTAACGTCATTCCGACTTTCTTCAATCAATATGTCCGCCTATTCAAATTCACCTCGGTGGCGTCCGTGATCGGGGTCAACGAGCTCACGGGCAGCGCCATGCTCGTCAATGGGCGCGAGTTCGCGCCGATTCCAATCATCGGCTTCATAGCGCTGACCTATCTTGTGTGCTGCTTTGTGATCTCGATGGTGGGCCGGCTGCTCTATTCCCGGCTGGCGGTCAGAGCCTGAAGGCCCGGCGGAGCACCTGCATGACCGAAGAGCCGATGATCATCCTCGACAAGGTGTCGAAGTCGTACGGCCCAACGGTCGTGCTGCGGGACTGCACGATATCGATCAAGCGCGGCGAAGTCGTGGTGATCTGCGGGCCGTCGGGCTCCGGCAAGAGCACGCTGATCAAATGTATCAATGGTCTTGAACCCTATCAGTCGGGAAGCATCCGCGTGGAAGGCGTCGAGGTTGGCGCGCGCACGACCAACCTGCCCGCGCTGCGAACGCGCATCGGCATGGTGTTCCAGCATTTCGAGCTCTACCCGCACATGTCCGCGCTCGACAACATCATACTGGCGCAGGTTCATGCCCTGAAACGCGAGCGCGACGAAGCGGAAACGCGCGCCCGCAAACTGCTTGACCGCGTCGGCTTGTCGCAAAGAGCCGACGCCCGGCCGGCTAATCTCTCCGGCGGACAGCAGCAGCGTGTCGCCATCGCTCGTGCCCTGGCGCTGGACCCGAAGGCGATGCTGTTCGACGAGCCGACCTCGGCGCTCGATCCCGAAATGATCAGCGAGGTGCTCGACGTGATGGTCGAGCTTGCCGGCGAAGGCATGACCATGCTCGTCGTCACCCACGAGATGGGTTTCGCGCGCAGTGTCGCCGATCGCATCGTCTTCATGGATCGCGGCGAGATCGTGGAGGAAACGCCGACCGATCAGTTCTTCTCCGCGCCCAAGAGCCAGCGGGCGCAGGAGTTCCTCTCCAAGGTGCTTGCTCACTGATTGAGATTGGTTAGAGCATCGACAGCTCGTGCCGCCGCAACAAGCGGTAGACCAGCGCCACCGGCAGAACGGTGAACACGATCAGCACGGTGGCCGCCGCGGATGCCACACCGGGACTGGTTCCTTCCAGTGCTTGGAACATGGCAACCGTCATCGTCGTCCACGGGCCGCTGTAGAGTACGACCGTCGAGCTCAATTCCGACGCGACGGTGACGAACGTCAGCACCAGGCCGCCCACGATGCCGCCAAGCATGAGGGGCACGGTGATGCGCAAGAACGTCGCAAGCGGGGCCACGCCGAGATTGACGGACGCCTCTTCGAGGCTTGGATCGATCTGATGCAGGATGGCGCTCGCGGACCGAACCGAAAACGGCAGCTTCCGCACGATGTAGGCCAGCACCATGATCAGCCACGTCCCCGTCAGAATGAGGAAACCGCTGCTGTAGGCCAGGACCAGACCGATGCCGAGCACCGTCCCGGCGACCGCAAACGGCGAGGTTGCGACGACATCCAGCAGCGCCGACAGACGCGAGCGATGGCGCACGACCACATAGGCGACTGGCACCCCGATGATCGCCGCGCCCGCCGCCGCCAGCGTTGCCAGCAGCACCGTGTTGGTCAGCGGTCGATAGGAGCGCTGGAAGAGCTGCGCGAAATTGTCGAGCGATAGGCCGTATTGCAGCACCGGTCCGCGGAATTCCAGTAACGACACCACCACCACGGTGGCGAATGGCACCAGCGCCGCGACGATGACCGTCCAGCAATAGACCGCCCCCAGCCTGCGCATCGGGGGGCTCACCGCCAGCAATGGCGTCGCGCCGCGCGCCCTGGTCGCGAAGTGGCGCCGCGCTAGGATTCCACGCTGGATCAGCAGCGCGGCAACTGTGCAGGCGATCAGCAGCATGCCGAGAACGCCCGCGGAGGCCGGATTGGACGCGGTCTCGCCGACGAACAGCTTGTAGGCCTCGACCGCCAGGATCGGCTTGTCCTCGGCGAGCACAAACGGGACGCCAAAATTCTCCAATGCCTCGATGAAGACCAGGAGGCCGCCGGCGAGGATCGAAGGCAGGACTAGGGGCAGCGTGACGGTGCGCAGCATGCGTCCTGGCGAAGCGCCCAGATTTTGCGCCGCTTCTTCAACCGACACGTCGACCGATTTGAATGCGGCGACCGTGGGCAAGACCACGTAGGGGTAGAGCGTAAACGCATACACGAGCACGATGCCTTTCGCGCCATAGATCGACTCGAACGGAATACCGAGCGATTGCAGCATCCCCGTCACGATCCCGGCCCGGCCAAACAGCAGGACCAGTGCATAAGCGCCGACAAAGGACGGCAGCACCAGCGGCAGTGCGGCAAGCGCCAGCAAGGCGGGCTTGCCGCCCACCGGCAGGCGGGCGAGCACGAATGCGAATGGCACCCCGATCAGAATCGCGAAGGCGGCGGCCGCCGCCGCGATCGTCAGGCTGTTGGTCAGGCCCTGCAGGAAGAACCGGTTGGACAGCACGGATAGGTAGTTTGCGAATGTCAGCGTGGTGCCTTGCGCATCCAACAGGCTCGCCCCGAACACCTTGAGCAGCGGATAGAGGAAGAACAAGCCGAGAAACGCCACCGCGATCGCAACGACCCCCAGAGGAAACGCATGTCGGCCGAGCCCCGATCTCATGCGCTGCCCTCGAGGACGATCGCGCGGCCTGGATCGAAAGCGACGATCACCTCGCCGGCCGTAGCCGGCGGCGCCAAAGCCATCAAGCGCAACGGCGAGCCATCGGCGAGCTGCACGGTGAATCGTGTCACCGGTCCGAGATATTCGACCTCGCTCAGCAAGCCGACAATCCGAGCCCATCCGGCTCGAAGGACCTCTCCCGGCGCGAGCAGGCTTAGCGCCTCGGGCCGCAGCGAGACCACGACCCGATCGCCCACAAGGCCAGCCGCTGCCCGCGTCCGCACCGATACCCCCGCCACCATGATGTCGACCATCTCGCCGTCACGTTGCTGGATCGTGCCGCGCAGCAGATTGCTGGTGCCGACGAACTCTGCCACGAAGGCGGTCGCCGGCTGCTCATAGATTGCTCGCGGCTCGGCAACCTGCTCGATCCGGCCAGACCGCATTACGGCGATGCGGTCGGAGATCGCCAGGGCTTCCTCCTGGTCATGGGTCACGTAGATGACGGTGATGCCCAGCGTCTTCTGCAGGCGCCGGATTTCGGTGCGCATTTCGACGCGCAGCTTAGCGTCCAGATTCGACAACGGTTCATCAAGCAGCAACACCCGCGGCTCGATCACGATGGCGCGGGCGATCGCCACGCGCTGGAGCTGGCCGCCCGAGAGCTGATGCGGCCAGCGCGGCCTGAAGTTCTCGAGCTGAACAAGCTTCAGGGCGTGGTCGATACGCCGATCGACCTCGACCGCAGCGATCCGGCGCGCGCGCAGGCCATAGGCGACGTTGTCGGCGACCGTGAGATGGGGAAACACGGCGTAGCTCTGAAACACCATGCCGGTGTTGCGGCCGTGGGGCGGCAGGGTGTCGATGCGCTCGCCGTCAAACAGAATTCGGCCGCGGTCCAGCTCGCAGAAGCCCGCCACCATCCGCAGCAGCGTGGTCTTGCCGCAGCCGGATGGACCGAGCAGCGTGAAGAACTCCTTATCACGAATCGCAATCGACACGTCATCGACCGCGCGAAGGACGCCGAAACTGCGCACCACACCCTCGATGGTGATCGCTGTCACCTTCGATTCCCTTTCCAGCTCCGTTAGCGTGTGCTGCGGATGATGGTCAGAATCTTTTGCAGCGTCTCGGCGCGGCTCACGGTCCAGGCGTCTTCATCATAGTCGACCGTCTTCACTTGGGAGAGCGGCGGCATCTGGCCGGGCAACGTCGCAAGATCCAGATCCTGGCGAGCCGGCCGGCGAAATGCGAAACGCAGGATCATCTCACGGACATCCTTGCGGCTGACGTAGTCGACAAATTGCTTTGCCGACTCGGAATTCGGGCCGCCACGGATGACCCCCACACCTTCCATCTGTGCAATCGTGCCGTCTTGCGGATAGATGACCTTGACAGGGGCGCCATTCGCCGCCCACTGAATTCCCGCATATTCGAGCGACATGCCGAGCGGAAACTCGCCGTTGCCGACACCCTGGAACACGAGGCTCGATCGGTTCAGGACCCTGGTGTTGGCGAGCAAACGCGAGACCTTGTCCCATCCCGGCTCGCCCGGGCCCCAAAGCTGCGCCAACATGGTGACGTTCGAATAGGCCGAGCCCGAATTCGCAGGATCGGTGAAAGCGATCTTGCCCTTCCATTTGGGGTCGAGAAGATCGGCCCAGCCCTTCGGCCCCGCATCCGGTGGAACGAGACGCGTGTTCTGCAGAATCACCAAGAGGTGCACGTTGGTGCCAAGCCAACGATCGTTCGGATCGCGAAACTGCGATGGCACCGCGTCTTTGTATTTCGATGCGTAGGGAGCAAGCAGGGCGCTGTTCGCCTGCAAGAGGGTGCGATTGACGCCCCAGATGATATCGCCGAGCGGACGTTCGCGCTCGGATATCATGCGGCGGACGATGACGCCGGAGCCGCCTTCGACCTGCTCGACCACAATCCCAGTCTCGCGCGTGAACGCCTCGAATATAAAACGGTTGAGATTGGCTTCGTTTGCCGAATAGACGATGACCTTGGATTGGCTGAGGGCAGGCCCATTGATTCCCAGAACGGCGCCAACAATGACGAGCGCCACAAGTGAAATTCGGGTCAGCATGCTTACGCTCCGAGCATTTGGGAGGCGGCCTGCACGCCGGCCCCGGCCGGCGGTGCATATCCAAGATCGCGCAGCGTCGATTCGAGATGATGAAGATCGGTGACGATGTCGTCCGGACCAAGATAACCCATCGTCCCGAACCGGATCACGCGGCCCGACAGCTTGGTGCGTTGTCCGGCAATGACCGTGCGATAACGGTTGTGCATGTGGCGCACTATCGCCGGGCCGTCGAACCCGTCCGGGAGACGAAGGACGGTCACGGTGGCCGACAATGGACGCGCGGTCTGGAACATCGTCAGGCCGAGCGCCTCGCACCCGGCTTGCAACGCGGCAGACAGGCGCAGGTGCCGGGCCAGCACTTTCGGCAGGCCCTCCTCCTCGATCATGGCGAGGGCTTCCCGCAGCGCCACCACCAAGGACACCGGTGGGGTGAACGGGGTTTCACCTTTGTCGAGAGAAGCCTTCGCCCTGCGGAAATCGAAATAGAAGCGCGGCACCCCAGTGGCAGACGCGATGACCCGCATGGCCTTGTCGCTCGCCGCAACGAAGGCGAGGCCGGGCGGGCACATCAGCGCCTTTTGCGAGGCCGCCACCAGAATGTCGATTCCCCATAGGTCCATGCGCATCTCGATACCGCCGACGCCGCTGACCGAATCGACGATGAGGAGGGTCTCGGTCTCGCGCAGCGCAGCACCGATGGCTGCCACATCGGCAACGACCCCGGTCGCGCTTTCGTTGTGCACGCAAATCACGGCGCGATAGCGCCGAGCTTGAACGCGGCGGGCAACGTCAGCCGGATCGGGCGCTTCGCCCCACGGGACCTCGAGCCGGTCGACACTGGCGCCCATGCCTTTGCCGATTAAAGCAAAACGCTCGCTGAACTGCCCGTTCATCAGGACAAGCAGCGCGTCGCCGGGCGAGAGGACATTGGCGAGCGCCGCCTCCATGGCCCCGGTACCAGATGCACCGAACGTGAGGATGTCGCGCCCCGTGCCGAATACGCTGCGCAGCTGCGTCGTCGTCTCCTTCAGAAGGGCGCGAAACTCAGGTCCGCGATGCGAGAGAACCGGCTGAGCAAGCGCTAGCCGTACGCGCTCCGGGACTGCCGTCGGTCCGGGAATGCGCAGACGATAGTCCTGAGGAACGACATTCCGAGTCGTGAGCGGGGAGGTTCTGAGATTCATATGCGAAGGTTTCCGACGGCGGAGTTTAGTCCGGTCTATATGCGACTACCTTTAGAAAAAAGCACTCCTTCTGGCGGCAGAACACAGGGTATCAGAAGCGACAAGCTAACCACGCGGCTGATCGAAGGCGCACAGGATCGTCAGATCCGCGCGCGCACACCGCGGCCATGGCCCGAGCGCGCCGGACTCGTCAGCTTCGACCTGCTCAAGCCGGCAGAGCCGGCCGTCGCCACGCTGAAGAAGAAAGGCATCATCGTCAGCGAAAAGGACGGCTACGTGCGCGCTGGGCGGGCACTTCTACAACAACGAAGACGACATCGACCGCATGCTCGAGGCTGGTTGTGAACGGTGCCGCCCCGCCGCAGTTGCGTTGCGTCATCCTCGCTTTCCCGTCACCGCGCGCGCAAAAGCTGCGGCTGCGGCTTCCATGTCGTCCTCCGTGACGTCGAGATGCGTGACCGCGCGGATCATGCCGTAGGAGGCGCCCATGCGCACCCCGTGGCTGAGGAGGTCGGCAAGAATCTCGCTCGACTTGCGTGCGCTCGCAGAGGGGTCGATGAAGACGATATTCGTCTCGACCTCAGGGTTCATAATCTGCACCCCGTTGACGTTGCCAATCAGCTCCGCCAGCCTGCGAGCCTTGGCGTGGTCCTCGGCCAAGCGATCGACATTGTGATCGAGGGCGTAGAGGCCCGCGCCAGCGAGCACGCCGGATTGGCGCAGCGCGCCGCCTATGCGATGCTTCCATCGCCACGCATCGTTGATAAAAGCGCGCGATCCGGCGAGCACGCCGCCAACTGGGCAGCCGAGCCCTTTCGACAGATCGAGCCAGACGCTGTCGCAGGGTGCCGCCATCAGCTTGGCGACCACGCCGCTTGCAACCACGGCATTGAGGATGCGCGCCCCATCCATGTGCACGGCGAGACCGCGCCCATGGGCCGCGCGTGCCACATCCTCGATGGCGGAGAGCGGCCACACTGCACCACCGCCGCGATTGACGGTTTGCTCAATGGCGACAATGCGAGAGCGGGGAGCGCGGCTGCCAGCCTCACGTACGGCCGCATCGACCTGGGCGCCAGTAAAAATCCCGCGCGTAGTCGCTAGCGGCCACGTCTGTAGGCCTGCGAATACCGAGCCGCCGCCGGCTTCCGACGTGAAGATGTGCGCTATATCCGCCGCGATCACCTCGTCGCCGGGTCGGCCATGAACAAGCAGCGCAATGTGATTGCACATGGTACCGGACGGCAGGAATAAGGCCGCCTCCTTGCCGAGCAGGTCGGCCACGCGCGCCTGCAACGCATTTGTAGTCGGGTCTTCGCCCTTCTGCTCATCTCCGACCTCCGCGACGGCCATTGCCTTGCGCATGGCGGCCGAAGGACGAGTGGATGTATCGCTGGAGAGATCGATCAATCTGTTGGCCGGCATCACCGCTGTCCTATTGAAAACTCAGATTTGGAAATCTTGAAGGTATGGTGATGGTCCACTACCGCTTCACGAATCACTCGTCAAAGAGTGCCCGGTAGAGAGTCGCTGGCATCAAGCGGAGGAGTTTCCTATCCGTCCGCGTCCTGGAAAAGCGGCTGTTTTTGCAGGAGGGACGTGCGTGGTCGTTTAGAAAGATCCTTCCCGTTCGGCGGGTCAGGTAATTTCACTGGTCCCTAGGTCCATGGGATTCGCAGAATGACAGGTTATGGAACCGGGGAGGCAGCGAGCTCACGCCGTCGCTTGTGCGATGTCCGCTTTACCTCCGAAAGGGGACAAATAGCAGACATCTCTATCTGTCCGCTTAGTGCCAATAACGACCTAACGCACCGCAGCAAAAAGCCCCGCTATTCGATCACCGCGTCG
>Ga0126380_10001051_pt1 | contig 10098 bp, 9 predicted proteins | sample PanSoiMetPlot_26_FD_92544 | JGI IMG/M metagenome (GOLD analysis project Ga0126380, IMG submission 92544) | Tropical forest soil microbial communities from Panama - MetaG Plot_26 | ecosystem: Environmental > Terrestrial > Soil > Tropical forest > Bulk soil | place: Panama | collected 2016-02-17
AACATATTCCATCAATCGACTGCATTGGCGGAGGTTGCCATGCAGGTGTCGGTTGGCCTGGCGATGGCGATCGGACTTGAAAGGCTGCGTTAACGAACCAACAGCCTCATCCACAACGGCGCCGCATTGTTGATCTTTGCGCTGACATTAGCGGCGATCGTGTTCGGATTAATGCTTGCGCTGAATCCAATCCTGACAGGGCGTCCTGTCGGCGCCACATTCTTTAACTTGGTCCTGCTCGGCTATGGCATCCCCGCCCTGCTGGCGGCAATCCTCGCGCTGATCGCGCGCAACAGCAGACCGCTTGCGTACCGTGCTATCACTGCGACGACGGCAGTCGGTTTGTCGCTGATGTATCTCGGCCTGGAAATTCGCACGCTCTATCACGGCGCGGTCCTCACCCGCGGCGTGACCACCGATGGTACACTTACTCGGCGGTATGGCTGATTTTTGGAGTGCTACTGTTGATGGTGGGCTTCGCGCTGCGATCGCAACCGGCGCGGCTCGCCTCTGCCGCAGTCATTGCGCTTACCATCGGCAAGGTATTGCTCATCGACATGGCAGACCTGACCGGCATTTTCCGCGCGCTCTCCTTCATCGGGCTTGGAGCTGTGCTGGTCGGCATCGGCTGGCTCTATCAGCGCATGCTGTTCCCGACACCCGAGAACAGTATAACCTCGGCCGCAATCGGCTCGAGGAGTGGCAATGGATAAGCGCACGGTCAGATACGGCGTTGTCACGTCGGACGTACTAAAATCCCATGACGGCCTTGGATTCCTCAAAGGGATCATCAACGGGACGATTCCCAACCCGCCGATCAGCGAATTGCTCGGCTTTCACCTGGTCGAAGTCGAGGAAGGCCGCGCGGTGTTCGAAGGCGTGCCGGAATTCCGTCACTACAATCCCATTGGCACCGTGCATGCCGGCTTTGCGGCTACGCTGCTCGACTCCGCGCTCGGCTGCGCAATTTTTTCCACGATCAAAAAAGGCGATGCCTGGACCACGCTTGAACTCAAGCTCAATCTGGTGCGCCCGATCAGCAAGGATACCGGCCCAGTGCGGGCGGAAGGCCGCATCGTACACAGGGGACGAACGGTTGCGACGTCCGAGGGCGACCTTAAGGATCGCGCAGGCAAGCTTTACGCGCACGCCACTACGACGTGCATGATCTTCCCGGCGAACGGATGAAATCAGTTGTTGTCGGCTGCGAGCGATGAGCGCAAACCGAGCGGTTGCGCACTTTGCGTTCTGCGAATGCTGTGCGCGACTGTTGTTCGGCCATGTCGGGTGAATTCGCAATACATGAAACCAAGACCCGAGATCGCGCCACGGAAACTGTTGTCGCTCGTGCGCTGCAGGCTGAAGCAGGGCTGAAACATCATGCCCCGCAGCGAGGCGCAAACAGATTGGCCTCTGAGCTGCAGCGTGTTGGCCGGGAGATGCGCATTGCGCACAGGGCCGGATCCCTGGACCTGAATCGTGCCGGCAACCGAGCCGTCAAAATTGACGCGGCCCTGGCCTCGAGTGCCTTCAAAACACGTGTAGCTGAATGTCTTGCCGATGACGAACTGGCGAGCCTCATCGGTGCTCATCTCGCCGGCCAGCGCCGGTACAGCGGCAAGCAAGCCGACCGTCAATGCAATGCCACGCAACATTCCGTACTCCCGCTCACGCAACAGTCTACTGCACATTCAGTTCAATTTTTTAACGCTAACAGATTATGCACGGTTTTCGTCGACAAATCCTGAACGCATTTACCCGATTTTGACCACGATCCGGCCCCGCACCTGTCCGGCCAATAACTCTGGCGCCACCTCAAACACGTCGGGAAGACCTATTTCCCGGGTTATCATGGCCAGTTTTTGGCGGTCCAGGTCGCTTTCCAGGCGTTTCCAGGCTTCGCGGCGGCGGTCCAAAGGGCACATGACGGAATCGATGCCGTAAAGACACACGCCACGAAGAATGAACGGAGCGACCGAGCCCGGCAGGTCCATACCGCCGGCAAGACCGCAGGCCGCTACCGCTCCGCCATAGCGGATCATCGACAAAAGGTTCGCAAGCGTCGTGGACCCCACGGCGTCGACACCGCCCGTCCAGCGCTCTTTTGCCAGCGGTTTGGCGGGTCCGGCGAGTTCCTTGCGTTCCACGATTTCGGCAGCACCCAGTCCTCTTAGGAAATCCGCTTCCTGCGGACGGCCGGTCACCGCGTGAACGGCGAAGCCAAGCTTGGCGAGCAGCGCGATCGCAACCGAGCCTACGCCACCAGCCGCGCCCGTCACGGCGATCGGGCCGCGTGCGGGGCTAAGGCCATGCCGCTCAAGCGCCATGACAGCCAGCATGGCGGTGAAACCGGCGGTGCCGATTGCCATCGCTTCTCGAGCGCTCATGCTTTTGGGTAGGGCTACCAGCCAGTCACCTTTGACCCGCGCCTTCCCGGCATAGGCGCCAAGATGAGTCTCGCCGCAACCCCAGCCGTTGAGGACAACCTTGTCGCCCGGCTTCCAGGCTGGATGGGTCGAGGATTCCACCGTACCGGCAAAGTCGATCCCGGCAATCATCGGAAAGCGACGCACCACCGGCGCCTTGCCGGTAATGGCGAGGCCGTCCTTGTAATTGAGGGTCGAATACTCGACACGGACGGTCACATCGCCGTCCATCAGATTGGCTTCGTCGAAATCGGTCAGCGCCGCCTTGGTGCCGCCGTCCGTCTTCTCGATCACAACCGCCTTGAATTTAGCCACGCCACGCAACTCCTCGTCATGATCGCTCCGACGCCGACCATCGCCGTCATTGATGGCATAGTTCTAAAGACGTGTATGCCCGGGACAAGCCCGGGCATGAAAATTTTGGCGAGCGGATACCTGTCTCAAGCAGGCGCCATTACCGGACGCGCCACAGGCTTCTCCACTATCGGCACGTTGATCACCGCCGAAAGCACGCCGAACAATACCGAAAGCCACCAGACGAGGTCGTAGGAGCCGGTCCGCTCGAATGCGACGCCCCCGATGAGCACGCCAAGAAAGCCGCCAACCTGGTGACTGAAGAAGGCAAAGCCGAACAGCATCGCCAGCCAGCGCGTCCCGAACATCACCGCGACCAGTGCCGAAGTCGGCGGTACGGTCGATAGCCACAAGAGTCCTGTGACGGCGCCGAAGACAAGCGTCGCCGCCGGGCTCGCTGGCAGCGTAATGAACGCGACGATGGCCGCCGCACGCATAAAATAGATTGTCGAGAGCAGATACCGCTTGGCCATCCGATTGGCTAGCCACCCGGAACTCAGCGAGCCGAGAATGTTGAAAATGCCAATGACCGCGAGTGTCCAGCCGCCGACCTCCGCCGACATTCCGCGGTCAACAAGATAAGACGGCAGATGCACGGTTATGAAGGCGAGCTGGAATCCACAAGTGAAGAAACCGAGCACCAGCAGAATATAGCTGCGATGACCGAACGCTTCGGCGAAGGCCTGGCGCGCGGACTGTGCGGGTTTCACTGCCACGGTTTGCCCGGCCGGCGCGACTGGTGTCGCGAGCGCAAGCGACAGCGGCAGGATCAGCAACATAACGCCACCGAAAATCAGCAGTGTTTCCTGCCATCCCACTTTGTCCATCAGTGCGACCGCGATCGGCGAATAGAGGAACTGGCCAAATGAACCGGCGGCAGTGCCGGCGCCGAACGCGATCGAGCGCCATTTTTCCGGCAGCAGTTTGCCAAAAGCACCAAGCACGATGGTGAACGCACAGCCGGAAAGCCCGAGCCCGATGAGCACGCCGGCTGAGAGGATCAGCTCCCCAGGCGTGTTGGAGTACGCCATGATCGCGAGGCCGAGCGCGTACAATGCGGCACCGACGCAGAGCACGCGATTGGTGCCGAACCGATCGGCTATTCCGCCAGCCAAGGGTTGCCCGATGCCCCACAGCAGATTCTGGATGGCGACTGCGAGCGCGAACACATCGCGTCCCCAGTGATTGGCCTCCGACAGCGGCGTCAGGAAAAAGCCAAGCGACGAGCGCGGACCGAAACTGATCATTGCGATCAGGCAGCCACAGGTCACGACGACTGCAGGCGTGCGCCACCCTATTGATGCGGGTCGTTCAGTCGTCGCGTGCATTCAGAAGATCTCCGGCGTGAGCGGAAACGTATAGTGGTTTGGGATAGGGCGACCCAAACGAAATTTCGTGATCGGCGGCATTTGCGCCGCACATGATTGCGCGGAGGAACTATTTGCGCGCGTTCTTCTGCCGGATTGAGGCCTGACCTTGCTCCGACTTGAGCCATTCAACGCTATGACTTACAGGCCCTTTTGCCTCCTCGGCAGCGGCCTGCTTTTCCGTCGTCGCCGCGTCGCCCCAGGTCGGCTCATCGTCGCCGTCGCCCCATGCGCGTGGGCGATAGAAGGTATGCACCCCAAGTTTGTAGACTTTCTTCATCTCGCCGACCCAGTCGGGGCGCACCCAATACGCGTGATAGTGAGTCGATTTGGATACCTCAGGCATCCATAACTTGCCGTCGAGCATGTCACGCGCAATGCGCTTGGCGCGCTCCCAGGCATCGGGCTCGGTCACGATGTCTGGAATGCCGTCGCAAGCGAAGGTGAATTGACAGGCATTGTGGCGATGGGCGTTCTGGTAGACGACGCCACAGACGTCGTTCGGATAGAACGGCGAAAATACACGGTTCATCACGACTTGCGCCACCGCGATCTGGCCGCGCACAGACTCTCCTCGCGCTCCAAAATAGACCGCGTTGGCGAGACATTTTTCTGCCTTGGCACGCGCAACCCCGGTCAGCGCCAGCCGCTCCGCAGGCGATCGCGGCCGTTGATCGATCCCGGTCACTTCGCCCTTGTTTGCGACGCTCTCGCCGGTCTTCTCCCCGTTATCCTGCGCGGTGCCAAGCGCCGACTGCTTGATGTCAGTGCCGCGCGAAGCAAGCACCACAGGAGCTTCGCCCGGTGCCCATGGTGCGATTCCTTCCCGGCCGGCCGCGATCGGGTCAATTCCGAAATACAATTGGGCAGCATCCTTGCCGGCCGTCGAAGGCGCGACAGGCGTCAAATTGGCGGGCGGTAGGTCGACATATGGCAATTCGACGTCGGGCGTCGAACTGCGCTCGTCGGGAGCAGTGATGAATTCATATTTGGCATAGGGCTCGAAGCGACCGTCAGCTTCATCTTTTTTTTGTGCTGCCTCCGCTTCGGACGGAGCCCCCGATACGGACGGAAGTGGCGGGATCGGTTCGCGTGGGCGCTCGATACGGGAGTCGCCCTTCGCCCTACGGTTGGCCTTGGGAAATTGCAAAGGCGCGGTCAGATCGCCGAGCGGCTGTCTGCCGATCGGGCCGCTGATGTCCAGCGGATCGAAATTGGCGAGCGCGTAAATGGGCGGATGCGGAATCGCTGTGCCCACCGGTCTCGGCAAGGTAAACATCGCGGCATGGATCGTGCCGAACGGAGATGCGATCAGATGCTGTTGCCACCGTTTGGCGACAGCGGGCTGGCGGGCAAGCAAGGCACCAAGATCCTGGAACGCGATCCTCTCGGGAAGCAACGTCAGGACGGTCGCTCCAATGGCTAGCGATAGGGCGCCACCCCGCCGTCGTCGCCAAAGCGACGCTGCTCCCTGTTCGCTCAACGCCACACTACAACGTCCTGACACCGCCTCGCCGCCGGGTGGCGACAATGCGACGGATTTTTTATGGCGATTAACCTTGCGAAGGCGTTAACTGCGGGGACTTGCGCGCTGCCTGCCCGTGTTCGTTCCGCTGCCGAAGAATGGGAAACAAAAATTAACTATATCGCAATTGCTACCGCGCAATATTACCGACCATAATCTTTGCGTGCCGCAAATCTATGCCTGGCTCGCTGCGGTTTTGCCAAGCGCGGCCTGCGCCGCAGCAAGGCGCGCGATCGGCACGCGGAAGGGCGAACAGGACACATAGTCGAGCTGAGCCTGGTGACAGAAGGCCACCGACGGCGGATCGCCTCCATGTTCGCCACAGATGCCGACTTTGAGCTTGGGGCGGACTTTGCGACCGCGTTCGACGCCGATCTTGACCAGCTCGCCGACGCCGCGCTGATCGAGCGATACGAAGGGATCGACGGGCAAAATGCCGCGCGCGGCGTAGATGCCGAGAAAGCTCGCCGCATCGTCGCGTGAAATTCCAAACGTCGTTTGCGTGAGGTCGTTGGTGCCGAACGAAAAGAATTCGGCGCTCTGCGCGATCTCGTCGGCCATCAGGGAGGCGCGAGGGAGTTCGATCATGGTGCCGACCTGGTAGTCGAGCTTCGCGCCTTTTTCCTCGGCCACGGCCTGCGCCATCGCGTCGATACGCGACTTAACCAGATCGAATTCGATCTTGCTCGCGATCAGCGGCACCATGACTTCGGGCACCACGGGCTTGCCTGTGCGCTTCGCAGCCTCAACCGCAGCCTCAAAAATCGCGCGTGCCTGCATCTCGGCGATCTCCGGATAAGCGATGGCGATCCGGCAGCCGCGGAAGCCGAGCATGGGGTTGAACTCGGAAAGCTCGTTCGCTCGAGCGGCGAGCTTCTTCGGATTGGTGCCCATGGCGGCCGCGACTTCCGCAATCTCCTTGTCGCCATGGGGAAGAAACTCATGCAGCGGGGGATCCAGCAGACGGATTGTCACCGGCCGGCCAGCCATGATTTCGAACAGCTCGACGAAATCGGCGCGCTGCATGGGCAGAAGTTTCGCAATCGCGCCCCGGCGCGCCTTCTCGTCGTCGGCGAGGATCATCTTGCGCACGGCCTGGATGCGGCCTTCCTCGAAAAACATGTGCTCCGTTCGGCAAAGCCCGATGCCCTCGGCGCCGAACCGCATCGCGGCCTTCGCGTCGGCCGGCGTATCGGCATTGGCGCGCACGCCGAGGCGGCGCACCTTGTCGGCCCAGCCAATCAGGGTCGCGAATTCACCTGACAGTTGCGGCTCGATCATATCGACCTTGCCCGCCAGCACCTGCCCGGTTGAACCGTCGACGGTGATGTATTCGCCTTTCTTAAAAGTCTGTCCGCCCGCGGTCATGGTGCCGGTGGAGTAGTCGACGCGCAGTGAACCGGCCCCGGATACGCAAGGCTTTCCCATTCCGCGCGCCACGACCGCCGCATGGGACGTCATGCCGCCCCGTGTGGTCAGGATGCCTTCTGCCGCGTGCATACCGTGAATGTCTTCGGGCGAGGTTTCCACGCGCACTAAAACGACCTTCCTGCCGTCGGATTTCAGCTGCGCCGCTTCATCGGGCGAAAACACGATCTCGCCGCTTGCGGCACCGGGAGATGCGGGCAGTCCCGTAGCAATGACGCGCCGATGCGCGCGCGGATCGATCGTCGGATGCAGCAGCTGATCGAGCGCAAGCGGATCGACGCGCAGCACCGCATCATTCTTCGAAATCAGCCCTTCGTTGGCGAGCTCGACTGCGATGCGCAGCGCCGCCTTGGCGGTCCGCTTGCCGGCGCGCGTTTGCAGCATCCACAACTTGCCCTGCTCCACCGTGAATTCGAGGTCCTGCATGTCGCGGTAATGCCGCTCGAGCACATTGTAGATGCGCTTGAGCTCGGCATAGGCTTTCGGCAGGGTGTATTCCATCGACGGCTTGTCGGAGCCTGCTTCTTTACGCGCGGCTTCGCTGATCTCCTGCGGCGTGCGAATTCCGGCAACGACGTCCTCGCCCTGCGCATTGATCAGGAATTCGCCATACAGTTTTTTCTCGCCCGTCGACGGGTTGCGCGTGAAGGCGACGCCGGTCGCCGACGTGTCGCCCATATTGCCGAAGACCATGGCCTGCACGTTCACGGCCGTGCCCCAGCTTTCCGGAATGTTGTGCAGCTTGCGATATGTGATGGCGCGCTGGTTCATCCACGAGCCGAACACGGCGCCGATCGCGCCCCAAAGCTGTTCATGCGGATCCTGCGGAAAGTCATGTCCCAGCTCGTCCTTGACCCGTTTCTTGTAGCGCAGGACGAGCTCGGCCCAATCATCCGCTGACAGATCGGTGTCGAGGCTGTAGCCCTGACGCTCCTTGTGCCGGTCGAGCAATTCCTCGAAATGCTCATGGCCGACGCCGAGCACCACGTCGGAATACATGGTGATGAAGCGCCGGTAGCTGTCATAGGCAAATCGTCCGTCGCCGGACTTCTTCGCAAGGGCCTCAACAGTTTCGTCGTTGAGGCCCAGATTGAGAACAGTGTCCATCATTCCGGGCATCGATGCGCGGGCGCCGGAGCGCACAGACACCAATAGCGGATTGCTGCTGTCGCCGAATGTTTTCCCGGTGATGCGGCCAACCTGGGCTAACGCCTTCTCGACCTGCGGGCGCAGATCTTTTGGATACTGCTTGTTGTGGGCGTAATAATACGTGCACACCTCGGTCGTGATGGTGAAGCCCGGCGGGACTGGAAGGCCGAGGTTAGCCATCTCGGCAAGCCCGGCGCCCTTGCCCCCAAGCAGATCGCGCATAGAAGCCGTACCTTCGGCACGGCCATCGCCGAACGCGTAAACCCATTTACCTCTGGATTGCCGCCCGGCCGCCTTTGGCTTGGGCCTGGAAGCCTTCCGCAGCAGTGCTTTTTTGCGTTTTACGCCGACGCGCGCACGTTTTCGTTTGGCCATAGATCAAGCAGCGTTGGTGGGACAGCGGACCCTTAAAAGCACCGCCGAATAGTCCGACGCAAGTCCCGAATTCGACTAACGGAAAAGCCCGAGGCCCAACAGGCCGATCAGGATCAGGTAGATGGCTACGATGATATTGAGAAGGCGAGGAATAATAAGAATAAGAATGCCGGCAATCAACGCGACGATGGGCTGCAAATGCGCAATGCTGACGCTCATGATGGACTCCCCTGTTGGCAGGCAATTCGCTAAAACGGCGAGACGGCGACAGTAGTTCCCTTTATTTATCCCTCGATCTTGGAGAAATCGGCGACAGCGCGCGTCGCTTCGCGAATCTCATTGAGAAGTCGCAAGCGGTTTTCACGCAGCGCCTTGTCGTCCACATTGACGGTGACTTTATCAAAGAAAGCATCGACGCGGGGACGAAGGCTGGCCATCGCTCGCATGGCGGCTTCGAAATCTTCCCTGGCAACGGCGGCCACGGCCTCTTTCTTTGCAACACCGATTGCCTCGGCGAGCGCCTTTTCTTCCAACAATTGATAGCGCTTCGCATCCGGCACGCCGGTATACGTGCGGTTGTCCTTTTTCTCCTCGATCCGGATGATGTTCGTCGCGCGCTTGTAGCCGGCGAGCAGGTTCTTGCCATCGTCGCTATCGAGAAATTTTCCCAGCGCTTCGACGCGTCGCACGATCATCAGCAGATCGTCCTGGCCTTCCAACGAAAACACAGCATCGACGAGATCGTGTCTGGCGCCCTGCTCGCGCAGCTGCACTTTCAAGCGATCGGCGAAAAACGACAACAGATCACTGCCGGCCGAAAAATTCTTCACAGCCTTCTGGAAAACATCCGTGAGCGGCAGCCGCAGCTTGTTATCGACAACCATCCTGATAACCCCCAAGGCTGCGCGTCGCAGCGCATAAGGATCCTTTGACCCTGTCGGCTTCTCATCGATCACCCAAAAAGCGACCAGAGTGTCAAGCTTGTCGGCGAGCGCCACGGCAATCGAGACCGGATCGGACGGAACGAGATCGTCTGGACCCTTCGGCTTGTAATGGTCCTCGAGGGCGTGCGCGACTGCCTCATCCTCGTCCTGCGCTTCGGCGTAGTAGCGGCCCATCAGCCCCTGCAATTCGGGAAATTCGCCCACCACTTCGGTCACCAAGTCCGCCTTGCACAGTTGCGCGGCTCGCTCGGCCTTGACCCTGTCGGCATCGACGATCGGCGCCAGCTGACCGGCAAGCGATATAATCCGCGCGATGCGTTGGGCCTGTGTCCCGAGCTTTTCGTGAAAGATGATTTGTTCAAACTTCGGCAGACGATCCTCGAGCCGCGTCTTCAGGTCTGTCTCGTAAAAGAACTTCGCGTCTGATAGCCGGGCGCGGATCACGCGCTCGTTGCCGGCGATGATCGCCTTGCCACCATCGGCGGCTTCCTCATTGGCCACAACAATGAATTTGTTGACGAGTTTCGTCG
>Ga0126380_10001052_pt1 | contig 10097 bp, 7 predicted proteins | sample PanSoiMetPlot_26_FD_92544 | JGI IMG/M metagenome (GOLD analysis project Ga0126380, IMG submission 92544) | Tropical forest soil microbial communities from Panama - MetaG Plot_26 | ecosystem: Environmental > Terrestrial > Soil > Tropical forest > Bulk soil | place: Panama | collected 2016-02-17
CCAGTTCCTGGCGAACCTGGAAGCGTGCGCGCGCGTCTACGCGGCGGCGATGAACCCGCCGGCCGAGCAACTGCCCGGGCGGTACGTCATCATGGAGCGCCACGCGGGCTACGCGGCGTTCCGGGCGATCGCGGCGATCATGCTCCCTGGCGGCGGCGAGGCCGCCGGGGGCACGGCTCCCCCCGGCGAAGGCACGGGCAGGCTCACCGGCGGCGAGCCCCCGCTGCTGGTCGGATTCGCGTATGGCTTCCATGGCGCGAGCGGCCAGTGGTGGCATGACCTGGTCAGCAGGGCGACGGCGAACGCGCTGGGCGCGCGTGCCGCCGAGGACTGGTTCGGTGACTCGATGGAGGTCGCCGAGGTTCACGTGCTCCCCGGCCACCAGGGCCGGGGCATCGGGCTGGCAATGATGCTGGAGCTGACCGCCGGACGGCCGGAACGCGCGGCGGTGCTCTCCACGATGGACGCCAACACCCGGGCGCGGCGGCTGTACCGCGGGATCGGCTTCACCGACCTGCTGACCGGCTTCGGGTTCCCGGGCACCGACCTGCCCTACGCGATCATGGGGGCACCGCTGCCACTGCCGGGCGCCGCACTAGGCTCGGCGCGGCCGGGCAAGCCGAGGCGCTGGTAGATATCCAGCGTCGCGCGTGATCCGTTCAGCGTGCAGAAGTGCAGGCCAGGGGCCTGCTCTGCGAGCAGGCGCTCGCACAGGCGGGCGGCGTAGTCCACCCCGATCTCACGTACCGCGGCCTTGTCCGCGGCCACCGCGTTGAGCCGTTCCACCAGGCCCGGCGGGACCTTGGCCCCGGACAACAACACGATCCGCTCCAGTGTGTTCATGCTGGTGACCGGCATGACCCCGGGAATGATCGGCACGCCGCAGCCGGCCGCCGCGACCCGGTCCCGCAGCCGTAGGTAGTCCTCGGCGTAGAAGAACATCTGGGTGATCGCGAAGTCCGCCCCCGCACGGCATTTCTGTACGAAACAGGCGAGGTCGGAGTCGGGATCGGGCGACCTTGGGTGCCCCTCGGGAAACGCGGCCACCCCGACGCAGAAGTCGCCCGAGGCCTTGATCAGGCTCACCAGTTCGTCCGCATGCCGCAGGCCCTCGGGGTGCGGGTGCCACTCACCGTTCGGGTCGCCCGGCGGATCGCCCCGCAGCGCCACCATGTTCCGCACACCGACGGCGGCGTAGGAGCCGATCAGCCGGCGCAGTTCGGCGACCGAATGGTTGACCGCGGTGATATGCCCGGCCGGGGTCAGCGTGGTCTCGGCGGCGATCCGCCCGGTGACCCGGACCGTCCGCTCCCTGGTGGAACCGCCCGCCCCGTAGGTCACCGAGACGAAGGCGGGCCGGAGTGGCTCCAGCCGCCGGATCGCCCGCCAGAGCTGGCCCTCGCCCATCTCCGTCTTGGGCGGCATGAACTCGAAGGAGAACGATCGGCCGCTTCCGGCCAGCAGGTCACGGATGGCCGGCGCTTGGTGCTCGGGGCCGAAAGGCATGGCGCCCACGTTACCGGCTGCGCCCGCGCGGGCCCGGTGCGTCCGGGATGATCTAATCTCGCCACCATGACATCGGGCTCCCCGGCGCTGGCTCACGTCCGTGGCCGGGTGGACCGCGCGCTGCAGACCTTTGCCAGCCAGCAAAGCGGCGTGCTCCTGGCCGCCGGGGAGGCGCTGCGGCCGGGCGCGGAGTCGATCGCGGGGCTGCTGGCCAGCGGCAAGCGGCTGCGCCCCGCGTTCTGCTACTGGGGGTGGCGCGGGGCCGGCGGGCCGGACTGCCCGGAGATCATCAATGCCGCCGCGGCCCTGGAGCTGCTGCACGCCGGTGCGCTGGTCCACGACGACCTCATGGACGCCAGCGATACCCGGCGGGGCCAGCCCTCCGTGCACCGGCAGTTCGAGGCGCGCCACGCCGCCCGCCGTTGGCACGGCTCCGCCGGGGTGTTCGGCATGGGCATGGCCATCCTCCTGGGTGATCTGCTCATCTGCTGGACCGACGAGATGTTCCACGCGAGCGGCCTGCCCGGGGAGGCGCTGCGCCGCGGCCGCCCGGTGCTCGACCGGATGCGCACCGAGGTGTTCGCCGGGCAGTACCTCGACCTGCTGGGGCAGGCCACCGGCGACGAGTCGGTGGCGGGCGCGCTGCGCGTGGTGGAGTTCAAGACCACCAAGTACACGATCGAGCGGCCGCTGCACCTCGGGGCGGCTCTGGCGAGCGCGCTCGCGGACCCGGCCGCAGCTGGCGGGACGGCCGGCAGCGGCGTTGAAAGCCGGGACGGCGGCATGGCCGGGGCAGGCGCCTCCCTGGCTGCCGCCTACACCGCGTACGGCCTCCCGCTGGGCGTCGCGTTCCAGCTCCGGGATGACATCCTCGGCGTATTCGGTGACCCGGCCCAGACGGGAAAGCCCGCCGGGGACGACATCAGGGAGGGCAAGCGCACCGTCCTCCTCGCGATCGCCCGGGCCCGGGCCACGGCCGGGCAGGCACAGGTCATCGACAGGTACCTGGGCGACCCGCTGCTCGACGAGGCCGGAACCGAGGAGATCCGCGCGGCGATCACCGCCACCGGGGCGGTCGAGGAGTGCGAACGCATGATCGGCCGCCATGTCGGCGAGGCGATCGCCGCGCTGGACGGCGCGCCCATGTCCGGCGAGGCGAGGGAAGCGCTGGCCGAGCTGGCTGTCACCGCGACCGCTCGCGACGGCTAAAGGCCATTAATGGCGCAGTTCAGGGGCTGGTGATGAACAAGCCGCTGAATCCTGGGTGGAAGACACGGTGAATGTGTCGCCGGTGCTGAACAGGCCCGCGCAACCGCTGACGTTGTAGCTGGTCCCGCGGGCGGCACCAGGCTACAAGCCCGCCAGGACGCCGATTCCGGCCATTTCCGGATTGTTCGCGCCGCGTTAGAGGTCGGCTTGCCCGGTGATGCAGGTGACCGTGCCGCCCGCCACCCAGATGGTGCCGTCGCGGTCGCGGGAGATGTAGACCCGGCCCGCCCGGCCCAGCGCCGTGCCCTGGCTCACCACGTACGGGGCTCGTACCCGGCCGGTGCGCAGCAGCCAGGGAGCCAGCGCCGCGTTGAGGCTCCCGGTCACCGGATCCTCGGTGGTGGCGCCGTCCTTGGGGAAGAACGCACGGACCTCGAACGCCTGCGGCGATCCCGGCGGGTAAGGCCCGACCAGGCCCAGGTCCAGGTCCGTGACACCCGGCCGGACGACCAGGACCTCCTCCGCGCTGGTCAGCAGCACCGCTACCCAGCCGGGGCCGTTGTCCGCCCAGGACGCGTCGACGATGCCCGCCCGGTCGATCCGCAGGATCGAGGCGATCCGGCCGAGCAGTTCCTCGTCCACCGGGCCGTCCCTCAGCAGCGGCGGAGCGGCGAACGCGAGCCCGTTCTCGGTCTGGCGGAGGGTCACCAGCCCGGCGCCGCACTCTTGCACGATGGTTCCGGCCTGGCGCGGTGCCCGGCCCGCGGCCAGCCAGGCATGGCAGGTCCCCAGCGTGGGATGCCCGGCGAAGGGCAGTTCGGCCACCGGGGTGAAGATCCGCACCCGGTAGTCCGCGCCGGCGTCGGACGGCGGGAACACGAACGTTGTTTCCGACAGGTTCATCCAGTGCGCGAAGCGCTGCATCTCCTCGGTGGACAGGCCGGTTCCGTCGAGCACGACGGCGACCGGGTTCCCCCGGTAGCGATCGGCGGTGAAGACATCGACCTGCACCAGCGCGCGCGGCACACAGGCCAGGATGCCACAGCGGGCAGCCGGGCCCGCCGGGTCACCTGGGTGACCCGGTCACCGCCCTCCGGCTCAGAACGCCAGCGCCTGCGCCCGCCTGTTCACCTCGGTCCCACGGTGCTCCGCCATCGCCTGGATCGGCGTGCCGGGCAGGCTGTCGTCGGCCGTGAACAGCCAGCGAATCGCCTCCGGCTCATCGAAGCCACAGTCGAAAAGGAGGGTGAGCGTGCCGTGCAGTCCCTTGAGGATCTGGTGACCGTCCAGGAACGCGGCGGGCACGCCCAGGGTGCCGTCCGCCCGCCGGAGCGCTACCAGCTTCCGGTCGCGGAGCAGTTGCTTGATCCGGCCGGGCGGGATGCCGAGGCGGTCAGCGACCTCGGCCAGGTTGAGACAGGGGCCGACCAGTGAGTCGGCCGAGGGGTCGTTCTGTGCCACACCCCCGATGTTGCCACCTGCACACCCGGCCAAACCTGGCAGATCGCCGCAGACAATCCCGGTTCCCCGGTCCGCCGCCACCGCCCGCGGCGTTCCTCAGCCGACCGCGGCGTCGCGCAGGGGAACCGCGGGATCGGCGAGGCGTGCGGGGTCCACCGGGGTACCGGACGCGATCAGCCGGCGTCCTTGCAGCAGGTCGCGCGGCCTGGCCACGGCCAGCACCGCGGCCAGCCGCTCCCCCGCGCCACCCGGGCTGTCCCCGGCCAGCCAGCACGCCGTCCAGTCGCGGGCATCCGTATCCCCGCGCCAGACCAGCTTGTCAGTGCGCACGTGATGCCCGCAGTACTGGACCATCCGCCCGAACTGCTCCGACCAGAAGTAGGGCACCGGGTCGTACCGCTCGGCGCCGCCCAGGACGTTCGCGGCGGCCACCTCCGGGGCGTGGATGGCGGTATCCCAGTGCTCAACCCGGATCCGGCTCCCGAACCGGCGGGACCAGAACGCGGCGCAGTCCCCGGCGGCGAAGACGCCGGGCACCGAGGCGCGCAGCCCTTCGTCCACCGCCACCCCGTTGTCCAGCAGCACCCCGGATCCCGCCAGCCAGCCCACCGCCGGCCGGACGCCGACCGCCGTCACCACCTCGTCTGCGGCCAGCCAGCCACCGCCGGGCAACGCGATGCCGCCGTGCTCCACGGATTCCACCGGCTGGCCCAGCCGCAGGCCGACCCCGGCGGCGGAGTACCAGGGCACGGTCCGCGACCCGGCCTCCGCGCCGAGCGCGCCCGCCAGCGGGGCGGGCGCCGCTTCCAGCACGGTGACCTCGCAGCCCTTCTTGGCGGCGCTGGTGGCCAGTTCGGCGCCGATCCAGCCGGCCCCGACCACGGCCAGCTTGAGCCCGGGCCGCAGCGCCGAGCGCAGCGCCGCGGCGTCGTCGAAGGTTCGCAGGACCCGCTGCGCGCCCGGTCCGGGCAGCCGCACCGGCGTGGCTCCGGTGGTCACCACGAGCGCGTCGAACCCGTATTCCGCCTGGTCCGTGCCGAGGACACCGTCCCGCAGGCCGGTAGCCGTCTCGCCCAGCCGAAGGTCCACGCCGAGCGCCGTCATGTCCGCGCGCAGTGAGGTGTCGTCGATCTCGCCGGTCATGAACTTCTTGGTCAGCGGCGGGCGGTCGTAGGGCGGGCGGCGTTCGGCGCCGATCATGGTGATGCCGCCCCGGTAGTCGCGGGCGCGGAGCTCCTCCGCGGTCCGCAGGCCGGCCAGGCCCGCCCCGGCGATCACCACCTGCCCGACTCGCATAGGCCCCTAGAGTAGGAGCGCCGCCGGCCCCCCGGACAGCCGGCCAAGGTCCAGATCCCACGGTGACGGGCTGTGGCCGTCTCGTGGCCTTCGTGCTGTTCCAGGGCCGAAACCAGGTGTCAGCTCTAGACTCGTCGTAATGGATACGACCCTGGCCCGCGTGCCCGTCGGCCAGCTCCTCGATGGCCGGTACCGGGTGGAGGCCCATCTCGCGCGTGGCGGGATGGCAACCGTCTACCTGGGCACCGACACCCGGCTCGACCGCCCGGTCGCGCTGAAGATCATGCATGCGGAGCTGGCGAACGACGAGGACTTCGTCCGGCGCTTCGTCGCCGAGGCCAGGTCGGTCGCCCGGCTGTCCCACCCGAACGTGGTCACCGTCTACGACCAGGGCGCGGACGGGCGCACCTTGTACCTCGCCATGGAGTACGTGCCCGGCAGTACGCTGCGGGACCTGCTGACCGAGCGCTCGGCGCTGCGCCCGCGCGAGACGCTCGACATCCTCGAGGGCGCCCTGGCCGGGCTGGCCGCCGCGCACGCCGCAGGGATCGCGCACCGGGACGTCAAGCCGGAGAACGTGCTGCTCGGCGGGCATCACTCGGTGAAAGTGGCGGACTTCGGGCTGGCCAGGCTCCTCTCCGACGCCACCCATACCAAGAGCGGCATGCTCATCGGCACCCCCGCCTACCTCGCCCCCGAGCAGGTGGCCGGTGGCCGGACGGACTTCCGCACCGACGTGTACGCGACCGGGGTCGTGCTGTTCGAAATGCTCACCGGCCGGCAGCCGTTCACCGGCGACACCCCCCTCACGGTGGCGTACCGGCACGTCAACGAGGTCGTCCCGGCACCCTCGACCCTGGTCCCCGGGCTCCCGCCGTCCCTGGACTCGCTGGTGGCGCTGGCCACGAGCAGGGACCCGGAGCTGCGCCCGGCCGACGCCGGGCAGTTGCTGCGCGCCGTCACCGGCGCCCGCCACGGCCTGCCGCCCGACACCCCGCTGCCGGCACCGCCCGCGCTCCCCGGCACCGCGCCGGGCGCGCCGCCGGCCGGCGCACCCGCCATCTCGACCGCGGACACCGCCCCGCCGCGCGTGGTGGTCGCACCGCCCTGGCCCGCGCAGCCGGCCGGCCCAGCGCCCGGCGGACCGGTTGGCGCATGGCCCGGCAAGCCGTCGGCCTCGCCGCCCGGCGGGTGGCCGGAGCAGCCCCCCTCCGGCCAGCCGGATCCCCCGCACAACGGCAACGCACTGGACGTGGTCCCCGGCATGGCCCCGGTGCCCGCAGCCCAGTCCTACGGCACCCCGGGCAACGGCACGGAGGAGATGACCGGGCCGTACCGCCCGAACACCAACCGGACGCTGATCGTCTCCCCGGCCGACGCCCCGTACCGGAGAGCGGCACCGGGCGGGGAGTCCTGGCTGCAGCGGCTGTTGTTCAGCCGCAGGCTCGCCTACCTGGCCGCGGCCCTCGCCGTGCTGGTGGTTTTCGGCCTGCTTGGCTGGTGGCTGTTCGAGGGCCGGTACACGATCGTGCCGAAGGTCACCGGGGTTTCCGCGGCCACGGCCCAGGCCGATCTGCGCAACGCGGGCCTCACCCCCGGCACCACCAAGACAGTGCTCGATAACCGCGTCGCCAAGGGCCTGGTCATCCGGACCATTCCCGCGAACGGGTCCCGGATAGCACGCGGCGGCCACGTCAGCCTCATCGTCTCGGCCGGCCCGCACATGATCGGCATGCCGCAGGTGACCGGGCAGCAGCTCACCGATGCGCAGGCGGCGATCAAGCACGCGGGCCTGGTCCCCGGCAAGGTGAAGATGGTCACCTCGCCCACGATCCCGGCCGGGATCGTCATCTCCACCAGCCCCGACGCCGGCACCTCCTGGCCGCAGCCCAAGCCGGTCACGATCGTGCTGAGCGCGGGGCCGCCGCTGCCCAACTTCGTCGGCCAGCTGAAGACGGTAGCCGAGCAATGGGCGGCCGCCAACGGCGTCAAGCTCAACGAGGTGACCTCCGCGAGCGACCAGCCGGTCGACACGGTCATCAAGCAGTCGGTCCCCCCGGACCACGCATTCACCGCCGGTCAGGTCATCACCATCACCATCTCCCCAGGCCCGCCGATGGTCGGTATCCCCGACGTGGACGGCCAGCGGATCCCCAAGGCGGTGAGCATCCTGCGGAGGCTCGGCTTCGTAGTCCAGATCAGCCAGGTCGGGCCGTTCAACGTGGTGTTCGACTACAACCCGAAGGACCAGGCGCCGAAGGGCAGCACGATCACGCTGATCACCGGGCTGCCGCACATCGGCGGCGGCTGACCAGCCCCGCGCGGGCCGGCCGCGCCGCGGCCGTGCGGCGCTAGGTCTGGGCGGTTTCGTGCCCCGGCTTGCGCAGCGCGATCGCGGCCGCGATGCAGGCCAGCGGCACCACGGGCAGCACGTACCGGTAGGTGTAGTCGTGCTCGGCGAGCGGCAGCACTATGAGGATGGCGGCGGACACCCACAGCAGCGCGGCGGCCGCCGTGCGGCGGCGGGGCAGGATGAGACCGGCCAGCCCGGTGAGCACGATGAGCCCGAACACCTGCCCGGGCAGGAAGATGATGCGCTGGTAGGAGCCCATGAGGGACGCAAACGGTGACACCAGCCGGGTGCCGTTGTCGTAGTCGTGGTTACTGGCCGCGCTCTGGGTGCTGCCCAGGTAGGCCAGGACCGAGGTGACCGCGTACCGCTGGTTCGCCTCCACCAGCCCCAGGGAATGCCGCTGCACCGTGGGAAAGCGCAGGGTGTTGGCGGTGGTGACGAAGGGCTTTGCGATTTCCGCCGTGACCGCGCCGATATAGCTGAACGGCTGCGCCTCGATGGCCATGATCGCGAAGCGCAGCGCCCGGTCGTTGTTGGCCTGGGTGAACGCGGCGGTGTCCGGCACGAACCCCGACGGCTCGTCGCGCCACTGCCAGGCGTTGTGGTTCCAGAGGTAGAACTTGGGCTGGGGCCGCCGCGAGGGGTCCGGCTGGGCGAGGTGCCCCGGCTGGGCGTCCGGGCAGAGCGCTCGCAGGTCCGCCGGCGGCCTGATCACCGCGCAGTCCGCGAACGACATCGTGCGCGACCACAGGAACAGGCCGTTGCTGTTGGTCAGGTTGGCGGAGCCGTGCGCGGCGGCGAACCAGCCCACGTACCCGGCTACCGGGATGACCCCGGCGAGCAGCGAGGCGCCCGCCTTCCGCCACCCCAACCGCCGGAGCAGGAGGAACAGCGGGATGAGCAGGACCAGCGGCAGGGTGGTCGGGCGGACGGTCACCGAGATGCCGGTCATCAGGCCAGCCGCGACGACCTGCCACATCGACGGTGGCCTGCGCACCAGCAAGACCGTGAACGCCCCGACCATCAGCGCCATGGCCAGCAGGTCGGCCATGACGAACTGCTCCACGAGAATCTGCGCCGGGTCGAACAGGACCGGGGCGGCCGCCAGGGTGGCGCCCCAGGCGGGCAGCCCGTAGCGGCGGACCAGCGCGTACACCATCGTGGCGATGCCCAGGCCCAGCAGGTGCTGCAGGAACGCGACGAGCATGAGCGAGTGGAATGGCCGCAGCAGCCACAAGAACAGCGAATACCCGCTCGGGTTCACCACGTTCGGGGATACGTGAACGGCGCCCCAGAGGTAGTCGTAGGTGTCCAGCTGGAACAGATAGGCGGGCCGGTAGCCGAGCATCGCGACCAGCCGTGGCAGCGCCGCCACGGCCAGGGCGCTCGCGAAGATCCAGTGCCGCCGCACCAAGCGAGCCAGGCGAGCTGGCGCCGCGCGCCACCGGAGCCAGGCAGGCACCGGTACCGGGCCAGCGGCCGCCTGATCCGGGCCCGCTCCCTCGGCACCGGGCCCGGTGTCCTCCCTGAACGTCGTCACTGATGTACCGTACCTGCGCAAGCCCCGCTGGGCGCGCCGAACACCGCCGGTTCCGCGCGCCGGCCATGACGTTACGCGGCCCGATGGGCACCGTCTTTCCCGGGCTCTGCCGGGCGGCGCCGGCGCGCGCGCGGCGCGTGGGCCGTTAAGGGGGCAGCGGTGCAGGCCAGCGGCCCAGGCGATAGGTTTTCATGGGGCTTGACTGCCAAGTTACGCGACAATCGGCCGCTTCGCCCGTCCTGGCCGGTACGATCCGCTTGAGCCGAGCGATGGCCGCCTCCCCCGCACCCGCCGGGCTGCGCCCGGCGTCCGAGGTCGGTGAACGGGCTGTTCGAGAACGCAAGTGAGCAAAGGTCGAGGGAGAGGCCAGCCGTGAGCGAGACGCTTGCCAGGACTTCCGCTGACGGGTCCCAAGGCGGTGCGCCAGCCTCCCAGCGGGGACGCCGCCCGGCCTGGCTCACGCCGGTCAACATGGTGATCATCATCACCACCCTGGTCGCGTTCGCCCTGCGGCTCTACCAGGACAGCCGACCCGGCTTCCTGCTCGGCGTCGCCGAATACGATGACGGGCCGTATTTCGGCAGCGCGGTCCGGCTGGTGCACGGCTCGATGCCCTACCGCCAATTCGTCCTCGTGCAGCCCCCGGGCATCACCTTGCTGATGAGCCCGGTCGCGCTGCTGAGCTACTTGACCGGGACCGGCTGGGGACTGGCCATCGGGCGGCTTGTCACG
>Ga0126380_10001053_pt1 | contig 10094 bp, 18 predicted proteins | sample PanSoiMetPlot_26_FD_92544 | JGI IMG/M metagenome (GOLD analysis project Ga0126380, IMG submission 92544) | Tropical forest soil microbial communities from Panama - MetaG Plot_26 | ecosystem: Environmental > Terrestrial > Soil > Tropical forest > Bulk soil | place: Panama | collected 2016-02-17
CCACGGACTAACGAAATTATTCCCGCCGACATGGCAACACCATCACCTGACGATCGCTTCCACCTTTGTACCTATTATCCAGTAGCAAATGAGTTTGATCACTATGGTTATCCAGTGTTTGAAAGCACACCCAAGACTAGGTGCTTCTTTGCTCCAATGCACTCTTCGTAGCTGGCTCCGCCAACGGCGGCACATGGGGCCGATGGCTTCAGCCAACCAAGTTCAGCCAACAAGACCCGAAGTAAGCCCGCTCACTCGATCACCTCGTCGGCGCGGGCAAGCAGGGTGGATGGCACCTCAAGGCCGAGGGCCTTGGCGGTTTTCAGATTGATGACCAGCTCGTACTTCGTCGGCGCTTGTACCGGCAGATCGGCCGGCTTCTCGCCCTTGAGGATGCGGTCCGCGTACCCGGCGGCATGTCGATACTGGTCAACAAAATCCGGTCCGTAGGAAACTCGCCCACCAGCGGCCGTCATGTACTGTGGAGCGTAGACCGCAACAAGCTTGTGCCGAGCCGCTAGGTTTGCGATGCAGCGCCGCCAACCCGGTCCGGAGTCAATTGTGACCGACGAGACCGAAGTCACACGTCCCGCAGCGGCGGCATTGACGTGCAAAGTTTTTCCGCGGCCTTAGCCTATCCCTTCGAGCCGCTTGATTCCCTAGGCCGCTCACCGTCGAGCCTTCAGTACACAAGCGGATGCTGAGGTCGGTAAATCACATGCCTCGGCGGGATCGACCCAGCGCCACTACTACAAGAATGATCCCGACACTTAGTGCGAACCCTGGTCCTGCCATTTTCCGCCTCCTATCGCGAGGCCGATGAGCAGGATTAGACCGCGCAAAACAGGAGAGACGTGTGAGCCACTTCACGCTCGCACGACAAAAATGAAGTTGAGCCGGGTCAGGGAAAGCGCTGACGTTGCAATGCTCGTACGCGAGAGCGGAAACGGGCGTCACCCGCCCTGATTCCCCTGAACGCGAATCGACCGTGTTGCCCTCGGCAAGAAGGCCGCCGCATCAGGGGGCGCTGTTCCTCATCCGCACTCGAGCGTGCGCCATTGACCATGCGCGCTCTAATCATTGGGAGCCGGCACCCCTATCCCTAGGACCCCTGATTGCTGGCAATGGTCCTTTGAGCCAACCGCGCACGCTAGGAGGCGAGCACCCGCGCGTGCAGTGGGTTCTCTTGGCCACGGCTAGCGAAAGGGCATGTCCGTTACGGGTGCGGTCGAGATGATGCGCGAACCACCGGGACGGCACCACACAAGCGTGCAGACCGGCAGCGAGCTGAGGCGCTCGCATTGCCGCAACGCGAAAAGCTTGGCATCGATGATGTCGTAGGCGCAGGCGGATCCGCTGGAGCCGAGTCCGAACGCGCGGCAAACCCACGCAGAGGCCTCTGACGAGGCAAGCGTCAGCAACGAAGCGGCAAAGACAAACGCGGCGAGAATCCGTCCCATCTGGTTCCCCTAAGGCTTTAGGCCCGGTGCTCCGAGGGTCTTCCTGTCGGTTTCATTTGGCGAATTGAGGGCGTTAGGTGCGCTATCGGGGGCTATAAGCATTGAAACGCCCCGGTAGCGGAGGGGGCCGCTAGGGGCAAAATCGGGAGGCAGCGCGATGGCGGATTTCGCCGCGCAGCGAAGCAAGAGCCGGAGGAGAGATTGGGGCGGTGAACGTCGGCGCGCGCCACGCCGAGAATTTTCGTTTATGGCACCGCCTTAGCACACACCATTACAAGGGGGCTGGTGGCCGCGCCTCTTGGGCAGGTAACCGTTCTCTCGTTCACAAGGGCCACGGCACTTCTGCGCGGACCACAGTATGCCGCCACAAGCACTTCGTCCTCGTTGCATTCCCCCCTGCAAGTTGCCGTCTGGCAATTCGAGCGCATAACCCGGACCGCACTCTCACCGCCCGTTCCGGTCGCAGCGCCAGGCGGTCCGGAAGACCCTTGCGCGCCTTGAGGGCCGGGCGGTCCCGGTGGGCCAGGAGGTCCCGCAGGACCGGGCTCGCCCCTCTCACCCGGCGGCCCGGCCGAACCGGGCTCCCCCTTCGGTCCCTCTCCGCAGCTTGCTACGCAAACGGAAAGCGCGATGGCAACCACGATACTTTTCACGTCCATGCAGGCACCTTGGAGGCGTTGGTTCGCCGTGACTGGTTCAACAACTCAAATATGGCAGGCATCCGTCTCGCCGGTCATATGCGCGCAGGAACTAATTTCCGGTAACCGACGTTTATTCGATACGAGCATGCTCTTTAACCTGGCGCCACTCGGCCGCCAGGTTTCAGGCTGGTCCTTAGCGGGATAGCCAAAGGCCGAGGCGCCGGTTTGTTCGTGTGTCCCCATTATGTGAATAAAGGACTGAACAGACCGATGTATTGCTTGAGCGTGAGACAAGCTTTTCATATTCGATTGCTTCGATGGCTCGCGCGGCGCCGGCAGCATCTATGGTGACCGCTCGGTCATCGGCACCATCCAGTTCCGCGGCGCTGGGCCGGCGCGCACGGTATCGCTGCCGGGGAACGCTCAGGATCACAGGTGAGGCAGTTTGCGCGTCGCTGCAAGGTATGCCGTTCGAGCCCTGCTTCCATATCGAGAAGACCGATGACCACGGCTTCCGCGGCTCGCTTGCAGGGTTGGGCTTCGCCTATTGCGACTTCACCCGCAGTGACATCGCATTGCCCATTGCGCGAAGCAGCGCCTTGCAGTGAGCCGGGTCGCGAGCATTCTGTAGCGGTAGGGACGTGCGTTTCATCGCACGAATCGTGGAACGGAACCGATGGCGAGAGACGATCTGGCAGAAAGTCAAAGACTGCGAGGCCGCCAAGCCACTTGTGCAACGGGTAGCGGTCGGAGTGACTGAGAACTGGCCCTATCTAAGAAGTGCGCTGCAGCTTATCCTGTTGCCGCCGTTGGTAGTGTTAAGCGCGTTGTTCATGTTTGGCTGGGTTGTAAGGGTTTGGGCACGGCGCTAACTATTGCCAAGAGCTGTTTTCCCCGGCTGCGAAACGAGCACGCGTTCAGGCCACTTCGAGAGACGATCCCGGCAAGGCGGCCGCGCGCCGATGGGCCGAGGGCCGTAAGGGATCGGAAACGGTCTCTGCGGCGCTTGGGGCTGTAGTTGAGCAATTAAACAAGCTGGAAAACTGGCCCTCGATGCAGGAGGACGTATTGAAGCTTGTAAACGATCAGCTCAACGAGCTTCCATCATCAGAGAAGGCGCGCAAGGCCGCTGACGATCTGATCGAGGAGCTAGCGTTCTGCGGGCCGCGCCCCGCTCTGCCCCGGGGAGAGAATCACTATTTCCGGGGCAAGATAGTAAACGGCCGCGCGGGGGCTCCCGTTCCCATCACCTCCCCTTCGGCCGATGGATTAACGTCGTCGAGAAGGCCCGAGAGTTCCACCTCCAGCTTACGGTTGGCGCCGTATGGACGTGCATACGGCCCGAAGGGAATCAAAACTGGAGTCAACTCGCGCGTCGCCTATGTGATTTGAGCCTCTCAAGAGCGAGGTCGATGACTATAGCCATGATTGGAGTCTTCTCGGAGCGTTGCTCGCGCGGCCAAACGAGCACGTATTGTCTGTCGATACGCGCGATGTGAAGGATGATCCTCTCTTGATGCCGGTCGTAGACTACGCACCACGGATCGCCTGCATCGGTGTGGCTGCACTCCAAGGACCAGTCTTCGGAAGCATCGCAGACCTTTTCCAACCGGCGAATTTCGGCTCGTTCGTCGTTAGTCCAGTCTGTGCCGGGAAATGGAACAATGGCCATAAGTATGGAACGCGATTGGTTCCAGGGGTCACGCCCGCTTGCGCTCCTGATGGTGGGCCACCCACACATTGGTGCGCATGTGGATACGATTGAGGATCCTCTGTCGCCGCTGACGCAAGTCAGCGATCAACCTGTCAATGTCCGCAATCTCTTTGATTTCAAACCGTGAGGCCCGCTCGTGCCACTTCGGGTGCGTATTCTGAAGTTGATACGGTTCCATTCGCTATGGGTTCCATTCTGGCCGACAAGGATCGGCTTTTCATGCATAGGAAACGCCGTGAAGCGCGATCGGTTCGAGTGCTGCTGGGGCAACGCTAAAATTGCGTTCCACAGAAAAAGCCCCGCCGTGCGGCGGTGGGCAACAGTGGGGTAGTCCAGAAAGAGTTAGTCGCAGCGTCGGATTCTGCGGACAGTCCCATCATCCCGCTCGATGGTCACAGTCCGGCACCCGCGACCCCGCTCCCAAGCGTAGTCTCGGTAGCCTCGATGATACCGGTAGTCCGGCCGACCGATATCAACTCCGAAGCCACGCCCTTCAAAGTGCACACCTTGAGCCAAAGTGGGCGTCGGTGTCGCAGCAGCCATTGCGCCGAACAATCCGAACGCGACCAGTGATCTCGTTATCCATGCCATGGTTGTTCCTTCCCTGTCTTGTTTCTTCTCTAGCTAAAACGCTCACGGTGAGACGCTTGTTCCGATGGAACTTCGGCTCAACCTTGTTTGTGCGCCGCGCAAGCAAGGCCACGCGCTGACGGTCCGATCGAGTGAAAAATGCGCAAGTTCATCACGCTGCTCGGCGGCCAACAACCATGCGATGGGATTGGCCGCCGCTGTACAAGCGCGCGCTGGCGATCGGCGAGAAAGTGCTCGGTCCCAATCACCCAAATGTTGCTGGGGCGCTTAGCAATCTGGCTGCTCTTTATGTGGACCAACGCCTTATGTGGACCAACGCCGCCACGCCGACGCCGAGCCACTGCACAAGCGCGCGCTGGCGATCGGCGAGAAAGTGCTCGGTCCCAATCACCCAAATGTTGCTAAGGCGCTTAGCAATCTGGCTGTTCTTTATGTGGACCAACGCCGCCACGCCGACTCCGAGCCACTGCACAAGCGCGCGCTGGCGATCGACGAGAGAGCGCTCGGTCCCAATCACCCTAACATAGCAAATGATCTGAACAATCTGGCGTTGCTTTTTACAGCATACAGGATCGATGCGCCGATGCCGAAGCGCTGTTCAGGCGGTCTTTAGCAATCCGAGAAAAAGTGCTCAGTCCCGACCATCCCGCCGTCAAGCAGTCCCCGGGATAACCTGGCTGAACTCTGCCGTCTTCAGGGGCGCGCTAAATCTCAACGACACATGGTGCCTCAATAGCTTTTTGTTGATCATCACCGCCCCCCTGCAAGCGGTGCAGCGTGTGCTTCAAGCACGCGTTCGCGACCTAGATGGTTTCGACGCGCAGCGGGACTTTTTTCTGGAGCTGCAATCGACCATTTCGTGACGGCCATCACAGCGCCTAAGCCCTGTTTCTTCATATTCGCTGTGGTGATGAATGGAATCGGGAACGCACCGACAGTTCATCCCAAAGGCCGCTCGGCGGGGCTCTCCTTTTGGCGAATGACAACCCCGCCAGCTCGGCCGGTGAGTTCCGCATCAGCGGATGGCAAACGGCGACGGGGTGGCTGAGAAGGGATAGCAATGAAAAGATGCGCCCAATGTCACGGAAAACTCGGGTTAGGTGTCCGCTCCCGTAACTTGTGGAACGGGTGGTGGTGGGTTCATGTTCGCTTTTGCTCTAGCCGTTGCGAAGCTCTCTACGAGCTGCAGCAATACGACGCCAATTGGCGGACCGTCGTCGCTCGCCTCAATCCTCGGAACTGACTAGCAGACCACAGACTCTTTCGCTCGCCGTTGGAACCAGAGGCAGCGCTGGTGGATTTAAGGTGAAGGTGAGACAGGAGACTGCAAGCGTCTCACTCTGTCAGCCTCAGCCGCGCCTGACGCGGGGCTCACCTTGCGCACACCTTGCCCTGTTAAATGTCAGAGGTGATGAGCGGAACCCGAGACCCGTCAGTTCGGCTCTAGTAGTTGCCACCGCGGCCGAACCGGCCGATCAAGAATCCGATGCCGAGAGCGATCGCGGCGGTCGTGTAGGGGCGCTCCTCGATAGTCGTTCGGAGGAGGTCGCCGGCTTCGCTCGCGCTTTCGCGGATCGCTTCCGCGGCGTCGGCCGTGGTTTCCTTCGCCTGCCCATAAAGATCCTCAAGCGAACCTTCCGCCTGCCTCGCCCTATCCTCCACCTGCATCTTCAGGTCACCGGTCGCACGTCGGAATCCCTCTTCAACTTGATCGCCAATTTTCTTGGTGGTCCCCGCAACGCGATCGTCAGTCATGGCCATCCTCCTGAGATTCGCGGCTTCAACGGCCGGTGCCGCGGTAGGTTCCCGAGACCCCGCCCTTAGTCCTCACGTGGCTCTCGAATATCGTTGGGGCACTCGGCGAGTACGATCGGCTAACTGCGATGGTGGCGGAACTATCTTCCCTGATCCGTGCATTGGCGCCTCCTCCCGTGCGGCAACCATTTCTAAGAGTCATTGCCGACGCGCTCCAACGTGACCCGGGCGAGCCTCGAGAAGCCGAGAACGCGGCCACCGGCGGGCGTGAGATCGATCACCCGACCGCGCGAATAAGGGCCTCTATCGGTGATCGTGACAACAACGCTGCGCCCATTAGCGTGATTGGTAACGCGCACCCGGCTCCCGAACGGCAACGTCTTGTGCGCGGCGGTCAATGCATCATCATCCAGATGGTGACCGCTGGCCGTGTTTGTGCCGATTTCGCGTGTCGAATAGAGCGATGCAATGCCGCTTTCGGCGCACGCTGAGCCGTTGACGACTGCAAGGGCAGCCGCCGCAACCGTAAGTGCCTTCATGTTATGGATGACCCCTTAGAGAGATGCCCCACAGACTCGCAATGGTTCCCCGCGCGGTTGTGCTGAATGCTTGATCCGCCACAAGCCGTGCACGGACGAAGCCCAATTCAGAACGCCGGAGAATGCCGAGCCAGTACAGCGCTCGGCCGCTGACGTGCGGCGGGGAATATTAGTTCACGAACTGCTAGTCAACCCCCAGGCGACAAAACGACTTCTCGCGTAGGCCGCCATTTGAACATTCCGCATCATTAGCCGACGGTGGCCGGGCTCGGTGATGTGCTCGTTGAGGAGCACGCCTGGGTTTGCAGCACGGAGGATCTCGGCGAGCTTAGCTTTGCGACTCTCGATCGGATCGCGACTCATCACGCGCTGCTATAGGACCGTGCAAAGCGAAATGTTGCGTGTCGCGTCCATTGCTTAACCGCCGGCGCCGACGAGTGACCGAATAAGCCGGGATTTTGCTGTGGCCAGTTCAGCGCGCAATAAAACATCAGCTGCACGTGAATGAACCGGAACTCAGGCTTGATGACCGCGGCAATGCGCCGCGCGGCTCGTCGCGGAGGAACTCCCCTCATTATGGTTATGGTCGCCGCAGGATTGGGAACATTTCGTCCGCGGTGACAGGGAATTTACCGAAAGTCTCGCCTGCGAGTGTGAGAACGCCGAGATAACATATTGAAGAATGGCCACGTCGTGACAGGGGAACTTAGCTCGTTGGAACCCTCCTGCATCGTCGTAACTCTGCGCCAACGATTTGAGCAATTTTCGGAACCGCAATTGGAAGAGTCCGTTATCGTACACAGAGGCCGGCGTAGCGTGCGATTGATCTGTTACGCGTCTTTCTGCGAGCACGGGTACCGGCCTCCATCCAAGTACGTAAACTTCAACTGCGCTTCACTTAAGGAGGTGACGCAATGGCCAGAAACACTATGGATTTCGCGCAACAAAATACCGAGCGAGCATCCGACTGGATTCGCGCCATAGCAGAGCAGAATCTTGATCAGAGCCGAGCCGCTTTCGAGGGTCTACTGACGGTAGCCCGCAACGCCGTTCGCGAGGTTGATCAACAAACGGCAGCCATTTGCCAACATTCCATCTCGCTCGCTGAAGAGACACTCACAAATACGTTCGACTTCGCGCACAAGCTCGTTCGTGTGAAAGAGCCGCAGGAACTAGTTCAATTGCAGAGCGAGTTCGTCAGTAGACAAGCTCAGCTGCTAGGAGATCAAACAAAAGAGCTCGGACAAAGGATGGTAAAGGGGGTGCAGGGCACAGCAAAAGCCACGCGGGAGGCAGCGACAGAATCGTCCCGAAGACAATCCGAGGCCGCATAACAGCGAATGAGTGCGCCCACGGTCGTGGACATGACGCCAACGAAAAGGCCCCGCCGGGTTCGGCGGGGCTAAGGGCTCTTCGCTGCGAAAGGAGGGGCCTACCGCACCGAGGGAATTCGGAGGTGCCGAGATTGTTTCTAACGTCTGGCGCAAAAGAAGGCCCGCCGTCTGGGAGGCGAGGCCAAGTACTTGGGATGAGGAAGGCGAGGGTGCGCCTCCCGCACCGCAAGCAATCCGGCACTGCCCGCGGTTCCCGCGACTCGCCAAAAAGTCCGCTGTGACTTTGCGGCAACAAAAGGCGTCGCATCTCGCTATACCGGCTCCGCGAGGGTGAGCTAGTCGAAATGGAAAGGACCAGATGCGACCTAAGAGCCAAACCGCATGGGAAACGGCCGCCCGGTGTGCCGCGCTGGCGCAGGAGGCAGACGATCCCCAAGAGCGCGAACATTATGCACGCTTGCGGGATGCGTGGATCACGCTGGCTAGAAGGTGCGAGCCTTTCAAGATTCCTGATGTGAAGGATTCGGACACGTAGGTGGGTCAATTCGGTGTCATTCACGCAAGCGAGAACAGGCCCACAGCAACCTGAACGGACCGACCAATGGGCGAGGTCCCCTAGGCGCGACTAAGTTTTCTGCGCGCGACTGAAGGGACTTACTTTGGTAATTGCTCCAACGCCAAGCCGCACAGCCGCTCAGGTGATGCGGTTTGCTGCGCTTCGTTCGGTCGCTAATGGCAAGAAGCAACAGGACTGACAAAAATTGAACGCTACCGGAGGCACAGCGGACATCCGACGAAGCCGTTAACCGCCTGATCCGACGCGATTGACCCAAACCAGACTCCAGCCCCCTCGCCGAACCAGCCAATGGGCGACGGGCTTCGCACGAATCGCGACGGCTGACGGCTCAATTGGTCCGGAAGCAGTAGATCAAGCCGGCACCACCCGAAGCCTTCAGCTGGTCGGGGCTACAGCCGCGCGAGCCGTGTGCGGAGTTCCAGGAAGTCATGTGCCGGGTTGTTTTTCCGAGACCGGTGCGGTCGACATGGCCGACGATGGCCGAGCCGTCGCTGCTCTTGGTCCAGTTTCCACAGGTGGTGTCGCCGCCGGCCGTTGAGTACATGCCTTGTGGGTCCGACCCGGTCAGAATGTCATGACTGTTCCCTTGCTCGCCGCTAGTAGGAAACGTCTCGCCCTTCTCGGTGAGCGCGGTCTGCTTGTTGATGTTGACCTGGGCCGAATGCAAATTTTCGACGCTCGCGGCCACCACCACACCTTTCACATTTTTCCACGGTCCGTTGCCGATCCGGTCGCGTGCATTGACGCCAGCGTTGCCGCCCGGTTCGGTCGTGCTCAAATAGGCCGCCCAGTTTGTGCTGGTCGAGCCGGCCGCCATGGCCAGTGCCTGGCAGTGGGCGTCGGCGCCGGCGAGGCCTCCGAGGTCGCCGCCTTTGCCGGGGTTGACGCTGCTGACAAAGAACGACATCTCGGCTTTCTGCGCCTGCGCTGCCGTCGTCAGGTCAAGCGTGGCCGACGCAATCGCTATCAAAGATAGCGATGCTATTCTGAACATATTGAACGTCCTCCCGTTTCGAGTGGCCATGGCCACGTTTCAAAGCACACGTTCGATCACGAATGCGATCACCTGCATGATTGCTCACAAACGGCTATGTCATTACGGGAACACCGGCAGAATATTCACTATTCCATGTCGGGCTTGTGGCACAAAGCGGCGGACCGTTGCGACGCAGTAATTCGGTCGCAAACGGAGCAAATCGGACATAGCGAGAGGGTTCGTATATAGAGTCTGGTTATGAGCAACATTGTCTCGGGACACCAAATTCGGGCTGCTCGTATGCTCGCCGGCCCAAGCCGATCTTGCCCGCACAGCTGGATGTCACCCTCGGTCAGTCCGATACTGGGAGAACAAGGGCAGCAACGAGGATGATTTTCGGCAACTGGTTGTGGCCATTGAGGCGACGCCAACTTTTTTCGGCAGCCTCGGCGAGCTTGAAGATCATGGCGAGCGCAGTCTTGCTTGAGAGACATCCTTTGGAGCGCA
>Ga0126380_10001054_pt1 | contig 10090 bp, 9 predicted proteins | sample PanSoiMetPlot_26_FD_92544 | JGI IMG/M metagenome (GOLD analysis project Ga0126380, IMG submission 92544) | Tropical forest soil microbial communities from Panama - MetaG Plot_26 | ecosystem: Environmental > Terrestrial > Soil > Tropical forest > Bulk soil | place: Panama | collected 2016-02-17
CGCCGCGCCGTTCCAGTGCAAATTGCAGCCGTCGCGCCAGGCGCGCGACGATCGCGAGAACATCCTCCTCGCGCGCAATCGGTTCGGGAAATCGCTGCTCGGCGACATAAGGCGCAACCGGCAACCGCGGCGTCAACGGTTCCTTTTCGTGGCCGAGTGCACGATCGAGCTGGCGCAGTACCCCGGACCCAAATCGTGCGGTGAGCGGCGCCCGCGGAAGAGCGGCTATATCGCCGATGCGCTTCAAGCCGACGCGAGCGAGGCCAGCGACCGTCGCCGGCGGAAGCTGAAGCGCGGACAATGGCAATGGCGCAAGCAGCGCAAGCTCCTCTCCGCCGGCATAGCTTGCCGGTTCGCCATAATGTGCGGCAGCCCAGGCGGCGCCGATCGTGCCGGCAATGGCGAGCGAATAGGCGAAACCGGCGTCTTCCAGCCGGCCACTGAGATCGGCAACCAGTTCGCGTTCGCCGCCGTAAAGATGCGCGCAACCGCTGATATCGAGCAGCAGGCCGTCGGTCGGATCGCAAGTGACAAGCGGCGTGTAACGCAGGCACCAGTCGGCAATGGACTCGAGCAGGACAGCATCGGCCTCGGCATCTTCAGGGACTGCATCAATCCCGGGATGCATGGCGCGCGCCTGAGCCAATGCGAGACCCGGCGCAAGGCCCAGCCGCTCGGCTGCATCATCGATTGCGGTGAGAACATCGGCATTGCCGCGCCTGCCGGTGACGACGAGCGCTCTTTTACCTCTCCCCGCATTGCCGAAAGGCGGAGAAACTTTATGCAACCTGGCGATGCGATCGGTTGAGAGCCGGCGCAGCCACAGGCTGAGCATGCGTTGCGAGGATGAATCGCTCATCGCTGTCACTCCATTCAAGAATCCATGAGCCGAGGGGGCCGTAGCGATTGCGGGCAAGGTGCGCGACAAAGCGCGGCGCGCCGGGACCATGCGAAGTCGACGAGGGTGCAGCTCCGACAATCCAGCGGGTCGCCGCAGTAGAAGCATCGCCTGGCGGGGTTGCGCGCAGCAGGAATGCCAGCGCGCCGCTGTCTGCTGCCGCGAGTGAAAGCTGGCGCACTGACACTTCATCGAGCCGGCCAGCTCGCATCTCGCCGATCACCACGCTGACCGTGCGGGAGCGCAAAGCCTCTTCCATCGCCCACAGCAGATCGCGGCGATGCGCGACACTCGCCATCATCAACCGCTCGGGTGCGAGGCCAAAGGCATCAAGACCAGCACCATGCGGTGCGCCGCTTTCGGCTATGGCTATTTCTTCGGCGATCCAGAAGACGGTACGTCTTTTTCCGTCATGCCCGGCCAGGCCCAAAGCAAAGCCAGCTGCTGCTGCAATATGGGGCTCTCCGGGCGCCGCAATCTCATGCAGGGCGCCACACAGGAGCCCGCCGCCAAGAACCTCATCAATGGCCGGAATACCCAACGGCAGGGGGTCGGACTTCTTTTCAAGTCCGGGTCGTCGTTGCAAAGCCAACAGGCGGTGGCGCAGCTCTGTGATCATAAGCCTTTGGAGACACGGGGTATTCGGTACTGTCTCGGCCTTTATGTTCATGTTTTGTTCTAGTCTATAGACCGAACGAAGGACGTCAAGCCGCAAGAGAATGGGGCTGTCCCGGGCGGATGAGCCCAACGCCTAGATATGCTGACGTACAGGATGAAGACGACCGCGGCCACAACGGTCGCAACCCAGACGAGGCGCGGATCTGCAGGGTTATTCATGACGGTTCTTGCACTAACAAACTATGTGCCAGAACCCCTCGCCGCAGCCTTCATTTCCCTTGCGGCGTTCCGAAAGTGATCAATTCATTTTGAGGAAGCAGCGCCCGCGCTTTGTCAGCAGGATCCGCGATTCTTTCATGCTGCTGCCGTTTTCAAAACGGATCAGCCCATCGGCGATGGCGTCTTCCCAGATCGACAGATGCGGACAACTCCGCCGCCACGCCTCGGCCTCCGAATAGCTTCGCGGCGCCTCCGCGACCCAGGCGAGAAATTGCTGCGTCAGTGCGCGCGCCGCGTCTTGCATGGCGACTAGATATACCCGCTGCAAAAAAATTCAATCGGTCGCAATCGAGTTAATCAGGTGCCGGTCACGCGGTCGTTTCGCGAGTCCGAATTTCAATTTCTGATTTCAGTGTCCGGTGTACCGGACACTTGTCGGCAATCTCCAGGAGTCGCTTGCGCTCCTCGGCGCCCAGTGCGCCTTCCAAAGTGATATTGCGATCGATGCGATCGATCTTGCCTTCCTTGGTTTCGCAATCAAGGCAATCCTCTGCGTGTATCTTGTTGTGAGTGAGCCGCACCGAGGTCCGTTCAAGCGGCAGCTTTTTGTTGTCGGCGTAAAGCCTCAGCGTCATCGATGTGCAGGCGCCGAGAGCAGCGAGCAACAGATCGTAAGGGCCCGGACCGGAATCGAGCCCTCCCGCTTTGACGGGCTCGTCGGCAAGAAAGCGATGTTGCCCGCTTGATATCTCCTGCTGAAATTTGCCGCCGCCTGTCTCACGCACGAGAACGGTGCCTGTTTCAACCGCATCGCCCGGCGCGAGGGGCTGGTCGAGATAGCGTTCGACCCAGGCGGCGATCACATTGGCTACGTAGGCCGCATCGCTCTTTTGGCTCAGCAGGTGATCGGCGCCGGCAAGCGAGACGAAACTTTTTGGATGCTTCGCCGTGGTAAAAATATGCGATGCATTTTCGATACCGACAATATTGTCAGTGGGCGAATGGAAGATCAGCAGCGCCTTGCGCAGATTTTTCAGACATTCCTCGAGCTTCTTTTCTGCAACATCATCGAGAAATTCGCGCTTGATACGAAATGGCCGGCCGGCGAGCTGAACCTCTACCTCACCCTTGTCTCGGATAGTTTCGATCTGCTCTTTGAACAGGCCGGTGACGTGCGCAGGGTCGTAGGGTGCGGCAATTGTAACGACCGCACGCGAGTCCGGAATGCGATGCGCTGCAGCGAGCACGGCGGCGCCACCCAGGCTGTGGCCAATCAGGATTGCAGCCGCGCCATACGCCCTACGCAAATGGTCTGCTGCTGCGACCAAATCCTCGACGTTCGAGGAGAAATGCGTATTGGCGAACTCGCCTTCGCTCATGCCGAGACCGGTGAAATCGAAGCGCAGCACGCCGATTCCGGATATCGCCAGCCCTTCGGAAATGCGCTTGGCTGCGAGGTTATCCTTGCCGCAGGTAAAACAATGCGCGAATAGTGCGAAGGCAACCGGCTTGCCCAGCGGAAAATCAATCAAGGCCGCCAGTTTTTCGCCCTTCGCATTGGTAAATTCCGTTCTCTCGGTGCGCACGATTTGCCCTTTCTCCGAAACGGTGTCCTCGCGACAGAAGCCGGCACAGGCTGCCGAAGATTAGTGCGTTTGCCCAAGAATAGGGCAACTCCAGGCCCGGCGTGGGCGATTTCGGCCCGAATACCGGTTGCATTGGCTCGTTAGACTGCCGCGCATTTTGGCACAACTTCTGGCACGTCGATTGCAAATACCGTGTGTGATGGCCGGCGCGAGACCGGCCCAACGGGGATGCGCAGCCATGTCCACATTCGACAATCCATTTGACCCGACACGGGCATTAAACAAAAGCGGATGCAGTTGCGGCCGCCATGTCAGTCAGGTCGAACATGACCGAGATGCGGCCGCGCAATTGCAATGCGTCGCCGTCGGGAGCGAGGAGAAACGTTACGAGCATGTCGTTGCCTCCGCAGTAATGCGGGCGGTTTTTCCGGCCGATAAAGGCCGGCGCGCGTTCCTGCAATCGCTGGGCGCATCGGCCGCGCTTGCCGCGTTGTCCCAATTTTTCCCGCTAAAGACAGCGACCGAGATCTTCGCCGCAGGAGGCCCGATCGAGAAGAAAGACCTCAAGGTCGGATTTATCCCGATCACCTGCGCGACACCGATCATCATGGCGAAGCCGATGGCCTTCTACGAAAAACAAGGCTTGAACGTAGACGTCATCAAAACCGCCGGCTGGGCGGTGATCCGCGACAAGACCATCAACAAGGAATATGACGCCGCGCACATGCTGTCGCCCATGCCGCTGGCGATCACGATGGGTGTTGGCTCGAAGTCGATTCCGTACACGATGCCGGCAGTCGAAAATATCAACGGCCAGGCGATCACGCTCGCTATCAAACACAAGGACAAGCGCGATCCGAAAGACTGGAAAGGCATGAAATTCGCGGTGCCCTTCGATTTCTCGATGCACAATTATCTGCTTCGCTACTATGTAGCCGAGCATGGCATCGATCCCGATCAGGACATCCAGATCCGCGCGGTTCCGCCGCCGGAAATGGTAGCCAATCTGCGCGCCGACAATATCGACGGTTTCCTTGCACCAGATCCGGTCAATCAGCGCGCCGTCTACGATGGGGTCGGCTTCATCCACATTTTGTCGAAAGAAATCTGGGACCGGCATCCATGTTGCGCTTTCGCGGCATCCAAGGAATTTGTCACCGAAACCCCCAATACATACGCCGCGCTGCTCAAGGCGATCATCGATGCGACTGCTTTTGCGCACAAACCGGAAAATCGCAAACAAATTGCCGAAGCAATCGCGCCGGCCAACTATCTCAATCAGCCGGTAACCGTTGTCGAGCAGGTCTTGACCGGCACCTTCGCCGATGGCCTCGGCAATGTGAAGAAGGTGCCCGATCGGATCGATTTCGATCCGTTCCCGTGGCAGTCGTTTGCAATTTGGATCATGACGCAGATGAAGCGCTGGGGGCAGATCAAGGGCGACGTGGACTACGCCAAGATCGCGGAAGAGGTCTTTCTTGCCACCGATACCGCCAAGCTGATGAAGGAGGTTGGGCTGGCCCCGCCGCCGGCGACATCGAAGACCCTCGTCGTCATGGGAAAGACATTTGATCCCGCGAAGCCGGAGGATTACCTCAAGAGCTTCAAGATCAAAAAGGTCGTCTGAATGAAGACGGCATCGCTGACCGGGCGCGCGGCCGTCGTTTCACTCGCGCTGTTGTTCTGTTTCCTCGTAGCGTGGCATCTCGCCACCCGCGAGACGGGCACTTCGCAACGCATGGATCCGGAATACGCCAAGCTGATGGGCGTGACCGCGACCCAGGGCAAGTCCGCGATGCCGGGCCCGATCGATGTCGGCGCGAAGCTTTGGGAGCATCTGCGCCGCCCGTTCTACGACAACGGGCCGAACGACAAAGGCGTGGGCATCCAGCTTGCTTTTTCGATCGCGCGCGTGCTCACCGGCTATCTGCTGGCGATTCTGGTGGCTGTGCCCGCTGGCTTCCTGATCGGCATGTCGCCGCTGATGAGCAAGTCGCTCGATCCGTTCATACAGGTGCTCAAGCCGATCTCGCCACTCGCCTGGATGCCGCTCGCGCTCTACACCATCAAGGATTCCAGCCTTTCGGCGATTTTCGTGATCTTTATTTGTTCGCTGTGGCCGACATTGATCAACACCGCTTTCGGCGTTGCCTCCGTGCGGCGCGAATGGCTCAACGTTGCGAAAACCCTGGAGGTCGGCACGTTCCGTCGTGCTTTCACAATCATTCTTCCAGCAGCGGCGCCGACGATCCTGACCGGAATGCGGATTTCGATCGGCATTGCCTGGCTGGTCATCGTTGCGGCCGAGATGCTCGTGGGCGGCACCGGGATCGGATATTTCGTCTGGAACGAGTGGAATAACCTTTCGATTACGAACGTGATCACGGCGATCCTGGTGATCGGTATTGTCGGCATGCTGCTCGACCTGATGCTGGCGCGGCTCGCGCGGCTAGTGACTTTTCCGGAGTGAAATATGAGCGACCGTTTCATCTCCATCGAAGGCATCGGGCGCAGCTATCCGAAATCCGGCGGTGGATACACGAGCATCTTCGAGAACTTGTGGTTGTCGATGGAGCGCGGAGAATTCATCTGCGTGATCGGGCATTCCGGCTGCGGCAAAACCACTGTTCTTAATATTCTCGCCGGACTTGACACGCCATCGGGTGGCGCCGTGATTGTTGACGGACAGGCAATTGAAGGCCCGAGCCTCGATCGCGCGGTCATCTTTCAGAGCCATGCACTGCTGCCGTGGCGCACGGTTCTTGGCAATGTCGCTTATGCGGTGTCTTCAAAATGGCGCGACTGGAAGGCCGCCAGGGTCAATGCGCATGCGCAGAGATTCATCGATCTGGTCGGACTCGGCGGTGCTGAGCACAAGCGCCCCGCCGAATTGTCCGGAGGAATGAAGCAGCGCGTCGGCATAGCCCGCGCGCTGTCGATCGAGCCAAAGATCATGCTGATGGACGAGCCATTCTCTGCGCTTGATGCGCTTACGCGCGGCACCTTGCAGGACGAAGTGCGGCGAATCTGCCAGGAAACCGGGCAAACCGTGTTCATGATCACGCACGACGTCGACGAAGCAATCTACCTCGCCGACAAGGTGGTGCTGATGACAAACGGTCCCGGTGCGGTGTTGGCGGAAATCGTCGAAAACCCGCTGCCTAAAGAGCGCGCACGCAGCGACTTTCACAGGCATCCGCTTTATTACGCGACACGAAATCACATTCTTGATTTTCTGGTCAGCCGCAGCCGCGACTTCATCGAAGGGGCTCGTGGCGCGTACAATCCACGCGAAGTGCCGATTCTAAGACCCGGTCTGCCAGAACCCGCAATAGCCGCCGTGCAGGACGCATCGGCTAAACCGAACCGCAGCCAGCACGCGGCTGCGCACTAATTTCTATTGAGGAGGAAACATCATGAAGCGGTCCGATCTCACCGAAAAGCTTCTCGACATCAAGCGAGAGAAGGGGTGGACGTGGAAATACATCTCCGAGCAGATCGGCGGCATGTCGCCGGTGATGGTCACCGGCGGCGTGCTCGGCCAGCAGAAAATGACCAAGCCGATGGCGGCCGCCGCCGCCAAGCTGTTCGGTCTATCCAAAACCGAGGAGGCGCTGCTCAATGAGGTGCCGATGCGAGGCACCGGCACGCCAATGCCACCTACTGATCCGCTGATTTATCGCTTTTACGAACTGGTGATGGTCAACGGTCCGGCCTGGAAGGCCCTGATCGAAGAAGAGTTCGGCGACGGCATCATGTCGGCCATCGATTTCGATATGACGATCGAACGTCAGCCCGATCCCAAGGGTGACCGCGTCAAGATCGGGATGACCGGCAAGTTCCTGCCGTTCAAATACTACGGCGCCACCGGCAATGCGCTCGCCTATGGCTTGAAGGAAGTATAAGCGTCAGCTTTTGCGCTTTCGGGCAGGCTTCTTCGCTTCGGCGCCGACGAGCACCTGTGGTCCGATGTCGCTGATCCGCGTTGTGCCGGTGAGGGCCATCGCTACGCTGAGCTCCTTCTGGAGAATATCGATTGCCTTGGCGACCCCGGCTTTGCCTGCGGCCCCGAGGCCGTACACATAGGCGCGGCCGATCAGGCAGGCGCGGGCGCCGAGCGCGAGCGCACGCAACAGGTCCGCGCCCGTGCGTATGCCGCCATCGAACAGGACTTCGGTGTCGGAGCCCACCGCTTGCGCGATCGCCGGCAGCGCTGAAATTGACGAGGGCGCGCCGTCAAGTTGGCGTCCGCCATGGTTCGACACAACGATGGCGTCCGCCCCGAGCTTGACGGCTGTTCTGGCATCTTCGACATCGAGGATGCCTTTGATAATGATTTTGCCCGGCCAGACGTTCTTTATCCACTCGACGTCCTTCCAGTTCAATGCCGGATCGAACTGACTGTTGGTCCACTGGGCAAGAGACGTGATGTCTTCCATGCCCTTCAGGTGGCCGGCGAGATTGCCGAATGTTTTGCTTTTGCTTTTCAGAATGCTGAGCGCCCAGCGCGGCTTCCTCGCAATCTCGATGATGTTGCCCAAACGCATTTCCGGCGGCACCGTCATGCCATTGCGGATGTCGCGATGGCGCTGGCCAAGCACCTGCAGGTCGACGGTGAGAACCAGCGCATTGCATTTGGCGACACTGGCGCGCGAGAGAATATCGCGCGAGAAGCCGCGATCGCGGATGACGTAGAGCTGAAACCAGAATGGCCTCGAGGTCGCCTCCGCCACCTGCTCGATCGAGCAAATGGACATGGTGGACAGGGTGAAAGGAATGCCTGCCTCTTCGGCCGCCTGCGCCGCCAGTATTTCACCGTCGCCATGCTGCATCCCGCACAATCCGATCGGCGCGAGCGCGAATGGAGCGTTGACCCTCTGTCCGATGATCGTCGAGGCGAGGCTTCGCTCCGACACGTCGACCATCACGCGCTGGCGCAGCTTGATCGCCTCAAGGTCGGCGCGGTTCGCGCGCAGCGTCTCCTCGTTATAGGAGCCGCTGTCGACATAATCGAAAAAAGCTTTCGGAACTTTACGGCGGGCAGCTTCGCGCAGGTCTTCGATACAGGTGATGGTCTTCATGGAAACAGGTTTGGATATTGTTCGGCAATTCGGTAGCACAGTGCCGCCGCACGACGAAATGGCGGTTTTGCCCGGATGGGCGGGCGAATTAGCGTTAACGGGCCCGCCCTGATGATCCCTCACAATTTTTGAGGCATTTCTACTCACTTGGCACTATTATGAGGCGCCTGGAGGAGGCTTGGCCGTCCGTCAAAAGCGGGCTAATCAGCGCGCAACCTCGTATTTTTGGGCGTCGGGGATTGTTTCATGGTTCGTCGTTATTTCGGGACCGACGGTATTCGCGGCCTCGCCAATCGCGTGATTACCCCGGAACTGGCGCTCAAAGTAGGGCAGGCTGCCGGCCTCGTCTTCAGAAACGGCGATCATCGGCATCGCGTTCTGATCGGCAAGGACACGCGGCTGTCCGGCTATATGATCGAGACCGCCCTCGTCGCCGGGTTCACATCGGTTGGCATGGATGTGCTCCTGACCGGTCCCATTCCAACTCCGGCAGTCGGCATGCTCGCGCGCTCGATGCGCGCGGACCTCGGTGTCATGATTTCGGCGTCACACAATCCATTCGATGACAACGGGATCAAGCTGTTTGGACCAGACGGCTACAAGCTCAGCGATGAGACTGAAGGCAGGGTCGAAGAATTGCTCGATTCCGATCTTGGCAAGCGACTCGCGAAAAGCGCCGATCTGGGACGGGCGAAGCGCATCGATGGCGTGCAGGACCGCTACATCGAGTTTGCCAAGCTGACATTGCCAAAGGCGGTATCGTTCGAAGGACTTCGGGTCGTCATCGATTGTGCCAATGGCGCGGCTTATCGCGTGGCGCCCGGCACTTTGTGGGAGTTGGGCGCCGATGTAATTTCCATCGGCGTCGATCCCGACGGGCTGAATATCAACAAGGATTGTGGATCCACCGACCTTGCCGCGCTTTCGCGCAAGGTGCGCGAAATGCGCGCGGACATCGGCATTGCGCTCGATGGCGATGCGGATCGCCTTCTGATCGTCGACGAGCACGGCCATGTGGTGGATGGAGACCAGCTCCTTGCGGTCATAGCGGAAAGCTGGAAGGAGGACGGCAGGCTCCAGCGTGCGGGCCTGGTTGCGACCGTGATGTCAAATCTCGGGCTTGAGCGTCACCTTGCCGGCCTGGGCCTCGAGCTGGTGCGCACGCCCGTCGGCGATCGGTATGTCCTCGAGCACATGCGCACACACGGTTACAATGTTGGCGGCGAGCCCTCCGGTCATATCATTCTGTCTGATTATACGACGACCGGTGATGGCCTGATTGCCGCGCTGCAGGTGCTGGCAGTGGTTAAACGCGGCGACAAGCCCGTCTCCGAACTCTGCCACCGTTTCGAGCCGCTGCCCCAGGTGCTGAAGAACGTCCGCTACAAAAAAGGTGCGCCGCTTGACGACGCGCAAGTGCGCTCTGTGATCGCAAGCGCCGAACGCAAGCTGGGCCATGGCGGACGTTTGATTGTCCGTCCGTCCGGCACTGAGCCCGTCATCCGGGTCATGGGCGAGGGCGACGACAGAAATCTCGTCGAGTCGGTCGTAGATGACGTCGTCGAAGCGCTAGGCCAAGCTGCAGCCTGATATCCCGATGTATTCGTGCGCGGATTCGGCGCTGTAAACGATTTCTTAAAATTGGTGGATGCGTTTATGCTTTGCGCCTCAGGCACTTGGCATGGCGC
>Ga0126380_10001055_pt1 | contig 10087 bp, 11 predicted proteins | sample PanSoiMetPlot_26_FD_92544 | JGI IMG/M metagenome (GOLD analysis project Ga0126380, IMG submission 92544) | Tropical forest soil microbial communities from Panama - MetaG Plot_26 | ecosystem: Environmental > Terrestrial > Soil > Tropical forest > Bulk soil | place: Panama | collected 2016-02-17
CACTGGTTCGTCGCGGTCGATGTGAGCGGACCATTTTCGCGACCAGCGGATAGAGGCGGCGAACCAGCTCGCGAGCCGCTTCATCATCGTGACGTAAGGCAGCCGAAACCAGCTCAGCAGCGTCGAGATCAGCCATGTCGTAGTCGAGATCGTATCCACACTACTGGCAATGACCTGCCGGCGAGAGTCGGAGTTACAAATTTCATTGGCTGAGCGGGATAAAAATTCATGTAACCGGCGACAGGGCGGCACGGTCACCATCAATGAAAGTTGGAAACATTCTCATGAAAACAAATACGAAACGAAACTTAATGACATTCACGGCGATTGGCGTGATCGCGCTCGGCGGCTTCGCTTTTGCCCAATCCCCAGACGCCGGCGGTTTTGGCGGACACGGCCATGGAGGTCCCGGCGGCTGGCGCGGTCACGGTGGCGCATTTGCGATGGAACATCTGACCAAATCGCTGAACCTCACCCCGGATCAGCAAGCCAAGGTTCAACCGCTCATCGACCAGGCCAAGCCGCAAATCATCGCCATCCACAAGGACGCGATGCAAAAAACCCACGCGATCATCGACAACACGATGACGCAGATCCGGCCGATCCTGAATGCGGACCAGCAAAAGAAATTCGACGCGCTCCAAAAGGCGCGCCAGGACATGCGGGCCGCGATGCAGGAAATGCACGCCGCGATGCAGCAATAGCAGCGACCTTGTTCGAATGCGCTCAGGGCAGGCAGCTGCACCCAGTTGTTTTAGGGTCAAAAGGGACAACGGCGGCGACTGGAAACAGTCGCCGCTTTTTTGTTAGAATAAGCCCGTGAATTTTTTTGGGCGTGCGAAGACCGAACTTTTTCTCGACAAGATCGACAACGACCGCTTGCGCGACATTCAAGAGCGCTACGCCGGTTCAACCGATCGTTACGCAAAGTACGCTGACGTCGAGCACTGGTTGGCGATTAATCTTCCACGGGTTCAGGAGCTAAAACTGGATCGCTCGCCGCCGAAACAAATTCTCGACCTTGGCTGCGGCGCGGGGTTCTTTCTTTTTCTCGTCAAACAATTCAGCCACCACGCTATCGGCGTGGATGTCGATCTTTACCCGCTCTCGGATGAACTAATCGAGCTCTTCGACGTGAAACGGATGACGCATGAAATTCGCGCGCACCAGCCGTTGCCAGATTTCGGGATCAAGTTCGATTTGATCACCGCCTTCTCGAGCGCGTTTGGCCGGAGCGAAGATGAATCGCGCGGCTGGACGGTGGAAGAATGGAAATTTTTCCTCGACGATTTGGAGCGATATCGCGCGCCGGGCAGCGGCAAAATTTTGCTCGAGATCAATTCCGGGAAAGACGGTCGCTATTTTCCGGCTGAAATCCGCGAGTTCTTTTTGAAACGCGGCGCGGAAGTAAACGGCGAACGTGTGTTATTGTAGTGGCGCGCTAGGAACGTTTCCGAAGCGAAAGCAGAAACAGAATCACGCCGACCGATGCCAGCACCGCCGCGACGATCCAGCTCACGCTCGCAATCTCCGCGCGATAATGAAACTGCATCTTCATCCGCCCGGCCAGGCCGATTAGGAAAAACAGCAGCGCGGTGTAGAGCAAAATGACACTGATCCCCTTCTCGTCGTCGGCTTTCATTTCAACAGATGATTCGCAACTGCATCGGCGATTTGGCCCTAAAATTCAAGCCTGCGATTTACTTTCCGGTAACCGTCCGCAGGTCGCTGATGCTGCCGTCGGCAAAATTGACCAGGTTACCGTGACCGTGGACATCGCCAGTCTCGATGAACCACGGCTGGCGCGGCCGTTGATGCGGCGAGGTCGGCTTATCATCGAACGGCGTCGCGACGTAATCGACCCGTACGTTTTCCGGTTTCGTGTAATGAAGCAGCGAACCCGAGCGTCAATCCGAAAGTCCAACGCAACGCGGTGTTAATTGCCTTTGAACTTTTCCGACGCCGTCACCCATTTGCCGCCGGGTGAAGTGAGAATGGGCAGCTCTTCCATCATGAACTGGGTTTTGCCGAGCGCGCCGATCATTCGCGTGCCGGTGGCGCGATACCACCAATCGCTCATTTCTTCGCCGGTGTGGCAGCCCCAGCTCTGGATGTAAGCGTTCTTCGCGAAATTGTTGCCGCGAATTCCCCGCAACTGCGATTCGTGCAGGAACGATTTCGCCGAGCTGTCCACGTTGCTGCTGTAATCGAACATGAAGCACGCTCGGTTCGAGTGTCCGAAATATTCGAAGCCGGCGACCTTCAATCGTTTCCGGTCCTGGCCGTTGTTCAAATAGTTGATGACGTCGTCGCCGTTCTTAAACCAAACGAGCTTTAAATTAAACTTGTCCCGCACGCTTTCGATGAGCGCGATCAGGTCCTGGTTTTCCTGCGGCTGGCGATCGAGATAACCCTGTTTGTAAACGAGCCAGGTGATTGGCGCATCCGGGCCGAGACCGTCGCGCAACTGCTCGGTGCGAAGGCGCGCGGCGCGGACAAAATTCGCCCACCAATGGTCGTGTGGCTGGGTTTTGTATTTCTCCCATTGTTTCAAGGACGGCCCACCGACAAGAATGATCCACTCGCCTTTCGGGACGTTGTCTCCCGCGCGCGCGGCGGTGGCCAAGATCAACAGCGAAACAAGAAGCAGAGCGAGGCGTTTCATGTGATTCGAGGGGTAGCAGTATTTATGCAGGAAACGAAAATCTGCAACTTTCACGGGCCTTCATCTCGCACTAAATCCTCCACCGCCTGGCGTTTCCGGATCAGCGTCAGCTCGTTGCCGTGGACCAGCGCCTCGGCCGGCAACGGGCGCGAATTGTAGTTCGACGCCATGACAAATCCATAGGCGCCCGCGCTCATGATCACTAGTAGGTCCCCTTCGCGGAGTTCCGGCATCTCGCGCTCGAGCGCGAAAAAGTCGCCCGATTCACAGACCGGCCCCACGATGTCGATCTTGTGGCGATTCGGTGAATCGCCGTTACCTGATTTGACCGGGACGATCTCGTGATAACCCTCATACAAGGCCGGCCGAATCAGATCGTTCATCCCGGCATCGACGATCGCGAACGTTTTCGCGGCGGATTTCTTTAGATAGAGCACACGCGTCAGCAACGCGCCGGCATTACCAACAAGAAAACGTCCCGGTTCGACGAGGATGCGAACGCCAAGATCACACAGCGGCGGCACAATCGCATTTGCGTAATCGCGCACGCTGAACGCGGACGGCTCGCCGCCATGATCGTGCCACCATTTCCCGGAGCCGCTTTCGAGCGCGCGCTTGTAAATGATTCCCATCCCGCCGCCGATGCTGAAGAACTCGATTTTGTATTTTGATTTCAAATCGCGCACCAGCGGCGCGACTTTGCTGATCGCGGCCACGAACGGTCCCGCTTCGGTGATTTGGGAACCGATGTGCATTTGCACGCCGACGATGTTGATGTTCGCCATTTTCGCGGCGCGCTCGTAAATCCGCGGCGCATCCGCGAGCGCGATCCCAAACTTGTTCTCGTGCGAACCGGTCGAGATGTATTTGTGCGTGTGCGGATCGACATCCGGATTCACGCGGAGGGCGATTGGCGCGCGTTCCTTTTTCTCACCGGTAATTTTGTCGATGAATTCGAGCTCGGCTTCGCTCTCGACGTTGAAACTGTGTACGCCTTGCTCGAGCGCGTATTCGATCTCTGTGCGCGTTTTGCCGACGCCCGCGAACGTGATTTTTTTTGGATCGGCGCCGGCTTTGAGCGCACGGAAGAGCTCGCCACCGCTCACAATGTCGAAACCCGCGCCCGCATCGGCGAGCAATTTCAGGATCGCGCGGTTCGAGTTCGCTTTGACTGCGTAACAGATCAAATGATCGAGCGGTTCGAGGGCCGCATCCATTCGCGTGTAGTGATCGAGGAGTGTGGACGCACTATATATATAGAGCGGTGTGCCGAATTTCTCCGCGGCCTGCGCAAGATCGACATCTTCGCAATGCAACTTGCCCTCGCGGTATTGAAACGAATGCACCGGCGAATGTAGCAGACGCGTTGTCTTCTAGAAAACACGCTTGTCATTCCGAGTGGAGCGAGGAACCTCCCAATCGAAGTCTTGATCACACCGATTGCATTGTGTGACGCTCGAAGCTGATGAGAGGTCCTTCACTTCGTTCAGGATGACCGCGCGCTGGAGCGTTGGTTTTCTATTTCTTAGCTTGTGCCTTGGCGTCCTTTCACAGACGCAACTGCCGGAGTTGCGTGATCTCGATCTATCCGGTTGGAATTGCGGTTTGGAAGGCGCGGCCAAATCCCAGGACGGCAAAGAGCGCAACCCACAAAAGAACCGTTCGCCGATCGATCTCGCCGGGAAAAATATTCCCAAGCTCGACACGGCCGCATTCCTCGCGCGCGCCGCAGATTACGATCGCCAGATCGAAAAGAAGCATCGCCGCGATTTGAATCCGGAACAAAAAGCGAAAGTAGCCGAGCTCGAGAAGCAAATCCTTTCCGTGACCGGCTGGCTCGTGCTCGCGTATCAAGGCGTTCCAGAAACAACCAACTGCAAAAACCAGGATTTTCTCGATTGGCATTTGGAATTATCGCCCGAGCCGGCCGACCATCCCGCGCAAGTGGGCGATCCGACGCCGATCATTTGTGAAATCACACCGCGGACGCAGGCGCCGCTTTACCGGAGCGGCGTTCGAGTTCAAGAGCTGGCCGCGTTTTTGCGTTTGCCTGATTTGAGCTTCGTCGTCACGGGCAGCAAAGCGCACAAAATTCGCGTGACCGGATTCCTGATGTGGGACGACGAACACAACAAGCCGGATGGGGACATTGGAACTTCAATCGGTTGGTTCGGAACCGAAGGTTATCATCACCCGTGGCGATCAACGGCCTGGGAAATTCATCCGGTGCTGAAAATCGAGGACCTCGGCACAGAGTAATCGCGTTGTCGGTAGGCGCGGCTGGACAGCGCCAAGGCCTTGGCGTACGGATGCGCAATCCAAAATGGACGCGACCAGACTTTATTTCCTGATTTTCGGCGCGCTGACGATTGTCGGCGGCGTCATCGGTTATGTGAAAGCCGGCAGCGTGCCGTCGATCATCGCAGGCGCGATCACCGGCATCGTTTTACTCATCGCCGGATACATCTTGCCGGAACATCGCGCAGCCGGACTCGTTACCGCGTTCATCGTTTCACTTTTACTCGCGGGGCAATTTGTTCCGAAACTGATTCGCACCGGCAAAGTGATGCCCGCCGGACTGATGTCGATCTTGAGCGTGATCGGGATCGTCGTCGTGATCGTGGCCTGGCTGAAAAAGTAATCGCGTGGCAAAACCAAGCCGCATATTGCGAACGCTGGTCGTTCTTATTGCGACCGCATTCTTCGCAGTAATCTTGTATCGCTGGATTTCGCAGGAACATCTCCAATATTTTCCACCGCGCGGCGAGCAACCATCCGCGTCCCCGACATCGCCAACGCCCGAACCAACTCCAACGCGACCGCCACCGGTTGGCGGCAAACTCGATACCGGCCGTTTGTTCAACGGGATCACGTTGCATTCGAGTGTTGAGACGACTCCGGGGACCGACGCTTCGACCGAGCGCGCTGATCCGGAGAGTTACGTGCTCGATTTGAAATTGAATGCGCGGGTGCCGACGCCGAATCGCACGATCGAAGAATTGGCGAAAGTGACACCGCGCTTGCCGGAATTATTGCCCGGTCTGGCCGCGATGGCCGGTCCCGACGCGGTCTCGCCGCTTTTTACCGAGCTTTACAACACGAAAGTGCGAATGCTGCGCGAGAACCTGGTCCGGCTCGACCTGGTTTTGTCGCGCCACAATTTCTTCGATTGCCAGACGGTCATGCAATTGCAGCACCCGCAAACAAAGCGCAAAGCGCTGTTGTGGCAGGCTGACATGGATGTCGATTGCGACGGTTCGGACGGCGACCGGCTGCCGACGAGCCTGGGCGCTCCGACAAATTTCAAACCGTTCACTAGTTTCAAATGGAACAAGAAGACCGACACGCCGAATCCGTATTTGCCCGGGACCGAGGATCGATTGAAGAAAGCGGAAGACGAGGTTGCGGCGAAAACGACAACGCCGGAGCGGAAGAACGATCTTCGTAGAGCGATCAATCAGCTGAAGACCGAAGTCGCGACGTTGAAGAAGTTCAGCTTCCTGATCGGCACGACCGATCCTTACATTGTGATGCCGGGGGCATTTGCGCGCGGAAAAGACGCGGCCAAAACCGGCGACTACGCGGTCGTCGTTTTTGGAGACGGAATTTATCCGGCCATCGTCGGCGATATCGGGCCGAATGATAAAGTTGGCGAAGCTTCGTTCCGGATCGCAAAACAAATTAATCCGCAAGCAACTCCGTACAATCGACCGGTGAGCGATTTAAAAGTGACCTATCTGGTTTTTCCGGGAACGGCCGATCCGCAATTCGGTCCGCCGGATTTGGAAAAACTTTCCGCGCGCTGCCAGCAATTGGTCGACGAAATCGGCGGAGCGAGCACGCCGCTTTACCATTGGGAGAATATTATTCCCACGCCGACTCCGAGTCCGACGCCGTCACCGACTCCAAGCGCCACGCTTTCGCCAGGATCGACATCGTCACCGGGCGCATCGCCGGCTGCGACATTCGCGTTCCCGGTTCCGAGTCCGACGCCGAAGTAAACCGAGTAAAGAAGCTTCGCTTCCACGCGGTTCGGTTGCGGCACCTCTGAGCCACGTGAGACCGCAGGTCTTTTACGTGGTTACTTTGCGTTAACGGATCTGAAGCGGCGATTAGCTGAACACAAGCGCGGAGCATCCTTTGCCACGAAATCGCGCGGGCCATGGAAGTTAATTTACTACGAGGCTTACCTCGATGAGCTGGATGCCAAAGGACGAGAGCGATGCTTGAAAAGTGGTGCCGGGCGACGCTTTCTGCGTCATCAACTGCGAAACTATCTTGGCTCGAATTTAAGTGGCCAAGCCACGTGAGCGGCGAAGACGCTTTTACGTGGCTGCCCCGCTTGGACTCGAACCAAGAATAACGCCTCCAAAGGGCGCTGTGTTACCATTACACCACAGGGCAAGTTATGCCGGCCGGCGACTTAATGGCCGATCAGGAGATCGGCCACCACATTGTTAAATCGCAAATGACAATTTGCAATTAAGAGGCCGGCTCTAACTTGCCGATTGGCTGCGCGAAACTGATCGGCTGCAGCGGCAGAAAACTGATGATGCCGCGACCTGAGACGTCGAAGGTTCAGCGCGGTTGACTCTACTCGCCTCGGGGCCGAATTAAGGCTCGATCGGCTTCGGTAAGCGGATGTCCACGGTTGTCCCTTTTCCGGCCACGCTGCGAATGGAAATTTTCCCGCCATGCGCTTCGACAATCGATTTGGCCACCGCCAGCCCCACGCCGCGCATACGGACGCCATCGTGACGCTCGAATGGTTCGAAAAGCGTCGAAACCAGTTCGGGCGAAATTCCGCTGCCGGTATCGGAAATTCTCACGGCGACCTGGTCTTCGACGAGGTCGGCGGTGAAAGTGAGAGCGCCCCCGCGCCCCATCGCCTGGATCGAATTTTCAATCACGATTCCAAGCGCGCGAGCGAACCGGCTCAAATCAATGTCGATGCTGCCTTGGTAGCGAATGTGTTTGATGAACTCAATGTTCTTGCCCGGTAACAGGTGGAGGGAGTGGCGGTTCAACTCATCAAGCAATCGCCAGAGCGAAACCGAGCGCTTGTTCACGGAAATCGAGCCGCGGGTGTAATCGAGCAAATCGAGTGTCATTCCAAGAATCCCGTTCACGGTGTCGGTCAGCATTGCGCTCACTTCGCGCAGATGGCCGTCGGCCGACTCGGTGGCGATCAGGTCGGAGCAGCAGCGCGCGATGCAAACGGGGTTTTTCAGATCGTGGATCATTGCGCTGGCGAGCGCGCCGGCCACGCGCAATCGTTCAGCGCGCAGGGTTTCGCGCATGAAATGAGCGTTCGCGCTGCGAATCCGCGATGTCACTGCGCGCAAGAAATTCATGTGAAGTCGCGCAGGCGAGACCTCTAAAATTTTTTGAAAGGTTTCTTCCCCGACTTCGCCGATGACCGCCGGTTCGACTACCGTAGCAGTGGTTGAATGCGGCTCGCCGGCGAGGAGTGAGGTCGCGCCAAAGAAATTTCCGGGATTAACAAAATCGAGGATCTCCTGGTCCGTGCCGTTAGCCGCCTTTGCGATTTTGACTAGGCCTTTCGCGACGAGATAAAGTGATTCACCAGGCTGACCTTCGCGGAAAATTACTTCACCAGGTTGCTTTTTCAGGACGCTGATCTTCGGCGCGATGCGCTCGACCACATAGGCGTCGACTCCTTCGAACAAGCGATTGTCGCAGAATTGCTCGACGGCGCGCGCCGCCCGTTGCGTTGCCTTCATTTCAGAAATTTGAATCAGCCGGCAAGCGGCGAGCTATCCGGATGCGAAGTGTTTTGCGCGTACTTCAAACTCGCCAAAACGCCGCGGACATGATCGACAATCTCGTCCGGCGCGAGTGGTTTGCGCAGAAATCCCGCGATTCCATCCTTCATCAACTTATCCAGACGATTTCGTTGAATGAAACCGGTGCAAAGAACTACCGGAATATTCGGTCGAATTTCGCGCAAGCGCTGAAACGTTTCCTCGCCGTCCATGAACGGCATTGTCAGGTCGAGCAGGACCAGTTGAAACGCATGCGGTTGGCGACGAAAGACATCGAGCGCCTCGAAACCGGACTGAGCAGTCACAACATGATAGCCGGCATCGCCAAGCAATCGCTTGATCAAGACGAGCGCCATCGATTCGTCATCGACCACGAGAATCGTCGGTTTCGCTTGCGGCATTTCGGAAATCTTTTTCGCTTTTACAAACGAGGCGAGATCGGGATGCATCACGACTCGTTTATCAGTGCCGCCGGCCTGCGCAGTGAGTTGCGCGGCCACTGTTTCGGCTCGCTGAATACTCGCGCGGAGCATATCGAGAGATTGTTCCGAGCCTTCGGTGCCTCCCCACATGTTTTCGATCTCAGCGCTCGTGCCCGAGATGATTTGGAGAAGATTGTTCAGTTCGCTGGCCGCTTTTGAGACCGAATCCTTGGAAATCGATTTGCGCGGCGCGGGCGGTTGTTTGCCTTCATTACTCACTGAGCCTTTTTTAGCAATCTGAGTGCCTGATTTGCTGGAAATTATGAAACCCTCGTGTGCCAATCTGGCCCCGGCCGCCGGGCCCTGACCGCTCGCAAACCGATTCGCAATCCTGCGGAATCGGCTTATATTTTAGACCCCTGTCATGAGCGAACTCCGAGTCGATAACCTTTACGTTTCCATTGGCGATCAGCAGATCGTCCGCGGGCTCAGTCTGGCCGTGCCGCGCGGCGAAGTTCACGCCATTATGGGCCCGAACGGCTCCGGTAAGAGCACCCTGGCGAAGGTTATTGCCGGCCACCCCGATTACCAGGTCACCAAGGGCAAAATTACCGTCGACGGCGAAGATATTCTCGCGATCGACCCCGACGAACGCGCGCGAAAAGGTTTGTTTCTCGCCTTCCAATATCCAAGCGAGATTCCGGGCGTCACGATTGCGAACTTCCTTCGGGCAGCATTGCAAGCCCGTTTGCCGGAAGGCGAGGAACTCGAAGCCACCGAGTATTACGCGAAGCTTTACGAGAAAATGGAACTGCTCGGAATGGATCGCTCATTCACATCGCGTTCAGTGAATGAAGGATTTTCCGGCGGCGAAAAAAAGCGCACCGAGATTTTGCAGCTCGCGATGTTGCAGCCGAAGTATGCGATCCTCGATGAAACCGACAGCGGTCTCGACATCGACGCGCTGAAGATCGTCGCGCGCGGCGTAAACATGATGCGTGGACCGGGGCTTGGCATTCTTCTGATCACCCACTACCAAAGACTTTTAAATTATATCGTGCCAGACCACGTTCACGTGATGGTCGCGGGGCGCATCGTGCGGAGCGGCGGGAAAGAACTGGCGCTCGAGCTCGAGGAACGCGGTTACGATTGGGCGCGTGAAAATTCAAAGGAGCCGGTTTTCACTAGATAAGATCGACAATGAAACCTGAAAC
>Ga0126380_10001057_pt1 | contig 10077 bp, 8 predicted proteins | sample PanSoiMetPlot_26_FD_92544 | JGI IMG/M metagenome (GOLD analysis project Ga0126380, IMG submission 92544) | Tropical forest soil microbial communities from Panama - MetaG Plot_26 | ecosystem: Environmental > Terrestrial > Soil > Tropical forest > Bulk soil | place: Panama | collected 2016-02-17
CGCCGCCGGCGGCCGCAACGCCAACAAAACCGGTCCAGCTGAAATTCGTCGAGCTCTAAGCCGCCGCGATTTATTCCACCGCAACCGGTCAGCTCGTGACGTACGATGACGGCGAACTCGGGAACGAGTGGCAACGACTGGCCGGAAGTTTGTAACCGCTCGCGGCCACGCGATGAGGCCGAAATGTTAAATGTTTAGATGTGACCCCGTCTGCTTCTTTTTAGTGTGGCTGCGGTGGCTGTTGTTGCAGCAAGGGCGAATTGACTTTGAAACCAAGGATCTGCCACTGATCGCCGTGCTTAATCAAATCGAGCTGGATCACAGCTTCTCCCTTCTCAAATATCGCTTTCGAAATGTAAGTAGCCTTAACCTGTTTGCCTGACATGATCGACTGTCCCTGCGCCGGCTCGCATTTCTGGAGATGACCAAGGGCCAGAGAGAGTCGCTGAAATGTCAGATCGAGTTGCTGCTGAGTGATGGTTTGCTTCAATTCAGGACTTTGGCGGTCTAGCAACTCCTTCTCGCTCCAAGCGGCAATCGCGGGAATAGCGGCATCCGCATAGGCTTTGCTTTCTTTGTCCAACCTGTCACCGCGCATCTCAAGAAACCAATAACCGATGGTATCCACTGGGTTGCCGCGGATGGCGAGAAGTCCAACGCCGATGCCACTGAGCGCGACAACAGCAAGGAAGATGACTCCGAGAACTGCGAAGAATGGCTTCACACAGACTAAACAGAATTAGACTAAAATTTTTGCCTACGGAGCTACCGATCGCGCTCGCCGCGGATGAATTGTTCGACACAGCGGTAAGCTTCGTCGTCGCTCATCTGAACCGGCGGATGTTTCGAGAAATAGGAGGAGGGCGAATTGAGGACGCCGCCGATCCCGCGATCGAGCGCGAGCTTGCAGCAACGGATCGCATCGATCGCGATGCCGGCCGAGTTCGGCGAATCTTCGACCGAAAGCTTAACGTCCATTTCCATCGGCACGTCGCCGAACAAGCGGCCTTCGACGCGGATGAACGCGATCTTGTTGTCGAGCTGCCAAGGAACGTAATCGCTCGGGCCGATGTGAATGTTTTCGTCGGCGAGGCGTTCTTTCATGACCGATTGCACGGCTTCGGTCTTGGAAGTCTTCTTCGAGCTGAGCCGGGTCCGGCTGAGCATGTTCAGGAAATCGGTGTTGCCGCCGGTGTTGAGCTGATAAGTACGCTCGACTTTGACGCCGCGTTTCCGGAAAAGATCGACAATCGTGCGATGAAGCACGGTCGCGCCGAGCTGCGATTTAATATCGTCACCGATGATCGGGAGATTTTTGTCGGCGAAACGTTTCGCCCAAACCGGATCGCTCGCGATGAAAACCGGGATGTTATTGACGAACCCGACGCCGGCTTCGAGCGCGCAACTGGCGTAAAACTTGGCGGCCTCCTCGGAACCGACCGGCAGATAATTGACCATGATCTCGGCCGCGGAATCTTTGAGCTCGGAAATTATTTGTTCGCGGGTGGACTCTTTTTCGAGCGGCAAAAAGGTGCGGAGCGGATCGTGCTCGGACATGTGCTCGGCGAAGCTGTCCATGACGACGCCCATCTTTACGATCGCGCCGGTGAGGGAGACTTTGTCGCAGAAAACCTGGGTGCAGTTTGGTGGGGAAAAGATCGCTTTGCTGACATCGAGCCCGACCTTGCGGCGGTCGATGTCGAAGGCGGCCACGACCTCAATGTCACTTGGCCGGTATGACCCGATCTCCCGGTGCATCAGGCCGACGGTGCTGCCGTTGACCCCGGAACCGCGGTAGAAGTTGATCCCCTGGACGAGCGAACTGGCGCAATTACCGACTCCGACGATAGCGATACGAATTTTTCTCATTGGCAAAAAGAAATCCTACCCGCGGCGCTGAGCTTGGGGCAAGATACAATATAGTTGAAGTGCAAAGTTAAGGCAGGCAGTGACATGTCAGGTCTCATCCGAGGAGGAAACCGCACCAAGATTTGAGCGTGGAAAGTGATGCAGTCCGCGTTACCATGCAAGCACTTTCGAGGATGCGGAAACAGCGCTTTTTTACGGGAATTTCGGCCTTGCTCGTAACGGTCACCGCCACGGCTATTTCCACGCCGGCAAGGGCGGGCGGGCCCAGTTACGGGATTGAAGAAGGCGTCACTTTGGCCGACGCGCAGAACCCGGAAATCGTTATCGCGCGGAAAAAAGTGGAGGCGGCGCGGGGCGGATTGCTTGAGGCGCGCTCCGGTTATTGGCCGTCGGTGATCTCGTCCGGGTTCGCCGACAAACGGCAAACGCAAAACGACACCCGCCTGCGCGATGAGGATTACAACGCTACGGTCCGCGCGCTGCAAAATCTCTACACCGGCGGCGCGGTCACGAACCAGGTCGCGATTGCCCGGCTGCTGATCGAGAAACAGGAGTGCGAGCTCCAGGAAGTCCGCAACAAGGTGGCGATGGACGTCCGGGTCGGGTTTTACGATCTGCTCCTGAATCGATCGAAAGTGGGAGTGCGCGAGAATTCGGTGCGCGTGCTCGACGAAGAATTGAAAGCGCAGGAGGAACGACAGCGCGCGGGAATTGTTGGAAATTTAAATGTGGGCCGCGCACAAGTCGCGCTCTCGAACGAACAACCGGAATTGGCCAACGCCAAAACGCAGCTCACGAATTCATATCTTCGACTCGGCGAACTTTTCGGAATCGATTCCCGTTCGAATCCAGGTGAGCAACAATTCGAAGTCGCGGGACAATTGCAATATGCTGCGGTCCACCCGGATTTGAGCCAGTGCCTCGCGCGCGCCGACGCGAAGCGGCCGGAAATTCGCGCCAAAGAGATCGATGTCGAAATCGAAGATCGACAATATGAAGTCGATCGCGCCGAGCTGCGGCCGCATCTCCAGGCTTTCTCCGGTTACGAGGTTTACAGTGAACGCGACCCGACCGTCGGTCCGGAATTTAATCACGGCTATCTCGTTGGCGTGAGCGGGACGTGGCACATCTTCGACGGCTACGCGACCAAAGGTCGAATGCAGGCCACACGCGCGCGTCGCGCGGCGGCGGCGGCGGCGCTCGAAGCGGCCCGGCGATCGGTCGCAAACGAAGTGCGGAGCGCGTTTCTCGATCTCGAACAAGGCGAGAACGTTCTTCAAACCGAAACGAAAAGCGTGCAAACGGCAGACGAATCTCTCGAGATCGCGAAAACAAATCTCTCGGCCGGTTTGGGAACGCAGCTCGATATTCTGCAAGCGGCGTCGGACGTCACTCGCACGCGCACAACGCGACTGAGCGCGATTTATCTGCACAATGTCGCACTGGCACGATTGGCCCGCGCCTGCGGCAGCACCCCCGAAGATCTCAATTTCGCCTCGAACAAAACAAAACCGAAAAACGAAAGACAAGCGGTCGAGGTGGCGCGACCGCCGGCAAGGTTAACCAAGCGATGAGAGCGAAATTTGCCGCAGCAATTTTGTCATTGTCGATCTTGCCGATCGCGCACGGGATCACCCTCGACGCGGTTCTAAACAAGACGCTCGAGAATAATCCGGAGATCCAGCGTGCGAAAGCGAATCTCGAAGCGGCGACTGGTCGCCGGCTTGTTTTGCGATCGATCGCGTGGCCAAATCTGAGATTGAACCTGCCGGCGGGCGTCCAAGGCGGTTATCGCGCCGGAAGCACGGACACGAAATTGTTTGGTTTCGTTCGCGGCTCCCTCGCCCAACCGCTGGTCAATGCCGCGATTCCGCCGTCGTTTCGACGCGGCGACGTTGAAGTTTTGATCGCGGAACAGCAATTGAATCTCGCGGTCGAACAACAACTGCACGCTGCACGGCTCGCCTATTACTCGGCGGCCTACAATCGCGACCTGCTGTCCGTCCGCGAAAAGCAACGCGCGCATCTCGATGAAAACGTTGCAAGCCAAAGTGACCGCTATCGCGCCGGCCTGGTCGATCGCAGCGCGTTCACGACCGCGACGATCGAAGCGCGCGAGCTTGATCCGATGGTTGAAGCGTCGCGTCGGAGCTACAGCGCGGCGCAATTGCAGCTTGCCGAAGTGATGGGCGTCTCGCTCAGCTCCAACAGAGTAGCGATCGAACCGGACGGCGGGCTCACCTTTGTTCCGGTGATTGTCGATCTTAACAACGAGACGGCGACGGCATTGGAACGCCGGACCGATATCAAACTCGCGCGCTTGCTCGTCCGCGCGGCGAACGAAGACGAACGGATTATCGCGGCGGGATATTATCCGAGCGCGAGCGGCTTGATCCAAGCCGACTACATTCCGGTCACTGGAATTCACCGTGAAGGTTCGACCAGTCGGACGCAGGATTTTATCGGTTCGGAAATTCGCGAAGGCGCGGCTTACACCTGGCAGGTGATTGACAACGGCAAAGTAACCGGCGCGGTGATCAAAGCCCGAAAGGCGCGCGAGATCAACGAAGTCGAGTTGCACAAGCTGGAAGCGAGCGTGGGCCGACAGCTTTCCCAGATTCAGAATGATCTCAAAGGGAGCGAAGCCCGTTATCAATCATTCGCCGCCGGGACGAGCAACGCCGAGCAAACCGCGGCCGGGATCCAACAAAACCTCGGGAGCGGTCTCTCCTCGCAGTTGGAATATCGCCTCGCCGAGGGCAGCTCGTTGAAGGCGCGGAGCGGGCTCCTCGAGGCGAACTATCTTCACAACGTTGCGCAGGCGGAGTGGGACCGCGCCACTGGGCGTTATTTCCAATTTGCCGAAGATGTGCATTAATTGCACTCCTTGAAGTTACCGGAATCCAGGCGGGTATTGTGGGTCGCGGTCGCGCTGCTCGTGCTCATTTGCGCGGTCGCCTACTATTTCTTCATGCCGACTGCGGAGGTCGCGATCGTCCACCGCGGCACCGCGATCTCGGCCGTTTACGGAACGGTGCGAATCGAGCCGGCCTTTGTCGTGCATGTGCGCGCGCAGAATTCAGGATTCATTCAACTGGCGGAAGAATTTTCTGCCGGCCGAGGCGCGATTGGCAAAAGCGTGAGCAAAGGCCAGGTGCTCGCGACTATTGCCGACGAAGCGACCGCGCGACAATTGAAACAAGCACGTACCGATCTCCAGGCCGCGACTGAACGGGCAAAGCTTCCGTTGCCGTCGGAGGAGTTGTTGAAAGCGGCCCAGGACAATTTGCACCGGCTCGAGCAAGTCGTTGCCTCGGGCAATGTTCCCGCCGTTGAGTTTGAAAAATCAAAGAGCGAAGTGAACCGGCTTCGCGGAGCGCTGGAGAACGAACGAATCGAGCGCGATCGAAATCTGCAGGCGCTGGAGGAGGCGCAAAAGAAATTGGAAGCGCAAATGCGCAACTCCGAAATTCGCGCGCCGATGGATGGGTTGCTCACCGCCGTCTCAACGATCGACGGCGAGCTCGTGGCGGAAGGCAATCAGCTCTTCACCGTTTCGTCGCGCAAGACTTATGTGCGCGGCGAAGTGAACGAAGAAGACGTCGGCGAAGTGAAGCCGGGAATGGAAGCAAAGGTCCAGCTCTACGCCTATCGAAATGAGATTTTCCCGGCAAGAGTTTCGTCCATCCAACCAGCGGCAGATCCGGACACGCAGCGTTACACCGTGATTTTGCAAATGGAAAAACCACCCGATAATCTGATGACGGGAATGACCGGTGAAATGAACATCATCACCGGTACGCACGAAAACGCGCTCCTCGTCCCCACGCGCGCGCTCATTGTCGATCAAGCGCTGGTCGTCAAACGCGGGATCGTTCACAAACGGACGATCAAGCCCGGCTTTCGCACCCTTGATCTCACCGAAGCGCTAAGCGGAGTCAGCGTGGGCGAACGGATTGTGGTCGCGGACCAGGACCGATTGAAACCCGGCCAACCAGTCCGCCAAAGGCGGATCGACATTCCCAAAAAATGACGGCGCCGCTCTACATCGCGCTGCGTTTCGCCACGCACCGCAAGCGCGCCCTGCTGCTTAGTTTGGTCGGCGTCGTGTTCGGAGTCGGGATTTTCATCTGCACGCAGGCTCAGACCCAGGGTTTCGCAGAGTTTTTCATTGACTCGACCATCGGTAGCAACGGCGCGCTCGTCGTGCGTTCGCGGTTTCAACCGCGCTATGAGGGGCTGGTTGTTCCTTCGAAAAATGTGAACGCGCTGCCAGCGCGCCGCAATTATTTCGAAGGCGTCCACAACGTAAGCGAAATCATGCGAGTGAGTCGGCAATTTTCTAATGTGGTCGCGTGCTCGCCCGTGCTCCGCGGCAATGTGAGTGCAAGATCGGGATTCGAAACAGCGACGGTGGAACTGTTCGGTATTGATCCGCCATCGCATCTGCGCGCAACCGACCTGGCCAAACAGATCATTGACGGAAAATTCGATGATTTCACCAACAACACGAGCGCAGTGATCCTCGGCTACAGATTGGCCGAACAGCTCGAAGTGGGCTGCGGCGATTCGATTCAATTGCTTTCGCCGGGCGGCGAATATTGGCGTTTTGTTGTCGCAGCCATTGCTCGCAGCGGCGTGGGCACGATTGATTCCACTCGCGTCTACGCTCAGACCCGCGCCGCCCAGCGACTCCTGAAAAAACCGTACGAAGCGTCGATGATCATTTACAAATTGCGCGATCCCTATCGCGCTCCCGCGCTGGAGACGCATTTCGAGAACTTATTTCAGCATTCATCGCAAAGCTGGCAGGAACGCGAGGAATCGACTTTGCAGTTATTTATCATGCTCCGTTTATCAGTCGCGATCACAGTCTCGCTCATGATTCTTTTGGCCGGCTTCGGAATTTTCAATGTGCTGACGATGTCCGTGCTTTCGAAAATCAGGGAGATCGCGATTTTACGGTCAATGGGCTATCGAAGGATCGACATCTCCGCGATTTTCCTCTGGCAAGGCGCATTGATTGCGGGTGTCGGGTCACTGCTCGGTTGCGTGCTCGGCGCAGCGATGACTCTGGGTATTTCCAAGGTTCCGATCCACATCCGTGGCCTGCTCTACACGAACCATTTTTTGGTGGTGTGGGACTGGCGACATTATTTTTGGGCAACGCTGCTCGCCGTTGTCGCGGTCTTCATCGCCAGTTATGTTCCGGCGCAGCGGGCCGCGCACCTCCAGCCGGTTGATACTTTGCGCGGATCCAGTTTATGAAAGGGGACATTTCTCTCAGCTGCCGCGAACTCGAGCGTTATCTTGGTGAAGAGGAGGAACGCGTGCATGCTTTGCGCGGCGTGTCGCTCGAGGTGGAAGCTGGAAGCCTGCACGCAGTGGTCGGGCCGTCCGGTTGCGGCAAAAGCACCTTGCTTTACATCCTCGGACTGCTCGATACGCCCGATGCCGGTTCGCTTGAAATTAGTTCGACGCAGATCGCTGACTTGAGCGATGAAGAACTGGCGCGACGTCGCAATCAACTGATCGGGTTCATTTTCCAATTTCACTTCTTGATGGAAGACTTCACCGCGCAAGAGAACGTCATGGTTCCGATGCGCCGGCTCGGTCGATTGAGTGAAGAGGAGATGGGCGAACGCGCGGCAAGCTTACTGGCGGCGGTCGATCTTGGCGACAAGTTGCGCCGGCAAAGCCGGCATCTTTCCGGTGGTGAACAGCAACGAGTCGCTATTGCGCGCGCGCTGGCCAATGATCCGCAGGTGATTCTGGCGGACGAACCAACTGGAAATCTGGACACGAACAATTCCCAACGCGCGTTTGATCTACTGGCAAACATTGTGCGGGAACGCGAAAAAGCGTTATTACTTGTGACTCACAACCGGTCCATTGCCGAGGCGTGCGATTGGGTGCACGAGATGAAAGACGGCCGCATCATCGCCAGCCACCCGCGCGGCGCGCGAAGTTCGACGTCTTAAATAGCGTTAGATCGACAACCGCAAGCAGTGCCTGCTTCACGACGAAGTTGACGTTGGCGCAGCTTGATCCTGGCCAATGAAGCCGATTTGCAACGCACGCAAGATATGGATGACCGCGCTCGCCATCCCCCAGAAACAGAGCCAAATGAAGCCAGTCGCCGGGGCTCCAATGACAAGAAAAAAGGTGAACAACCAAGTATAAATGTTGCGCCGGCCGGCAACGAAGCGCACGAGACGATCAAATGGAGCGAAATCATCCAGGTTTCGACCAATTCGTCGTTGAACGGCTTTTTTGGCCAGGCGTTCCAGCCTATCGAAAACAAAGAAAGCAAAGAAAATTAAGTAAGCGTAACGAATTTGACTGGTGGCATGAAAATGATAAGCCAGCGCCGCCCACCACGATGTTTCAATTAAATAATCGAGGTCGTGTTCTTTCTTTCCAAGCCTGGTCGTCTGCGCTTTCAAACGCGCGAGCTTGCCATCGATGCCATCTAGAATTCCGATAACGAGGGCGAGCAACACTCCCGCCCAAAGATAGCCGCCGGCATAAAGCAGCGTCACGCCTAGACCGAGAACTCCGGTTCCAAGCGTGATTTGATTCGGAGTGATTGTCGTTCGACAGAGATGCGAAACCAGCCATTTCTCAATCGGTGCGTGCACAAGCGCCGGAAAATCAAGGGCACCCTTTTGTGTCGCGTCACGCAGCAAACGTTCGGCCAGCGGACGGCGCTCGAGCGAAGGAGCTGGAAAGAAGACTGGCCGCATACTCCTTCGCATGCTTCCAACGTATGCTTGCTCTCGGGCAGCATCGACGGGCGCCACGCGTCCCGCTGTTAGGTCTGAAGTAATTTCTTCCATGAGCGTGCCATCGCGATTTTTCCGCGAAAGCCATTCGCTCGAGAGGAGAGCCGCACACAAGAGCGGGCTGGAAGAATGGGTATCTGAATTTTCCAAAAGCGGCGCAATAATCGATGGGGGATCCAAATCGATGACAGCGGCGTTGGTCTTTGCATCGATGAGCGAGCGCAGCAGGCGTTCGTCGCAATAAAAATCAGCGAATACGATGAGGACCCGCCGGTCTGAGGCGACCCTCAGTGCAACGAGGCAATCTAGAATATCGCCAACCGTAACCTTCGCGCCTGTGCGCTCCCGAAACGTGAGCGACACATCTGCATGACGCCACGACTCGTTAGCGAGATGCGCAGCCACCGCTTTCACCGAGTTGGACAAAACGATCGCCTCGCGAAAACCGAGCTGCAGTGCGATGCGACGCATTCGTTCCAACAGCGAGATGCCGCAGAGGTCCGTCAACGCCTCTGGTAAATCTGCGACGATTAACAATGGCGGGCGATGAGGTTCGGTCATGTCAGGTCTCTGCGGCCTGCCGCCAACTCTTCCTGAATAACCTGAAGAGCAGCGTGATCACGGAAAAGGCAAAAAGAATGTGAAGAATCCATGATGCGTGACCGGCGATCGCCAAAAGGAGAAACACAAAATAAATCACATCGCGCTGGGTGAGTTGATGAATGAAAGCGGTCAGTGAGCGACCGAAAAAACGCTGCGCGAGGTTGAAGTCTTCCTGCCGACGCGAAACTACGCGCTCGGTATCGCGGGCGAGAAGTGGCATGAGGAAACGGCTAACCCCGCCCGCCATTATGCAGAACGTCGCCAAGCTCTCGAACAGATAAACGAAGCGAATGTTTGCGCTCACCGACGGTTGCTGGAAAAGGCCGATGCCCAGGCAAAGAACAAAAATCAGATTGGCGAGGAAATCACAGAAGGCGTCGAGCCGGCGCCCTCGTTCCGTATCGAGATACTTGGCGCGCGCAACCTCGCCGTCGCATCCGTCGAGGATATTGATCAATTGAAAAAGAGCAGTCCCGACCAGGAAGCCGGTGTAATCGCCGCGCACCAAAAATACAAACGCGACGGGAGCGATCGCGAAGGTCAGTATCGTGCAGACGTTGGGGGTAATCGGCAACTTAAGCAGAAACCGTGTGATTACCCGTGAAATCGGGCGGTTCAAAAACTTCGAAACGATTCCGTCCTGCGATTTGCCGCTGTGGCGAAGGAACTGTTTTTCGCTCGAGGCAATTTCGCTCGGCTGCCCGAGAAAACGCCAGTGTTCTTCCTCAGCGCGAGTCGCACTTCGACAAGTTCTCTCGAACTGCTCAAAGAGTCGTGACCATGCTTCCGTTAGGTCTGCAATCAGTTGCTCGACCTTCAC
>Ga0126380_10001058_pt1 | contig 10075 bp, 9 predicted proteins | sample PanSoiMetPlot_26_FD_92544 | JGI IMG/M metagenome (GOLD analysis project Ga0126380, IMG submission 92544) | Tropical forest soil microbial communities from Panama - MetaG Plot_26 | ecosystem: Environmental > Terrestrial > Soil > Tropical forest > Bulk soil | place: Panama | collected 2016-02-17
AACCCCCGACCCTCGGCTTAGAAGGCCGATGCTCTATCCAACTGAGCTACGGGCGCGTCAAATACTTACGATACACGAGACTGAGCCGATGGAGCCTCAGGTTGAATTCGGGTCGACCTCGTCGCGTCAACCGGCGCAGGCACGAGCCCGCTCCATAGCTTGCCGCAGATGGTCGGGCGCGAGGTGACTGTACCGCTGAACCATCGCGAGCGTGCGCCAGCCACCCAGGGTCTGGACCGTCCGTAGATCCACGCCAGCCATGACAAGCCGGCTCGCGAACGTGTGGCGGTTACAGTGCCATGTGTACCCGTCCAGCCGGCCTGCGTCCTTCCCTGATCCTTTCAGGGCCGCCCGGGCTCGCTCTACGGCCTTGGGGAAGAACCGATCCGGCTGACGATACGGCACTCGGAAGACGGGCTCTTCGGGATTGTCCGGTTCGCGGCGCTGGCTCGCAAGATCGACCAGGGCTGAGCGCACCACGCTATTCATCGGGATCTGGCGAGAGTGGCCGGACTTCGATTGCCGGACCGTCAGCACTCCCATCAGCAAGTCTGCGTCTCGCCATTCCAGACGGCACTGCTCGCTCCACCGGAGGCCGGTGCGAATGCTCACGGAGAAGAGTGGCCGAAGGTCGCCCCGGCGGGCGTCGAGCGTCGGCCGCCCTGTTGCGGTCGCGTCGGGACCAAGTTGGTCGTGGATAGAGGTCTCCGCCTCGGGCGTGAGATAGAGCGTCCGGCCCTCGGCCTCCTTGAACTTGCTGGTGCCCTTCGCCGGGTTCGCGCTGAGTAGCCCGTGGCGGATGGCTCGATTGAACATGGCATGCAAGGTCGTCCGGTAGCGGTTCACTGTAGCGTGCGACCGCTCCGCCAAGAGCCCATCAAGGAAACGTTCCACATCGGCAGGCGCGATGGTGTCAAGCTTCGCACCACCAAATACAGTGACCATCAGGCTGATCCGGCTTCTCTCGGTGGCCACGCCTCGATGGTGGAGCTCCGCCCATGTGACGTATTCCTCGGCATAGGCACGGAACGTGAGTCGTCGGGCTTGCCGCTCCTGCTCAGCTCGCAAACGCTCTTGTTGCCGCGAGCGCTCGACGCTTAGGCACCAACCGAGCTCTTCGTGGGCCCGTCTCCGGCGCGCATGGTAGGCGTGCACCGCGTCGCCTTTTATCGGTCCGATCCGCTCTTTGTGGACACAACCGATGCCGCAGGAATACCGGATGGCCCAAACTCCGGACGGGTGCTTCCGTACGCCGCGCGGCGCGTTGTCCCGCTTCTTCCGCGGACCACCCTTCTGAGGTCCGGCTGATGTGCCTTCAGCCATCGTTCCGTCCATCATCAGCTACCTCTTTCTTCGCTGGTGGTGCCTGTGGACAAAGAAATCCGTAACGTGGACATTCAGAGCCTTAGCCAGCTTCTCTAACATCGCCACAGTGGGGCTGAGAGTCCCTGCCTCGATCCGGTACACGGTCACGAAGCTGACCCCGGCACGCTTGGCCAGTGCTCGCAACGACAACCCGCGGCGCTCTCGCCACTCTCAGAGTCGAATCAGCATAATGAGTGTAAGCGTATACGCATCCATGATCTGATTCACCGTGCCCTCGTAGTGATGGACGGCCTCCATCATCCGTTCCAGCACCGGGTCGATTAGCTTGCGGGCTTCTTCGGGGTCACGATCAGCCAGGAGTTCCATCGAGCCCTTCAGGTCGGCGAAGAGCACCGTGACCTGCTTGCGTTCGCCTTCGAGGGCACTCTTCGAGGCGAGGATCTTCTCGGCGAGGTGCTCGGGGGGTGTAGGACTCGGGGGATTTAAGTGCGACGATCTGATGGCAGGCGATGAGGTCGCGGCCAGCGGCGCGCCGCAGCCATCGCAGAACCGGCTCCCGGCCTCGACCTTGGCGCCGCAGCTCGGACAGACAGCGCTGAAGGTTCCCCCGCACTCCCGGCAGAATCGCGCCTCGTCGCGGTTCTCAGCCCGGCACCGGGGACACTGCATGCGGGCGACCTCAGTGGGCAACCCGGGTCGATTCGCTGCGTCAGACGAGTGTGGCGAGATTAGCCGGAGGTGCTTAGGGGGTCAAGGACAGCGGGGGCGCCACCCGTGGGCTGATGCCCTCTGTGAGTTGGTGCGGGACAAGCTGACGCGTGGTGATCTGTCGAGTGATTCTCTCGCGAGTTCTGGGGCACCGCTATGAAGAGAGTGCCCGGAAAGTGAAGTTCTTTCCGGGTGGCATTTGACCTTGGCGTCTTATCGCAGGAGGCGATCTTCCCTGGAAGTGCCGATCCCACCAGTGCTTCTTTCGAGACTGCGATCCTCTGGCATTCCCCATGCTGCGGCACCTCAGCGGCTGCGACATTCCGATTGAAGCCGGTCAGCTCATCGGCTCATCAGTCTCGAGCAACCAGCCCTGATCGACGTCGACAAAACGAAGGGAGCGGACGATGGAGACAATGGCCCCGATCCCCAAGTCCGGTTCACGATTGTCTGCTTCTGAAAGGACTACTGGAGCGGTGCAGCGGTCACGGATGCAAGAGGGGGGATACGGCTCGACACGAAAGCCCGGGGGAAAGAACGTCAGTCTGGAGGGAGTGGGCGCCGCCGTACAAGCTGGCCGTCAACCCTGGATCTGAAATGATGACCACCTCGCGCCGCGACTTCCTTCGAATCTCCGCCGCCGCCGGGTTGGCGGGATACCTTCCGCGCTTCGATCAGGCGGCGGCGGCGCCGAAGGCGAGCGGCAAGACGATCCTGATGCTCGGCGGCACCGGGTTCCTCGGGCCGCACGTCGTTGAGGTGGCGAAGAAGCACGGGCACACGATCACGCTGTTCAACCGCGGCAAGACGCACCCGCAGCTCTTCCCCGACCTCGAGAAGCTGCACGGCGACCGCCGCAAGGGCGACCTGAAGGCGCTCGAGGGGCGCAAGTGGGACGCGGTCGTCGACACGTCGGCACGTGTCGTGAAAGAGGTGCGCGCGACGGCGACGCTGTTGAAGGACGCCGTCGGGCAATACGTCTTCATCTCGAGCCTCTCTGTGTTCCCCGACACCTCGAAGCCGGTGCTCGATGAGAGTGCGCCCGTCGCGACGATCGACAACCCCGACAGCGAGGACGTGGACGCGAACTACGGCGCGCTGAAGGCGCTCTGCGAGAAGGAAGCGGAGAAGATCCTCCCCGGGCGCGTCGCAAACGTTCGCCCCGGGCTGATCGTCGGCCCCGGCGACGAGTCGCAGCGCTACACGTACTGGCCCGTGCGCGTCGCGCGGGGTGGCGAGGTGCTCGCGCCCGGCACGCCGGAGGATCCGGTGCAGTACATCGACGCGCGCGATCTCGGCGAGTGGATCGTGAAGGTCATCGAGGACAAGACGATGGGCGTCTTCAACGCCGTCGGCCCGAAAGAGCCGCTCGGCATCGGTGCGATGCTCGACGCGTGCAACGCCGCCGGCGGCAAGAAGGCGACGTTCACGTGGGTCGACGCCAAGTTCCTCGCGCAGAACAAGGTCAAGCCGTGGGAGGACATGCCGGTGTGGATTCCGCCGGGCGGCAAGGGCGCGGCGGCGCTCTCGCAGGTGAGCTGCAAGAAAGCGATCGGCAAGGGGCTCACGTTCCGCTCCCCTGAGGACACGGCGAAGGCGACGCTCGAGTGGTTCCAATCGCTCCCTGAGGAGAAGCGCAAGAACGTGCGCGGCTGGCTGAAACCGGAGCGCGAGGCGGAAGTGCTCGCAGCATGGCACGCGAAGACGGCAACGAAGTGATCCTCAGCGACTCTCAGGGAGCTCCGCGTCCAGCACGGCGTCTGCCCGCTTGGCACAGCGCGGATAACGCCCCTGCCATCGTGCGGCGATCCTGCCCGAGTCCATGGGCGTGGTCAAACGGCAGCGGCCGGCGGGCCGTGGACTCCGCGACACCGTGGCGCGCCGCTGGCGAGGTCTCGTAGCGCGCGGAGTGTGCCCTGGAATCTGCCGGCAAGACACGGCCTGAGTGCTTCGAGGTGTGCCAGCCTAGAGTAGACTCACTGGCCTCGTTCCGGAACCGCATTTTTCGAGACGCTGGGGGCGTGGCGAGGGCAGTGGCTAGCCAGAAGACATGGATCGAATGCGAAGGGATCGCCTACGACAGGCAGGCCTACCTGAGAGATGCGGACAGAACGATCTTGTCATCGAGAAGGCCCGGCGTCGACCACGTCGAGCCTGGTGCTGGTCTGGCCATCGCCGAGACCCACACAGTCGCATTTGACTGGTACGCCAGACTGGCGTTCGAACGCGGAGTCGGCGCTCCTTCCCACCCGAAGAGCTCTCCTTTCTGCTTCGCTCTCCTGCTCCTCGTTCGACATCGCACCGAAGACTTGTGGATAGGTGGCAAAGAGATAGCGCCACGCCCCACGTGTATCAAGGCTTGCAACGCTGATCATGTTCGCGTGATGATAGCGATAGTGTGACAAGACGCTCGGGATGAACACGACCTGTTTCTCCTGCGCGGCAAGGCGGACCCACAGCTCGTAGTCTTCCCACCCATAGAGCGCGGGTTCAGTGGCATAGAGCCCGATCTCTAGTAGCGATGATTTTCGGAATAGCGCCATGGCGTCGATATAAGGACCATGGGCAAGGGTCTCGGCACTGAACTGTTCATCGCTCAGAAGGATTGAGACCGAGCCAAATGTTCGAATCATTCCATACGCGGCGTCGGCGCTGCCCTGCTCGGCAGCCCTCACGTGATCCTCGATGCATCGCGGCAGCAGGTGGTTGTCCGCATCCAGGATGAAGATGAACTCTCCTCGAGCCAGCTTGACGCCTATATTCCTTGCTGCCGGCAGACCGACATTGTGCTGGAGCCCGACGAATTGCCAGGGTATTGAGGAGACATGCTCCAGCTCCTGGGTTATCTGGAGCGGCGCGCCATCCGACGATGCGTCGTCTACCACGACGATCTCCACTTGCTTTTGCGTTTGCCGAAGCACGCTGCCAATAGCTTGCGAAATGTACGACCCATAGTTGAAATTCGTGATGACTATACTTACCGAGCCAGACGAGGGAAGCATCGGCGACCTTAGCTCCGATACTTCAAGGACAACCCCCAGCTCAGGGCTGTACAGCTCTGGATGCCGCATCCGTGCCAGGTCTCGTTCAAGCATGCGCCGACTCTTGAGGGATTCGATGACGTAGCCTTTGAATCGTCTCTTCAGGTCCAGCGTGCGACGCTGTTCACGTTCGCGCGTTTTCCGATAGTCCCATTCCCGCGATCGCATGCGATGGACGAAGGCTCGGGCCTTCCCGTACATGACGTCCCCTGCCAGACGCCGGAAGCTATCTTTCAGAAACCCTTTCACCCTCTCGTCTCCTGGTCTCCGAGCCAGCTCGATCGTTCCGGATGGTCTCGCGTCACTGGCGCTTGCGTGAGGATGTCATCGTCCTCCTCAAGGTGCGCCATTTCGACCTGAGCTTTACGCTGAATGGAATTGACGCCAAACGTGGGCAGCCCCGTACGGCGACCTGCCACTCTTCCATCAGCGACGTATCGCGGGGGACGCGCTTGCGGGCTGCACGATTTGCGTGCCAAAGGGCTCCGAGCGCACGCTTCCAGAATTCATCGATCAGATCGATTGGTGGATGCCGGGTGTTGGCGACCGCGCGAAGCTCGGCGAAGAGCGGATGAAAAGCGTAGTCGTGAAGAATGAGCAATGGGTCGAGCACTGCGAATCGATATTGGCCCGCTTCTGTTTCTCTGTGGTAACCGGAGGTCGAGAGCTCATGCACTCGGAATGTCGCGAGGGCCTCCGGAATGTGAACGGTTCCGGTGTTCGACGCAATCCTGGCCCAGAATTCGAAGTCGGATAGCATCCGGAGCTGTGGATTGAACCAGCCGAACCTTTCGAATACGCTACGGTGTAGTAGTATGGCCGACGGTTCGCCAAGGATGTTCCATATGGTGAGCGATTTGAGAGCTGCCTCACAAAAGTCCCGGGCTGACCATTGGGTCGATTGGGCAAAGGCTGCATGGATCCGGGCTTTGTGCCTCAGATACTCGCCCTGGAGCTCGGTGGGAGTGCCAGCCTCGAAGAGGAAGTCACGGGCGCACGAAACGATAGGCACGTCGGTATCTCTCGCGACGGTGTACATGCATGCAATACACTCTGGCAGGATCAGGTCGTCCTGGAAGACGAACTTGATCCACTCTCCATGCGCCAAGGTGACGGAGTGGTTCCAGTTGCCGACCAAGCCGAGATTGTGACGGTTCGCGCAGACTCGGATCCTGGAATCGCGCCGGGCAAGATCGTTGGCGATTCGGAGGGTGTCGTCAGTAGAGCAATCATCGACGATAAGAACCTCGATGTCAGAGGAGGTCTGTGCGAGGACGCTGTCGAGGCAAGCCGTGAGGTATGGCGCGCCATTGTAGGTTGGGATGCAGACGCTCACGGTAGGTGTCATGTCGGACGAGGCCCCGCGGAAAGAGGTGAACAAAGGTTACCACAAGGATGCATGGTTGACGTTAGCGCAAAAGATCGAGGAGAACGTCGATCAGGCGGCGCGCTTGTTCCTCCGTGGAGTACTTCTTGACCACAGATTCACGAGAACAGTCGCCCACGTCCCGCCGTCGGACCGGATCGCGCAGGGCGAGAAACGCGTTCCGTCCATGCTCGATGACGGCTTCATAGGAGGGTATCGGTCGTAGGCATCTAAGAGCTCTCCGAGTGCGTACCGCACATGTCGGCGTCAGCCTGGGCTCGGCGCCCCATGGCTCAAATTTTTTGGGGCACAAAATTTTTCGCCGAGGTCGATCCGGGCCGACGCGGCACGGGGACCCGATCACGGGGGGTGCTCGCCCCCCTGGCGGCCAGGAGGGATCGCGGGCAGGCAGACGTGGGGACCGGCGGAGTGCCGGACCCGGCCGAAGCGGGTCGAATTTGGGTCGAACCCAGATCGAACTCTGGAGCAAACCGTATCATTCGGTCCGCGAGCATCATCTACGCTCACCGCACGGACACCCGCATGAATAGCGGGCCAGAGCGATCCTGAATCTCACCAAGTGCTAAGGGGTAACCCGCACCGGAGCACTTTAGAAGGCCGATGCTCTATCCAACTGAGCTACGGGCGCGCGCGCATTTACGATACACCAGCCTGACTTGGCCTCGACCCGGGATAGTTTCGGGATAGTTCGACGGCTGCGCTAAGCGGAACCAGCCGTTCGACAGCCTCCAAGAGGCGTGCCGGAGCAAGGTGCGAGTACCGCTGCACCATAGCCAACGTCCGGCAGGCCACCAAAGGTCTGCACCGACCTGAGATCGACTCTCGCCATAGCGAGAAGCGAGGCAAAAGTGTGCCGATTCCAGTGCCACGTGCAGCCGTCCAGATGACTCGCGTCCTTACCCGCGTTTACGAGGGCCTTGCGGGCTCTTTCAACCGCCTTAGGATCTCCTGCGCATCAGCGAACCCGAACCTCCTGGTAGAGCATCCGAAGCGCAAGGCCGACAAACACGAGGCCCAACACGCTGGTGCCCACGTGGTCGAATGTGCCGCCGGGCGTGAACGCCCGACGTAGCGAGCCCGCTGCCCACGCTACCCCCACATTCACTGCCATCACGATAACCGTCAGGAGTACACCCAGCAGTGCGATCTGCAACGGTACCGCGTCTCCCTGCGCCGTGACGAATTGAGGAAGGAACAAGCTGAAGAAGAGCAGCGCCTTGGGATTGAGCAGATTGTTGATCAGACCTCTCGAGAGCCAGCCATATGACGTCTCGCGACCGCTGGCCGTTCGTGTCTCGGAGGCTTCCTCGCTCCTACGCCTCGACTTGACGAGCATGCGTATCCCGATCCACATCAGATAGGCGGCTCCCACCAGCCGGACGGCGTCGGCGATGACTGGCATCCGCTGCATGAAGTGCCCCAGGCCGAAGGCCACCAAGGCCGTCTGAAGGAATCCGGCCACGGCGATGCCCACGGAACACCACACGCCTGCTCGGACTCCACGCGCGAGCGCATGTGACACGATGAGCGCGAGATCTGGACCGGGGACGATTGCCAAAGCGAGCACGGCAAGCAAGAAGAGGGGAAGAACGGAAGGGTCGAGCATGAGCGCGCTTAGGGACCCGAGTGGGATTTCATAAGTCGCGAGCTACTTCACGCTCTCAACAATCTTCTCCACGGTGCGGACGAGCTCGGCCCCGATCTCATCCGCCCATCTCGCGTACACTGGACGAGTCTTGTCGCGGAATGCCTTGATGTCGGCCGGTGATAACCGAACCTCCTCCATTCCATAGATCCGCTGAAGAGTGTCGATGAGGGCTCCTTCTTGTCCCTCGCGGGCTTCCTTCTTCTGTACAGCCATGATCTCCTCGCCGATCTTTGACACAATCTTCCGATCCTCTGGGGTCAGACCTGCCCACGTCTTGGCACTTATGGCAAGGATGACCGGGTCGATCGCGTAATGCCATTGGGTAACGTACCGGTGCACCGACCACAGCTTGTAGGGGACGATGAGGGCGACCGGGTTCTCCTGTCCGTCCAGTGTCCCTTGTTGGAAGGCGATCTGGGCCTCGCCCCAGTTCATGCTGACCGGGTTCGCTCCGAGTACCTGGAAGATCTCGAGGAAGATCGGTACCCCGACTACGCGGACCCTCAGACCTTGAAGATCTTCTGGCCGGCGGATCGGTCGTTTCGAGTTTGTCAGTTCTCGGAAGCCGTTTTCGCCCCAGGCGATCGGGATGACGCCCTTCCGCTCGATCTCCTTGAACAGGCGTTTGCCGGGCTCGCCGGCTTGCACGGCATCCAGCGCCCGGTGGCTCGGGAACATAAAAGGCAAGGCGAAGAGATTCAGCTCCTTCACCTGAGGAGACCAGTTGATCGTCGACCCCATGGCGAAATCGGCTCCGCCCTGTTGCAGGAGGAGAAACTCGCTCGTCTGCTTGTCGGCGAAGAGCTGGCCGTCGAAATGGTTCTTGATATTGATGCGCGCCTGCGTTCTATGCCTCAGAGCATCCGCGAATCGTTTGGCGGCGCGGCCCCACGCCGTGTCCTCGGCGACCACGACGGACATCTTGAACTCAGGTCTGTACTCGGCTGAAAGACCGGCAGGAAAGAGGCCGAGGAGGCAAATGATCACGGTAGCCTTCAAGACCATGCTCCGTCTTCCCCGGCAAACTTGTTCTTCCCGCGGTTGCCGGCTGGTCATGATCTCACCGGTTTCCTCCGCCCGGCAGCCCTTCTTGCGTGTGCGCGATTCCCTGATTGCATCTTCAAAGCGAGATGGCCAGGGCGCTCGGTCTTAGAATCCCGCCGTCGGTGCTGGGACGGGGGCTTCGGCTGTACCTCGGCGGCGAACGACACGCAGAGAGCACTACCCGCGAACAGGGCCATGGACCGCCTGAGTTTTAGGACATCGGCAGCTAAGCGGTCTAGTATCGGGAACGGGATGCTCTCCTTGTGCTCGGATTGCAGGGAGTCTAGCAGAGACGGACGGAGCTCAACTCCGGAAAGTCGACGCCCAATACCCCTTGTGGCCGGGTGTAAGGGCATCTCCCGATTGATTGAATGCCCAGGGAGAGACATTGCGTGACTGCAAACCCCAAGCAACTCGCGCTACAAATTATTCAGGATCTCTGGAATCAGAAGGCGCCGGCGCTGATTGACACCCTCTACGCTGCGAACTGTACTATCCACACGCCGGATGGGGTACTGCACGGACCCAGCGGCGCTACCCAGCTTTACACCGCCTACACCACAGCTTTTCCGGACACACACTACACCGTCGAAGACGTGGTCGCCGAAGGCGAGAGAGTGGTCATTCGGTTTACTTTTGCCGGGACGCACCGCGGCGACCTCCGCGGAATTGCCGCTACGGATAGATCGGTGGCCGTGGCGGGAATGGTGTTGTTCCGCTTTGCCAACGGCCAAGTGATCGAGCAGCGTGGCGTTTGGGACAGCCTCAGTGCGATGCAGCAGCTCGGAGTCGTCCAGGGTATCGGGTAAACAAACTATGCCGAGCGCGGCAACACTCCCTGGAGGGGCGGCGGTGTCCCAGTCTGGCCAAATTGCGTCAGGGGTCGGCGGCCACCTGCGAGCGACCGCCGCTATCCTCTCG
>Ga0126380_10001059_pt1 | contig 10075 bp, 7 predicted proteins | sample PanSoiMetPlot_26_FD_92544 | JGI IMG/M metagenome (GOLD analysis project Ga0126380, IMG submission 92544) | Tropical forest soil microbial communities from Panama - MetaG Plot_26 | ecosystem: Environmental > Terrestrial > Soil > Tropical forest > Bulk soil | place: Panama | collected 2016-02-17
ATACAGCCTCGGCAGCTTCCAGGCCGTGTCCTGGTCTGCCACCAGTTCCGCGAGCAGCGGTTCGGGGTCGGCGGGCAGCCGGACGTAGCCGCGCAGCGCGCCGAGCTGCCCATCCACCTCGGCGGCCAGGCCTGCCAGCTCGGCGTGGGCCGACGGCAGCGCGGGCAAGCCCTTGCCGGTGGCCAGCTCACGCCACTGCGCGAGCTGCTGCGCGGCGCCGCTGAGCGCCGCCGCCAGGTCCGCCCGGGACGGCGCCGCGCCGGACAGCCGCAGCGCCTGGGCCTGCTTGCGCAGCGCATGCCGCTCCCGGAACCTCAGCCCGGCCCCGTCCCCGCAGGCCATGGCCAAGCGCTGTGGGCTGGCCGCGAACACGCCGGCGTCCAGCGTGCGGAGGGTCTGGGCGATGCTTGCGTAGAGCAAAATATGCGCGGCTGCCTCGCGGCAGCCTTCCGGCGGCCGCAAGCCGGTCTCCTCCGCGGCCCGCCGGCAGTGGTGCACCAATACCGGCAGGCTGTGGGTGCTGAGCCGGGCGGCCAGGTCGCAGGCGTGCCGCGTCGTCTCGGCGGTGGGCAGCTTCGCGCCGAACCAGGGCGTGCTCGCCGGGCGGATGGCGAACCCGCCCAGGTGAGCGAACTCGCGCAACTCGTCGCGGACCCGGTCCGCGCGGTCCACTGTGATTAGTTCCGGTGCGGCGAGGCGCACCGGGGTACGCGCCTGCTCGGGGATGCCCAGCAGCGCCGATTGGATGTCGAACGGGGTCAGGCCCCACGGCTCGTGCGCCTCGTGCAGCGCGGCGACGTGCTCTTTCAGCCGCCGCTGCCGGTCCACGAGCCGGCGGTGCAGGCCGGCCACCTCCGGGTCTGGGGTCCGCTGGACCAGGTCCAGGGTTTCGCCGAGATCGCGGGCGATGCGCTGCCGGTCCCGCGTCCCCTCGTGGATGTCGAGCACGGCGTCGCCAAGGTCGACCCCCTTCAGCCGGGACAACACCGCGTCGATGGCGGCGCGTTTCTCCGCGACGAACAGCACCTTGCGCCCCCGGGCCACCAGGGCGGCGATCAGGTTCGCGATGGTCTGGCTCTTACCGGTGCCCGGCGGCCCGTGGATCACCAGGCTGTGCCCGGACAGCACCGCGCTGATCGCGCTGCGCTGCGAGGAGTCGGCGTCGAGGACCGAGTAGTCCTGCTCGGGCGCGTCCGGCACGGGACCGGGCGCCTCCTCGCCGGCCAGCAGTTCCTGCGCATCGATGTCCCCCGCGATTGCGGCGACCACGTCGCTTTCGCCGAGCAGTTCACCCGCGGCCTCCAGATCGCGGACCATGGGCAGCTTGGCGTACGTGAAGGTGCCGATGACCTGGCGGCCGGTGATCTCGAACCCAGGAACCTCAGCCGCCGCCGCGGCCCGGTCCAGCTGCCTGGTCAGGCGGTCGCCGCGCTCGGCCGCGAGTTCCTCGGTCGCCGCGCCGAACACCGTGGCCAGCTTGTGCAGCAGCACGGGGTTGACCTCGGCCTCGTCGTCCAGGCTAAGTTCGAAGTCATCGTGCCTGGCCCTGGTCGGGGTAATGGTCAGCCCGCGCAGCAGCACCGGGGCGGCCGGCTCCAGGAACAGCTCGTCCCAGCGGGCCAGGCCGGTGGCCAGGTAGGCGGCGCGGATGCCGCGTTCCTCCAGCAGCTCCCGCGCCTTGCGGTAGATCGCCTGGACCCGGCGGATCGCGTCGGCCCGCAGGTCCGCGTCGCTGAACAGCCGGGTGAGCCGGATCGACCCGGACCGGCAGAACCGTTCCAGCGCATCCGGGTCGGCGCCGGCCAGGTCGAGCGTTCCGGCCCGGCGGTCCTTGTAGTAGAGGAGGGTGTTGCGCCCGCCCAGGTCGGTCAGCGTGGAAATCCACCGCGCCTGCGCCGCCGCGATCAACTGGGCGCGCCGGCTGGCTTCCTGCTCGCCGGCGCTGACGTCCTGCTCACCGTTGCTTGCCCCCCGCCCGCCAGGCCATGCTCCCTGCCCGGCGGGGCTTTCCTCCCCCCCGGGGCTCGCCCCCTGCTCGCCGCCGGTCCCCTGCGCGTCAGGCTGTCCCGTCTCCACGGCCATCGGTGAACCTCCTAGGGCGGGCCCATCGCCCTGTCTCACTTGCCCCGTTTGACCGAACTATTCAGCCCGCCCAACAGTTCCACGAATAGCGGTCGTCGACGAGCCGCCGCTTGGCCTCGTAGCGGGCCAGGGCGTGCCGGGAAAGTTGCGAGACGCCCAGGCCGCTTACGCGCATGTCGCACCATTCCAGAACCCTGCGCTTCCGGTCTGAGTCGCGCACAAGATCAGATGTCACCTCCAGAGGGCCCGGTCCGGCCGTACGTGCCGGCGTGGCGCGGAGGGGACACCATTGGACTATGGGTCTTGAGCACCTGAATGCTGAGCTCGACCGGCTGGCCGCCCCGCATTGCACGGTTAGCCGCCCGCGGAAGCGGCATAGGATCAGGCCCCTGACGCCAGCGTGCTCCGCACGATCTCCAGGGGGTGGCGGGCCTGGCGGCCGGTGCCGTGGGCGATCTGCTGGCGGCAGGAGACCCCGGACGCGGCGATGATCGTGTCCGCGGGCTCGGCGCGGACGGCCGGGAACAGTCGGAGCTCACCGATCTTCAGGGACAGGTCGTAGTGCTCGGCCTCGAAGCCGAACGAGCCGGCCATGCCGCAGCAGCCCGCGTCCACCTCGGTGACCTCGGCGCCGGGGATCGCACGCAGCAGCGCCACGGTGGCGGCCGTCCCGGTGACCGCCTTCTGGTGGCAGTGCCCGTGGAACAGGATCCGCGTGCCCGCGACCGGGCCGAGGGTGAGGCGGCCGCCGGCGATCGCCTCCAGCAGCAGTTCCTCCGGCAGGGTGCTCGCCGCGGCGACGGCCTTGGCGCGCGGGTCGCCGGGCAGCAGCGCGGGGTAGTCGTCGCGCAGCGTCAGCAGGCAGGACGGCTCCACGCCAACGATCGGGCCACGTCCGGCCAGCCGGCCGGTCAGGTGCCGCGCCCGGCGCCCGGCCTGCTCCACCAGGCCCTTGGACAGGCTGGCCCGGCCGCAGCAGGCGCCGGTCTCCAGCCGCACCGTCCACCCGGCGGCCTCCAGCAGTTCGATCGCGGCCCGCGCCACGGCGGGCTCGGTGAAGCTGGTGAACGAATCGGCGAGGAAGACGAGTTCGCCCTGGCCGCCGGGGGCCGCTGGCCGGCGGGCGTGCCACCGGGCCAGGTTGTGCCGCTGGAACCTGGGCAGCGGCCGGTCCGCGGCCACCCCCAGCCAGCGTTCGGCCAGCAGCCGGGCCGGCCTGACGCCGCCCAGCAGGTTCGCCAGCGGGGCGGCCGCGGAGCCCAGCCGGTTCAGCGCCCGGACCGAGCCGAACATGCGGGAGCGGAGCGGGACGCCGTGCTGGTCGTGGTGCGCGGCCAGGGCCTCGGCCTTGAGCGAGGCCATGTCCACGCCGAGCGGGCACTCGCTCTTGCATGCCTTGCACTCCAGGCACAGGTCCAGGATCTCGTGCAGCCGCTCATCGCCGAGCGCGGCCCGCGGGTCACTCAGGGCCTTGACCAGGGCGCCCGCCCGGCCACGGGTCGAGTGCTCCTCGTCCAGCGTGGCCATGTACGACGGGCACATCACCCCGGACGCGGTCTTGCGGCACAGGCCGATGTTCATGCACCGGTCCGCCGCCCCGCGCATGCCACCGGGGAACGCGATCCTGCTGACGTAGCGGGCCGGCCCGGGCGCCTCGCGCAGGTTGCTGGTCATCGGCGGCGCGCCGGTGATCTTGCCGGGGTTCATCCGGTTGTCCGGGTCGAACAGCCGCTTGGCCTCACCCATCGCCGCGTACAGCGCGTCACCGAACACGGAACGGTTGAACTCACTGCGGACCAGCCCGTCGCCGTGCTCGCTGGAGTTGACGCCGCCGAACTCCAGTACCAGGTCGCGGACCTCCTCGGCGACCGCGCGCATGGTCTGCACCTGCCCGGGCTCGGTCAGGTCCACGAACGGGCGGACGTGCAGGCAGCCGACCGAGCAGTGGCCGTAGAAGCCCGCGGACAGCCCGTGCGCGCTGAGGATCTGCCGGAACCGGCGGGTGTATTCGCCCAGCACGGCGGGGTCGACGGCGGTGTCCTCGACGAACGCCAGCGGGCGGCGGGCCCCGGTGCTGGCGGCCATCAGCAGGCCCAGGCCCGCCTGGCGCACCTTGAGCAGCGCCGCCTGATCCGCGGCGGTCCGCGCTCGCAGCGTGTGGTACCCGCGGGCATGCCGGCGCCACAGCGCGTCCAGGCGGTCGAGGCCGGCCGCGGCTTCCGCCTCGGTGTCACCGAAGAACGTAACGAACAGCAGCGCCTGCGGGTGGCCGGCCAGGATCGACGACAGTTGCCGGTACTCCAGCTTGGACCGGGCCAGTTCCAGGATGGCGCTGTCGATCAGTTCCACCGCGGCGGGCTCGCAGGCCAGGGCGTCCCCGGTCGCCTCGATAGCCGCCTCCGTCGCGGTGAAGTGGCCGACGGCGATCACCCGGTGCCGGGGGACGGGCACCAGGGCGACCACCGCCGCCACGACCGCGACCAGCGTGCCCTCCGAGCCGACCACGAACCTGGCCAGGTCCAGGCCGCCCGGCCCGCCGCGGCCGGCCAGCCGGTCCAGCCGGTATCCCCCGGACTGGCGCCAGAACCGCGGGTATCCGGTGGCGATGGCCCCGGCGTTGCGCGCGGCCAGGGCCGGCAGCTCCCGGCAGATCGCGCCCTCCAGGGTGGGCCGGGCCGCCCGGGCGGCGAGCTCGGCCGCCGACAGCGGGCCGAGGGCCGCCGTGCTCGCATCGGAAAGGACCACGTCCAGCGCGAGCGCGTGGTCGATCGTCATGCCGTAGCGGACCGAGTGGCTGCCCGCCGAGTTGTTGCCGATCATCCCGCCCAGCGTGGCCCGGTTGCCGGTCGAGGTGTCCGGGCCGAACATCAGCCCGTGCCGCGCGGCCGCCAGGTTCAGCTGCTCCTGTACCACGCCAGGCTGGACCCGCGCGCACCGCCGCTCGGCGTCGATCGCCAGGATCTGGTTCATGTGCCGGGAGAAGTCGATGACGACCGCGTGGCCCACGGTCTGGCCCGCCAGGCTGGTCCCGGCCCCCCTGGGCAGGACCGGAACGCCGAACTCGCCGGCGGTGGCCACCACGGCCGCCGCTTCGGCGCCGTCGCGGGGGAACACCACGCCGATCGGCTCGATCGCGTACATGCTCGCGTCCCGTGAGAACAGGTGCCGGGTGTACGGATCGAACCGCACTCCGCCGCTGACGACCTTCCGCAACGCGGATTCCAGGCCAGCGGCGGCAGCGCGTTCGGCATCAAAATTGCTGGTCAGGGCGGGACCGGGAGGATAAGAGCGGACGGGTGGCCGGGGTCGTGGAAGACCTGCTGCCGCGCGGGCACCAGGTGCACCGCGGTGCCGAGCGGGTCGCCGGTGCCGGGGTTGCGGGCGTACCGGGGGTGCGCGCCGCTGGAAACCTGGAGGCGGAGCCGGTGGGCCCGGCCGAAGCGGTGCGCGGCGGGCCAGAGCGTGAACCGGGCGCGGATCGTGCCATCGGGCTGCCGGCCCGGCCGCCCGGGGGCCAGCCGGAGCAGCGCGTCGCAGATGTTCTCCGACCTCCCGGACGGGCCGACGTCGCACAGCCGGGCGAAGAAGTCCGTGTGCTCCCGGTCGGAGGAGACGAACAGGTCCGCCACCACCTCGCCGGCCACCTCCAGGTCGCCGGCCAGCGGGGCGCTGGTGTAGGTCAGCACGTCGGGCCGTGCCTCCAGGCTGCGGTTGTCCACCCGGGCGCGGCCGGACAGGCCGACCGGGCCGGCCAGGCTCGGCGTCGGGTCCGCCGGGTCGTAGGTGTAGCTGTCCGGGTCCGCCACGGGCGGCGCGGGCTGGGCAAGTACCCCGCCGGGGTGCAGGTGCCAGCGGTGCGGCCGGCCCTCCGGTGGCCACGCGGGCAGGTCACGCCACTCATCCGCGCCGGTGACGAAGATCCGCACCGGCTGGGCCCGCAGCGCGGCGCGGTCCCCGGTCAGGTGCGCGCGCATCCACGCCAGCGTGTCCTGCAGCCAGGCCTGTACCGACTGCTGGTCGGCATGGCGCCACGGGCCGATGAGCAGGTACGGGTCGCGCCCGGCGGCGCGCAGCGCCGCGTAGTCGCGAACCTGCAGCGGCAGGAAAATGTCGTGCCACCCGGTGACCATGCTGACCGGCGCGCTCACCTCGCCCAGCAGCCCTGCGGGCCCGCGGCCCTTCCAGAACTCGTCTTCGGGGGTGTCGTGGTCGAGCCAGTCCTGCCAGTAAGGCACGGCGCGGCCGGTGGCCAGCCGGTCCAGGTCGCGCAGCGGCAGGTGGTTCAGCAGCGGCCGCCTGCCCCGCTGGGCCAGCGCGCCGCGCAGCGCCCCCAGCGGCCGCTCTTGCCCGCCGACCGAGGACAGCCAGCTCAGCGCGGTCTCCAGAGAGAACGACCCGCCGGGGTAGAACGGCGCACGGAAGTCGGCGGTGGTGACCTGGGCGGCGATCGCGGCAAGCTCCTCCCCCGCGTCCGCCGCGATCGCCCACTGGGTCATGCCGAGGTAGCTCGGGCCGCAGGTGCCGAACGACCCCGGATACCACGGCTGCTCCCGCAGCCAGGCCACGGTGGCCAGGCCGTCGTCGTGCTCGTCGGGCCCGAACGGGTCGAACGTGCCGCCCGAGCCGAACGTGCCCCGGCAGCTCTGGATCACGGCCTGGAACCCCCGCTCGGCGAACACCCGCCCGAAGATCAGGCCCCAGCTGCGCCGGCGCCCGTACGGCGAACGGACCAGGACCAGCGGTGGCGGCGGCCGCAGCGGCCACGGCCCGGTCCGCGGCGCGTACCGGTCGGCGAGCAGGACCACCCCGTCCGGCATCCGGACCCGCAGGTCACGCTGGACGTCGATGTCGCGGCTGGCGGCGGGCGGCAACTTGAGCGCCTGACCCAGGAATCGGCTGGCGAAGTTCATATCGGGTTTCGGTGCGGTTCGTCGTGCGCTGCGCTGTTTGCTAGGGCAGTCTCCTACGGCACCGGTGCGGGCGTCCAGAACGCCGGGCGCCCCCGGCGGCGGAGCGGGGCGCTGCCGGGGGCGCGGGCGCGGGAGGCGCGGCGGGTTGTGGCTACTGGCGGTGCCACCGGGCGAAGCGCCACCACAGGAACACCAGGATCCCGATCAGCAGCCAGGGGACGTGCCCAAGCGGCCAGAACCCCCAGAACGGGAAGAAGAACGCGTGGGCGAGCGCCTGTCCCACCATGATGGCGAGTACCGCCACCAGGGCGAGGAAGGCGATCCGGGGCAGCGCGCTGGGCGGACGCGGGCGCACCTGCGTGTTCTGGCGGGCAACCGGCCGTGCGCCTTGGGGCTCGGGCAGGTCATCGAACAGGCCGTCCAGGTCCGACTGCGTCTTGGCCTTCATCGCCCGGTCGAGGCGCTCGTTGAACTCCTCCTCATCGAGCCGGCCGTCCCCGTAGTGCTTGGACAGGCGGTCAGCGACCTCGGTGCGCTCGGCGTGGGAGACGCGCATGTTGGGGTTGGCCTGGCTGGCGCGGCGGCCAGACGATCCGCGCCCCCATGGCGGATTGTACGGCGCTGGCATGGTGTGCGACCTCCTTGGTCAGAGTGACCGGGTCTGCCGGGACTGGAAGAAACCGCTCGCGATGGACTGGTCGGATCCCTCTTCCGGGATCAGCAGCCAGCAGGCGAGGTAGATCGGCACGCCGGCGCCGCCGACGAAGGTGAGCGCGGCAAGGACGATCCGGACGATGGTGACGTCGGCGCCCAGGTACTGGGCGATTCCGGCGGCGACCCCCGCTATCATCCGGTCCTGGACCGGACGGCGCAGCAGCTGGGGCCGGCTCTGGTCGGTGTGTTGCGGGCTGGCTTCAGCAGTGGTTGTGTTCATGCCTCCAGCGTGGTCGGCCGGGTCTCGCGCGGGTATCGGGAAGACCCCTGATCCGACCCTGATGTCTCCCGGGGAGGATCAGGGTTCGCCCGGATAGCCGGGCGCGCGCGACAGGCGCGATGATGGTTGTGTGGAAGAACCGGAGACCACCGGCTGGATGCCGCCCGGGCACCCCGCCCGCACGCAGGACGGGCGGCCGTGGCCGGGCCACCGGTATTTCGGGCGCGGCCCGGCGCGGTGGGGCCGCTGGCACCACGGCGAGCCGCTGCGGCGCGCGCGGGAGGACCGCCTGGTCGGCGGGGTAGCGGCCGGGCTGGCGGCGCGGATCGGCCGTGACGTCACGACCGTGCGGATCATCCTGGTCGTGGCCGCGGTCCTGTCCGGTGGCTTTGTCGCGGCGGCCTACGTGGTCGCCTGGATGCTCATCCCGATGGAGGGCGCGCAGGGCAACATCGCCGGGAAGGCAATGACCGACCGGCGCGGCCTGGCGCTCGCCGCGGGCTACGGGTCACTGCTGATCATCGTGCGCATCCTGATCTCGGTGCTCAGCATCGGGTGGCTCAGCTCGTTCCTGTGGCCGATCGCCCTCGTCGGCGCCGGGCTCATCTTGATCTGGCGGAACGCCGACGAAGACGAGCAGGCGATGGTCCAGGGCTTGGTGCGGCCGTTCCTCGGCCTGACCACGAGATCCCGGCGAGCCGGGCTCATCCTCCGGCTGACCGTCGCGGTGATCCTGCTGGCCGGCGGCGTCGCCGCGCTCCAGTCCGCGCACGAGAACATCGCGCTGCTCCAGCCCCTGGCCGGGGTGGCGCTGCTGATCTCCGCCATCGTGGTGCTGCTCGGCCCGTGGTGGCTGCGAATCGCGCGGGACCTCGTCGTGGAGCGCCAGGCCCGGGTCCGGGCCGAGGAACGCGCCGACATCGCCGCGCGGGTGCACGACTCGGTGCTGCAGACGCTGGCCCTGATCCAGCGGCGCGCGGACCAGCCGCAGCAGGTCATCGCGCTGGCCCGGGCCCAGGAGCGGGAACTGCGCTCCTGGCTGTTCGACGGCAGGCCGCCGGGGTCCATCGACGGTCAGGCGATGACGCTGGCCGGCGGGATCCGGCTGATCCAGCAAGAGGTGGAAGCCCAGCACGGGGTGGCCGTGGAGGCCGTCACGGTGGGCGACTGCGCCCTGGACGACGACCTGGCCGCGCTGCTCGCCGCCGCGCGGGAGGCGACGGTCAACGCGGTGAAGTGGTCCGGTGCCACGGTCGTCTCCCTGTTCGCCGAGGTCGAGCCGGGCGAGGTGTCGGTGTTCGTCCGGGACCGTGGCAAGGGGTTCGACCCGGCGGCCGTGCCGTCCGACCGGAAGGGCCTGGCCGAGTCGGTGCGCGCCCGGATGGCCCGCCGCGGCGGCCTGGCAAGCGTCCGCAGCGCGCCGGGCGAGGGCACCGAGGTGTCGCTGACGATGCCGCGCGCCGCCACCACGCGGAGCCAGGCGTGACGCGGCCGCGGGTGTTCATCGTGGACGACCACGGCCTGTTCCGGTCCGGGGTCAGGTCCGAGCTTGGCGACGACGTGGCGGTCGTCGGCGAGGCCGACGACGTGGTGCCGGCCATCGACCGGATCGCGGCGACGCTGCCCGACGTCGTGCTGCTCGACGTGCACCTGCCGGGCGGCGGCGGGCAGGCCGTGGTGACCGCGACGAAACGGTCGCATCCGGAGGTGCGCTTTCTCGCACTGTCCGCCTCCGACGCCCCCGAGGACGTGATAGCCGTCATCCGGGCGGGCGCGCGGGGGTACGTGACGAAGACGATCTCCGGCACCGAACTGGTGGACGCGGTGCACCGGGTCGCCGCGGGCGATGCGGTCTTCTCCCCCCGGCTGGCCGGCTTCGTCCTGGACGCCTTCGCCACCGAGGCACCGCCCGGGCAGCAGCGCCCGTCCCTGGACCCGGAACTGGACCAGCTCACCATGCGCGAGCGAGAGGTGCTGCGGCTGATCGCCCGGGGCTACACCTACAAGGAGATCGCGCGGGAGCTGTTCATCTCCATCAAGACGGTAGAGACCCACGTCTCCTCGGTGCTGCGGAAGCTGCAGCTGTCGACCCGCCACCAGCTCGCGCGGTGGGCCACCGAGCGCCGCCTGGCCTGAGCGCCACGGCCGG
>Ga0126380_10001060_pt1 | contig 10067 bp, 9 predicted proteins | sample PanSoiMetPlot_26_FD_92544 | JGI IMG/M metagenome (GOLD analysis project Ga0126380, IMG submission 92544) | Tropical forest soil microbial communities from Panama - MetaG Plot_26 | ecosystem: Environmental > Terrestrial > Soil > Tropical forest > Bulk soil | place: Panama | collected 2016-02-17
AGCGCCGGTTGCCCAGCCGCCCGCTATCCAACCAGCGCAGACAGTTATCGCCCACAATGCCCTGGTCGTTGCGCAGGAAGAGCGCGCAGCGCGCATCGGCACCGAGATTCTCGATCGCGGCGGCAACGCGGTCGACGCGGCGGTCGCAGTCGGTTTCGCCCTCGCCGTGACTTATCCGCGCGCGGGCAACATCGGCGGCGGGGGATTCATGGTTATCCATCTCGCCAAGGACATGCGCGATCTCGCAATCGACTATCGCGAGACCGCACCAGCGGCGGCCAGTGAGACTATGTTTCTCGATTCGCAGGGCAATGCTGATCCACAAAAATCACGCGACAGCGCGCTTTCGATCGGTGTGCCAGGGACCGTCGCCGGTCTTGCGCTCGCCCACGAAAAATATGGATCGGGAAAGTTCACACTTGCCGACCTGATCGCCCCGGCGATCGATCTCGCTGAAAAAGGCTTTCAGGTCGAGGACGATCTCGCCGACTCCCTGCCGCAGGTAGCCGAAAGGCTCAAACGCTGGCCGGCAACAACCACGATCTTTTTTAATGGCGACCGGCCGATGCAGGAGGGCGACCGGCTAATACAGCTTGATCTCGCCGATACTCTTCGCGCAATTGCGAAAGACGGGCCAAACGCATTCTACCGCGGCCGTACCGCCACACAGATCGCTGAGGCTGTCGTCAAGGCTGGCGGTATTATGAGCAAGGATGACTTTGCAAATTATCGTCCGATCGAGCGGGAGGTCGTGCGTGGCAGTTATCGTGGCTACGACATAATTTCTGCGCCGCCGCCATCATCGGGCGGCGTGCACCTGATCGAGATGCTGAACATCCTCGAAGGTTACGATCTTGCCAGGCTTAGCCGCGAGGAGTCGTTGCATAACATGATCGAGGCGATGAAGCGCGCCTATGCGGATCGCGCCGTTTTTATGGGTGACCCTGATGCAGTGAAGATTCCTATCGATGGTTTGACTTCAAAGACTTACGCAAAATCGTTGCGTGCGAGCATCAGCGAGCGAGCGACGCCATCGGCCGAAATCCGCCCGGGTAATCCGGCTGAATTCGAAGGACGCAATACCACGCATTTTTCGGTGATCGATCGCGACGGCAACGCGGTGTCAAACACCTACACCTTGAACTTCTCGTACGGCGTTGGCCTCGTTGCCGAGGGGACTGGCGTCCTTCTCAACAATGAACTCGACGATTTCACTTCCAAACCCGGCACAGCGAATGCTTATGGACTTATTGGGTATAACGCCAATCTTCCTGGACCCAACAAGCGCCCGTTGTCCTCAATGACGCCAACCATTCTTCTGAAGGATGGTCGGCCGTTCCTGATCACGGGCTCACCGGGTGGCAGCCGCATCATCAGCGCTGTGTTGCAGGTGATCGTGAACGTGATCGACTTTCAAATGCCGATCGGGCAAGCGGTCAGCGCCCCGAGGCTCCATCATCAATGGCAACCGGAAGACGTCTACGTCGAACCGGGATTTGCGCCCGACGTGCTCGATGCCCTGGAAAAGCGCGGCCACAAAATCGTACCGACGAAACCGCACACTTCGACGAATTCCATTGAAGTTACAGCGGACAGTTACGTCGGCGCCGCCGACCGGCGCACGCGTGGTTCACTGGCCGCGGGTTTTTGAGCACCCATGTCAGAGCACCCGAAGTCAGTTATTGACCACCAGCCCAAGCTTTTTGATCACGGCCTGCCATTTGCCTTCCTCGCTATGAATGTTCTGCGCGTATTCTGCCGGCGTACTTACGAGGGGATCGCCACCGGCATCCAACAGGCGCTTCTTCATATCATCGGAATTGACGATTTTTCGCAGCTCACTGTTTAGCCGGTCGATAATGGGCTGTGGTGTGCCCGCGGGCGCGACCAGTCCGTAATATTGCACAATCTCCAACCCCGGCAGGCCAGCCTCGGCGATGGTTGGCACATCCGGAATCGCCGCCATGCGTTTCGGTGATCCAACGGCGATGGCGCGTAACGCACCGGCCTGGATATTGCCAATCGCCGGCGGCAGCGTGTTGAAGGCGAACATGACGTGCCCCCCGACGAGATCGTTGGTGAGTGGGCCCGTTCCTTTATAGGTAACGATAGTGATCTTGGTGCCGGTCATAGCCTTGAATTGCTCAGCGCCGAAATAGTTCAACGTCGGTGCCGGCGGTGTGCCGACCGTAATCTTGTCGCCATCTTTTTTGGCAAGCGCAATCAATTCGGACAGTGACCTCGCCGGCGCCGAAGGATTGGACATGATGACAATCGGTACTGAGGCGATCAATCCAATCGGCGCGAAATCCCTCTCCATGTCGTAACCGGGGTTTTCAGGAAGGCCGGCTCCGGTCACCAACAAGAGCAGCGTGTAGCCATCAGGCTGCGCCCTGGCGACATCGCGAGTACCGATCACCGAGCCGGCGCCCGGGCGGTTAACGACAATCACCTGTTGGCCGAGGGCATCAGTCAGTCTTTGCGCTACGACGCGGCCGACGGTGTCAACGCCGCCACCAGCGGGAAAGGCGACAACCAATGAGATTGTGCGGGATGGATATTCTTCCGCAGCGGCGACCATAGGGCCGGCGACGGAAAGCATGGCGACCGCTACCATGGCAACGAATCGCGAAACACAAAGAATTGCGCGCATGCTCTCGGCTCCCTCGTTAGTTTTTTTAGTTGCGTCGCATTCCGCAACTGCTTTCCAGTTTAATCTATAAGCTCATCAGCGATGGCTAATACAGGCGGCGGGATGGCGAGACGAAGCTTTTTGGCAGTACTTAGATTGAGAGCCAACTCGAACTTCGTCGGGCGGATAACCGGTAGATCAGCGATATGGGCACCCTTTAAGATTCGTCCGGCTTGAACACCCATTTGGTTATAGGCGTCGACCAAGTTGGCTCCATAGCTCATCAATCCCCCGGCTACGGGAAATTCCCTTATATGATAGATTGCGGGAATGGAATGCTGGGCCGTTAACTGAATAAGCCGATTGCGTTGCGAATCGAAGAAGGGATCGTTTTCGACGACGAGCCCGGCAGCTCGTTTTTCAACCAGTGACGCAAAAGCGGCTTCTATTTCTGTGTCGGTGCTGGCACCGCCAATAACCGCTTCTCGCCCTATTCCGGCGGCCGCAAGTTTAAAATCTTCCGATCGCAAGCTGCTCTGAACGCCCTTGGTGTTGGTGAGAAAACCAATAGCTCCGCCGGCCGGAAGCAACTGAGACAGCAACTCAAGACGCTTTCCCGTGAGTTCGCCGCTCATCAAGTCCACGCCTGTGAGATTGTCCGCAGGCTGATTGAGACTACTAACAATTCCTTCGCTTACCGAGTCGCCGGCAACAAAAGTAATCGGAATTGATCTCGTAACGGACTTCGCCGCACGCGCCGAGGGTGCGCCTCCAGCTGCAACAATGATGGAAGGATTAATCGCCACTAGCTCGCTGGCCAATTTCCTGAGCTGATCATAGCGCCCATTGGCCCAGCGATAGTCGATCTTTACTGTCTTGCCATCGGCAAAGCCAAATGCGCCGAGACCCCTTAGAAATCCTGCCAGATGTGGCTTTGATTCATCGGGTGATCGGCTACTGAGAAAGCCGATCAGCGGCATCGGTTCTTGTTGAGCCCGTACGACAACAGGGCACACCACGCCAGCCGCGATTGCTGCAAGAAATTCGCGTCGCTTCATGGCAACCCCCTCCCGCATCCTGCACCAGCCCCGAAAGCACAATCAACATCGTCAGTTCGACATCAGCTTTGGGGCGATAGCAGGACCTAGGGGCTTTCGAACATTCTACTGGCGACCAACCGTGCCCTGGCCTTCCGAACGTTGCGCGGCGGGGGGTGTCCATTGGCCATCGAGTACGGCGGCCTTCGGCCAGTAGGCCCGAACGAATAACGAGAAATCTGCATCCTTCGGCGCGGGCAGCCAGTTGGTGCGCAATATGTCAGCTGGCGGATCGGCCTGTACGTATATGGTGAGCGATCCGTCTGCGTTGTATTTCAGATCCCTGCTCTTGGTGCCAAGCGAATAGCGCTTGAGATCGTTGTTCGCGAAGAAGTGATGTTCGTTATAGAGCGTCAACGACCAGAAGCCGTTGACCGGTGGCGTCTGATCCTTTGCGAAAGTCATGGTGTAGCGATTGGCGCCGTTGAGCCGAGCACCGGCCATATCGAGATCTTGGTAGTAGTATTTCGTCTCGTTCGGGGAGTTGACGAGGATGTTGGATTTAGCCACTGCAGTACGGGTAAAGTAGTCGGTGCCGAAGGCAGCCTCATTCGATATTGTGCTCCAATTATATGGAAGCTGTTCGCCGTAGTTGCGGAATTGAAGGAGCGGAGTGACTAACTGATCTTCCACCTCCTGCGCCGCCTTGATCATCGCGGGCTTGAGCGCTGGATTGGACTTCATCGCGTCAAGAACGGCACGTATCTGCGCGTAGCGCGCCTCTTCGCCCGGTAGCGGCGGGGCATCGGCAAGCACGGCCGGAAGCTCATCGAAGAATTTTTCCGGAAAGACCCATTTCGTCTCCTCTTGGCCGCTCGCTGCGCCAGCTACTTTGGGTATTTTGCTCCAGTCATAGCGCTTCATTGTACCGTCGTACTCAGACAGCGGATAAATCATAACTTGAGTGAGCACGCCTTGAATGGCTTTCTTGTCCTCCGCTGTATCATCTTGGAAGATACGTGGTGCGACGAAGCCGGTGTTGGTCGAAGAGCGGAAGACCTTGGTGATGCCCTTGGGCACTTCGCCGTGCCAGTTCGGTCCGACCAGCAGGTAAAAGCCGGGCGTCGTCCCATACATTTTGCCGAGTTGGACGACGCCGTCCGTCCGCAGATTGACCACCTGATAGACCCAGAAGCGATTGCCTAAATCAGGCACCTGGATCACGACTGGTGAAACGTCGAGCGCAATTGATCCGGCGCCATAGACCACATCCTGATTTGGGCACGCCACCAGTCTTTGGTCGGGATTGACGTAGTCCGTCAGCATCGCGACACGGTTGAGCGGCGCGGTCGGCACCGGGCCAGCCATCACGTAATCCTTGACATCTTTGAAGGCCTGCCGCCGGTTGTAGATGTTCACCATCGGCCACGCCCAGAAGTAAGCGTCGCGAGCGACAAGTTTGGCGTATTCTTCTGTAATCTTGACGCGGGTATCCGGGCCAGACGGTAGCGCTCTAATCCAGCCGGGTGACGGCGAAATGGGCGGAATTGGCGCTTGCGCTTGCGCAATCGACGAAACACTCAGAAAAGTTATGGTGGCCGCGGTAGCCAACAGAACGCTCCGTGTCGGCATGCTTTCCTCCAGCCTCTGCGTGTGGATTGAGTTGCCTCAAGATAACAAGGCGCTAAATGTCGGTTGAATTGGACCATGGGCCAACGACGCCAACGGTGAGATCCGATATTCGCGTTGGTTATTAGCGGAGACAAAAGCAAGTCAACGAAAGGTTCGCTCTGCCTGAAAGTTCAAGGCCAACTGATGATTTCAAGAGTTCTCGCCGCGGGATTGACCTCCACTTCGGCGCCAAAGGGAACTAACTTCGTAATTTCTTCGTCAAATCCCGAAAGCATGGGCAGGTTGGCGAGGGCAGCACCCTGCACCAGAATTGGATTCACAGAATTGAAGACAAGTGCCAGCGGGACGACGCTCCGCGATTTCATTTCGTGCAGCATCCATGCTGACGCAACGCCACCCTTGGCGGTGTCGAGAATTAAGATCTTGTCGACGTAAGATTGACCGGCAAGCTTGTGCGTGGGCCTCGAGAATATTCCGGCGATTCGGTCAAGGTCGTACCGCGCAGAAAATCCGTCGTATGCCACAAGCGCCGTCCCACGGACGGTGTGTCCCATCGCGTGACGAGCGATAAATCTTTTATTCATAGTCACGGCAATCTGCCGCTCTCGGCGGCCTCGACACAAGCCTCCATCGAGGCCAGCATCGGTTTGTATCCGTAACCTCCTAAAATGTTGACCATCTTGGCGCTATTTGTCGCCAAACGCTTCCACCCATTGGCTTCGGCGATTTCGCGTGCATACGACTGATAAAAGCACATGCCCGACAAGACATTGCCGCCGGCATCCTCAATGTCCTTCGTGTAGCCGAAGCGGTCGGCATCAGGTTTGACCTGCGGGCTCGTCACCGCCAGCAGCGGCAGTACAAATTTTCGACCTCTGCAAAGCTCGGCCAACGTACGCAGCTCGTAGAGGCTTAGTTGAGGGGCGGAAAATACGACGACGTCTACACGGCCATCGCTACGATAGGAGTCTTGCAACGCTCGCACGTCCGCTTTGGTCACGCGGAATGCCGGCAAGCCTGGTTGGGCCACATCCGATAAACGGCTCGCTTCGGGGGTGATTCCCACCAAGTGAAATAGCGCGACTGAGCCAAAGCTCGCCATCGCAGCACCAAAATGCTTTAGCTGATCCGACCCCGGTGCGCCCTCGATCCCTTCAATCACCGGTACGTTCCAATAGTTTCCAACAACTCGCCCAATCGTGCCACCCAAAGCGCCCCATTCGTTGAGCGACGAAGGAGTGTAATCCACGCGGATGTAAAGCGTGGCGCACCGTTGCTCCGACAGATGGAAGCCGTAGCGTGGAGTGCGTCCGGTGAGGCCCGCGGCCAACGCCGACGGCCCTCCTTCAAAATTCGATCGCGCGCCACAAACAGAATTCGAATAGATGACAACGCCGGTATCGCCATAAGCAACATGCTCATTGCGTGCAGGCGCCTGAATCGTTTGGTAGTTGATGCACGTATTTGTCATCGTAACACCGAGTTTCACAAAGGCGTCAATCACGCGCTGTTCCAGAGCGAGCATCGACGGCGTCTGGCCGAGGCGCTCTGCCTTGGCAAAATCAGTGCCGCGCGGATCGGTTATTGTTGGAATGCGTACGCGACGCTGCCCTTCTGTTGCGGTGGCGAGTTCTTCAAGCCACACCACGCCTGCTTCACCAAGGCTTTCCGTATCAGCCATAATGTGCGCCTGCGTGACCGGAACAAAATCGCTTGCGCCGAAAAAGGCACCCACCGCCATCTGGTGTTTGAGCGCGCGCTGTGGAACGGAGCCACACCTGCCCGCAAAAATGTCACGCTCTTCTTCGGTAAGATTCATCGAAGTCAGTCAAAACTCGCGCCGGAATCGTGTACGGCTTTACTCCACTTAATGATCTCAGCGTGGTGAAATTCTATAAACCCATTCCCGCTGAGGCTCGTAGGAATGACCCCCAGCGGCTCGAGCGCATTGCGGAAGGAATCGCTGCGCACGATACGATCTATTTCATCAGCGAGCACCGCACTCGAGGCGGCCGGCAGGTTGGCTGGCGCAAACACGGCCCACCAGGCGGTGGATTCAAATCCGCTGTACCCAGACTCAGCAATCGTCGGCACATTTGCCAGCACAGCTGAACGAGTCCTACTGCTCAATGCAAGTGCTCGTAGCTTGCCCGCCTGCACGTTAGACAACACCGATTGGAGCGGATCGAACATGATGTCTATTTGGCCGGCGATCAGGTCCGTCACGGCAGGTGCACTGCCCTTGTACGGTACGTGCTGGAGATTAATCGCGGCCGCAGTCCTAAACATTTCGCCGGTCAGGTGGCCCGGGGTACCGACACCGGCTGAACCGTAGTTGAGCTTGCCGGGTTTCTGTTTTGCGAGGGCGACCAAGTCGGCCAAGGTGAGGATGGACAGCGATGGATTCGCGACCACTGCAACCGGCGCGACGGCGATGAGACCGATCGGCGTGAAATCTTTTACGGCGTCATAGGGTAATTTCTTGTAGAGAGCTGGATTGATCGCATGCGTGCCCACTGTCGCCATGAGTAAGGTCTGGCCATCAGGCACCGACTTCGCCACGGCATCGGCCCCGATCGTGCCACCCGCTCCGCCGCGGTTGTCGACGACCACAGTCGCTTTGGTCGCCTCACCCAGCATGTGCGCAAGCGGCCGCGTGACGATGTCCGTCGGCCCTCCGGCCGGAAAAGGCACGACGATCCGAATTTGCTTGGCGAATTGCGCAGTAGCTGATGAAAATTGCGCGATGAGGCTAAATGTTGCTGCACTTGAAAAGCGGAGAAATTGTCTTCGCTGCATCGTGCCCCCGATCCATAGTTTGCAATAGCGATTTGCATACTCCGAAAGCGAATTCCCGCAAAGGCCATGTCTGCTCTACCTCCGAAAGCAGACATTGGCCAATCGAATACGGACCAAGACGATCACTGCTTTTCGCGGACAGAAGAGTTTTTTCCCGCCGCCCTGTCGATTAGTTCGCTGAAACGGCGACGAAAGTGAAAATCGAGGATTTCTTCGATGTCGTCAGAATCTCCGCGCGCCAGCGCGCGAAACTGATCTCTCAGTAAGCTCCATTGATTAAGCTCACGGCGGTCACCGGACACGACGTCCTCCATCGAAAGCTAGTGGCTAGAAGGCGCGTCATTATTTGCACCTTCGCCTAAGAGCTCCCGATGGCTGCAACCTTGCCATTTAGCGCACCCGCGTGCGCCGCCGGATTATCTTCGGAATTGGTGCTCAATGTCTGAGCGGATGCGATGCGTTGTCGCAAGTCCCAAAACCGACAGCACAAGGGCGGTGGCGCTGGTCGCGATGACGAAGACCACAATATCGTGGTCGGTAAACAGCACAGTGTCCATCGGGGCCTCCAACCTATGTCGGATACCGTACCAACGAAGATCCTCAGCCAAACGTTCCGATGAACCCACATTCCGTACAAATCTACCTCGCATTGTGGCACTGGTATTACCTCGCATTGCAGCACCGATCGATCGGAACCACGCGTATTGGAAGGATTTGACGACAATAAACGGGGGGTAGGGGTAGTATTTGAGGCATCACCGGCCGCGGCTCTGCCAACAGGCGTCGGTGACTGAGAGATAGTCGCGCTCCCGCCTGTGCTCGAAGCGGGAGACGAGATTGGCGGCTACCAATTTTCTCCAATTGTCGGAGTTGGCCGAGGACCTTGCTTTGGCTTATCGGCACGTAACCGAGGGCCGTCGTATTCTTGACCGCCAGCGGGACGTAATTGCCAAAAAGAAAGCCGCAGGCCTCGACGGGGAAATTTCCGAGCAATTACTTGCCCAGTTTGAAATCAGCCAAAGGCTTTTTGAGCAACATCTTGCAATCATGCTGAGAGAAGCCACGGATCGTCGCTAAGGCTAGCAGGTGTAAGCGGGCGAGAGCCAAAACGGATTGTAGAAAAATAATTCAAAACTCATCACCAAGCGCCATCAACGCGCAAGTTCGGGCCACTGCATAACGAAAAGTGGTTTCCGTCTCGACCACAAACTTATTCGTGTCGATGCATTGCCGAGTCGGCTTTGGTATCGCGCATGAACACATAGACCACGAGCGAAATGCCGATCATGCCGGTGAGATAATAGTAGAACCAATTTTCATGGCCAATTGACTTGAACCACAACGCCACCGAGTCAGTGGTGCCTCCGAAGATGGACACTGTAAGGGCATACGGCAGACCTACGCCAATGGCGCGGATATTGGTTGGAAACAGCTCAGCCTTCACCACGGCATTGATCGACGTGTAGCCGGACACAATCATCCAGGCGGCTGCGATCAACAGGAATGCGGCGAACGGACCCCTAGCGTTTTGCAGCGTTGTGAGCAGAGGAATCGTAAACAAAACGCCGGTCACTCCGAAAGCAATGAGGAGCCACTTGCGCCCGATGCGGTCGGAGATCGCGCCATAAATCGGTTGCAACGCCATTCCGAAGAATAATGCACTCAATGTTACAATTGTCGTCTGATCATCAGTGAGACCTACCGACAATTTGAGAAATTTCTGCATGTAGGTGGTGTAGGTGTAGAACGCGGCGGTCCCACCAGCGGTCAATCCCACAACCAACAACACTTCGCGCGGATATCTCATCAAAGCGCGCAGCGAGGATGTCTTTTTTACAATCTGCTTTGCGGCCTCAAATGCACCGGTTTCGTGCAAAGTACGTCGCATGTACAGCGCTACGAGCGCCAAGAGAGCACCAATGAAAAACGGAATACGCCAGCCCCAAGCTCGAATTTCATCGTTCGTC
>Ga0126380_10001062_pt1 | contig 10056 bp, 10 predicted proteins | sample PanSoiMetPlot_26_FD_92544 | JGI IMG/M metagenome (GOLD analysis project Ga0126380, IMG submission 92544) | Tropical forest soil microbial communities from Panama - MetaG Plot_26 | ecosystem: Environmental > Terrestrial > Soil > Tropical forest > Bulk soil | place: Panama | collected 2016-02-17
AATGCCTCCTGGAATCTGGCTGTTCCCCATAGCCAGCAGAACATCCGCCAGGCCCATCAAGTAACCCTCACACCAATTAGTTTGCTCTTCCCGCGAAGAGTGGCACACCTCATAAAGAAGCGCGGTGCTCCTCGGTTGGGCGACCGCTTCGATGCCAGTCAAAGCGTCTGAATGGGCAGTCTCAATCCTCAGCGCGGGGATTGCCGGGCTGCACAGCGCGAGTGAAGCAACCCAGCCAAGCTTGGCTGAGCGACAAAGGTTGGGAAAGGATTGCGCCCAGGCCATCCGCAATCATCATCAGGTTAAGCACTTGGCTCGAATATTGCCCAGCGCCAGGTCATTCGGTTGCAATATGAAGGTGTATTCGTGGATGTTGCCCAGACTGTCCGGAATTGTCACCGATGATCGATCGCTATCGACCAAGAGCGGCAGCAGGTCGTGACTTGATCCTGGGTCGATGGATATCTGCTTGCTGTTCACTCTGAGCGCCGGCATCGTCAGCTTCGGATGCGTGTCCATGCGTAGCGAAACGTTCACTCGACCGTCGATCGGATAGGAAAATTCCTCGATGTGCATAAACGAGACCGTCATTTGCCCGTCCTGACTGCATACCAGCACGAGCCAGACATTATCTTCCCCGGTCGCCATGGTCGTTGCCATGTCTTGAGCCATTTCAGTCGCGCGGTCGATTTGCTTCGTATAGATCCAGGGCCCCTGTACTCGCACACCCGACCGCTGGGCGCAGGAGGCTCGGGTCGTTGCAGAGAACATAAAGATCGCGACAGTCGAGACGAAGATTGATCGGAAGAGCATTGCTGCCGCCGTCCAATTTCCATGCGAGTCGGCGCCCTTGCGACTCTGTCTTCGCCGTTTATTTCGACGCCGTCCGGATGCCCATGAATCGGACTGCCTCTCTCGAATGGCGGCACGCGCAGAGATGCGCGTGCCTGATGATCGGTGCTTGTTCAGCTCCTTCAGCTCTTGGCCCGTGCGGTCTTGTCGAGCGCCTCGCGCAATCCTTTGGCGAGCTTGACCGCATCGTCATTGGCCCAGAAGTGCATGAAGAAGAGGCGCGGCTCCTCGGTGAGCATGTGGCTGTGGACGGCCGTGACCTCGATGCCGTTGCTCCGCAACGCTTGGATGACCGGGTTTACCTCCTCCGCGATCAGCACAAAGTCGCCTGTGATGGCAGCCTTGCCGCCGCCGGTGGGCTGGAAGTTGATGCCCGTGGCGACCCCGGTAGGCCCGGGCGGAACGACCTGCGCACCGTGTTCGGTCACGGCGTCGCGCCGCGGCACCGCGAACTGGTAGACGCCGCCATTGGCCTGGCCCTTGGTGCCGATGATCTGCTCAAGCTGCGCGGTATCGAGGTCGGCGACGGGTGCGGGCGCGGCCGGGGCGGGGGCTTCCAGCGGGGTCTTGCTGACGGCCAGGGCGGCGCGGATGGCGGTGGCCATTTTGACCGGATCGCCGTGGCCGCCCACATGCATGTAGAACGTCGCCGGGTTGGCGCGCAGCAGGTGGTTGTGCACGGCCGTGATGTCCATGCCGCCTTCGATCAGCTTGCTCATGACCGGGTTGATCTCGGTCTCAAGCAGGACCAGGTCGCCCATGGCCATGGCGCCGCCCTGGGCGGGCTTGAGCGCGACCCAGCCGCCCAACGCGAAAGCGGGCTTGATGGCGACGCCGTCCACGGTGACGTGCAGGTCGGTACGCGGAAAGCCGTAGCGGTGCACGTCGCCGCCCGCCGTGCCCTTGCGGCCGAACGCGTCGTCAACTTTCTGCCAGTCGACCTGCTGGGCATCGGCCGCGGTGGCGAACGCGGTTGCCGCCGCGACGACCGCGCCGGCAAACATCAGAATGGGACGCATGAAGACCTCCTTCAATTTCGGGCGAGCGCCCGGTTGAGACGTTTCCACCCCTCAAATCCGCGACACCTGCTGGAACAGCCGATCAACGTTCGCCCAGCGGATTGTTTCCATGAACGTGTCCACGTAGGTCGCAGCCTTGGCGCCGAAGTCGATGTGATAGGAGTGCTCGTACATGTCGAGCGCGACGATCGGCGTGCCGCCGGCCAGCGTGTGGCAGTGATCAGACGCCCATTGGTTGACGAGCTTGCCGTCGCGCGGCGACCACGACAGCAGCACCCACCCTGAGCCGCCGCCAAGCGCCTTGCCCATCGCCATGAACTCCGAACGCCAGCGCTCGTAGGAGCCGAAATCGCGCGCCAAGGCGTCGTGCAGGGCCGCCCCCGGTTCGCTCTCTTCGCCGAGACCGTCGAAGAACAGCTCGTGCAGGATCATCGAGTTCATTGCGATGAGTTGCTCGCGCTTGAGGCCGTTGACCAGGAACCCGGGCGCGACGCCATAGTCCAGCCCGGCGAGCTGCTCATCGATCAGGTTGAGACGCTTCACCGCACCGCCGTAATTGTTCTCATAATGACTGACGATCAGCCGCTCCGACATCCCTTTGATGCGCGCCGGATCACACGACAGCGACTTCATCTGGTAGGTCATCAATCGTGCTCCTGCCATGGATGAGGAATGATCTCGAGCTGATCGAACCGCGCGACCGTGTCCTCTTCGGTCCACAGCGCGATGCGGCCGTCCTTCAGCAAACCCCGGTCCCAGGCCATGAACAGAAGCCGCTTGTCCAGCGCAACCGTGACGTGATCGCCCTCGACGACGACGCGAAGTGATTGCCAGCGATCCCGCACCACGTCCGCCTCCGTCCCGGCGATCCGCTCACGCTCGCCGTCGCCAAAGCGGTAGAGGTCGACGCGTCCTTCGAGCGCGTTGGCAGCGACGACGTAGTAATTGCCGGTATCCATGAGCCGAAAAGCCAGCCCGGCTGACTGCGCCGCTCCTGCGATCAGCTTGAAGCTCGCGCCGATTTCCACGTTCTTGAGCGAGGCGGGCTTGTAGATTGCGAGCGGGTAGCGGTTCTCCGTGGCGTCCCGGCTGGATTGCTCGATCGCCAGGCCGGTGCTGGCGGTCGCGTCGCGCACGACGGCCCAATCACCGTTCGAGCCTCGGCCGGTGCGCCGGAACGCGAAATCAGTCGGCGGCACGCCACCGCCGTCCCGCATGAAATCGATCTTGTTTCCGGCGACTTCGCTGCCGCCCGCGCCGAGAAGGCCGAATGCGACGGCAAACGCCAGCAGACGGCGGCTCATGCGATCGCTCCGACCAGGTACAGGAGCATGCCGGCGAGACAGCACGCGGCCAGCGTCGGGATCATTCCGACCTTGAAGCGGAAGATCGCGATGGCTGCCGCGATCGACAGCGCGACAGCCCAAGGGTGAACACTGGCGAGAACCGGTGCGTCGAACGCGAGCGGACCGGCGCGCACCGGCATGGTCTCGCGGAAGATGGTGTGGATTGCGAACCAGATCGCGAGGTTGAGGACAACGCCGACGACCGCCGCAGTGATCGCCGACATGGCGGCGTTCAGCCCCTTGTTGCCCCTGATCATTTCGACGAACGGAGCGCCGAGAAAGATCCACAGGAAGCAGGGGATGAACGTGACCCAGGTGGCCAGCAGGCCGCCCAATGTTCCGGCCAGCATCGGCGACAGCGTGCCCGGATCGCGGTAGGCGGCCATGAAGCCGACGAACTGCAGCACCATGATGAGCGGGCCTGGAGTCGTCTCGGCCATGCCAAGACCGTCGAGCATCTCGCCGGGCGTGAGCCAGCCGTAATAGTCGACCGCCTGCTGCGCCACATAGGCGAGCACCGCATACGCGCCGCCGAACGTCACCACCGCCATCTTGCTGAAGAGAATGGCGATCTGGCTGAAGACGTTGTCGACGCCGAGGGTAACCAGCAGCGCGATCACCGGAACGAGCCACAGCCCGAGCCATACCGCCGAGGCCGACAAGGCGCGGGCAACCGTGGGCCGGGCATGCTCGGGCAATTCGTCACCGAGTACGGTGTCCACATGCTCATTTTCGTGTTTACCGCCGCCATGTCCGGTGTCGGTCTTGAACACGTCAGCGCCGCTCCTCGCACCGATGAAGCCGATCAGTGCCGCCGCAAGGATGATGAGCGGGAACGGAATGGCGAAGAAGAAGATGCCGACGAACGCGGCGGCGGCGAGCGCGCGCATGGCGCCGTTCTTCAGCGCGCGCTTGCCGATGCGGGCCACCGCTTCCATCACGATGGCGAGGACGGCCGCCTTCAGTCCGAAGAACAGCGCGACGACGAGCGGCACGTTGCCGTAGGCGGCATATATGTAGCTCAGCGCCATCATGGAGACGACGCCGGGCAGGACGAACAGGCTGCCGGCCATGATTCCGCCGGCGGTGCGGTGCATCAGCCAGCCGATATAGACCGCGAGCTGCTTGGCCTCCGGGCCGGGCAACAGCATGCAGTAGTTCAGCGCATAAAGAAAACGGCTCTCGGAGATCCAGCGCAGTTCCTCGACCAGGATCCGGTGCATGACGGCAATTTGCGCAGCCGGTCCGCCGAAACTGAGCATCGCCACGCGGAACCAGACGCGGAACGCCTCCCCGAGCGACACTGCGTGCCGTGCCGACGGCGTGATTTTTTCGATGGCGGACATCTGCGACACGCCAGATGCGCCTTCAGGCCGTCGCACCGGCGGCCGGCCGACGCGCCTGCGCCTGCAGGCGGCACCCGTCGTCGCTGTCGAACGACCCCCGGTGCCGAACGTCGATCAGCACGGGTGCCGCCGCCGCGCCGAGACGGGCGTAAAGATCGGAAGGAGAAATGGAAAGGGTGCTTCCGCCCATACGCAATCTCCTCGACAAGCGAGTGTTGCGCAGTGCTTGGACGAGAAACCCGTCTGACGGGGAGACTGCCTGTCCCCGTGACAAGGGAGCGTAGTCGGCCTTATCGGCCACTGCAAGATCACGGGATCACAAGCCGGTGAGGACCCCACCCAGCCGCGCCAGGGTCGCAAGCCGCATAAAGAAGATGCGCTTCGTGATTAAGCTGGAGGCCGGTTCTGCGGCGTCACGAGGACCCGCTCGGCATGTCCTTGCGGAAGCGCATCGAGCTTGGCCGGCGTTCTGGTCCAGCACGCACAGAAGCCAGCACAACTCCGGCGACCCTCGCTGCGGCAGTGTCGGGATAAGGCGCGACGGAACTTACATTGATCTCGCACAGAACATACGTGTCGGATCCATCCGGCGTCTTCGGCCCATAGAGGAAGTCGGCGTCCCATAACGCGGGGAGCGAGGCGGTCGGGATCTGCAGCAGCTTCTCCATGGCGGGAACCCAGTCCGTCTCCATTTGTTTTCGGAGTTGCTGGAATGGCGGGGCGTCTGCAGGATGCATGATGCGCGGGCCGGGCTGTAATGCGTCAGGGCCGGCATCCGCCGGCGGCACCACGAGTGCTTTGATCAGCTGGTGGCCGAAGCGGACCACCTCGTGCTGAGCCAGGTAGCAGCGGATCATTCCTTCGGGCAGCCGCGGTTGGAACGCCTGATCGATGATCCGACCGCCGTCACGGAAGTAAGGGGCGCAGGACTCCATGAAGATTCCGAGCGAGAGGTCTTCCGGAACGCTGCCCCTTTGGGCGTGCAGGACCCGAATAGGAGCGCGCGGGCCGGGATTCGGACCGACATCCGTGGCGACCTCGACTTTCCAGACGCCTTGACCGCCGTTGCCGCGGTTCTGCTTCAGCACGCGGGGCCCGCTGGCCGCGAGACGGGCAGGGAAGCGTCGGCTGAAATCCTCAGCGGACGCATATAAATCCGTGTCGGTCGCCCAGCCCAGCTTGCGCGTGCGGTAGAGGACCTCCTTGACGCCCATCTTCAGGATGACGTCGGGGTGGGCGCTCACCCAGACACCACGTGCGGCGATGTCCCGCAACAAGGCGTCGAGGCGCGATCTATCCCTGCCGTCGTCGAGCGGGTTGACCCAAACCAGGACACCATCGACGCCAAGAAGTCGCTCTCGGATATGTTCTTCCGATTCCTCGGAATAGAGCACCGGCTCGGCGGCGAGGCCCAGATGTTCGAGAGCCGAAAAAATGAGGTGGAATCGAGTGGTGGCAGGGGCGGGCGGTGCGGCCTTCGAATTGCCGCGCCAAACAAGAGCCACTCTCCCCACCCGAAGCTTGGCAACGCTGTTGGCTGTGGCAGGGGTGGCGGGCTCGCTCATTTCTCGCTCCAATTCCGTAGTCACGGAAACTGAAGCGGGTCTTGGACGGGGGTCCGTCTCATCGGGCGCCCGCGAGCCCGATTTCGTTTTCCTTACCGCCAAGGAGCCGGCAACGCAAGCTGACCATCACGTTTCGGCAGTCTACTCCTATTCCGGCCGATCAGGCCCAGCACATGGGCGGGAAAGCAATGACAACCAAGTCTTGATCACAGACGGATGGAATGCGTACTCAATTGGTCATGCTGTCCGTCCTCTCGCTAACGCGGTTGCATGTTGCAGCCTCTTTCGAGCTGCTCGCGGGTGAATGTATTGCCATTCAGGGGCCGTCCGGTGCCGGCAAGAGCTTGCTCCTGCGGGCCATCGCCGATCTCGATCCCAATGAAGGTACGGTGACCCTGGACGGCATCGTCCGGGAGACCATGCCTGCCCCGATCTGGCGACGGCAGGTGACCTATGTCGCTCCCGAGCCCGGCTGGTGGGCCGATACGGTTCAGGAAAATTTCGCCAAGTGGGAGGATGCGCTGCCTCTCGTCGAGCAGCTGGGCCTGCCCGCGGGGTGCGGCGCCTGGAACGTCCAGCGCCTCTCCAGCGGCGAGAAACAGCGCCTGGGGCTTGCTCGCGCTCTGGCTTTGCGCTCCCGCGTTCTCCTCCTGGACGAACCAACTTCCGCCCTCGACGAGAAAACGACCTGCCTGGTGGAAGCGATCGTTGCCGAATGTCGGTCAACCGGGACAGGGGTGATCTGGTGCACGCATGATGGCTTACAGGCGCGCCGGGTGGCCTCACGCGTGTTCGTCATGAGTGGGGGCAGGATGGAGGAATCCTTCGCATGAGTTACATCCGGCTCGAATACAGCGAGCTTGCTTTGCCTGCGCTCCTGGTGGTCATGAGCGGCGTCTGCTCCATTGCACTTCAGCTCGGGCTTGAGCGACAACTGGCGGTCGCCGCCGTCCGAATGTCGGTTCAGCTGATCCTGGTCGGATATGTGCTCACGTTCCTGTTTGCCGTGGCTTCACCGTTTTGGACGGCAGCCGCGGCGGTCGTCATGGTTGCATTTGCTGGGCACGAGATCGTGGCGCGCCAAAAGCGGCGGCTGGAAGCGATCTGGATGTATGGCTTGGGCGCAGGATCGATGGTGCTTGCTGCCGGGACCGTCACGTCGCTCGCGCTGTTGACCCAGCTGCGCCCCGATCCTTGGTATCACCCGCGCTACTCACTACCCCTGTTCGGGATGATCCTGGGGAACACCATGACGGGAATCAGCCTGGGACTTGATGTGCTCATGACCGGCGCCGTGCGGGATCGCCTTGCCGTCGAGGCGCGCCTTGCGCTCGGGCAGACGCGTCGTCAGGCTTTGCTGCCGGTCACCCGGGACGCTCTGCGAAACGGCTTCATGCCGATCATCAACTCGATGGCTGCGACCGGCGTCGTTTCTCTGCCGGGAATGATGACGGGTCAGATCCTCGCCGGTGTCGAGCCGGGCGATGCGGTGAAATATCAGCTCTTGATCATGTTCCTGATTGCCGGCGGGACAGGACTCGGCACCCTCGCGGCGGTCATCGGAGGCGCGCACCTTCTTACCGACGCGCGCCATAGGCTGCGGTTGGAGCGGATCATATCCGAAGGAGGAGTAAAGGAAACGCAAAGCTGATCGCGAACTATGCCGGGCCGACCTGACGCGATCACGACGTAGAGTCCAACCGGGCCGCGGCGAGTCAAGCGGCCCGCCATACGGTCGCTCTCGCTACCGTATATCGGATGATCGGGCCGTCCTCGGGATCATCTGCCTGGTAGTCACGAGCGCACCGCGCGGGAGCTGATGATCTCTCCCGAATTGCTTCACGGCAGATGCTTCGACGAACTCCAATCCGGGATCATCGGGGAATGCCAGCAAAGCTGCGAGCTCAGCCGTGCTCGCGCCGCCCGAGCGCCAGGATGCCTAATGGCTTTACGGTGTCGTGCGGAACGTCGCCCTCCGATGGCTGGACTTAAGCGCCGGTGCGCGCGGACGGCTCCTCGACCCGCAAGACCGCGCGCACCAGCATCGCGGCATAGAGCGCGAAGCCGAGTGCGACCGCGACGAAGAATCCGGCGGTGCCGAGCCCGAGCCAGTAGATCGCGATGAGCCCGCCGGTGGCGCTGGTGACCAGCCGTGTCGCGTTGGCGATCACAGGCGGGATGGCCCGACCAATGCCCTGCATCACAAAGAAAAGTCCGAGGCCGAGCCCGAAGCATGCGTAGACGGGGCCGACGATGCGCACATAGAGCGAACCGAGGCCGACCACGTCGGGGTCACTGCTGAACAGGCCCAGCCACAGGCCGGGATGGACGGCGACGATCACACCGATCGTGCCGCACACGGCCGCGATCATGAGCGCACCGGTCCACGCGATCGTGCGGGCGCGGGCAAATTTGCGCGCGCCCCAGTTGGTGCCGACCATGGCGAGGATCGCGGTGCCGAAGCCGAACGCAATCGGCTGCATGACGTATTCGAGCCGCACGCCCATCGCATAGCCGACCGCCGTGTCGCGCCCGAGATGTCCGGCGACGCCGGTCAGGATGACGACCGAGAGGTTGGTGATTGCCGTGTTGATGAGACCGGGCACGCCGATCTTGAGAATGTCGGCAAAGAGTTCCCAGTGCGGCGTCTGGCCGCCGAAGTTGAGCCGCACGCCGGCGTGGGGCGAGCGCAGGTAGAGGATCATCACGATGGCGCCGACCGCGAAGGGAATCACCAGGCCCCAGCCGGCGCCGGCCGGACCGAGCGCCGGCAGCGGCCCGAAGCCGAAGATCAAGACCGGCGAGATCGCGATATGCGCCACCACGCAGGCGACGAGCACGCCGGCGTGCAGGCTCATGTTGCCGGTGCCGCGCACCGCATTGCCGAGCAGGTTGAGGATGCAGATGCACACCGCGCCGCCGAGCGCCACATTGGCATAGGAAAGTGCGTCGCTGAGCATCTCGTCGCGTCCGCCCATCCAGCCGAACATGAAAGGCGCCGCGAGCAGCAACACGGTCGAGAAGATCGCGCCGAGCGTCAGCGCGAGCAGGAAGGCGTGGAAGACGAGCGCGTCGGCACGGTCGCGCCGTCCCGCGCCGAGCGCGCGCGCGACCGCCGACGAGACGCCGTTGCCCATGCCGCTGTTGGTCGTCTGCAGCACCAGCATCACCCAGGGAAATGCCAGGGAGGCGCCCGCGAACGCGTCGGTGCTGATGCGGCCGAGGAAGAAGCCGTCGAACGTGATCACGCCTGCGAAGGCGGCGAGGTTGAGCACGTTCGGCGCCGACAATCGCAAAAGCGTCGGCACGATCGGGCCTTCGAGCAGAAGTTTTGTGCGCGCCGCGGCGGCGGGGGCCGCAGGTTGCGCGGGCTTGGTTGGCGGGAATACGGTGGACAGCGTCGCGCTTTGGTCGCTCACAAGGCACTCCTTTCCCCGCGTTGGAGGGGACGGAGCAGCGCTTGGACGAAGCGTCTTGGTGAAGGCCCGGGCGGCTGCAGAGGGAGCCCGACGCGGTGCTATTTGCCCGATGTCAGGCCCCGGTGCAACGCATCATTTTTTTGGTTTGCCTGAGATTTTCTCATGACCCGTTCGGGAGCCGCCTGCGCCCTCAGCGTTGCCAGAACCATTTCGCCGCCGTGCGCAGCGCGTCCTCGCGGGTGACGCCGATGTCCTAAAGCGGGTGACCCCGGCCGCTCGATCGGATCGGTAGGATCCAGGTCGGCTTGCTTTCATAGGATGCTTTCTCTACTTTGCCCGAGTATTTTTCATGAAGATCGGCCATGCTCCGCCGCCTGCCGGCGCTCAATGCGCTCAAATCTTTTGAGGCAGCCGCCCGCCACGAGAGCTTCACGCGCGCCGCCGAGGAGCTCAATGTCACGCAAGGCGCGGTGAGCCATCAGGTCAAGGCGCTGGAGCAGGAGCTCGGC
>Ga0126380_10001063_pt1 | contig 10054 bp, 11 predicted proteins | sample PanSoiMetPlot_26_FD_92544 | JGI IMG/M metagenome (GOLD analysis project Ga0126380, IMG submission 92544) | Tropical forest soil microbial communities from Panama - MetaG Plot_26 | ecosystem: Environmental > Terrestrial > Soil > Tropical forest > Bulk soil | place: Panama | collected 2016-02-17
CCCTGCTCGACGACGCCGGGAACCCGGCCCGGGACGGGGAGCTGTGCGTGCGCGGCGCGCAGCGGTTCGGCGGCTACCTGGACCCACGCGACAACCACGGCCGGTTCGTACCCGGCCCGGTCCCGTACACCGGCACCGGCACCGGCGGGATCGATCCCAGCCATTACTACCGGACCGGCGACCGGGTGCGCTGGGAGGGCGGGCACCTGGTCCACATTGGCCGGCTGGACGACCAGGTGAAGATCCGCGGTTACCGGATCGAGCTCGGCGAGGTCGAGGCGGCCCTCGCCCGGCACCCGGGCGTGGCGCGCGCGGTCGTCGTCCCGGTGCGTGCCGGCGAGGAGGAGCGGCTCGCCGCCTGCTACACCGGGACCCCGGTGCCGGACAGGCACCTCGTCCGGTGGATGCGGGACCGGCTGCCGCTGCACATGGTCCCGCTGTCGTTCCGGCACCTCGACACGCTGCCGCTCAACCCGAACGGGAAGACCGACCGGCAGGCGCTGCGCCGGCTCTGGTACGACGGCGCGGCGCCGGCGCGGCCGGCCGGCGGGGAGTGAGACCGGTGCCGCCGCTGCAGCTGGTCCCCCCCGCCGGTCCGATCAGGACGCTGTGTGTCAGCCACCTGGCGAAGACCACGGCGAACGGCATCCTGGTGTCGGTCCTCGTGCTGTACTTCACCAGGACGGTCCACCTCTCACCCGCCCAGGTCGGCATGGCGCTGAGCGTCGGCGCGGGCTGCGGGCTGCTGGTAGCGGTGCCCGCCGGCCGGCTCGCCGACACCGTCGGGCCGCGGGACATGACCGCCGGGTCCCTGTGGCTGCTGGGAGCGTTCGTCTGCGGGTACCCGCTGGTGCACGGCTTCGCCGGACTGCTCGTGGTCACCGCGCTGGTGATGACCGCCGAGTCGGCGATCGACGCCGCCAGCAGCGCTCTGCTCGCCGGTCTCGTCGCCCCGGCCGACCGGGTACGCGCCATGTCGTACTGGCGGATGGCGTCCAACTTCAGCATCGGGCTGGGTGCGGCGGCCGGCGCGGTCGGGCTCTACCTGGACCGGCACGCGGTCTACATCGGCCTGCTGTTCGCGGCCGGCGGCCTGATGGCCCTTTCCGGCCTGACGTACCTGCGGGTCGGCCGGGTGCCGCCGGTGCGGCGGGTCGACGACGGTCCGACATGGACAGTCGTACGGGACGCGCCGTACGCGGTGGCCTGCTTGCTCAACGCGATTCTGATCATGAACTCTGGGGTGCTGCTGGTCGCGCTGCCGATCTGGATCTCCACCCGGACGAACGCTCCGACCTGGCTGTACCCGTGCATCCTGATCATCAATGTGACCACCGTGGTGCTGTTCCAGACCAGGTCGAGCCGCGGCAGCGCGCAGGTGTCGGGGGGTGCCCGGGCGATGCGGCTGGGCGGGTTCCTGCTCGCCGGGTTCTGCATGCTCTCCGCGCTGACCGCCGGCCCACCGGCCTGGCTGGCCTGCGCCCTCCTGCTGGCCGGTGCGGTGGTGCATGTGTCCGGCGAGATGTTCCATGCGGCGGGGTCGTGGTCGCTCGGCTTCGGCTTGGCGCCCGAGCACGCGCAGGGGCAGTACCAGGGCCTGTTCTCGATGTCGACGCAGCTTGGCCAGCTGCTGGCGCCCTCGCTGGCGACCGTCCTGCTCATCGGGTGGGGGTCCCCCGGGTGGCTGGTCTTCGCGGTGCTGTTCGCCGCGGCCGGTGCCCTCACCCCGGCCGCCGCCAGGTGGGCGCTGCGCGGCGGTGGGCGTGTCGCACGGCCCACCCCCGGCCTGACCACGGCGGGGCAGCCGCAGTCCTGAGTGGAGAGAGGAGCGAGGCAGTCGTGGCAGGAATCGTCGACCTCGAGTTCGAGTTCCCCAAGTCGTCGATCAGCGTGCCGGAGATGCAGCGCAGCTCCGGCCGTACCGAGGCGGACATCCGGGCCTGGACTGGCTGCGAGCAGATACCCGTCTTCGGCGCGGCCGAGCTGGCTTGGCAGCTGGTCAGTGCGGTCGCGGCCACGGTGCTGCAGCGAGCCGGGGTGCCCCCGAGCGAGGTCGGGCAGGTCATCGTCGCCGGCTCCGGCGACTGGGACTACCCGGCCTGGTCGCCGGCGGCGAAGGTGGCGGCCGAGCTGGGCGCCGTCGCGGCGCACTGCTTCGAGGTCGTCAACTTCTGCAACGCGGCCGCGGTGGCGATCCAGATCGCCACCGACGCAATCGACGCGGGGCGGACCCGGTACGCCCTGGTGCTGCTCGGTGAGCGGGGCAGCCGGGGCGTCGACTACCACGACCCGGAGTCGCTCGAGCTCTTCAACACCGGCGACTGCGCGGCCGCGCTGCTGCTGGGCCGCGACGGCGTGACGTTCGAGCTGCTCGGCTCGCGCAGCCGGACCGACCCGAGCCTGAGCGACTACTACGTCGGCGAGTTCGCCGACGGTGCGGTGGTGACCCGGCGCCGAGCCCGCCAGCTGACGCTGCCGCTGACGTACCTGAAGAACTACCAGCGGCTGCTCACAGAGGTGCTGTCCGGCCTGGGCATGGGCATCCAGGAAATCCGCTTCCTGCTGGTGAACCAGGTGGACCAGCGCATCCACGAGCGACTGCTGGCCGAGCTGGGACTGCCGCCCGAGCGCAGCGTCTTCAACTACTCCCGGTTCGGGCACATGGGCTGCGCCGACCCGTTCATCGCGCTGGCCGAACTCCGCCGGGAGGGCCGGCTGCGGCCGGGTGACGTCGTCCTGCTCGCCACCAGCGGCGCCGGCTTCAGCTGGGGCGTCACGGCATTGCGGTGCCAGCCATGACCGGCATCGACGACCCGCGGTTCCGGCGCGCGGTCCGGCGGCTCGAGGTCCCGCAGATGGGCACCGAGGTGGTGGCGCCGCTGCTGGGACAGCTGGTCGGCCTGCTGCGCCCGCGGCACGTGCTGGAGGTCGGCATGGGCTACACCACACCGTTCCTCGCCGCGGCGCTGGCTCGGCTGCGGCAGCGGGTCGGGCCGGAGTCGGCCGGCCTGGCCCGCAAGTCGCGGCCCTACCTGGCCGGCGGCGCCGAGCTCGACGAGGACTGGCTGCACGCGGACCCGCCGCTGCTGGACCCGGCGTTCTACCTGCGGCCGTACGACCCCCGACTGGTCGCGGTGGACAACCTGTCCATCGCCGGCTCGTCGGCAGCGCAGGTGTGCCAGCTGCTCGACGAGCTCGGGCTGGCCGACCTGGTCACCGTGGTGAACGCGGACCTCCGCGACAGCATCGGGCAGCTGCCGCCCGGCTTCACCCCGATCGACTTCGCCTGGGTCGACGCCTGGGAGTGCCTGTATTTCTTCGACCACTTCTGGGAGCTGATCGACCCGGCGGGCGGTGTCGTGGTCATGCATTACCTGATGACGTACCCGGAAGGCGAGGCGATCCTGGACTACTTCCGGAAGGTCCAGCGGGCGAACCCCGGCGAGCTGGAGGTCATCAGCCTGCTGGAGCCGCACAAGCTGACCCAGAACAGCCTCACGATGCTGCGGCGTACCGCCGCCGGGCCGCGACCGGCGCACGCGCTCCCGGGCGGGCGGCTGCGCTACGGCGAGCCGCTGCGTACCGCCGCGGCAGCACAAGCCGATACCCAGACCTGACTGTCCAGGCCTGACTGTCCAGACCTGACCGTCCGGACCTGACTGTCCGAGGAGGAACGTGGTGGACAGACGTTTCGTGGAACTGCTCCGGTCGGCGCTGCCGTCGCTCGGCGCCGCCCCACTGACCGAGGACGGCCGGCTGCCCGAGCTCGGCCTGGACTCCCTGCGTGCGGTCGACCTGGTACTGAGGATCGAGTCCACGTTCGGGATCTCACTGCCCGACGACGATCTCACCGACGCGACCTTCGCCACCGCAGGCCGCTTGTGGCAGGCGGTCGCGGCGGCTCTGAGGCCGCCGGCCGAGGTGGGCCCGAGCCGATGACCCAGCCGATGATCCACGAGTTCATGCTGGCCGCGGCCCGGTCGGCGCCGGACCGCCCGGCCATCGTGGAAGCCGGCCCGGACGGCGGCTTCCATTCGCTGACCTACCGGCAGCTGGAGCGGCGGGTGCACGGGTATGCCGACGCCCTCGACCAGATCGGCATCGGGATCGGCGACCGGGTCGTGCTGGAGTCGGACAACTCAGCGTGCGCGGTCGCCATGCTGCTGGCCTGCTCCACCCTGGGCGCAACGTTCATCCCGGTCAGCCCGGCCATGCCGACGCCGGCGCTGCTCGCGATCACCGCGTCGGTCGAGCCGGCGCTGCACCTGCAGACCACCACCGGGCGCCGGGACGGCCTGCCCGGCCCGGTCGGCCTGGCCCGGTTCGGCCCGGACGGCGTGACCGTCGAGCGGCCTCCGCGACCGCGCAGCCGGCACCGGCGCGAGCCGACCAGCGCCGACGCCGCGTACGTCATCTTCACCTCCGGCACGACCGGCCGTCCCAAGGGCGTCGTGATGAGTCACCGCGGCGTGCTGGCGTTCTACCACGCGATGGTCGACCTCGCCATGGTGGCGCCGACCGACCGGGTGTGCAGCACCTCGCCGCTGCAGTTCGACTTCTCCCTGCTGGACATCGGGCTGGCGCTGGGCAGCGGTGCCGTCCTGGTCCCGGCGCCGCGGGAGGTGCTGCGCTGGCCGCGGCGGCTGCTGCGGTTTCTCGCCGACACCGGCGTCACCCAGGTCGACGGCGTGCCGTCGATCTGGCGACCGGTGCTGAGGCACGAGCCCGACCGGCTGGCCGCGCTGGCCGGCCAGGTGCGCGGGGTGCTGTTCGCCGGCGAGGCATTCCCGGTGGCCGAGCTGCGCCAGCTGCAGCGTCTGCTGCCGAAGGCGCGGATCGTGAACTGCTTCGGCTGGACCGAGTCGATGGCGTGCTCGTTCACCGACGTGCCCAACCCGCTCCCGCCCGGCACCGAGTCGCTGTCTGTCGGCTTCGCCCACGCCGGCGCGGAGATGATGCTGCTGGACCAGACCGGTGCTCCGGTGCGCGAGCCGGGCCTGGTCGGCGAGATCTACCTGCGCGGGCCGACGCTGTTCACCGGTTACTGGGACGACGAGGCGACCACCGCGGCGTGCCTCGTCCCCGACCCGCTGGAGCCGAGGTCGGGCCAGCGCGTCTACCGCACCGGCGACCTGGCCTACCGCGGCGACGGCGGCGAGCTCTACCTGGCCGGCCGGGCCGACCTGCAGGTGCAGGTCCGCGGCTACCGGGTCGAGCCCGGCGAGATCGAGCGCCGGCTGCTGGAGCACCCGGGCGTGGCCGCGGCGACCGTCGTGGCGCGCTCCCGCGACGGCGACCCGGAGCTGGTCGCGTTCGTCACGTCGGCGGCCGGCGTCGAGTCCCTCGACCCGGGCTCGGTCAGCCTGTTCTGCCAGCAGGCGCTGCCCAGCTACATGGTGCCGTGGACGGTAGTGACGATCGAGGAGATGCCGGTCACCGCGAACGGAAAGACCGACCGGGCCGCGCTGCTGGACCGGCTGGCAGTGGCCGCGCACCCGCCCGGACGCAGTGCCTGAGAAAGCCCTTTCAGGACCAGTACACCGACTCGAGGAGGAAACCATGTTCGGCAAGAGCGCCATGGTGTACGACGCGATCTATCGCTCTCAGGAGAAGGACTACCGCGCGGAGTCCGCCGCGATCACCAGCCTGGTCCTGGACCGGGCCCCGCACGCCCGCACCCTGCTCGACGTCGGCTGCAGCACCGGCGGTCACCTCGAGCACCTGCGGGAGCGCTTCACCTGCAGCGGCCTGGACATCGCCGAGGAACTGCTGGAGGTCGCCCGGCACCGGTTCCCGGCGGGGATCGACTTCCACCAGGGGGACATGGCCGATTTCGATCTCGGCACCCAGTTCGACGCGGTGACCTGTCTCTTCTCCTCCATCGGCTACGTGCGGACCTATGACCGGCTGGCCGCGACCGCGCGCTGCTTCGCCAGGCACGTCGCACCCGGCGGCGTCGTCATCGTCGAGCCGTGGATCACCACCGAGGCATGGCAGGACGAGTCCCGTGCCTACATCACCGTCGCCGAGGAGGAGGAGATCCAGGCGGTACGCATCATGTTCCGGCACCGCGAGGGCCGGCTGAACAAGCTCGACCTGCAGTACCTCGTCGCCACCGACGGCAAGATCGAGCACCTGGTCGAGGAGCACCAGCTCGGCCTGTTCGACTTCGACGAGTACGTGCGGGCCTTCGCCGGCGCCGGGTTCGCCGTCGAGCTCGACCGCGAGGGCCTGATCGGGCGCGGCCTGATCGTCGGCCAGCTACCGGCGTAGCGCCGCTCGCCGGCGCGGGCATCGAGGCGGCGCTCGTCACCTGGTCCGGCGGAGGCTGACCCCGACGGCGAGGACGGCGGCGACCGGCGGCAGCCACCATGCGGCCACGCCGGTGGTGTGCAGCAGCCACGTCGCCGCCAGGGCGACCGCGACCGTCGCCGCCACTGTCCAGTCGTCACCGACGACGAAGCCGTACCAGAACCGGCCGAAGCCGGTGAGCCAGCGCAGGATCACACTCACCGTCCCACCTCCTGCCCGGCAGGCTCCTGGACGGCGGGCCGGTGCGCGCGGTGGCGCAGCAGCCAGACATAGCAGGCGGCCGCGAGCAGGTACCAGCCGACCAGGCCCAGGATCGCGCCATCCTCGCCCGGCCAGCCGATCCCGAGGCCCTGCACCGCCCAGAACGTCCCGAAGCTGGACAGCAGCGTCCCGACCGCGAGCTGCAGGGCGCTGCGCGGGATGCGCTGCACCAGGCCCCGGGCCAGCAGGCCAGCGCCGGCAAGCGCCACGAACGCCGCCGCCGCGCCGACCGCGGCGGTGACCAGGGCCCGAGCCGCCAGCCCGACGCTGACCACGATGAACGCCACCTCCAGGCCCTCTAGCAGCACACCCTTGAACGACAGCACGAACGCCGTCCAGTCCACACCGGACGCCGGGACACCTTCGGCAGACGCGCTGCGCTCGCCCATGCCACGCAGGCCGTTGACGCTCACCCGGCGGATCCCCTTGCGCAGCCACTGCAGCCCGAAGACCAGCAGCAGCGACCCGACCACCACCCGCAGCACGCCGATCGGCACGGCCCGCAGCGCCGTCCCGAACGCCAGAACCAGCACCGCCAGGACACCGAGGCCGGCAGCGGCACCGAACCAGGTCGACCGCCACCCGCGCACGCTGCCGACCCCCACCACGATGACGACCATCTCGATGACCTCGACAGCCGCGCCGAGAAACGTGACGACGAAGACCGAGGAGTGACTCACAGCTACCTTCCTATCCCCGTGCTGACAGACTGGGCGGCATGACATCCCCGCAGACCGAGGAGACTGCTGACATGTCCGAACGGCACGCGAGCGCCCTGTGAACGCCGCCAGTCTCGCCTCCGATGCGCAGCGCCTGATGAACCCAGCGCTGATCGAGCACGCTCGCGAGCGTGCCGAGAGTGTGGAGAACCGCGTCGCCGACCGCATCACCGCGTTCAGCGGCTCGATGCGGTTCGTCTATTTGCACGTGGCCTGGTTCGCGTGCTGGATCGGGTTCGGAGTCGAGCGATACCCGTACGGGCTCCTGACAATGATCGTCTCACTCGAGGCCATCTTCCTCTCCACGTTCGTGATGATCAGCCAGAACCGCGCGGACGCGAAGCGCGAGGTACTCGCGAACCATCAGTGGTCGACGGTCCAAGAGGAGGACAGGCAGAACGAGGAGCTCCTTCGGCTGTCGCGCCAGATCCTCGAGCTGACCAGGCAGGTGCACGCCAACACCCGAGCCGGGTCGGACGGCGGCGCCGCACCGGCCCGGGGTGACGAATCTCCTCCCGAACCCTGATCTCCTCCCGAACCCTGATCTCCTCCTGGACCCCGCCTGGAGCAGACGCTATGCGGGCGCGCCACTCGGCGTGGGCGCCTGCCCGAGCGCCGCCGCGCGCGTGTTGACGTCCCGCAGCCGGAAGGCCGCCCAGATGTCGGTGACTCCCTCGGTCAGCGCCCACGCCCCGACCCAGGCGACCAGCACCACGATCGACCGGCCAGCGTAGCCGACCGCCCAGAACGCGATGAGCACCTGGACGATCCCGGTGATCAGAATGAGCCACCACTGCTCGACGTAGTCCTTGACGAACAGGGACTCGACGATGTTGAACGTCCCCCGGAACAGCAGGAACCAGCCGATGATCGCCGCCAGGGTCAGGAACGTCTCCCCGGGCCAGGCGAACGCGACGACGCCACCGGCGATGCACACGACCCCGGCGAGCACGTGCAGCCACCGCCAGCTGTCCAGAAGCGTGGCGACGAAGAACTCACGGAGGCCGGCGGCGATGAAGGCGATCCCGGCGAAGATCGTGACCGCCCAGATCGTGTCGTAGTTGAACGACAGCACGATGAACGCGTAGATCAGCCACAGGATCCCGACGATCAGGAGCAGCCACCATCGGCTGGTGGCCCGTTCGACCAGGGGGGCGAACGACCGGCGCACCTCTGCTTCAGGTGTTGTCATCTCGAGACCTCCTCCTCCGGTCCAGACCCGACTCCGGGACACCCGGCAGTCGGGGACCTGGACCAATGATCGCCGACCATCGGCCGCTCGTCAGTATTTCGGGCTGGCGCGGACCCTGCTGGCTGATCCGGCGGATCGGGCGCTGCCGGGCCGGCCTGCCTCGCCGATCTCGAGGCTACGCCGGTCGACACGCCGCGGAGCGCCTGCGCAACCTCGAGATCGGCGAGATCGGGCGGTACCGGATCGGTCGGTGCGCTCCCCGCATCCCCCGTCCGCCGGCCGCGACGACCCGGGCCTGCCCGCGGCCTACCCCGACTGGGCCCGTGACCGCCGCCAGCGGCGTCGAGGCCACCTGGCCGGGGTCGGCTCCGGCGCCGGCGAGTCCTCGGGCGGCCGGTTCAGCCGGTTCGCCAGCACGACGTCGACGGCGACGACCTTGATCGTGGCGGCGACCGGCAGGGCGAGCAGGGCACCGGCGAAGCCGGCCAGGGTGCCTCCGATCAGCGTGCTGACGATGACCGCCGCCGGCGAGAGGTCGATCGAGCCCTTGTAGACCCTGGGGGCCAGGATGTAGTTCTCGAACTGCTGGTAGGCGATGAAGTACGCGAGAACGGAGATCCCGTAGCCGGGTCCCTTGGCAAGAGCCACCAGGATCGCGGGTATCGCGCCGAGGTACGCCCCGACCTGCGGGATGAGGTCGGCGACACCGGCCCACATGCCGAGCGGGACCGCGTAGTCGATGCGCAGGACGACCAGCGCAACGACGGTGAACACGCCGCACACCGCCGAGGTGATCAGGTTGCCGGAGACGTAGCCGCCGATCTTCTCGATCGAGCGTTCGAGCACCCGGTCGACCTGGGCGCGGTGGGCCGGGCTGGTCAGCGCCGCCACCGTCCGGCGCAGCCGGTGCAGCGAGAGCGTGAAGTAGATGCTGAGAATGGCGACGGTGAACAGGTCGAAAACCCGGCCGAGCACGGTCCCGGCCACGCCGAGGACGGTGTCGAACGACTCTCCGACCCGCCTCGGGACGTCCGCGATGAACTGCTGGACCTTGGCCGAGACATCGGCGTGCCGGGCGGCGTTGCCGATCCAGTCGCCGCGCCGCTGGAGGTCGGCGAGATAGCCCGGCAGCGCGTCGGCGAACTGCCGAACCTCCCGCACTATCGCCGGGATCAACAGCGCGACGAACAACGCCAGGAACGAGGCCAGCCCGACGAAGATGATGGTCACCGCCCAACCCCGCCGCACTCCGAAGCGGCCGAGCCACCGCACCGCCGGGTCCATGCCGACGGCCAGCACGAACGCGACGACGACGAGCAGCAGGACATGCCCGACCCGGCGGGCGGCAGAGATCACCAGCAGCGTGGCCACGACGGCGAGCGTGGCCCGCACCCAGTAGATGAGCGGCGGCCACGACGGCCGCTGCTCCGGCGCAGGGCTCGGGGCAACAGGCGGGCCGGGCGTATCGGATGGGCCGGGCGTAGCGGGCGGACTGGGTATTGCGGGCGGACTGGGTATTGCGGGCGGACTGGGCGTTGCGGGCGGACTGGGCGTTGCGGGCGGACTGGGC
>Ga0126380_10001065_pt1 | contig 10053 bp, 9 predicted proteins | sample PanSoiMetPlot_26_FD_92544 | JGI IMG/M metagenome (GOLD analysis project Ga0126380, IMG submission 92544) | Tropical forest soil microbial communities from Panama - MetaG Plot_26 | ecosystem: Environmental > Terrestrial > Soil > Tropical forest > Bulk soil | place: Panama | collected 2016-02-17
ACGCTGGTCTGCCCGATATCGATGCCAAGCTTGAGCAGTTCACCATGGATACGCGGTGCACCCCACAACGGATTGGCGATGCTCATCTCGCGGATTAACTGTCGGATCTCAGTTGGCACCGCTGGACGGCCTCGACGACGCCTGGACTTCCAGCGCCAAAACAATCGGAAGCCTGCATGGTGCCACCGAACCACGGTATCGGGTCGAACGATGGCGAGCGCGTCGCGGGCGTTCGGAAACAGGTAGCAGACCCAACCCAGAACGAACCTGTCGACGGCCAGAAATGGCATCCGATTTGGCTTGCCCCGACGCAAGACGATGATCTGCTGTTTGAGCACTAGGACTTCGGCTTCCAGCACCGCTCGTGACCGAAACAGGTCAACGACCAAACCGAAGATCAGCCTGCAGAGATCGCACATCCAACGCAGGATCGTCCGATTCTTAGCCGATTGCCAACCACATCAGATTTACGATAGGGACAGGTAAAGATTCCGATCCGACGGTAAGGGTCGCCATCGAAGCCTGGGAGCCATACCTTGAGCCGGCTTGATCGACTATCTCGGTGTTATCTTGCTGAGTTGACGAGGCCTTCTCCATTCTCATCAGATCAAAATGGAAGCGGCCCCCGTGGCAACGGGACACCGAGCTGCACAAAGAAAAGATAAGACAAAAGCACGCTTGGAAAAGCAATGAGCGATGCTCGCCTCCAATCCATGCGGCCGAAGCCAATCATGAATAGGAGCATAACAACAAGCGTTGCGAGTACGAATCCGACCTTTGGCATTGAAATTGCGTAGACAATAAATGCGAGCGCTCCAATTACTATATTCCAGGAACGAGCAGCAAATTTTGGTGGCTCCGACTTAGTCAGAAATGAATTAAGGACAATCCCTAAGGCAAATATCAGCAATAGTATTGATAACGAAAGGGGAAAGAAGCCAGAATCGGGCGCGCGAACCGATCCAAATGGAAGTTGGAATGCTTCGAAGATCGCAGCACAGGCGACGAGTGAAAGTAATACCCCGCTGAGACGGTCCGGATGCGACATCATCCGAGATGCATTGACTGCAACTTTTTTCAAGAGGTGTGCCATTAGCGACCAACGATGGCTTCCTGCGCGAGCGGGCGCACCCTAAGCAACGCGCGCTCATAACGAGTACCCCTGGCATGACTAGTCGATTCTCCTGCGGGTAGGCGCGTCCCCCCTCCACTGTTCTGCTTCGCCGGGGCAGACCCGCCCTTGAGCCGAAACGAGCTGTATCGTAATGATTTTCCTAGCGATACGCCGCATAGGAAAGCAACCCGAAAGCGGAGAGCTTTCGCGTCTAACGAGTCTGAAACCGCAGAGCCTTCTAAATTGCACAACCTTTGAACGGGCATGATCAGTGATCTTCCTGTATACAATTTATTTTCGCAAGGATCGCTTGCGCGGCTCCTGCACTGACGTACTGAACCACTTGGAATTAGAATGGATCAACACGCTCGTAAGCTTTCCAAGCCAAACATCAGCTCAAAGAAATTCGAGCGGATGCAATGGGATCCCGGCTTGCGCCAACGCAAGACCATCACAGACTATTTGGCCGCAGCACTACGAACGGCCATTTATGACGGTCAGTTTGACGACAATGAAGAACTCAATCAGGTCGAACTTGCCGATTTTTTTGGAGTATCCCGCGTCCCAATCCGCGAAGCTTTGCGTCAACTTCAGGCTGAGGGCCTGGTCAAAAATATTGCGCATCACCGCACCGTCGTTACTGGGCTGACCCTGCCGCAGATTCTGGAAACGATTGAAATGCGATCAGTTTTGGAATCATATCTACTCCAGAAGGCTGCGCCAAAATTCGAAAAAGCTGACGTCGAGCACTTAAATAAAATCTGTGCCGATACTGACTCGATAAAAGACTATGGTTCACGATGGGTATTAAAGAACTGGGAATTTCACCGCACGCTGTATGGCCGATCTGCTTCACCTACAATAATTGAGGTCGTTGAGCGGATCCAACTTAATATTGAGCGTTACGCCCGTCGAACCGGTAGTGCCGAACGCCTACGCCAAGCCGCAACTGAACATCGGCAAATATACAAGGCTATCGAACGAAGGGATTTTAAAAAGGCATGCGATCTCCTCAGACAGCACATTTTGCACACGGGCGATGCAATTCGTCGGCGGCTTGAAAAAGAGACTTTGCTTACATCGACAAAGTCGACAAAAAGGAAAAGGCCGACAAGCTATATTTAGCTGTGCCGGCCGATCTCTTTTTTTGTTTAGTTAGATACGATTCGAGACGAGGCTTTCATAGTTGGTCTTGCCGACTAGGTCCCAGCTCAGCATGAAATTATAGGCACGCTCGAACTGATCCTTCGTATAGGGAGCCGGGTCGACATAGCGCAGGCGCGGAAGATAAAAGTCGCCTGGTGTGATCTGACTTGAATATTTAGTCGGAATTTCGTCAAGCATATAGTGTACATACTTGCGTTTATCCGCGTTGATCAGCTCAACGGCCTTCTTAACTGCTCGGTTAGCGGCATCCCAAATCTTTGGATCAAGATCGGCGCCCGCATTTTCAGTACCTTGATAAAACGTACCTACGATTTCCTTGCAACCGTTCTTGTGCGCGAGTGTGACCCATGGTTCCATCAAAGTAGCTGCATCCGTTTCGCCGTTCATCATTGCTTCGTACCGTTCCTGTACGGTACCGGAATGCACCACATTAATTTGCTCGCGCGGAATAAATCCCTCTAACATCGCCAGTGTTACATAGTGCGACCCCTGATGAAATTGCACACCAACGGTTTTGTTGGCGAGATTGATGGTCGCGTTGATTGGTGAATCCTCCCTTACGAAGACAGACTGATAAACCATCGCAGGGCGGCGGGCGACGATGGGTCCTTTTGGATTATCGTAGGTCCGTCGGATTTGTCCCCACTCGCATGCGCGATAGATATCGGCCTTGCCTTGTTCGAACGCCTTTTGGTAATTCGTCGAACTGACGAGATGATGGTCGCGGCTACGTGGATCGTTCCAATCGAATTTCGTTTTGATGCCTGGTGTAATAATCTCGAATTCGAGGCCCTCATCTTTCGCGGTAAAGTCACGCGCAACGAACCAGTGCAATCCGAGCACCGCCTCGGCACTCTCGATCACCAGTTTGGTGCGGTCAGCAGTCATCGTGGTCATCGCAGTTCTCCATCAACGGCAGAAAAACCAGAGGCTAACAGCTAGTCCCAAAAGTGTCTACAGTATTCTGCGCAATGGATTGAGGAGGTCACACAAGGTTTTAGACAATTTGACTGGAACATGGCCTTAGCTTTTGGCGAGATATGATTTTCTGGGCGCTTAAATCTTCGAATCTCGCGCGCCACAGAGTGACGCCATGACATGCCGAGTAACCAATGGACTGTACTCTAGAGCGAGCGAATTTATTGTACACTATTCAGTTGATACGTAACGTCTTAGCTAAATGAAAAATCCGTTCGGAGAAACGGTGTAATGTCGTCAAAAATGGGCTCGAGCGACCGGGTGATCGTGGTCGGTGGTGGACCGGTCGGGTTAATCTGCGCACTAAATCTTGCGCTGCACGACGTCCCTGTTCTCGTCCTCGAGGCGCACTCTGAGCTCTTCCTCGATTTGCGGGCCGGTTCTTTTCACCCGCCAACGTTGGAGGTTCTCGAGCAAATCGGGATCACCGCAAAACTGCTTGAAATTGGAATCGTGGTTCCGGCCTGGCAACTGCGTGATCGCACGGATGGTGTCATCGGAGTTTTCAATTTGTCAGAGCTGCTCAAGGATGAAACACCTTATCCTTATCGCCTGCACTGCGAGCAGCACAAATTGACCCCGCTCGTATATGACATGCTCAAACAGATACCGCACGCCGAGGTTCATTTCTCGGCACGCGCCATTGATGTTACGCAGGATCTGCACGGGATAAGCGTCAAAGCAGCCCTGCTCGATGGGGTTAGTATATTCAAGGGAACCTGGGTGATTGGTGCCGATGGCGGCGGAAGCATCGTCCGCAAGGCAGCAAAAATTAAATTTGACGGGTTTACCTATCCCGAAAATTTCGCACTCATCAGCACACCATATGATCTCGGCCAGCACGGATTCACTGACACCGCCTACATTTCCCACCCAATTGAGTGGTGCGCCGTTTTCCATTTGCCGCATCTTGGCCCGCCCGGCCTTTGGCGCTTTCTGTATGGCTGCCGCGCGGATGAGAGCGAGGAAGAAGCACTTAGCGATGATCGCGTGGAAGAGCGTCTCCAAGCTGTGATGCCAAAGCAAGATCACTATGAAACCATCCATCGCACAATCTATCGGGTTCATCAGCGGGTGGCCGAGACGTTCCGGTGCGGGCGGATATTGCTCGCCGGTGACGCTGCGCATCTTAATAATCCACTTGGTGGATTTGGGCTAAACAGCGGCCTGCAAGATGCGATGAATTTGACTGATAAGCTCATTGCCGTCTGGCATGGTGATGCCGATCATTCTGTGCTTGATCGCTACGTCCGCCAGCGGCGCACTGCTAATGTTGAATATGTTCAGGAAGCGTCCATTCGTAACAAGCGCACCCTCGAAGAAACAGATCCGACGATCCGCAGACAAAGATTGGACGAGATGCGACGAGCGTCGCAGATTCCGGCACTCGCCAAAGAGGTCGTTATGAAGTCGTCTATGATTGCAAGTATGCGACGTGCCAATGCCATTATGTGACCCGTACTATCAGAGACCGAAAATAAAACACGGGGAGGATGGTCTTATGAGGTGCTTCTTGGTTGGCGCAGGTTTTCTGTTGGGATTGGTTGGATCGATGGCTGGATTTGCGCCTGCAGCCGCCGAATCGGACTACCCGAATAAATCCCTGACTATGATTGTGCCGTTTCCTGCCGGTGGTCGCACCGATCTTGTTGGTCGCATCGTCGCCCAGGAATTGACAAAAATACTGGGAAAGCCTGTCGCGGTCATCAACAAACCCGGAGCCAGTAGCGTTCTGGGCGCCCGCGAAGTAGCGGAGTCAGCACCGGATGGCTACACGCTCGGCTTCTTCTCAACCTCCGCGGTCACGTCGCAATACACCGTTCCGACGCCGATATCATTGTCGGAATTTCAATTGGTTGCGATCGTCAATACCGATCCTGCGGCCCTTGCTGTTCAGTGGTCGGCGCCTTGGAAATCGCTTAGCGAACTTGTCACTGACGCGCGTACAAAACCTGACAAGTTGCGAATGGGCATGATTCCCGGTGCATCGGCACAGATCTTCGCCGCCGGATTTGAAAATGCTGCCGGCGTCAAGATGATCATGGTTCCATTCAAGGGCGATGCCGATGGTGCCATCGCTCTTGCCGGCGGCCATATTGATGTTCACATGGCGGTACCCGTGTCCTACAAGACCTTGGTCGACGCGAAGAAAGTGAGAATGCTTGCCGTTGCCGACAATGCGCGATCAGCACTTTATAATAATTTGACAACGTTCCGTGAAAACGGCGTTGATTTGGTGATAGGTGCATTTCACGGCGTCTATGTACCTAAAGGAACGCAGCAGGTCATCATTAACAAATTAGCCGATGCCCTCGAGCAAACGATGACAAGCAAGGAGGTACAAGCAAATATGGACAATGCTGGCGCCGGCGTTGCGTTTCTTCGAGATGATTCGGCCAAAACCTATCTCGCCAAACAGGATGAGACTTATCGCGGTATCATCGATAAGCTCGGCTTACGTGTTGCACCGGCAAAATAGGGGCATTTGATTGAAGAAACAGCGCCCGACGCGATAACTCGCGGCCACTCGTCGTTCCCAACGGAACTATCGCTGCGAAGGCGGGGGATGCCCGATGTCTCTGTCGCGCCTGTCGCCCGAACCATTGTACCACGGATCGAGTCGCGCATAGTGGCCCCAAACATGGCTGTAAAATTCCTCTTTGCGCGCTCCGGTCAGTACGCTGCGAACCTCTCCAGTCGAAATCTTTTGCACCTTTCCGACTTGAGCCGCGATCCAATGCAGTTGAGCTGTTTCTTCCAAAGCGAAAGTTGCAATCGTCGCGTTCTCGATTGAATCCCCACACACCGCAACGCCATGGTTCTTCAATACGACTGCAACTCCATCTGCAATAGCATCGCGAACCATTCGTCCACGCTCCGGTGTGTCAATCTGCCGATCGAAATCCAAAATTGAGACTTGCGGTGCAAAGATTGCACCCCGGTTTCCCACAGGAAGAATATTCACCCCGGCGATTCCAAGTGCAGTAGCATAGGTTGGGTGGGCGTGAACGACAGACGTTACGTCCGGCCGAGCTTTCATAATTTCCAGATGCAGAAAGCGTTCGTCGACTGGTTCAATGCGGCCCTCAATCCACTTCCCTTCAATGTCAACAGTCACGATGTCATCGACATCGGTATCGATCAGCGAGCGACCCTCAGAATGAATATGACCGAGAATAAGGACTTTATCAGTGCCGGGAATACGCGCGCTCACGTGGCCTTTAGTAAGCGGCCAAATGCCTCCTGCAGTCAGAATACGATGCGCCCTGGCGAGACGTCGTCGTAGAGCAAGGACTTCACTTTCCAAGGTCATCTTGGCTTCGGCACGGGTGGGACTATGCACGGTCATTACGCTTCTCCGTTGGAAGACTATTTTGTCGCATTGGGTGGTGTCACGAGAAGACCCAGTTTCTGAATTAAGTCTAAGTTGGTTTTGTCCGCTTCCGCAAAAAATTCCTTAAACTGAGGTGTATCAAGATAATGTACGCCGAGCAGTAAGTCCCGCATACGTTTTCCAAATTCCGGGTTAGCAGCGACGCGTCCCACTGCGGAACTAATTTTCCCTATAGCGGCTGGTGATGTGCCCCGCGGCGCAAATATGCCATGCCAAGAGGAGATCGATAGATTTACTCCGCTCTCCGTCATCGTTGGAATGTCGGCATAGTCGGCGGCGCGATGATCCGCCGCAATGGCCAGAACGCGGACTTTTTTGGCCTCTAGCATTGTTTTCAGAGGTGCGATGATATCGAAGTCAGCGTCGATATGACCGCCAGCCAGGGCAACCGTGCGCTCACCACCGCCACGGAACGGCACATAAATGACGTTTATGCCAGCCTTTTCGACAAATGCAGCTGCAAAGATTTGTGCGGAGCTGCCGGCGTCGATTCCCACGCGCAGTTTTCCTGGGTTCGCACGCGCATATTTCAGAAAAGCGTCCAACGTGTCCCACCCACGACTCACGGGTACTGCAATCACCGCGGGATCAATATTGATCAGGGCGATCATTTCATAGTCTGCACGATTTGTTGGGGTAGGAACCGTATATTGCGCTGTCAAAAACCCAGTTGAGAAAATCCCAAGTGTATACCCGTCTGGCGCTGCTGCGGCGACCTCCTTCGCTCCTAACACACCGCTGGCACCGGGCTTATTAATCACAACTACCGGTTGGCCAAGCTCAGTTTTCAGAAATTCGACCACGGCACGACCACAGAGATCCGTACGACCGCCGGGAGGATACGGCACGATCATGGTGATAGGTTTATTAGGGTAGTCCTGCGCGTGTGCACCGTGTTGTAACGCAAGCGAAACAGCAGCTAGCACAACGACTGGCGTAATAATCAAACTTAGCGAGTTTTTAGCTGCCGATGACGGCAGCGCGCGACGCCAAAGCGATATTGCACTTCGCAGAATTGGCATCGTAACGACAATAGTAAGCAACGACATGAGAACCCCCGCTACCGGACTATTCCAGAAAATTCCGAAATGACCACTGGACATGATAAGCGATTGCCGAAGGGCCGTTTCCATGATCGGGCCGAGTACAAACGCAAGCACCATCGGTGCATGTGGGAAGCCGAACTTTGTCATGAGATAACCGAGTAGGCCGAACATGGTCATCGTGATGATGTCCGTTGGATTGTTGTTGACACCATAAGCACCTGCAAGGCAGGCGAGCACGATGATGGCTACCACCACATTATTTGGGATCAGCGTAATTTTTGAAAGGAACCCAATCATCGGCAGCATGGTCAGAATGAGAATGCAATTGCCGATAAACATGCTGGTGACGATGCCCCAGAATATTTGCGGCTGCTGGATCATGAACGTCGGGCCGGGTGTCACGCCATGGAGCATAAACGCGCCAAGGATTAGCGCCATGACGACATTATCGGGAAGACCAAGCGTCAAAAGCGGAATGAAACCGCTGCACGTTGCTGCGTTTGCAGCAGATTCTGGCGCGGCGACTCCGGCAATGGCACCATGTCCAAACTTCTGTGATGGTTTTGCCCAACGCTTCGCCACCGCATAAGCAACATAGGACGAGATTGTGGCGCCGCCGCCCGGTAATAACCCGACGAAAAACCCAACCAAGGTCCCCTGCCCGATTCCGCGGCGCGCATTTCGCCAGTCCTCACGCGTCGGTAAGACCGCAATGAGCCCTTTAGGTACATGGACAGCCTTAATTGTGCTCGTCACTTTCGATTCGAGAAGATGGAATACTTCTGAAATTCCAAACAAACCCATAACCATCGGCACGAGGTCGATTCCGGATTGGAGGGTCAACGAACCAAAAGTGAACCGTGCTGTACTACGCACCGGATCCAGTCCAACCGTACCAAGGAGCAATCCTAGAATGGTCACCGCGACCGCTTTCCACATGGAGTCGGTCGCGAGATAACTAACCAGGGTCAAGCCTAACAAAGTAAGCGCAAAATATTCTGGTGGCCCAAAATCCAACGCGAACTCCGCAAGGGTTGGAGCGATGAGACCTAAGCCCATTAGACCAAACATTCCTGCTATAAAGGCGCTAAACATCGACATACCCAAAGCGGCACCGGCACGACCTTGTTTTGTTAGCTCATAGCCGTCGATTGCGACCATTACCGATGCTGACTCGCCTGGTACACGCAATAGAATTGAAGTGATCGAACCGCCATACATTGAGCCGTACCAAATTCCGGCCAGCATGATGACCGCGGTCGTCGTATCAAGAAAGTATGTGATAGGGAGGAGAAGTGCGATCGTTGCAGCCGACCCCAGCCCGGGAAGAATGCCGATTACTACGCCAAGTACGACGCCGATAAAACACAACAGTAGATTCAGAGGCTGAAGCGACACCGAGAAACCGAGAGCGAGGTTCGAGACGAGCTCCATATGCGCAGCTCCCTACCACCACAGCGCATCTACCACGCCGATATTGTAGGTGTTCCGGCGTTGGTTCGTCGTCAGAGAATTATTGGTTCTCAGATTCTAACTGGTTATGTCCACATGCTTGGACACAAGTGTATTCAGAATACATGTGGAGCGAGGCGTGTCAACGACACGACAGCTCCCGAGACTGCGAATGAATAAACAAGGATGCGATTCCAAGCATTGCGACCTGAAGAACCACCCGTACATTTTAGCATGGAGCGCCAATTCGCCTGGGCAGTCGAGGCCGAAACTAGTGGCTCGAGGGCCAAAATAAGTTTGCGTGCATGCTGAAATGGCATTTAGCTTGTCTGGAAAATACTTCTGGTCAGTGTGATAGTTTTGCTAGTGTCACTGCTAAGATATGGGCTCATAAACGAATAGCTACCGATGTTTCTAAAGCTGCCCTCGAATTTGAAATCTAGCTGGTCATCACAAGTTCGACGGCAGTTCAATCGATTGTGGAAGTGGCTTAAAGAATCATTAATCTATGTTGCTCCAAACCACTGATAAGCCAGTAGCGGAAAGCAGCCCGCCAAACAAGTGCAACTTCCAACGCCAGTACCGACTGAGAAGCCAGTTTCAATCTGTCGCGACGCAAAGGAGCCAAACGAGACACCTGTCCCTACCGCAAAATCAAATCCGTACGTATTGATGATGCAGACCTCCAAGAACGGGCCTCACTTGGATGCGCCCGGTGCGTTGAACGAGCCTTCTAACCGGCGCATCCTTACCTAATGAGAGATGCGTTCGGACGGCGATTGTAGTACTCCATGTAACACATGAGGGTATGGCGCAGGTGTTGCTCGCCTATAACAACAATATGGTCGAGGCATTCCCGGCGGATTGAGCCGATCAAACGCTCCGCATATCCGTTCTGCCAA
>Ga0126380_10001066_pt1 | contig 10048 bp, 14 predicted proteins | sample PanSoiMetPlot_26_FD_92544 | JGI IMG/M metagenome (GOLD analysis project Ga0126380, IMG submission 92544) | Tropical forest soil microbial communities from Panama - MetaG Plot_26 | ecosystem: Environmental > Terrestrial > Soil > Tropical forest > Bulk soil | place: Panama | collected 2016-02-17
GATGTCGTCGAAATATTCGTTCTCGTTGCGCACCTCGTAAGGGTAGCGCAGCAGCGTGCCCATCAGGCCCTTGCCGCGCGCCTCGAGCGAGATCACGTGCTCGCGGCTAGTCAGCACCACACGCCCGATGGCGACCATGTCCATCTGCTTGATGATGTTGCGGATGACAGCGAACGCGTCCCGGCCCACCTTGCCGTCGGGCGCGATGTAATAAGGACGGATCAAATAGAGATCGTCGATCTCCGCGCGCGGGACAAACTTGTCGATCTCGATGGTGCGGGTGGTCTCAAGCGCGACCGCCTCGAGCTCCTCGTCGGTGACCTCGACATACTGGCCCTTGTCGACCTGGTAGCCCTTGACGATCTGGTCCTGCGTGACCTCCTCGCCGGTGTCCTCGTCGACCTTGCGGTAGCGGATGCGATTGCCCGTCTCGCTGTTGATCTGGTTGAAGCTGATCTTCTCGCGCTCGCTGGTGGCGGGAAACAGCTGGATGGGACAGGACACGAGAGAAAGGCGCAGAAAGCCTTTCCAGTACGCACGCGGGGCCATGGGCCACTCCTACACAACACCTGCGGAACTAGTCGACGAACTATGTACGTATTACGCGCGTACATTACACCCGTTCCGCACCGGATGTGTTCCCAGTCCGTTCCAGAAGTAAAAGCGAGCCGCCCGACGGAGGCGGCTTCGAGGAACCCAGCCTCGCGGAGGAGCTTACTTGAGCTGGGTCGAAATGGTGCAGAACCTCCCAATGAGGCTCGAGCCGACCGCATTCACGCTGGCGACGATGACAATCGAAATGCCCGCGGCGATCAGGCCGTATTCGATAGCGGTAGCGCCTGACTCATCCTTCAGGAACGCAAAGACCCTGGACATGCGACACACTCCATGTGGCCCGATGCAACGGCAAGATAGCGGCATGCCGTTAACAACTCTCTCTCGCGGTCATCGAATAGCTGTGCGGAGATTCTTTAAATAGTAACCAAGCCCCGCGGGATTTTCCGATCGCCGGGCAACCGCGCCGCCGGGCGAAAGGAGGCCGCCGTCGCCGGCGGCTTCCTTGAATTCCAGCCACGTGTCGGCGGCTTATTTCAACTGCGTCGAAATGCTGTTGAACTTGACGTTGAGGGTGCTGCCGATCGCATTGACCGAGGCAATGATCACAACCGAGATGCCGGCGGCAATCAGGCCATACTCAATCGCGGTGGCGCCCGACTCGTCCTTCAGGAACGCATAAAGCTTGGACATCTGACGCTCTCCATGTGTTGCATTTTATACAAGCCTCACGGTAATCCGGAACTTTTAATAAACACTGCGCGCGATCTGCGACGCTTTGCGTATTCGATGTTCGGAATTCCGGAATAAATTTTTACCGGCCGTTATCCATGCGCCCGCGCGCCACGCGGCAAACGGCGCAGCGGGGCTTTTGCGGGGACGGGAACAGGCGGCTTTATGCTTTGGCTATTCGCGCCGGATTAACCGTAGTGGATTTGCGCGCGCTGCGGAGTGACGCCGCCGGCAAGAATCGAAACATCCGCGGCGCCAGTTCACCGATCTAACGATCCTTTCCAACGATCCCTTCTAACGATCTTTGGGGATGTTCTGTGCGATGCGCCACATCACGCCGGTCGGATCGGCGATCACGAAGTCGCGCATGCCCCATGGCCGGTCCGCCGGCGGTTCGGCCATGACGCCATACGTCGTCACCACGTTCTGAGCTTCGACATGGCGCCACCAGGCATCGAGATCCTCCACGAGCATATGCATCATGAAATTGCCGGCGTGCTCTTTGTTGTAGAATTTCTGCAGCAGAAAGCTCGATTGGCCGTGACGCAGGTAGGCGAGATCGTCCGAGGACCAGGCGAGCGTGAATCCGAGATCCTGATAAAAGCGCTTGGACAGATCGAAATCCCGTGCCGGTACGAACGCCTTGATCTCGACGGTTGTCATGTTACCCATGGCAGGATGCCTCGTGTCGAATGAGCAACGCCCGCGGTCGAAAATCGGTTCTTCATGGAACCTGGGGGCGATCGACGTTTTCGGGCGTGACGGTTCCATGGGTGGGAGGCTCGGATGGATCAGGTGACGGCCATGTCGTGGCGCATTGCGAATACGGATCATCGATTGCTGCGCCCCAAGTTTGCGTGAACTGCGGCCTTTCCGCGCCTCGCTTGTCGCAACATCGGAAAGGCGCAACTATTCATCCATCCGAACCGAGAGGGCATGACCATGCGCAAAACTGCACTGGCGATTGCGTTTCTTGCGGGGCTGCTTGCGCCGGCGCTTGCGCAGAAAGCCGAGATCGAGGCGGGGAACGCAAAATGGATCGAGCTCTTCAACAAGGGCGATTTCGCCGGCGTCGCCTCGCTCTATACCAAGGACGCATTTGCATTCCCGCCCGGCGCCGCGATGGTGAAGGGGAGGGAAGCGATCGGCGCCATGTGGAAGGGCTTTGCCGAGCAGGTGAGCGATCCGAAGCTGACAACGCTCGACGTCAAGGCGTTAGGGCCATCCGCTGCGCGCGAGATCGGGACCGTCAGCCTCAAGACCAAAAGCGCGACGCCGCAGGAGGTCGACGCGAAATATGTCGTGCTGTGGGAAAAGATCGGCGACGACTGGAAGATCGCGATCGACATCTGGAACGACGGCAAGTAACGATCTTCGATGTCTTACAAAAACGCGAGGGGGCGGTAATTCACCCGGATTGCTGCAGTTCGAAAAGATGAAACTTTTATTGGATGGGTGTAGTATCCACCCATCACCGACTGAGGTTTTGCGCCGCAGGCGTCGGGGACTGAGAGATCAGTTGCGCTCTCGCCTGTAGAGAGGAGCACAACTTGGCAGCCACCGATTCCAAACATCACGTTTTACTTTCCCAGCTGGAAGAGGAACTCGCGAGAGCGCGCGAGCAAGAGGCCGCCGGTAAAGAGCACCTCGACGCTCAGGAGAAACGACTCGCACGCCTCAAAGCCAAAAACGTGCGTAAGCCTCAATCCGAGCGGCTACTCGATACCATGCGCGAATCTCTTGCTCACAGGGACCGACTGATCAATGAACTAGAATCGGCGGGCGCCTGACATCGGCATGTCCGCCTACGGTCCACAACAGACATGGGCGAGTGCACCGCGCATGTCCGCTTTTGCGCGTGAAGTAGACAGGACTTTTTGCCGCTTTGATCCAAAGCGGCTCTATCCGCCGAACATCAAACCTTATTCCATCGGTTACCGCTGTGGACCGTACAAGCTGAGGTCGCGCTGAGCGCTCAAAATATTGCTGTAGAGGTTGGCGATCCACTGCCGGCCGCTCGATGTGACGTTGAGATAGCGGATCGCCCCTTGGACAAACGGCGATACACTACCCCAATAAAACTTCGGATATTGAGCGGTAAGATCGGCCGGAGAGTGATAGCCGAGCTGCTTGTTCATTCCGTTCTCTTCAAATTCGTAGTAGAGAGCGTTGGCTTTCCGCAAATAATGTGGATCGCCGAGTTGACCGATGAGATCGGCGGCGCGCACCAGAATGCCTTCTTCGTTCTCGCTACTGTCAGTGCTGGGAGGTGACGGGAAGCGTGTAAACTCGATAGCATTGGCGATACGGGTGGCGTCGAGCAATTTTGACTTCGCGAAGCGATGCATGACGAACAGCTTTGACCGGTCGACGTGATATGGCAAAAGCGCGGCGTCAGACGAGCCACGCGCGAGCTCAGCCTTATTCCCTTTCATGTCGATAACGTAGCCGTCATTATCATCGCCGTTTAGGATGCCACGAACATAACCTATGTCGTGAAACAGACAGGCGACCAGGACGTGGGCATAATCGTCGGCATTCGTTTCTTTTAAGAGCCTTCGGCCTTTCAAAATATCGTAGCCGACGAGCGTTGCCAGCATCGTGTGCTCGACATTATGATACAGCGCGTCACTGTTGCCGATACAGTCGAGCGCAAGCCTCGCAGCGGACTGAACGATCTCTACTAACCCCGCGTCCGTCGAACCGAACCGGCGACCCATGTGCGCCGCGAGGTGAGATCCCAAAGCCTCTGCCGCCAGTTCGGGAATGGTAATCATGGCCCCTCCCGCAACTCTGTAAGAGCATCGTGAGGCTTAGTCTCGCAGTTTACAATATGAGGCGGCAGCAGTTTTTTGACTGGTCGATGTCCTCGCGGCTAAATCGAATGACCGCTCTTATTTCCATTCTTCGGGCACTCAAGTGGTTGAGTGACAAGCCCAATGTCCGGGTTCGGTCGTAATAGGTAATCGGCGGTAGAACAACATCGTTTCCGCTGCGCAAAAGTCTGCTTGTGGAAGCAGACGTGGCGTCCTTCCAGTGTGCCAGCTTGAGTTGTATAAGTGCGCCGGGACTAAAGGAGCGATAATGGGGGGTGGGGATGATAAATTACCCATTCGCAATTTTAGTGATCGTTTATGTTGGTTCCTTTTTCACAAATATCTTTCCAATCACGTTCTGTTGTATGCGCCCCTGAACTTTCTATTCACATATTTCACAATCGGTCGACCGGGAGCAGTGTTCGAAACGAAGTCCGTTCCGGGTCTCGATAAAATCAAAGAAAATTATCCCGTCATTCGTGCTGAAGCCAAAGTCCTGCTCGATACAGGTGTCTTCCAACGCCCTCCAGCGGTTGATGAGCCCGGATACAATTCGTTCGAAAAGGTAGGTTTGGCGGATGTATCCTCTCAAGTGGTACACAAAGGAATGTCGCGGCACCGCGGTGAGGATGTGCCCTAGAACGTGTGCCATATTGAATTCAATTTCCACTGTCCGGTCCGCAATGTTCACTGTGCTTCCGCCTGGAGGCAAATTGACTCGTCATCATGATCCCATCGCTTCATCCCTCCGATATCATTTGGGATTGCTGACACCCAATTCCGAAAAATGCGCTTTGACTCTTGATGGTGTCGAATACCCTTGGCTCGATGGAGAAGAGTTACTGTTCGACCAGACCTACCTGCACAGCGCAGCAAATCGCACTGAAACGGTTCGGGTTATACTGTTTTGTGATGTCGAAAAGACCCAGCTGCCAAGACCCATCAAACGTTTTGCGGATGCTATCAATTATGGACTGGTTGCCAAATTTACAGGCGCAAATGACCAAGGCAAATTGTCGTGGGTCTCCTGGGCCTACAAGCCGATTTACAAAATTCGGTCTTTTGTGAAAGAAAAGGTCAAGCGGAAAAGTCTCGCTGCTTATAATGTCATCAAGTTTGGCAGCATCGCATCGCTTCTGTTTTTGCTATATCTGATATTTTAATCTTGTGTTCCGCGAGCGCATTGCCGAGGGAGCGGTCTGAAATTGCGCTAAAGCTGTAACGTAGAACCGGCGGACAGAACCAATGCCAGAGATCGCTTTAACGGTCGCTTTAGCAATTTTTTTCGCGAAGCTCTTTGATCCATTCGCGGCCCTGCCAGCACTGGTCGCAGGGTATTTCTGCCGGACCTGGTGGCAAGTCGTCATTTCCGCAGCGGCGGTTGGGATAATCGTCGAAATGCTTCTGGTAGCATTGCAACAAACGCCCGGAATTCACGAAGGGCGACTCTTGATGGGTGTATTGGCGGCAGGCGTGTGGGCCAACCTGGCTTTTGCCTTCAAGATTTGGCGGGTCAGGCGTGCTCGCAAGATTAGGGAATCCTGACTTGTATTCCTTGTAGCTGGTCGGTCGTTCGCCTGCCCGCTCCCCAGGTACAGGCGCCGAAATAAATTCGACCTGGTAATCAATCTCAAAACGGTCAAGCTCCCTCGGTGGTATTCGGACGCGCCGACGAGCAAATGTCCGCTTGTGGCGCAAAGCAGACATGGGCTGGTGCGCCGCAAATGTCCGCTTCTCTACTCGGCTGTCGTGGTCAAGCACGGGCCAAGTGCGCCAAAATTAACCATCCTGCGAGCTATTTCCGACGGTTTCACTGCCTGTCCCGATACCCTCCCTCGATTTTCATCATTTGTTTTCATCGCCGCATTATCGCCTTGCAGGAAACGTGGGAGCGGGATTTTGCCCGCCGGGAAACGATTGATGAGACCGTTTCTCATTGGCGCTCTGTGTACAGCCTTGATCGGCTGCAGCTGCCCCTTGCCTCCGCAAGGGGGGTTGCAACCGTGCACCTCACGGGGTTGCTTCACCAGAACTGCAGCCACCACGCCGATTGAATCAAAGCGACCGGTATTCAGGCCTGAGCCTGCGAAGGCTAAAAAGGTTGCGATTGCGGCGAAACCAACAGCTGCCAGGCCACCAAACGAGGCCGGGCCTGCGGAAGAAAAAACAAACTCGCGGACAATCAGGGAACCCGAGGTCCCGCCGTCTGCACAACCCCCGGCAACGCCCGAGCCTGCCCAGGAAAAAGCAACGACCACAACCGGGGGGAAAACGGAGGGCCCGGCAATTGGTCAGCCCTCCGAGACGCCCGATCCTGCTCAGAAAAAAGCAACGACCACAATCGGGGGGAAAACGGAGGGCCCGGCAGCTGGTCAGCCCTCCGAGGCATCCGATCCTGTTCTGAAAAAAGCAAAGATCGTGGTCGCAGCGAAAATGGAGACCCCGTCATCTGCCGAATTCGTAGATATGAAGCGGACAATGAGAGAAAATACATTCGGCCAACCCTTCGAGGTCATTTGCGGCCACGTCAAAGGCAAAAAGAAGTCGGGTGAAGCGACCGGCGACAGACCTTTTCTGTATCTCGTGAAGGAAGATGAGGCGTTTATCGTCGGCAGTAACCCAGATTCAATGGCGGCGATCGCCTATCGCGCCCACTGCGCCAGCCCGAATTCGAAGTGATAAAATCAGCGTCCATGTCCGCGACACATTGACCGCTCTTCCAACGCTCCCAAAGCTCTGCCCTTTGCTTCGGCGTGAGCCGTACCCGACCAATGCTGCAAATCGTCAGAAAGCTTATGCCAAAACGCCGTCCACACGTGACCCAAGGCGGAGATGGCCACTAACAGCCATTGCCCCAAAGGGTAATTTCGCTTCTCCAATTGGCAGGCCACAGTCCGTTGATCTGCAGCGGCGTGGTGCGCACGGCCGACGCAGGAGTTTGTTCGCGGGTGCGAATAACAGTTTCTCAAGCAGCGCACGATGAGGCAGTGCGGTGGAAGAACTTGGCCAACTTGTCGCCGGGCTCGAAGGCTTCGTTCGTCATTACGGTGCCTTCGCGGTCATGCCAATTCTGGCGATCGAAGCGGTGGGCGCGCCAGTCCCCGGCGAGTCGCTTTTGATTTTTGCGTCGGTCCTGGCAGGGCGCGGTGAGATGTCCTTATCGGCTCTGCTTGCCTCTGCGTGGGTGGGCTCGGTCATCGGTGATAATTTAGGCTATCTGATCGGTCGAAAGTTCGGACGAGGGACTGTCTTGCGTCACGGCGCAAAGATCGGTCTCACTGAGGAACGCTTCAGCGGGATCGAGAGCACATATATCCGCTACGGCTACACCGCGGTGTTGTTCGCTCGGTTCTTCAGCATCCTACGTCAGCTCAACGGCATCCTGGCCGGAATGCTGGGAATGCCCTGGTGGCGATTCGCATTGATTGATTCGATTGGAGCAGCGCTCTGGGTCATGGTTTGGGTATTCGCCCCTGCCTATTTCAGCGAGCACCTGACCGTCATTGTCGGGCTGGCGCATCACACCAAAGTGGTCGTCAGTGTCCTGGTCGGCGCTGGTCTGATCCTGGTCCTTGGCTTTTTCATCCGGCGTCTTCGCGTTCCGGGCTGGACAGCACGGCAATGACTGGAGGTGGATGGCGATGAGCGACTTCCTGCCGAACGATGAATCGGTTGCTTCGATGACCGCTCAGGAGCGGCGGCTGCCGGGTGTCAGTAGCTGGCTCAAGGAGCTGCCTTACGGCGTTGTCCTGGTCCTTACACTCATTGGCGTAGGCTATACGAGCTTCACGAAACGGCCGACGACAGCCTATTGGGAGTTTCTTGTGCCTGTAACCGGCGCCCTCTGCATCTGGAGCGGTTGGCGTTCCGCGCGCGAAAAAAAAGAAGAATTTCGCCTGATCTGGACTCAGGTCGCGCATTGGCTCGCCTTCTTTGCCGCCATGAATCTCCTGTTGCTACCCAGCGTGCAAGACATGGTGAATGCTGATGCAACCGGTCTTGCTATTCTTCTTTTGCTGGCTCTCGGCACCTTCGTTGCCGGCGTGCACATTCAGGCGTGGGAGGTGTGCATACTCGGGGTCGTCATGGCACTTTTCGTGCCGGCGATCGCCTGGATCGAGAAGGCCGCGCTGATCGTACTGCTCGCCCTGATTGCCCTGATTGGGGTGGGAGCGATGTTCTGGTGGATCGGAAGCAAAAGGCAGGCGTGACCCATTCAGTACCGAGATCGATCGACTTTCGGTTGTTCGAAAATGAAGTTGGAGCATTCGGCTTGATGAGTCGCGAACTCTCACTGTTTATTGGCACGTTCACGACCCTGCTGGCGATCATAAACCCGATCGAGGTGCTGCCGGTCTATCTCAAGTTGCTGGGAGGGAAAGACGTTGCAACACACCGCCAGGTCCCGTGGAAGGCATGCGTTTATGCGTTGTTTCTGAGCCTCTTCTTTCTGATCTTTGGGACATTGATCCTGCGCCTGTTCGGGGTACCGCTGGCGATGGTTCGTATTGTCGGCGGCATCATCCTGGTGAAGATCGGTTTTGATCTTTTTTCTGCGTCCTCTTCAGAAGGAATCGTCGCAGGCGGCCACGCAAAACAGGACGAAAATATTGCCTTTGTGCCACTCGCGATGCCGCTGATGTGCGGTCCCGGTGCGATCGCAACAATACTCGGGATGACTTCGACCATCAGGCAGTCGCCAACAGAACTGGCGTCGTTTGTCGCCGTCGTGGCAGCTATTCTCGCCACGATGCTGGTGACGTACTTGTGTCTGATTTATGCGAGCAAGCTCTCGGATAAATTGGGTGCGATGGGGATTGATGCGATTACCCGCATCGTCGGCTTCTTTGTCTCCGCAATAGGCGTCGGTCTGATCTTCGACGGCGTCATCGAGGCTTTAGAATCACATGGGGTTACGACACTCCATTAATAGTGAGCCTGTTGACGAACGTCCCCTAATGGCCGAAGGCCGACATGGACTGGTGCACTGCAAATGTTGGCGGAATGTCTGCTTTTGATCCCAAGCGGCCGACCTGAATGCCCAAAAACGGACTTACGCGACCTGTTCAACATTGGTTGGACTTCAGTCCAACTCGATTTTGCAATCTCGGCGTCAAATAATTTAATCGCGACTCAAAAAGAAGGAGCAGATCATGGCTTCGCTGATTCCTGACGCCGCGGCCTTCGAGAGGAGGCTTGCAGGCTTGCCTGTGGTAAAGCATCCAGCCCGCCAAGTTGTCCTGGCCGCCGGCTCAAAAACGGGCCGGCTGTTTTTCCTCAGAAGTGGCGCGGTCGAGGTCATCAAGGATGGCGAGAAGATCGCCAATGTGTCGGCGCCGGGCTCGGTATTCGGCGAACAGGCGATCCTCTTAGATCAGCCCCATACTGCAGATGTGAAGACCATCGAGCAATCTGAGTTCTATGTCGCCGACGCGCAAGCGATGCTTGCTGGCGATCCAACCGTCGCCCTCTACGTGGCAGGGATCCTTGCGCGACGACTCGATGCCGCTAACCGATCACTTATCGAGGTTAAGCATCAGCTCCAGACTGGCGCGTCTCTTAGCACGATTGGCAAAACGGTCGAGAAGGTGGAGGAACTGTTAACTTACAGCGGAGACGCCAGCCTCGTTTACGCAGGCTATCCGTACGACCCGTTTCGACCCGACAAGCCGATGCACTAAAACCTCCCGCTCGCGAGCAGCAGCAAGATGGAACCCGGTGCAAGAGCACCCTGGTCGCCGGGGGAGGAAGCGACCAGGGCTCAGGAAAAGAAGAGCTGGGTAACGAGGAGACCGATGCGCACGATCTTGCGATCTCTTAGATGATTGTTATTGCTGTTCGGGAAAAACGAAACCGTGGTCGTAGTGCACTTCGGGTAGCAGGTTGGTTACACTGCCCGTCATGGTGAGCGGATCGATCGAAACGCCGTCAATTTGCTGTTTCGC
>Ga0126380_10001067_pt1 | contig 10045 bp, 7 predicted proteins | sample PanSoiMetPlot_26_FD_92544 | JGI IMG/M metagenome (GOLD analysis project Ga0126380, IMG submission 92544) | Tropical forest soil microbial communities from Panama - MetaG Plot_26 | ecosystem: Environmental > Terrestrial > Soil > Tropical forest > Bulk soil | place: Panama | collected 2016-02-17
AGGCGCGCCTTGCCGGGGCGAAAACAGGACCGGCTCTATGTTGAGCCGATGGGAGTGGATTACGAACGTTTTAGCAAGAGGGGGAGGCGCGCCCAGTGGCGAGCCGAGCTGGTTTCGATGCTGGGCGGAGACGAGCGGACTGTTTTTGCTTCTTTACGCCGGACGGCTGGGGAAAGAAAAAAACCTTCTGCTGCTTCCGCCGACGCTCGAAAGATTGAGGGCCACGGGGAATTTGGATTTCAGATTTGTCATAGCGAGAAGCGGCCCCCCCCGAGGGAGAGTTACGGGCAGCGTTCAGCGAATGTGCTCCGCGAGCGGCGCTGTTTCTTGGGCAGTGCGATTCTGACAAGCTTGCGGAGTTGTACGCCGCTGCCGACGCTTTCGTGCACCCGAACGCACATGAACCATTTGGCATCGCGCCGCTGGAGGCGATGACCGCGGGGTTGCCCCTAATCGCGCCAGCGTCGGGAGGGCTGCTGACATACGCGAACCGGCGGAATGCGTGGCTCGCCGAGCCCACCCCAGGGGCCTTTGCCACCGCCATCCGAACGGCGCTCTTGGATGGAGAAGCGCGGGAAGAGAAGCTCGAGCGGGCGCGCAAGACTACCCAGGAGTTTGGCTGGAGCCAAGTCACCGAGCGGTATTTTCTGCTGTACGACCGGTTGTACGCGCGATTCCAAAACGAGGGAATCGGCGGGCGGCAGGCTCGTTGGCAGAAGGAGAGCCGCGAGCGGGAGGCGGACGCACGCGATTATGCGCCTGCTTGAGCCACAAAAGTGACCAAAGCATAAACTAACGTAAGAAACTTAAACGTAACGGTCATCGCTGATTAATACAGCGCCCCTTAGCCTAAAAGCAGATCGGGAACGCTGCTAGCCGAGGTTCGGGATGAAAACCTTCTCGACAGAGATCGTGAAGAATGACCCCAGCCTGCGACTGGACAAATACTTTCGAACAGGCGTGTCGCTGCACAGCCACACGATGCATTCGAGGGAATCGCTGAGCCGGCTGCCGTCGTACATCCGGCGGCTGCCGATCATTTCGGGGATAGCCGAGCGGGAGGTGGGGCGCATCCATCTTTACAGCGGGAAGATCGTCGACTTTGGGCGAGCTTATTGGACACCTCCGTTGTCGCCGCGCGAGGCGCACAAGCTCGAAGCGCAGCAAATCGAGAGCGGGTTGGGGCTGCGGCCGCTCGTTTCTTTGACGGATCACGACAATATCGAGGCGGGGATGCACTTGCAGATGCTTCCCGAAACCGCCGGGACGCCCGTTTCGGTAGAGTGGAGCGCGCCGTATCTGGAAACCTGCTTTCACATCGGGGTGCACAACTTTCCTCGCGAGTCCGCTACAACTTGGATGAAGAAAATGGCGAAGCATACTGGCAAACCGGACCCCGGCCTATTGCGCAAGCTGCTTCACGAGTTGCAAGGATGCCGGTCAACGCTGGTCGTTTTGAACCATCCTTTCTGGAGCGCCGAAGGGGTGGATGCGAGAGAGCACCAAGTTAGTTTGATGCGGTTCCTCGGGGAATACAGCGACGTCATTCATGCTCTCGAAATCAATGGGCTGCGGTCGCGCACGGAAAACCGAATGGTAGGCGAGTTGGCGAAGGTTTACGAACTGCCGCTGGTATCGGGCGGAGACCGGCATGGGTGCGAGCCGAACGGGACTCTGAATGTCACCACGGCGGGAACCTTTGACGAGTTTGTCAATGAAATTCGCATGGACGGCTACAGCAAGATTGTGCTGATGCCGCAATACTTCGAGCCGCTCAAGCTGCGGCTTTTTGCAGAGACCTGGCACATTCTCGGGGAGGCGCCGGGGGAATTCGGGCGGCGAAACTGGACGGCGCGAGTTTTCTATGTTACCGACCAGGGAGTGGAGCGGCCGGTATCTTTTCTTTGGGGAAAAGAAGGCCCGCAATTCGTTAAGCAGATCCACTGGGCTCTGGGATTGTTCGCCAATCCTTGGTTCCGGCCGGCGATGCGACTCACGCTGCTAAACAACTGGGAAGAAGGGCTATGAGCGAAAAGCCCCGGGCAGTTTTTTTTTGCGAGACGTTTCACGAAGTAAACGGAGTGGCGCTGACGGCGCGGCAATTGACGGCTGCTGCCGAGCGGCGCCAGCACCCGATGTTTGCCATTTATCCAGGGCCGTCTCTGAAGCTTATTGAGCGAGGAAGCGTCACGCGAATGGAATTGCCGCGTGGCTGCGCGAGCTTCGGAGTCGAAAGGGACCTGCGGTATGACCTTCACATGTGGCGGTTTTTGCCGATGCTGCGCAAAGCACTCGCCACATTTCGGCCGCAGGTGATTCACGCTACCAGTCCGGCGGATTTCGGGCAGTTGGGTGCGATCCTCGCGCACGAGATGAAGATTCCGCTGGTGGTTTCGTGGCACACCAACCTCCATCAGTTTGGCGCGCGGCGGCTGAGGAAGCTCCTGCGGTTCCTTCCCGAAAACGCCGTGAATGCTTTGGCTGCGGGCGCGGAGCGCGCGGCCCTGCGGTTGATCCTGAGATTCTACAAGATTGCGCGAGTGGTGCTTGCGCCTACGCCCAGCCAAGTGGTGTGGCTGCGGCGAGCGACCGGAAAGCCGGGATTCCTGATGACTCGCGGGGTCGACAGCGAGCTTTTTCATCCACGCCATCGCACGTGCCACGACGGAATTTTGCGGCTTGGTTTTGTGGGGCGGGTGACGCCGGAAAAGGGAGTCCGCCTGTTCCCGCGCATCGAGCAAGCCCTGCTGGATGCGGGCATCCGCAAGTTTCAAATCGTGATTATTGGGGACGGGAGCGAACGGGAATGGCTGCGGAGCAATTTGCGGACCGGGGTTTTTCCAGGCGTGCTTCTTGGCCAAGAACTCGCCGAAGCCTACGCCAACCTGGATTTATTTGTGTTTCCCTCGCGGACGGACACCTTTGGGAATGTGGTGCAGGAAGCGGCCGCTTCGGGTGTGCCTGCGGTGGTGACGACTGAAGGAGGGCCGCAGCACCTCATCGCGCCGGGAGTATCGGGTTACGCGGAATCGAAAGACGAGACTCTCGTGGCGCGTGTGGTGGAGCTGGCATTCCGGCGGGAGAAACTGCGGGAGATGGGAGAGGCGGCGCGGAAATTCGTCGGCAATACCAGTTGGGACAGGGCGTTGGAAGCCGTTTTTGAAGCGTATCGGTATTGTCAGACGGAGCAGCGCAGCGCGGCGCGAGCAGCAAAGCTGCGCGCCGTTCCGAGCCTGCAAATTCCCTGAGGTTTGCGCCCCGCGTAAAGTCAGCAATGAACTCCGCGAGATTGGAAGTTGGCAGCGAGACTCGGATTCATTTTGAAGGACTGCTTCGGCCGTTGCTAAGGGAGCGGCCTACGCGGTTCCCGCGGGGCGTCCGTCGAAGCAAGCGGCGACCGCGTGTTCGGCAGAACCGGATACGCGCTGTCTTGAGTTGCAAGGGCGGAGGGTTTCGGCATCACACCTGAGGAACTATGCCCACCGATTCACGACGGACTCCAACAGAGTCAAGAAACTGTGAGCTGCGAGGGCGGTGCGGTACTAGGGGATGCGGAGAGTGTTTCCTTCCTTTACGGTGATGCTCTGTTCTCTGCCGCCAAAGCGATAGATCACCGTGAGAACTTTGTTCGCGCCCGGCGCGGGATCACCGCCGAGGTTGCGGTTATTCACTTGCAGAACCAGGGAATTGTTGCGTATCTGGCTGCGGAGAAGTTGCGAAACGTCGTTGGTGCGATTGTTCAGCCCATAGACGGCGCGAATGATCTGCAGGCTGCCAAAGCCGGGAGCCGGACCTGGACGTCCGCCGCCGGGAAAGCCGCCGTACTTGGCAAACTGGCTCGCGTCGATGCTCGCGCCCTCCCGATAGGAAAACTGCCGCACCCGTCCGCGCGCGTCGCGAGCAGAAATGCGCAGAGTCTTGTCGGCACCCACCGCAGGATCGCCGCCCAGGTTTTGGTTGTTCACTCTCACCATACCCCTTCCCGACAACATGCGGCGGACGCGGTCGGTGACCACGACGCGGCGATTGCCGGAACCCCAGTCCGCAAACATCACCTGCCAACCCGGGCCGGGGTTCGCGCCAAAGCCGCCCCCATAGTTGTAAAACTGGCTGGCATCGATCGCGCTACCTTCTCTGAAGGTGAATCGCCGCCTTTGCCCCTGAAAGTTCCTGGCCTCAATAACTAGAGTCTTGCTGGCACCCACCGCGGGATCGCCGCCCATATTCTGGTTATTCACCTGGACCATGCCATTGCCAGACAGCAGGACACGTAAGCGTCGAGTGACATCCATCCCGCGATTGCCGGAACCCCATTGGGCCCTCATGACCTGCCAACCCGGACCGGGCAGGACGCTGTTGAAGCGCTGGGCGGCGGGTAAAGGAGAAAAGAGCGCCAAAGCGAGAGCGGAGCAAAGACCAAGCGTGAGGGAACGGAGACTCATGGAGTAACTCGTTCACTGAAGCCGAGGAGGGCACCCTCGTGGCCTAGGGCCGGAATCCGGCGACGGGCCGCCGAGGGTCATTTCAGAACTTTGGCGATATGGGGTCTACTGGCAAAAATACCTGGTGCGCCGCAGTTCGCTCACCGTCCCGGCTCTCTTGTGGAAGACGCGCTCGGTCATCCGGCTCTACCCCGAGATCGTTCGCGCCGCCGGGTTGAGGATAACCTCGTCTTCGCCTGGCAGATCACCGACGGAGGCGGCACGCTCTCCAGCGTTGGCGATCAGGAGGCGAGCTTCCAGGCCCCTCCTGCGCCAGGCCTCGTCCGCTTATCCGTCACTGTCTCGCAATCTGATTTGCACTGCGTCGCTGAAGCGCTAATCACCGTCGCGGACCGTCTCGAAGCCGCGGCCGGTGCTGCTGCGGTGAACGCGCGAGGTTTGCCGGGCTACACTTTCGAACGGGCTGCCGGGGAAACCTGGCGTTCAAGATTCGATGCAGCGCGCAACTTGATTGTGGTGAACAGCGGCCATCGCGATTTCGTCTTTGCCACCCGCAGCCGTGCGCTGCAATTGCGCTATCTGGTACGGCTGTATGTGAAAGAACTGGTGCTTCAAAGCTTTGTAGGTTTAGCCGCAGAACAAGTGGCCGAACGAATGATCGAGCTGTCGCTCTACGTTGAAGAGAAGTTGAATCTTCCTTAGCAGCTGCGGCAGAGTCTTATGTACCATAACTCTACGTTAGAATTTGGCAGCGATACCGGGATTCGAACCCGGATTTTAGCCTTGAGAGGGCTACGTCCTAACCCTTAGACGATATCGCCAGGGGTCCCAAGCAAAAGGAATTCGCTGGAAACTGCCCGGTGTGAGAATTCATTTTCGCACGGACGATCAAGGCGATCAAGCAAAGGAAGCTCGGCCCCCAGCAGACACCGAGAGATCGGTTGCTCGGTGAGTTGCTGAACCATTTTCCGGACGGTATCATACGACCAATTTTTCCGGGGGTTTCTGTGCGCCGGCTCTCCTTCTTATTGTGTTTGGTTGTGTTCTGTTGCTTGCTGCTTGCGACTTGCGCGCGGGCCCAGAAGGCGCAACACCCTCTCGATGCGCTGGACACCCGGGAATATTGGACCGTCTATGACGTAATAACCGCCAGCGGTCATCTCGGCGACGACGCGCATTTTGAAAGCATACTTTTGCACGAACCAACCAAATCCCTGGTGCTAGCGTGGAAACCGGGCGATGCCGCGCCTCGGGAGGCTGATGTGGTGCTTGTGCGCAAAGAGCGGGTGATCGAGGCGCGGGTAGACCTTCGGGCGCAAAAACTCGAGTCCTGGAAGGAGGTTCCGGGCGCCCGAGGCCCAGTGTTTGATAGTGAAATCACGGGCTTTACGGAAACGATTCTGGCGGATGACCGCGTGAAGAAAGCTTTGGCCAAAAGAGGTATCACGGACACGAATATTGTGCAGTGCGAAGCAGTCCCGTTGGGCTTCCTCGCGTTTCCAGAGCAGAAGGATCGTCACATCGGAATGGCGGACTGTATGATTGCACATCATTCCTATCATACGTGGAGCCGCTACATCGGCGGATTGACCGTGGAAGTCGATTTCGCAAGCAAAAAAGTACTGGAGGTATTCGACGAGGAAGTCGTGCCGATTCCGCCGCCTTCCGATTATGAAGAGGCGCCGGAAGTGGCGCGGCCGGGGACAAAACCGGGAGTAATCTCTCAACCATTGGGTCCCAGTTTTCAGATCGGTAATGGAGAAGTAAGCTGGCAAAACTGGTATTTCCGGTTTCGATTGGATTCGCGCGTGGGGCCGATTATGAGCCTGGTGAGGATTGACGACCATGGGCGGCGCCGTTCCGTCCTGTATGAAGGAAACGTGTCTGAGTTCTTCGTTCCTTACATGGACGCCACTCGTAATTGGTCAACGCGCGTATTTTTGGACGCGGGGGCGTTTTATCCCGGCGGAATCTTGAAGAGCTTACGCCAAGGGCTGGATTGTCCGGCCAGCGCCGCCTACTTTGATGGGCTTTCAAGCGACGAGAAGGGAAATCCGGTGCTTCGGCCGCGCCAGGCATGTCTGTTCGAGCGGTTTGCGGGCGACGTGGCCTGGCGGAAAGAAGACGCGAACCTGGTCTCTGGCCGCCCGTCGCGGACGCTGGTGCTCCGTTCCGCCGCGGTCGTTGGCAATTACGACTATTTGATGGACTGGCGATTCGAGCAGGACGGCACCATCCGCGTGGCCGTCGGCGCGACAGGGATCTTGGATGCGAGGGCGGTTGCTGATGAATCCGCCGATGGCGCAACGAACCACGCCAATCATTCCGCGGAAGAATACGGCCAATTGGTCGCCAGGAACATCCTTGGCGTCAATCATGATCACTTTTTCTCGTTTCGGCTCGATATAGACGTAGACGGCCAGAACAACAGTTTTATGATTCACCGGCTGGTCGAAAAGGAGCTCTCCGCCGGCAGCCCCCGAAAAAGCATTTGGGTAGCGAAGCCCTCCATTGCAGAAAAAGAGCGCGACGCAATGATGGATATACGCCTGGATAAGCCTTCCATGTGGATTTTCGTGAACCCAAAGGTGAAAGGACCACTTGGACATTCCACAGGTTATGAAATCATGCCCGGAGTGACGGCCGCTTCTTTGCTTAGTCCCGACGACGGAGCTCAGAAAGTCGGCGCTTTCTCCGCCCACCAATTGTGGGTAACACCGTACCGGCCCGAAGAACTTTATGCGGCCGGCACGTATCCCAGCTCAAGCACGGGTGAAGACAGTCTTGCGGCCTGGACGAGAAAGAATCGCGGCATCGAGAACACGGATATTGTTGCTTGGTATACCTTGGGCTTTCACCACGTGCCGCGTGAAGAGGATTGGCCGGTCATGCCGGTAATGTGGCACGATTTCGTCATCCGACCATTCCACTTTTTTGGACAAAACCCCGTCTTGAATTTGCCAAACGAACCCTGAACCGGAAACTGAGCTACCAGGCGGTTTTTTGGGCGACAGGTCAGCGGTAGGCCGCGGCTTGGATGCTGTACAGCTCTGCGTATTGGCCTTTTCTGGCCATCAGATCCTCATGCGTGCCGACTTCCACGAGGCGCGAGCCATCCAGCACGAGGATGAGATCAGCCATGCGCACTGTTGAGAAACGGTGCGACACCAGAATCGTGATCCGGCCGCTGCTGTTCTCGCCGCTGCTGCGTGCTGCAGCAGCATAACGTTCGAACAACGCGTGTTCGGTTTCCGCGTCGAGCGCTGCGGTCGGCTCATCCAGGATGAGCAGCAGCGGCTCGTCGCGCATGAAGCCTCGTGCAAGGGCTAGCTTTTGCCACTGCCCGAACGATAGGTCGACGCCGCCCGGCCACGTTGGACCGAGCTGTGTCTCCAGGCCCGCGGTCAAACGCGTAACTACATCTCCGGCGCCGGCGCGACCGACTGCCGCAACAACGGCTAGCTCGTCATCGAGTCGAGGCACGTCACCCAGGCCGACAGTGTGGCGCGCGCGGAATTCAAAGCGGAAAAAATCCTGGAACGCACCAGCGAGGCGCTTGCGCCAGTCGCTGGCGGGAACGCGTGCCAACGGAGTTTCGTCCAGGAAGATAGAACCGGACGTTGGTTTGTACATCTTCGCGAGCAGCTTAACGAGCGTAGTCTTCCCTGCGCCATTCTCGCCGACGATGGCTACGACAGCGCCAGGCGGCAGCTTTACCGATACATCGTCCAGCACGACGCGCGATGTGCCGGGATAAGCGAAGGATATATGGTCCAAGCGAATGCCTTCTCGCAACGCACTTGGAACTGGCTGATCGGCCGATGCCGCGACAGCCGCCGCGTAATCTTCAAGCCACGCCAACCGGCGCGAGCCGTCCATCCAAAATCCGCGAAGGAATCCAAGCTCGCCCACGGTTGCCCCAATGTACGCCGAGAGGCGTGCGCCGGCTGCCAGAACCAGCAGGACTTGACTTGCTGAAGCGTGAAGCCAGGAGGAGACGAACACCACTGCGCCAACATACGCCGACCCGAAAATCGCCCAAGCCGCCGCGTGCCAAAATGCGGAGCCCCAGCGCGCAGGAGCCACCCGACTGTACCAATATTCCCACGTGGCTCTGCGGTCCGTTGCCAGGCGGTCTCCGATGCCGGTAACGCGCACTTCTTTTCCGGGAGAAGCGGTCGTGGCTATGTTAAACAAATGGCGAGATAGCCGGATTGCTTGTGCCCCGCTCTCCTGCGCCGACCTCTCGACTTCGGGCCGCCACGTCGATGTCCACACCGTTGGGATCGCAAACACTGCGAGCAGAAGAAGGGTCGGGTGAATGGAGGCCAATAGCGCCAGTGTCACGGCGAGGCGCAACATCCATCCGAGCATGGAAAACACGGCCATGTACATGTGGTCAAGGACAAATACTTGATTGCGGAGCATGGATAGGCGGTCCAGATATTCGGGGCGCTCTTGGTGCTCGATGGTGTCGATGGAGGCTTGCAGCTTCGCGACGTGTGCTTCCAACGCAATCGTGACCTTGTCGCGAAAGCGCCGCTGCACGCGCGTGCTGACCGTGCGCAGGAACCACGTTGCTGCTGCCGACACGGCAAGGCCAATCGCCGATCCCAGCACGAGGCCGGGCCGGTGCTTCAGCACGCCCTCGCCAAGCAACATCAGCCACAAGGCTAGAAGGGCATCGGGCAGCGCTGCGAGCTGCGAGAGAACCAGCGACGCGAACATCAATCGTGGCTCGTGCCTGTACCCGAGCTTGCACAACCGCCACATAGAGGAAAGCGCCGGCGGCAGAGGATCGATTGCCTTACCTGGATTGGAGCGATTAGGAGAGGACGTCATACGTTGTGCCTTCCTCGTCCGTGGGAACACTGAAGCGCTCTGCTTGCAGATCGAACATCGTGCGATAGCGCCCGCCGAGCGCCATCAGCTCATCGTGGGTGCCAAACTCGATAACGCGACCATGTTCGAGGACGCAGATACGATCTGCATGACGAACGGTCGAGAATCGGTGCGAGATCAGGATGGTGGTGCAACGACGCGTCGCGGCCAGCAGGCGGTCGAAAATCTCGGCTTCCCCCCGCACATCGAGTTGCGCCGTGGGCTCGTCGAGCAGCACTACACCCGCGCCCATTTTCACGGCAGATAATGCTCGAGCGAGTGCTACTCGTTGCCATTGTCCTCCGGAGAGGTCCGTGCCGCCGTCGTATCCACGCGCAAGGATCGTGTCGAGCGATGCGAGGTTTGCCGCTCCTGCGGACTCCAAGGCGGCGAGCACCACATCGTCTGGCGCTCCTGCTGGCGCGACATTGTCGCGCAGAGGGAGTTCAAGCCGGATGAAATCCTGGAACACGGCTGCGATGCCCAAGCGCCATGCTGCGAGATCGAATTGGCGAAGATCAACGCCATCGATATCAATCCTGCCGGACTGCGGGTCATAAAGGCGGCAAAGCAGTTTTGCGATGGTCGTTTTTCCTGCTCCGTTCTGCCCCACGATAGCGAGGGACGACCCGGCGGGAATCGTGAGATCGAAATGCTCGAGAACGGGCGCGGCGCCCCCCGCGGGATACGTGAAGGTCACGTCGCGCAGGCAAATCTCGTGA
>Ga0126380_10001068_pt1 | contig 10037 bp, 8 predicted proteins | sample PanSoiMetPlot_26_FD_92544 | JGI IMG/M metagenome (GOLD analysis project Ga0126380, IMG submission 92544) | Tropical forest soil microbial communities from Panama - MetaG Plot_26 | ecosystem: Environmental > Terrestrial > Soil > Tropical forest > Bulk soil | place: Panama | collected 2016-02-17
ATCGTCACTGGCAATCGGCAAGCCAGCTTTCTGGATACGATCCAGAAGAACAGCACGATACCTCGAAACCACATCGGGATGAAATGTGCGAATTTCCTTCAGTTTTCTGCGAATTGCTTTGAGGCGATGGATCAAATCTTTAGCCAGATGCTTTCCCTCGCGTTCGCGCATTTTGATCAAGTCGGCGAGGGCCCCGCGCAGGGCACGATCGATGGCGGGCCATGCTTCTTCGGCGTCGAGCGCCTGTTCAGGAAGGCGCATCACCCCCGGGGCCTGCAGAATTGTGCTAATCGTGATTTCACCTGGGGTGTTCAACTCCTTTTGCAATGCACGCATTGCTTCGTGATAAGAGCGGGCCAACTCCGTATCGAGCGCCAGGTTGCGCGTGCCATTGGGTCCGCCGTGAAGAGCGATTGTGGCATTGGTCCGGCCGCGCGAGATGTGTTCATTGATCGTCTGGCGAATGCGCGGTTCCAGTTCGGCCAGGTCGCGGGGCAGATTTATCACGATATCGCTCTGTTTTCGGTTCACCGAATTGAGCTCAACACTGAATTTTCTCCCAGCGTGGACTACCTCAGCCCGGCCATATCCAGTCATGCTTCTCATAGCTGATGCACAGGTTATGACAGAGAAACGTTCAAGGTTCAATGCAAAGCAACAAAAGCGAAGCAATCGCGACGGCGTTGAAAAGCAGCAAGGCATCCATTATGCACGCGTGTGAATCACTGGCAGCGAGAGCTCGTTGCGGGCGCGATCTTCGTGATCACCTACGTTCTGATCAGCGGTCGCCAACTCAAGGTTCTCCCGTTGAATCGCCCGGCTGCCGCGCTGTTGGGTGCAGTGCTTATGATTGCGACGGGAGTGATGACACCAGAACGCGCGTACCGCGCCATCAACTATGACACGCTCGTTTTGTTGCTGGGCATGATGCTCATCTCCGCCTATCTTTATCTCGCGAATTTTTTCGAATGGGCAGCGGACCGCGTTCTTGGTTTTTCGCGAACTCCAGGGCGCCTTCTGCTTTACCTCACACTGACTTCGGGATTTCTCTCCGCGCTGTTGGTTAACGATACGATTTGCTTGATGCTCACTCCGCTCATCGTGGCAGTTATCAGGCGCGGTAAGCTGCCGCTCCTGCCATACCTCGTTGCCCTGGCGACCAGCGCCAACATCGGCAGCGTGGCCACCCTGGTGGGGAATCCGCAAAACATGATCATTGGCCACTTCTCGCACATTTCGTTTCCCGAATTTTCGCGGTCACTCCTGCCGGCGGCAGTCATTGGCCTGGCAATTAATTTTTTCATTTTGCGTTTTGGTTTTCGCAAGATCTTGCGGGGGGCGGCGATTGATCGTAGCGACCATCAGGCCCCGAAACTCGAGCAGGGCTTGTTTGCCCTAGTTTGCGTTGTGTTGGTTTCGATGTTTTCCGGTTTCCTAGCCGGCCTAAATCTGGCGTGGACAGCGATGGCCGGCGCGGCGCTGGTAATGGTGCTCGCTCGGCGCGACACGCATGAGGTCCTGAAGCTGGTCGATTGGCATCTGCTTCTTTTTTTCGCTTCGTTGTTCGTCGTGGTCGACGGCTTAAGCGACACTGGCCTCCCAGACGCGATTTACTCGCGGGTGCAACCGATCTTCGGATCAAGCGCGCCCTCCCAGGCATGGAACCTCACCTGGTTTTCCATACTTGGATCGAACGTTTTCTCAAATGTGCCGTTTGTGTTGGTGGCGGGAAACTGGATCGCTCGGTTCGCAGAGCCGGCTTTGATGTGGAAGGTCCTTGCGCTCGCGACGACGTTTGCCGGCAATCTCACGATCGTCGGCTCGGTGGCAAACATGATTGTGGTGGAATCAGCTCGCGATCATATTCAGGTCAGTTTTTGGGATTACGCGCGCTTTGGAATTCCCATTACGATTCTAACGAGTGCCGCGGGCGTGGTGGTGCTGCTTTTTTTGCGTTGAGCACAAGCTCGCTAGGAGAGTGTCCGTTGCGCGGCGATGGGGTGAAGGCATTGCGATGTGGTGGATGGATTTGAACCACCGCTGGTCCACAGCAATTCGCTTTGGAACAGGGCAACGATGCACAACTAACGTGACCCGGTGATGCGTGAACGGAAATGTCGATTTGTAAATTGGACGACGCAAACTCACCTGCCGTAAGCAGTCATGTTTGAGCGAAGGTAGCATCCACATTCCGCGCCAACGCGAGGAGGCTCGTTGGAGCAGGATGTTACCGCGATGAAACACGAATATGTGACTCTCGATAAGTCGCTGTGTGCGCCGTTTGGATTTCCTGATCGGCAGCTTCTCTGGATTTTTTGTGCGGCAGAATTTCTTCACTGGGCAGAGGTCGCATTTCGGTTTATGCGGCAAGCAAACAAGCGCGCCCAAATCGATAAGCGCAGAATTGAAACGCGCTGCATTGCGTTTCGGAACAAGTCGCGCGGCATTTTCCCACAGTTTTTTGCGGCCGATCGAGGAATCGATCGAGCCGCACATGTCGAACAGCCGTGCGAGTACACGCGAGCTGTTCGCTTCGACAATTGGGACCGGTTTGTTGAAAGCAAAAGTCGCGACTGCGTTTGCCGTATATCGGCCAATGCCTGGTAGCTTGCGGATCGCCGCGATGTCGCGGGGAAAGACGCCTCCATGTCGAGCTTGCACGATTTTCGCAGCGGCGTGGAGATTTCGGGCGCGACTGTAATAGCCGAGTCCCTGCCAGGCGTGGAGGACCGCGTTTTCCGAAGCGCGTGCAACTGAAGAGAAATCAGGAAATCGGCGGAGCCATTTACTATAATAAGGAATTACGGTGGCAACCTGAGTTTGCTGGAGCATGAACTCGGAGACAAGAATGGCGTAGGGGTCGCGAGTTTGGCGCCAGAGGAGATCGCGTCCCTTGTGCCCGTACCACTGTAAGAGCGAACGACGAAAAGCGCCTCCTCGGTGATGTGCCATTCAATTGAATAAAGGAATCACAGAATGTTTAGCTGGACCTTTGGATGCACCGGGTGACGGGTGATCATCATTTTTAGCCCAGCGTCCGTCCTTCATATAAAAAGGACCGTTGTCCAGATGCCATCCGACATCGATCCAATGGCCATCTCGCCTAACGAATATTTCGGTTCCGCGTCCGGCATCCACGGTCGATTTTCCGTGAACGCCCGTCTCAAAAATATAAGTGTAGTAAAGGATGGCAGTGTCCCCGAAAAGCTGAATTTCGGTGCGGGGGAATTCGAGCCTAAGTAGCTCGATGCCCTGTTTCTGAATCGCTTCGGCCACCTTGATCAAGTGGGTACGGTTATCCCATTCTTTCTCGCTTTCCTGAATAGCGATCACCTCGGGTCCCAACGCCTTCGCAATTCTCTCAGCTGGGTCCTTTTGAAAAAACGCTCGCCAGGCATTCTCACGCGCTTGCACCAGATCGTGTCGCGTTTAGTCCCGAATACTTATCTGTTCATCGGCGGCAGAAACACCGATCGAGCACCTGATCAATAAGAGCCCTGAAGCTAGGGTGAAGATAGATTTGAGGTTCATGGGCGAAAGCGTAACACGTTGATCACAAATCAGACAACCGAGCCGAATAATGGGGGTGTCGGCTTTGACTATTCCAGGCTCATTATTGGATTGCTTCGACATTCAACCTCGTGCTTCGTTCTTGGCCTCGTGTTACTCTGGGGCTCAATGAATTCATACACGCAATCGCTTTCGCTTGAGCAGGCGACAAAGCTTCGCAGGTTGCTCGACGAACTCGGCTTCACGTTTGCGCCGAAGGAATGGACAATTTTCTTCGCGCAGAGGAACAAATTGAGCGTGGCGGTTTACGAGAAAGGACCAAAAGTGCTGGTCCAAGGAAAAGGCGTTGAGGAATTCGTGCAGTTTGAGCTGGAGCCGAAAATACTCGGCGAAGCAAGGCTGGGCTACGAAGAAGTGCATTCGCCGGAAATGTTCCAACCGCACTTTGGTGTGGACGAAAGCGGCAAGGGAGATTTTTTCGGACCGCTGGTGATTGCCGGCGTGTACGTCGACCGGGGAATCGCGCGCAAACTTCTTGGCGAGGGCGTGGTGGACAGCAAACGGATCGGTTCAGACGCCCGGATTCGAGCATTAGCGGACACGATTCGGAAGAGCTCGGTGGACCTCCTGGAAACGGTTTTGATTGGGCCGTCGAAGTATAACGAACTATACGAGAAATTTGGCAATCTAAACAGGCTCCTTGGCTGGGGACATGCGCGGGTGATTGAGAATTTACTGGCGAAAAAGCCGGATTGCCCAAGGGCATTGTCAGACCAGTTTGCTGACGCCCGCGTCGTGGAGCAGTCACTATTGCGGCACGCGAGAAAAATCGACCTCGAGCAGCGGCCAAGAGCTGAATCGGACATAGCTGTCGCAGCGGCTTCGATATTGGCGCGTGAAGCATTCATCAATTGGTTGGACCGCAAAGGGAAGGAGATGGGTTTACGTTTGGAGCGCGGGGTGTCTGCGAACGTGAAAGAAAGCGCCAGAAAACTTGTCGAAACGAATGGGCCGGGCGTCCTGCGCGAGGTGGCGAAGGTGCACTTTCGTACCGCACACGAAATCGCGCCAGACGATTATCCCGCCCCGCCTCCGCGTGAGAATTGGGCAAGCCCGCACCCCGGCAGAGCCAGATGATTTGTCAGAGTGTAAAGAGATCCGACGCCAATCGCGCATCGTAAATGAAGCGTGCAATAGCTCCACCAAAAGCGCTTGGCCTTCTGGTCGAAGATGTTACTCAGTTTTAAAAATCGATTTTTTGTGCTTCATTGAGCCACCACAAGAGCAACGCGGAACGAATACTACAATAGATATGGCCAAGTTAACCAAGCGCGACATCGTCGTCGCCATCAGCAACCAAACCGGCATGGTCCAGCATCAAGTCTTCGATGTGGTCCAGCGGACGCTTGATAAGATTACCGACAGTCTGGCTAATAATATCCCAGTTGAACTGCGTAATTTTGGCGTCTTTCAGCCGCGTCTGACAAAGCCCCGCGTCGGGCGAAATCCAAATCAGCCTGGCAGCAGTTTTGTCATTCCACCACGCGCAACGGTGAAATTCAAAGCTGGCAAGATCATGCGTCAGCGCGTTGAGAAGCTTTCGCGTGAATTAAAGGAAGCGGCTGAGCGCGGGACTAAGGCGGAAACAGGCGCTCCGAACGCCGGATAGGGAACCGGCTCTGGATTCGAAGTTCAGAGAAGCTCTACGAGAGCAGATTCTGAATTGTCCTTTCCAAGCGCTCAAAATTAATCGGCTTGGTGAGATGCTCGGAAAATCCTGCCGCCCTTGCCTGGCTGACGTCTTGTTCCGTTCCAAAGCCACTAAGCGCGATTCCGGGCAAGTTTTTGTTGAGACGTACTTCACGCATTAATTCATAACCGCTGCGGTCCGGCAATCCAATGTCGCTGATGAGCAGATCGAAATCCTGAGTGCGCACTTTCTCCACAGCTTGATCGGCAGAATGCGCTACTGTAATTTCGTAGCCACGGCGCTCGAGCATCCTTTTCATCCCGATGCAAGTGTCATGATGATCGTCCACCAGCAGGACCCGTCGATGCCTTGCCACAGCCAATTCTCGTTCGGGGCCTACCGGTTGATCTTTTCTCTCACCGTCGGTGCCGGCCGGAGTGACCACGGTCTTTAGTTCCAGAGAGAACGTAGCGCCGTGATCCTTGCCGGGGCTTTCGACGCGGATTTTTCCGCCATGCGCGTCGATCAATGCCTTGGAGATCGCGAGGCCCAGGCCGAGCCCTCCAAAACGTCGTGTGATTTCGGTCTGTCCCTGTTCAAACGCGTTGAAGATTTTATCGATCTTTTCCGGTCCAATGCCGATGCCTGTGTCGATGATGCGAACCTCAATTTTGTCCGACGTCGGGTTGAGCGTTTCGATAGTGATTCGGCCTTTTTCGGGCGTAAATTTCACGCTGTTCTTAATCAAATTCCAAAAGACCTGTTGCAGTCGCGCCGGATCGCCTTCCACGTGGGTTTGAGTTGCGCGAAGATGAAATTCCACTTCGAGATTCTTGGCAGCGATTTCCTCCCGGCAAATTTCATATGCGCGCTGCAGTGTTTGATGCACGCAAATAGGTTCAAAGCTTAACTGCAACTTGCCTTTGGCAATTCGAGTCACGTCGAGCAAGTCGTCAATCAGCCGTGCTTCCAGCTCGACGTTGCGCCGGACAACCTCCAGCGCTTCCCGGACGGGCTTGGAATCCGGCAGCTCGGCTTCCAGCTCGCCAACCATCGCAATGACCGGCGAGAGTGGACTTCGCAGCTCATGTGACAGCAATGCCAGGAATTGGTCCTTTGCAGCATTCGCGCCAATCAATTCCTGCCGCAGCGTGACATCACGTGTCTTGTCTTCAACCAAATAGAGGACGCCTTGAATGGTTTCCTGCGAGCCTTGCAGCCGGAGCAAATTGATGTTCAAAAAGTGCGTCATACCCGTCTTGTCCTTTAACGGGTGCTCAACCAGCTGAAACGGCGATCCAAACGTAAGCACTCTCTCAATCGCGCCGGGCGGTGCAATCTTCACGTCGTCGTAGGTGGTTTCCGTGATATCGCGACCAGGCGGCACGTCGCCAAACCGTTCCGCCATCTGGGCAAAGGCATAGTTGGCATGGAGGAAACGGCGAGAAGCCGGATCGATGAAAGCGATGCCGCCGGGCATGTTTGCAAGCATTTTTTCGTTGAAGATAACTTCGCGCTCCAGCCGCTGCTTCGCTTCCAGCTGCCGCTGGTAATAGGCGCTGCCCAGCCACGCGAAGACTGCAGTGAGAACGATCAACCAGGCTGCCAATACAGTCATTCGCCCCAGAAGGTCATGAACCGGCTTGTAAGCCAGTGTTCTCGGTTGCTCCACTACAGCCACCCAGCCGCTGGATTCAATCGGGCTGAAAGAGTAAAGGTTACCGTATCGCTCGAAGTGTCCGCTTTTGCTTTGGCTGATCTCTTTGATCAATCCCTCGTTTGCCTTCGGCGCGGGCGTTACGGGATTTGGTTTAAAATCGCTGGCAAAAAGCGCGACCCCGTTTTGATCGAGTACCTCAAAAACAAGCCGATCTGAAAACTCAATTGTGGACAAGCGCCGGCCGATTCTTTCCACCAGGACCGAAACTCCGACATAACCCAGGACGGTCCGGTCTGGCGCGCGCACCGCGCCAACGATGTCAGTGACCGGCCGGTTGTCGGACAGCCTGGGATGAATTGCTGAGACAAAGGTCGCCTCCGCCGCCGCTGTTTGCTCGCGCCAGTACTCGGAGCCAAAATCCTTTCCGATCATTTCTGGAGCCGTGGGAATTGATGCGATAAGCTCGCCGTTCGCCGCGGTGATGAACATTCCATCGATCTGCGGATGGGAATAAAACGCCGAGTTGAGCCATTGTTGAGTAAGCTGCGGATTCGGCGCGCTCAGATTTTTCACCATCTCGGGCAGCGTTTGATAATATTCAATGACGCTGCTGCTGCGGTTTAAGTCGTGGGCCACCAGGTGCCCCACCAGTTGAATTAGAGTCTGCCGGTCGCGCAGGATTCTGGATTCCAGGGTGTCGCGCAGGATCGTGTAGGAAACGATGAGCGTCAGGATCGACGGAATCCATCCTGCCAGAAGAATAGGAAAGATGATCTTGAAACGTTCGAAACGGTCGCGCCTTCGTTTCGTCATTGTGTCTCCCCCCTGGTGCCTGTCGGTTGCGAAAATTGGATCATCACGGTTACTCTGGTCGCCGCTTCAGGCAAGGGGTGAATGTCTTGAGCGAATGTTGCGCGCAGTGATCGGGACAACCAGTGCCACACAGAAACATCGCCCCGTGTGAGATTAATTGAAAGACTTTGCCAGACCGCTCAGCCTCTCAATTACGAAAATCGAAGGGAGGTGTTGTGTACCAACACGATGCGACGACGATTTTCAGAGGCAAAAATGCGATTTTTGAATTGACGCACATGGTGAAAGCGGCATCATGTCGGCCTTACCCCGAGAAACTTTCGGGGCTGTAGAACTCCCATGCAAGGAAGCCTCGGACACATTATCTGGTCGATTTGTTATCTGGGTGTGCTCATCGGACTGTCCGCTTACGGCGTCCATCGCTACTTCATCATCTTTCTGTACTTGAAAAACCGAAAGCGGGCGCCAATTCCGGCACGTCATTTTGAAAAGCTGCCGAAAGTCACTATGCAGCTTCCGATCTTTAACGAAGTGTACGTTGCTGAGCGTTTGCTTCGCTCTGTAAGCGAACTGGATTATCCGCGGGAGCTTCTGCAGATCCAGGTGCTGGACGACTCAACTGATGAAACTCGGGATATCACCGCCTCGTGCGCAGCGGAACTGCAGCAGCGCGGTTTTAATGTTCAACGTATTCATCGGGTCGACCGCACGGGTTTCAAAGCCGGAGCTCTGGCAATCGGACTGGAGGCTGCGGAAGGCGAGTTTGTTTGTATCCTGGACGCCGATTTTGTCCCGCAAAAGGATTTGCTGATGCGAACCATCCATTACTTCACTGACCCGAAAGTGGGAATGATCCAGACCCGCTGGGGCCATTTGAATCGCGGTTATTCGTTGCTCACCCGAATGCAGGCGATTTTTTTGGATGGACACCTTTTGCTTGAGCAGACTGCACGCAGCCGCAGCGGCCGGTTTTTCAATTTCAATGGAACGGCTGGGCTCTGGCGGCGCTCCTGTATCGAGCAAAGCGGGGGCTGGCAATATGACACGCTGTGCGAGGACCTCGATCTCAGCTACCGCGCCCAGCTCGCCGGCTGGAAATTTATTTATCTTTCGGACGTTGTGACTCCTGCAGAGCTGCCGGTGGACATGAACGGCTTTAAGTCTCAGCAGCATCGCTGGACGAAAGGCTCGATTCAGACTTGTAAAAAATTATTGCCCACGATCTGGCGCAGCCGGCTTCCCTTCCCAATCAAACTCGAAGCCACCGGGCATTTGATGTCGAACTTCGCCTACTTGCTGCTTGCTTTTCTATGTGTGCTTCTGCACCCCTCGACTGGAGGGCCCCAGGGTGGATGGGTGCGTACATTACTCATTGATATTCCGATCTTTCTCGCAGCGTCGGCATCGGTAGCGGCTTTTTATGTTTGTGCTCAACGCGAGCTGCACCCACGGACATGGATGAAAGAGCTTCTTTTTCTGCCATGTCTCCTTGCACTAGGAATTGGCCTTTCGCTCAACAACGCTCGAGCAGTCCTGGAAGCGCTGATCAACCACAAATCCGACTTCACGCGCACACCCAAGTATGGCATTGAACGCAGGTCACAGCCGTGGCGCACCTGCAAGTACCGGCCACTCCAATCAACCCTGCCGCTGGCGGAACTGGCTTTCGCAATCTATTTCACTTACTTCGTAATATTCGCGATCGCGCACGGCCAGTTTTTCTCGGTTCCGTTCCTGCTGATGTTCCAAGGCGGTTTCCTTTACGTCTGCGTTTCTTCGTTGGGCAGTCGCTGGTCAAAAATTAATTTTGGCAGATCAGAGGCGGCCGATGCAATTCCTGCGTGACAAGTTCAAAATTATCTAGTAAGAAGGTGCGCATGCGTCGGCCCTTGGCAGCAATTTTTGGTTTCATTTCAATTACATCTGCGTTTGCCGTCACTCCGGTCGATACATCGAGCCAGCTTATCGTCAGCGTGTGCGATCAGAAGCTGATGCTCGTGCAGAACGGCGGGAAGGTGGCGACGTATCCGGTGTCGACCTCCATGTTCGGCCTCGGCGATGCCTGGGGACGAATGACGACTCCCCTCGGTTACCTCGCCGTCGAGAAAAAAATCGGTGATAATGCGCCAACGGGCGCCGTCTTCCACAATCGGCGATTAACTGGCGAAGTTTTGCAACCGAATGCTCCCGGCCGCGATCCAATAACCACACGCATTATCTGGTTGCGGGGGCTGGAAGCGCAAAACGCGCATGCTTTTCAACGATGCATTTACATTCACGGAACGCCGGAGGAAAAGAACATCGGGCGACCGGCCAGTTACGGGTGCATCCGGATGAAGTCGAGCGATGTTGCCGAGCTTTACA
>Ga0126380_10001071_pt1 | contig 10029 bp, 8 predicted proteins | sample PanSoiMetPlot_26_FD_92544 | JGI IMG/M metagenome (GOLD analysis project Ga0126380, IMG submission 92544) | Tropical forest soil microbial communities from Panama - MetaG Plot_26 | ecosystem: Environmental > Terrestrial > Soil > Tropical forest > Bulk soil | place: Panama | collected 2016-02-17
ATGTGCGGTGCACCAACCCATGTCCGCTTTAGTCCAGAAAGCGACCGTATAAGCGGACATCTGGCCCCGTCTTAAAATGAAATTATTTGGCACGGTGGCGGCCGAATAAATTAATTTTCTCAGCATCGGATCGATGGTTGCTTCTGTGAATTGCGGAAAATCAATGCCTTTTCGTCGAAACGAATTATTCTGTTCGAAAAAATTCAAAAGCCGGCGCCGACAGCGCACATGTGCGGTGACGCTTGGAAAATTAACAGCCCTTGATATTCCGAGCTTGGCAAGTTGCTGCGTTTCGCCGCGGATTGACCTATTGTAAAGCGGCGACGTTCGTTAGGTCGCGCCGAGTAGCCGTATGAACGATGCTGGCGCAGGAGAGAAGCTTAAGGTTTTCATTTCCTATTCGCGGAAGGATTCGGCCGCGTTCGCCGACGAACTGATGGCGGGTCTCGACTATGGTGGCTTCGCGCCATTCCTCGATCGCCACGACATCGTAGCGGGTGAGGAATGGGAAGCGCGCCTTGCCGGTCTGATTGAGCAATCTGACACGGTGGTATTTATCGTATCGCCCGAAGCGATCAAGTCCGATCGCTGCGTGTGGGAAGTGGGCAAGACGCTTGCGCTATCAAAGCGGCTCTTGCCGGTTATCCATATTGCAGTGCCGGATAACCTTATCCCCGAGAAGTTAAGCCGCCTCCAATTTGTGCGCTTCGATGCTGGACGAGGCATAACGCGGCCACTCAAGGAATTAGCTGACGCGTTGCGGCAGGACCTCAATTGGATTCGAGAGCACACGCGACTTGGAGAAATCGCGACGCGCTGGGACAGGCGAGGACGTCCCGAATCGCTGCTCTTACGCGGAGACGATATCAACGCGGCGAAGAAATGGATGGCCGCCCGCAACGCAGCAGCGCCCGAGATAACCGACGCGCAGCGCGCCTTTATCAAGGCCAGCGAGGAGGCAGAGGCCACGCAAGTCGGAAAGGAGCGTGCGCAGCTTATAGCGACCGCACGCCTGCGGCGGATTGCACGTTGGGCCTTTGCTGCCGCGGGAGTGATGATAGTGATCGCCGGTGCGACTGTGGGGTATTTGCGATGGGACAAGGCACGGCAACTGGAAAAAGAGTCTCGCTTCCTGATCGACCAAGCGAACCAGTGGATCAAGGAGCGCGATGCGGGCACAGCGATGTTACTCGCCCTTCAAGCAATGCCCGATATGCACAGTGGTATCAAGAGGCCCCTGGTGCACGAGGCAGAGGCGACTCTGTTCAACGCTTACCAAGAACTTCAAGAGCGGATTGTGCTAGGCCACAAAAGCCCGGTGTGGAGCGCGAGCATCGCGCCGGATGGGCGGCGCGTTGTGACAGCTTCCGAGGACAACACTGCCCGAGTGTGGGATGCGGAGAACGGTGGACGACTAGCCACTCTTCGGGGACACAAAGGTCCGGTACGAGCTGCGTCCTTCAGCCCTGATAGCCGACAACTGATTACGACCTCGACGGACAAAACGACCCGCGTGTGGAACGTGGAAACGGGCAAACAGTCCGCTGTCCTAGAACATGACGGGGTCGTGCGAAGCAGTGCCTTTAGTCCAGATGGTAAGCACATCGTAACGGCATCCGATGACAAGACCGCTCGCATCTGGGACGCTCAAACTGGCCGGCAGACTGCCGTTCTAATGGGACATACCGCGCCGGTTCGTGCGGCAGTGTTCAGTCCCAACGGTCGATACGTTCTGACGACGTCGGAAGACAGAACCGCGTGTCTGTGGGATGCCGAGACTGGTAAGCTGGTCCATGTCCTCCAGGGCCATAGGAACCAAGTACGGGGCGCCGCATTTAGCCCGGATGGTGAGCGCGCGATTACGACATCCTTAGATCATTCGGCGCGTGTGTGGGACGTGGAAGTGGGCAATCAATCCGCTATCCTCGTACATGACGGGGTCGTGTGGAGCGCTGCCTTTAGTCCAGATGGTAAGCACATTGTAACAGCATCCGATGATAAGACCGCGCGCGTCTGGGACGCCGACATTGGCCGACAGATTGCCGTACTAACAGGACATACCGCGTCGGTGCGGAGCGCCGTCTTCAGTGCCGATGGCCGTAGCATTGTGACGGCCTCCGACGACGGTACGGCCCGCATTTGGAATGCTGAAAACGGCAATCTTGAGATAGCTCTCGTAGGCCACCTGAGCGATGTGAAAAGCGCCGTGTTCAGTCCTGATGGCCGGCACGTGCTTACAGCATCCGGAGACACCAGCGCGCGGATTTGGAGCACTAAGACACAAACAAACATGCCGACGATCGTTCTAACGGTAGGCAGCGAACCGGTACGTAGCGCCGTATTCAGCCCGGATGGCCGCCGTGTTCTTACGGCGTCCGATGACACCCCAGTTCAATTGTGGGATGCCGAGATGGGTCAACAGATTGCGATCTTCAGCTCACGTGGCTCACAGTTTGCAACGGCGGCCTTCAGCCCAGATGGCCGGCTGGTCGCAATGCCTGATAAAAATAATGTCGTCGTTCGCGAAGCCAATATAGCTAATAGGGAACATCGAGTCCTTCAGGGGCATAGCGCGGCGGTTTTGAGTGCTGCCTTTAGTCCCAATGGTCGGTACATTGTGACGGCGTCCGATGACAAGACCGCCCGCGTCTGGGACGCCGAAACTGGCCGACAGATTGCTGTACTAACAGGACATACCGCGTCAGTACGGAGCGCCGTGTTTAGCGCTGATGGGATGCGCGTTGTGAGCACCCAAATGCCGCGGCGCAACGATATCATCACATCCGACGACAGCGCTGCGCTTCTGTGGAACGCCCTGTCCGGCGAAGTAATCCGGCGTTTCAAAGGACATGAGGCTCAGGTGTACGACGCCACCTTCAGCCCCGATGGCAAGAGGATCGTGACGGCAAGTGCCGATAACACGGCGCGCATTTGGGACGTAGCAACGGGCAATACGATAGCGGTTCTGAAAGGTCATTCGGGCTCAGTGCTTAGCGCGGCCTTTAGCCCTAATGCCGACAGGATCGTGACGGCGTCCGCCGACAAAACGGCGCGTGTTTGGAATGCCGAAGTGGGCGCTACGGTAGCGGTCCTGAACGGTCATTCGGAGCCGGTATCAAGCGCTGTGTTCAGCCCGGATGGTGATCGAATACTAACGGCATCTGATGACGGCACGGCTCGGATTTGGCACGTTTTTCCTTCGGCGCAAGCTCTCGTCGATCAATCCAAAGTGCGAGTACCGCGCTGCCTCACTCTGGAACAGCGGAAGAATGCCTTCCTGGGTCCGCAGCCGCCGGCTTGGTGTTCTGAACTGAAGAAATGGCCGTACCAAATTGTCGATTGAACGGATTGGTTCAGGCGAATACCGGCTGAATGCAAGACGCCGGGTTTTACTCAATAACCGTAGTGGTGCGGCCGGCATTGGCACGTTGGCGACGTCTTTTTGTCCTGACCTGACCCGGGCAAAAGCCGTAATCGGCCACCCAACGCGATACAATACAATCATCTTATCGGCGTTGGACGCGAAAGAGTCGGCCTCACATAAGTTGGCCTGACAATCGGTCTCACACTAGTTGGCCTCACATAAGTCGGCCTCGCGGAAGTTTGCTTTGGTAAGAAAACTCTCTGCTTTGGTACATAAGCCAGATTTGAGTTACCCGGACGGTGCAGGAACTCACCCGCACGGCGGGAGGAATCACTCGTACCGCGGGAGGAATCGCGGCGCGAGGAATCACTTGTACCGCGGGAGGGTTCGCGGCGCGAGGAATCACTTGTACCGCGGGAGGGTTCACGGCGCGAGGAATCACTCGTACCGCGGGAGGAATCACCTGCATTGCTCGGGCCTGAGGGCGTTGTTGGCTGGCACTTAAGTCGGCCTCGATAGCCGGAACATCCCGGGGGGCGCGTTCCGTCAGGGGGATTACCCGCATTGCGTGGGTCTGACGGTATCGTTGGCTGGCACTTAAGTCGGCCTCGATAGCGGTAACATCTGTCAACAACAGGAGGCACGTTCGGCACATAGCCGGGTTCGCCGCTTTGTGTAGGTAGCGTCACAACCGGCGTCACATTAAGTGGAATCGGCTCCACATTAGGTGGCGTCACAGAAGTCTGCTTTGAATCACCCGTACTGCGTGGGGGGTTATTTACATGGCGCGGGCCTGTTGCAGGTGACGTCACATCCCCTGACCTCGTGGGTTGCGCACTGGCCATGATTACGCAGGGCGCCGTCGTGTTAGCGCTTAGGCACCGGTCCGCAAATTCCGATGGCTCGGGCCCAGCTCGCTGTGGTCTCTCGAGATCATTCGGTGTTGCCACGATCGTATCGCCGGGCCGAGACAGGGTTTGACAGCGTTGCGGCGCTTCGATTGAACAGACTTCGATTCTGCCCCTGCGCAAGACCACTATCGTCCGCTGCGACTCAACTAAAAGATCAAAAGTCGTGCCCAATGGTCGGATGATGGCATCTGGCGTTTTGACCTGATATGCGCTTGATAGCGAGACACCGCTATTCCAGCGTATAGCGCCCTCTTCAGCGGTCACAATGAGCTCTGATACTGACCGATTAGTTTTGAAGATGATACGGTCAATTTTCATTGTCGCCATTGGACCGATTCTTATACCCGTCTCATCAATGAATGAAATTCTCGTGCTACTCTCCGCTTCGGTGCGGATGAATTCATTTTCGTAAACGTCATCGCCTTCGACTTTCTTCGCCCATGTCTGTCCAGACTGGGAGCCCGAAACGTCACGTACGACAGTTATCGCGCCGCCAACCCGACTCCCCGCTTGGGCATAGGACGAGGCAATAACTCCGGCGACGATGGCGGCGAGAGCAGTGGCAGATTGGTGGCGGCAATACATCGCACCCTCCTACATTGCCTTAAGGCCATCCTCCTTCGTTGCCTTAAGGAAAATTAGCCTAGCATTTGCCGGCGGGAACGCTCGGTGACGTAGCTCACAAAGCATGTTCGAAAATCGTATGGTATTTCGGCACGAATATCCGCTTTCGGTCAGTGTTGCATTGGCGAACAGCAAGCCAGTCGCGCCAAATCCACCACTGTCCAAAAAGGTGGGAGCCGGCATTCTGTTCCGACTGCAAGTACCTCAGCAATCTATAACTTAAGCCGGGCTATGGCGATTGGTCGAGTTGGACCAAGGGCTAACCAGTTAGGTCTAAGTTTTGTGATGTTCGCTCGCACAAAAGGCAGGCGTCACCGGGCTGACTTTTCATGACCTTCGTGGGTCAGCAGTAGTGCGGCTTGTCCTCGTCCGAACAGATCGCAACGTTCACAGGTCACAGCCTTAGCGATGTTGAGGCGATCCTCGATGCCCACTATCTCGGTCGCGAACGTTGAGCTCGCTGAAATTGCAATGAAGCTTGCGAACAAAACTGTAAAATGCACTGTAAAACGTGCGTGCTTTGTCTTCCGTTGTTCTCGCGGTCATCGCAGCGGAGAACACATGATTTTTTTTAGACAAAAAAATTCATGCGCCTGTCGGCGAAATTCCCGTGGTCACCATGTGGTCACCCGCCCGAACGGTCTACAGCCTGTTAATATCTCGCGCGGGGTAAAAAGGTTGCCCAACAAGGGTTTGGATGGTGGAGCCGAGGGGATTTGAACCCCTGACCTCCTCATTGCGAACGAGGCGCTCTCCCAACTGAGCTACGGCCCCGCCAAAAGAGCAACGACAACAGTCGTTGCGCGAAAATTGCGGCGAGTGGGCGCCATTTAGGACCAGGTATCTGGCCTGTCAAGGACGCGCCGTATTCGCGGCCGTCGGCTTGTTCGAGACCATTCGACCCGCTAATTTTGCGCCCAGTTTGCAAACGGACGGACACTCATGCGCGCGGTACTCGATATCATCCTGCTGGTTTTGCAGATCTACATCTGGCTCCTGATCGCAGCGGCGGTTCTGTCCTGGCTGATCGCCTTCAATGTGGTGAACACGCATAACCAGGTGGTGGCGACGATCGGCGAGTTTCTTTACCGCATCACCGAGCCACTGTTGCGTCCAATCCGTTCGGTGCTGCCCAATCTAGGCGGCATCGATGTTTCACCGGTGATTTTGATTCTGCTCATTCTGTTTCTTGAAAACGTCATTATCCGGTACATCTACCCCAACGTGTTCTAGTCAATGGCCGCGATGCCAGGGGCGAGACCTTGGGCCCTGGCGACCGGCGGCGCTGCGCTCGCGGTGCGGTTGACGCCGAGGGGCGGCTGCGATGCCATCGATGGCGTGCAGGTGCTGGCTGACGGTCGTCCTGCGCTCATGGTTCGCGTGCGCGCGGCACCGGCGGATGGCGAAGCCAATACTGCTCTCATTCGACTGGTCGCCAAGGCGGTCGGGGTCCCACCAAGCGACGTCGCGCTTGTCTCCGGCGCGACGGGCCGTCTCAAGCGCCTTCTGATTTCGGGCGACGGCCCAACGCTGCTCGCGGCGCTGGAGAAAATTGCGCCCCCGCGCTAAGCCTTGTTCGGACGAGATCGGCTGGCGGACTTGGCACGCGAACAATCGACGGCAAGACCATAGGGGCCGATCTGCGCGGCAAGGTTACCGATGCCGTGCATCGGTTGCGCCGCGACCGCGACGTCGTTCCAGGCATTGCGGTCGTGCTGGTTGGCGCCAACCCCGCGAGCGAAGTTTATGTGCGCAACAAATCCAAGGCGGTCGCGGAATCAGGAATGCATGCTTTCGATTGCAAGCTCGCGGCATCGACCAGCGAAGCCGAGTTGCTCGCTCTCGTTGCCAGGCTCAATGCCGACGAGGAAGTCAGTGGTATTCTGGTCCAATTGCCCCTCCCCAAACAGATCGACGCACAGAAGATCATTGCCGCAATCGATCCAGCGAAGGATGTCGACGGTTTCCATCTGGTCAATGAGGGCCGCCTTGCCAGTGGGCTGCCGGCGCTCGTGCCTTGCACCCCGATGGGCTGTGTGATTCTTGCCAAGACCATTCATGACACGCTTGCGGGCCTTGAGGCCGTTGTGGCTGGCCGCTCGAACATTGTCGGCAAACCGGTGGCGCAGCTTCTCTTGGCGGAGAATGCGACAGTGACCATTACCCATTCGCGGACCAATGATCTTCCTTCAGTCTGCCGCCGTGCCGATGTGCTCGTCGCCGCCATTGGGCGGCCGGAAATGATACGCGGCGATTGGATCAAACCTGGCGCGACTGTCATCGACGTGGGGATCAATCGCGTGCCCAGTGATCGTGGCAAAACGCGGATTGTCGGCGACGTCGATTACGCCGAAGCCATGCAGGTGGCGGCGCTATTACGCCGGTACCGGGCGGTGTCGGCCCGATATCGCGTGCTTGCTGCTGAATACTCTGCGCGCTGCTTGCGCGCAGAAGGGCTTGCCGGCTCCGAAAGTCTGATTACGCCTGCCAGGCGTAGGCGACCTTATCCAGCGTTTTGGCGCCGAAGCGTTCGGAGGAACGTGCAACCGCGCGGCCGCCAAGCGCGCGATAAAATTCCATTGCCGGTTCGTTGTCCGAAAGCGCCCAAACGACAAGGCTCTTCAGGCCGCTCTGGTTCAGGTCCTTGCGCGCCGCGGAAAACAGGCGACGGCCAAACCCGAGACCCTGGAATTCCGGCCGCAGGTAGATTTCGTAGACCTCGCCATCATAGAAGAGGCTGCGTGCGCGGTTGCGCCCGTAGTTCGCGTAACCGGCGATGCGATCCCCGAATTGGAGGATGGTGATACGGCTGCCCTTGCGGATCGCCGAATCCCACCAGTCCGGGCCGCGGCGGTTGATGAGCTTGTCAAGCTCATTGCCCGGAATGATGCCCTGATAGGCCGCGCGCCACGCCTCGTCATGAGTCTCCGCCACGTCCATTGCGTCGGAAGACTTCGCGCGACGAATCTCAATAAGGATCGTGCTCATTGCGAGATAGAAGCAACGAAATTTCTGCCCTTCAAGCCCCATCATTAATGATGGGTTAACGGTGTGGATTACTGGTCACACGCGCTAAAACTCCAGCAGCGATGCAGAAAAAATGACGTTTGCGGATTCGATTGAGGACGAAATCGGTCGGTTTCGTGACTTGCGGAAGGCGGGGGATGCCTCCCAACCGCCTGAGGGGAGGTAAGTGATTCGAATCTGATTCGCGCCGGCTCGGCGGCAGGCGGTCAGACCGTCTCGGCTTCCTTCTTCCGCTCTTCTTTTTTGCGGTCGTTCTCGTCCAGAAGCTTCTTGCGAAGGCGGATCGACTTTGGCGTCACCTCGACAAGCTCATCGTCCTCGATGTAGGCCAGCGCCTTTTCCAACGTCATCCGGATCGGCGGAGTGAGACGCACAGCTTCGTCCTTGGACGTGGTCCGGATGTTGGTCAGCTTCTTGCCCTTGAGCACATTGACAATGAGATCGTTGCCACGGGTGTGCTCCCCGACGATCATGCCGTTGTAAACTTTCCAGCCGGGCTCGATCATCATGGGCCCACGGTCTTCCAGGTTCCAGAGCGCGTAAGCGACGGCGTCGCCCTTGTCGTTGGAAATCAGAACGCCGTTGCGGCGACCCTGGACGGGCCCTTTGTAGGGCGCGTAGGCGTGAAACAGCCGGTTCATGATTGCGGTGCCACGCGTATCGGTCAGCAATTCTCCCTGATAACCGATGAGGCCGCGCGTCGGAGCATGGAATACAAGACGCAATCGTCCGCCGCCCGATGGCTTCATCTCCATCATGTCGGCTTTGCGCTCGGCCATCTTCTGCACGACGATCCCAGAATGCTCTTCGTCGAGGTCGATGACGACTTCTTCGATCGGCTCGAGCACTTCGTTGGTTGCGGGGTCTTCCTTCAAAAGGACCTCTGGCCGCGATACTGACAGTTCGAACCCTTCGCGTCGCATGGTTTCGATTAGGATGCCGAGCTGCAGCTCTCCGCGTCCAGCGACCTCCATGGAATCGCGTTCGTCGGATTCGCGTACACGAAGCGCGACGTTGCCTTCCGCTTCACGCAACAGGCGGTCGCGGATCATGCGACCGGTGACCTTGTCACCCTCGGTTCCGGCAAGAGGAGAGTCGTTGACGCGAAAGATCATTGCCAGGGTCGGCGGATCGATCGGCTGAGCGGCAAGGGGCGTCTCGACCTCGGGCGCGCAAATCGTGTTGGAAACCGTTGCATTGGGCAATCCGGCAACGGCCACGATGTCCCCGGCCTCGGCTTCTTCGACACCAGTCCGCTCGAGCCCACGGAAAGCAAGCAGCTTTGTGACGCGGCCGGTCTCGATGAGATTGCCATCGCAGTCGAGCACCTTCACATTCTGATTAGGCTTGATGGTGCCGGAGGTGATGCGCCCCGTCACGACACGTCCAAGATACGGATTCGCCTCAAGGATGGTACCGAGCATGCGGAACGGCCCATCTTCCACGTGCGGCGGCTTCACGTGCTTGAGCGCAAGATCAAAGAGCGGAGCCATCGATTCCTTTGGCCCCTCCAGCGAGTGAGCCATCCAGCCTTCCTTGGCCGAGCCGTAAAGAATCGGGAAATCGAGTTGCTCTTCGGAGGCATCCAGCGCCGCGAAAAGATCGAATACTTCGTTCACGACCTGTGTCGCGCGCGCGTCCGCTCGGTCCACTTTGTTGATGACGACAATGGGCTTGAGCCCCATCTTCAGCGCCTTGGACACCACGAACTTCGTCTGCGGCAGGGGACCTTCAGCGGCATCCACCAGTACGAGCGCACCGTCGACCATGTTCAGAATGCGTTCCACCTCTCCGCCAAAATCGGCGTGGCCGGGCGTATCGACGATGTTGATGCGCGTGTTCTGCCAGACAACCGAAGTTGCCTTGGCGAGGATCGTGATCCCGCGCTCGCGTTCGAGGTCGTTTGAATCCATGGCGCGTTCTATCACGCGCTGGTTCTCGCGGAATGCGCCGGATTGCTGGAGCAGCCGATCGACCAAAGTTGTCTTGCCGTGGTCGACGTGCGCGATGATGGCGACGTTGCGAAGGTCCATGAGGTTCCTGAAACCAAGCGCGGGCCCAAACCGGAGGGCCCGCGACTCTGTTGCGGCGCAATATAGTCAG
>Ga0126380_10001072_pt1 | contig 10028 bp, 8 predicted proteins | sample PanSoiMetPlot_26_FD_92544 | JGI IMG/M metagenome (GOLD analysis project Ga0126380, IMG submission 92544) | Tropical forest soil microbial communities from Panama - MetaG Plot_26 | ecosystem: Environmental > Terrestrial > Soil > Tropical forest > Bulk soil | place: Panama | collected 2016-02-17
CAGGGTGTAGGCCGCCTCCACCAGGTCGCGGCGGGTCGAGCCCACGGACACCGCCACCATCAGCACGATCTGGAAGAAGCAGCCGATGAAGATGACGAGGAGCTTCTGGGTCTCGCCGATGCCCGCCCACAGGATCAGAAGGGGGATGAAGGCGGAGGCGGGGAGGTAGCGCGCGAAGGAGACGAAGGGCTCGAAGAATGCCTCGATCGGCTTGTAGGCGCCCATGGCCATACCGAGAGGCACCCCGACGGCCGCGGCGAGAACGAAGCCGCCGATTACCCGCCAGATGGTGACGCCGATGTCCACGTAGAAGCCGTGCACCACGAGGAGCCGCCAGCCGGAGGCGACCATGGTGATGGGATCAGCGAGGAAGGTGCGGTTGACGAAGCCGCCGAGGGTGGCCACGCCCCAGGCAAGGAAGAACAGGACGAAGAAAGCGAGGCCGAGGGCGATCCGCGCCGTCCTCCCGACGGGGACGAGGGGCGTCAGCATCGATGCGGGGCGAGGGCGCCCCGTCCCTTCCTCACTTGATGAAGCGCGTGTCGATGGTGGCGGTGACGTCCGGCACGCTCTTGATGATGCCGAGCTCGAGGAGCAGCTCAGCCGCTTCCTTGCTGAAGGCCTGAAGCTCGCCGTTGAAGAACTTCTGGTTCGCCTCGCGGTTCTGCCAGCGCAAGTACGACTGCGACTTCTCGAACTGCTCGCCCGTCTGCTTCACCACCGCGCCCATGATCTCGAAGCTCTTCTTGGGCTCCTTGGCGATCATGTCCAGCGCCTCGAAGTAGCTGTCGACCATGGCCTGCACGAGCTTGGGATTCTCCGAGATGAACTTTGGTGTGCAGCCGAAGGTATCCATCACCATGGGATAGTCCAGCGTGGTGGCGATGATCTTCCCCGCCTCCGGCTTCTCCCGCACCGTGGAGAGATAGGGCTCGTAGGTCATGGCCGCGTCGTTCTGGCCGGCGAGGAAAGCCTGGGCGGCGGCCGCCGGCTCCAGGGTCGCCACCTTCACGTCCTTCACGGAGAGCCCGTTCTTCTTGAGCATCCAGGCGAGGGTGAAGTAGGGCGCGGTGCCGGGAGCGGAGGCGGCCACCGTCTTGCCCTTGAGGTCGGCGATCTTGCCGATGGTGTTGCGCACCACCATGCCGTCGGCGCCGTAAGACTTGTCGAGCTGGAGCACCTGCTTGGTCGCCACCCCGTTGGCGTTCCACACCACCCACGTCTCCACGGTGGTCGCCGCGCACGGCACGTCGCCGGAGGCGATAGCGAGGTGCCGGTCTTTCTGGGGAATGAACTTGATGGTCACGTCCACGCCGTGCTTCTTGAAGATGCCTGCCTTCTCTGCGAGGGAGAGAGGGGCGAAGCCCGTCCATCCACTCATGGCGATGGTGACCTTGGGCAGATCCTGAGCCGGCACGGCCACGGCCAGGATCAGAGCGAGGACACCTGAGACGAGAGACGTGAGGGCGCGCATCCGCATTCCTCCTGGGCGATTCGTGGGCACGCGGGCACCGGCGCGGCGCGGCTGCGACGGCGCCCCGAGGATACTACACGCGGCGCCGCGATCCAGCCTCGACTGTTCACGAATGCAGCCCGTGTGACCGGGGCGGGTGGCGTCGGGGGCGGCGGAGCTCTCCCGCTGCGTCACCCACTCGCCTGAATCGCCGCCCTCCGGGCGGCGCACAGGCTTCGGGGGTCCCACTCTGCCGGAGAGCTCCCCCGCCCTCGACGACGGCCCCGCCCCGCCTCGCGCTTTGCGTGTTCGTGAATCGTCGAGGCTAGCTCTCGTAGATGCGCTTGAGCTCACCCTCCGCCCAGCGCACGGCGTCTTCGGGCGTGCTCCCCTGCACCGCCTTGGCGTACATGTCGGTGATGATGTACTTGGTGTAGACGAGCGTGGCCTTGGCGCTGGGTGGTCCCGCATAGCCGAGGGCGCGCGAGCCGCGCGCGGCCGTCTTGAAGGGACGCATCGCCTCGTCCACGCTCTCCCACATCTTGCTGCCCTCCCAGTACGAGTTGGCTCCCGTGGCATAGCCACCCTCGAGCTCGAACCACCGCGCGTACTGCTCCCGGGTGTGGAGCCACTTGACCAACTCCTTGGCCGCCGCCACGTGCTTGGACTGCTTCATGATGGTGGTCGAGTAGGTCACGTGGTAGGTCGGGGTCGGGCCGAGCGGTCCGTCGGGATAGCGGAAGTGACCGATGTCGGGCCACAGAGGCTGACCCTTCTCGTCCTTGATGTCGGGTCGGCGCTTGGCCAGGATGAAGATGCTCCCGCCATTGAGGGTGGCCGCGATCTCGCCGGCGTGAAAGGCCCGGTTGTTCGTGGTGTCGTCCCAGGCGAGCCCGCCCTCGTCGCACGCGTCCTTCCAGAAGGCGGTCATCCACTTGACGGCCTCCACGGTGTTCTTCGAGTTGAGCGTCACCCTCCTGCCCGTGCCATCCGTCTCGGCGCCGCCGAAGGTCCAGGTGAGCGGATAGGACCAGGTCGGCGCGTCGTTGACGGTGTGCCCGAGGGTCTGCCCGACGGGCTTGCCCTTCTTCTTGAGGAGGACGCCGATCTTGCTGTACTCCTCGAGCGTCTTGGGCGGCTCCATGGCGCCCACCTCGGCGAACCACGACTTCCGGTAGTTCACGAGGGCGGGAGTGATGCAGTGGGGCAGCCCCAGCCAGCGATTCGCGTCGCGTGCCGCGGCCTCGGACGGCGCGTAGAACTTCCCCTGGTCGCGCTCCTTCCACTCGGCGAGGTCGGACATGTCGGCGAGAGCCGGCGCGTAGAGATGCGGCCAGTTGTGGAGCATCTGGACGATGTCGGGTCCCGATCCAGACTGGATGGCCGCGGTGATGCGCGTTTGGAGATCGTTCTCGTTGATCGTCTCGAGGCTCACCTCCATCTTCATCTGCCGGCCGTACTCCGCGAGCTGGCGCTTGAGCTCGGCTTCGCCCTGCGGGATGAAGTCCACCCGGGAGAGGAGGTGGAGCCGAGTGGTCTGCGCGCGGGCGGGCGCCCGCCCGGAGGCGAGGATGCCCGCCAGTCCCGCCCCGGCGCCCGTGAGCCACTGCCTGCGACCGATCATGTCGAATCCTCCTTGGCGAAGCCGCCACCTAGCTCGCGGAGGCCTGCGCGCGGATCTGCTCGAGGAGCTGGCGCGCGCGCGGATCGCCGGGCGCATTGGCCACGAGCTGTTCGGCGAAGGGCAGCGCGCGTTTCCACTGGCGGCGCTGTGCGTAGAACACGGTGATGGCGTAGGCGATGTCGCTGTCGCGCGGATCGAGCTGGAAGGCCTGGAGCAGGGCCGCCTCCGCGTCGCGATCCCGGCTCAGCCGGTCGAGGGCGAGGCCCAGGTTGTAGCGCACCCGTGCCCGACCCGGGATCAGTCGCGCGGCGGTGGCGAGGGCATCGGCGGCCTCGGCGAGCCGCTTGTCCTCCGCGAGGAGGAGACCGAGCGAGTAGTAGAGCTCGCCCTCGCCGGGCGTACGCGCGATCCCCTCGCGCAGGACGCGCTCCGCGTCCCGATTACGCCCGGCCGCATTGTAGAGGGCAACGAGGTTCGCGCGGGCGGGGCCGAAGTAAGGATCCATGCGCAGCGCGGTCAGGTACTCGGCCTCCGCGAGATCGCGCTTCCCCTGGCTCGCGTAGAGCACGGCGAGGTTGAGATGGCTCGCCGGCATGTCGGCCATGGCGTTCTGCGCCTCCACGAATTCCGCGGCCGCCGCGTCGAAGGCCGCGCGCTGCCCGCGGTCGAAGCGCTCCGGCGGCACCGAGGCGAGCACGCGCGCGGCCTCGATGCGCACGGCGCGCGTGGCGTCGTTGAGGAGAGGGACGAGGGCGGCCAGGCGCTCCGCGGGCGCCGTGCTCTCGAGGGCGGCCACGGCGGCGACCCGTACAGCAGGGTCGGGGTCCCTCAGAGACGGAGCAAGCGCGTCGGTCCCCTCGCCGGGATAGCCACGAAGGAGACCGAGGGCGGTAGCGCGTACGATGGCGGGGATCTCCCGGTCGCGGGCCACCGCCACGATGCCGGGTGCGGCGTCGCGCGCGCCCGCGCGCGCCGGCGCAAAGGTGAGCGGCCACTCGAGCCCGCGCGGCCGCTCGGCGCCGTGCCACTTCTCGATGGTGGCGGCGGCCCACTGGTTGGTCCGGTCGCGATGGCAGCCCGTGCACGCGTTGGGGGTGCCGAGAGTGAGCGAGAGATCCGGGCGAGGCGGCCGCAGGGTGTGGTCGCGGCGCGGGTCCACCACCATGTACTCCTTGCTCGGCATGTGGCAGTTGACACACTGGCTGCCCGGCGAGCCGGCGCGGTGGAAGTGATGGGCGGGCGAATCGTAGAGCTTGCCCGCGAGGGTAGGAAAGCGGGGATTGGCCGCAGGGCGATGGCACTGCGTGCACAGCAGATTGCCCTCGGCCTTGATCCCGCCGCGATGGGGATCGTGACAGTCCGTGCAGCGCACGCCGCGCTGGTACATCTTGCTCTGGCGGAACGACCCGTACTCGTAGTCCTCGGCGAGCTGCTGGCCGTCGACGTGATAGAGATCCGCCCGGAGGGCCTCTGGCTTGAACGTGTCGTAGAGCGGGCGACCGGGATGCTCGCCGGCCGCGATGCGTCCGCGCCGCGAGTGGCAGGTTGCGCAGGCGTCGACCTCGTAGCGCGAGTCGGCGGCCCTGAATGCGACGACGAGGCCCGTCGACCCGCTGTGGCCGCCCTTGCGCGCCCACTCGACGTGGCGGGCGCCGGGGCCGTGGCAGGCCTGGCATCCCACATCGATCTCGCTCCACTTGCTCTGATAGGTGTCCGCCGCCGCGTCGTATCCCTTCTGGAAGTCCGTGGTGTGGCACTCCGCGCACATGAGGTTCCAATTCTGGTAGCGCCCCGTCCAGTGCAGCGGATCGTCGGGCGCGAACTTCTCGTTGGGATAGAGCGAGAACCAGCGCTTCCTCCCCACGTCCCAGGCCACGGTGAGGCTCTGGAGCCGCCCGCCGGGAAACTCCACCAGATACTGCTGGAGCGGCGCCACCCCGAAGGTGTACTTGATCTCGAAGTCGCCGGGCTTGCCATCGGCGCCCTCGGTGCGCACGAAGAACTTGCCGTCGCGCGTGTAGAAGCGCGAGAGCTGGCCGAGGTGGGTGAAGCTCGCGTCACGGAAATCGCCGAGCACGGTGTCCGCGGTGGCGAGCTGCATCGCCTGCTGGTGATGCGAGCCCCGCCACTCGCGCGACTGCGCGGCGTGGCACTCTGCGCAGACGCGATCACCCACGTAGGCCACCGGACGCGCCGTAGCGCCCCGATACAGGCGGGTGTCTTGCACGTACCACCAGCCCAAGGGGATGAGGGCGGTGAGGAGGATGACCCCGGTCATGATTCCCCAAATCATCCAGCGGCGCCGTACGCGCCGTAGCGGCGACGCCGGCTTTGAGCGGGCGGGCCGACTCAGACGGCGCGCTCTTCTTCGGCGAAGCGCAATAGGGCCAGGCCCAGGGCGATCACCACGGGGCCCAGCACGATGCCGATGGTGCCGAAGGCCGCGAGGCCGCCCATGAGGCCCAAGAGTACGGGCAAGGTCGAGATCTGCGCCCGTCCCGTCACCACAAGGGGCCGCACGATGTTGTCGACGAGGGAAACCACGACCATGCCCCAGAAGACGAGGAAAGTGGCGGCTCCCAGGCGCCCATCCACGGCGAGCGTGATGGCGGCGGGCACCCACACGAGGGAGGAGCCGACCAGGGGCACGAGCGCGGCGAGCGAGGCGACGACGGTGAAGAACACGGGCGAGGACAGCCCGACGAACGCGAAGCTCAGCCCCACCAGGGTCCCCTGCACCAGCGCGGTGAGCAGCGTGCCAAAGGCCACGGCCCGCGTGATGGCGGAGAGATGGCCGGCGAGATCCGCCTTGCGCTGCGGGCTCAGGGGCACGAGGCGCGATAGACGGGCCGCGGCGGCGCGGCCGTCACGCAGGAAAAAGAAGAGGAGGAACAGGGTGAGGCCGACCTCGAAGAGGAGGCCCACCACACCCGCCACCACCGCGCCGCTGGAGGCAAGGACGAGGGAGAGCAGCGACCGGCCGCCATCGAGCAGCCAGGTCCGAAGCTGGACGGGCGGTACGGGCACGAACTTGCCGATCCATCGAAGGACCTGATCCAGGGCGGGCACCTGAAGGAGGTCGCTCGGCTCGGCGATGCGGTAGCGTTCGGCGAGACGCTCGAGCCGGCTTAGGAGTTCCGTCGCCTGTCCCGCGAAGATGATCCCCGTCACCAACGCGGGGATGAGCACGAAGAGCGCGCCCGCCACCGAGAGGATGAGGGCGGCCAGGCCCGGTCGGCCGCCGAGCTTCCTGGACAGGAGGTCATTGAGGGGGTTGATGAGCAAGGCGAGAAGACCCGCCCACAAGATCGACTCGAGGAAAGGCCGGAGGATGGCGAAGAGGGCCACCGCCAACAACCCTCCCGCCACCAGCCAGAATACCCTCGCGTAGAAGCGGCCCTCCTCCGCCTCACCCATGCAGAGCTACTTGAGCTTGATGTCGAGCCCCTCTCCGGCCGCCGTGAGCTTCACGCCGGTCTGGGTGCTGTGGAGCTCCATCACCACGCCGTTCTGGTTCTTGAGGGTGATCACGCCCATGCCGCCGCCTACCGCCGCGCCGGCCTCGGCCGCCGCGTAGTTCCCCGAAAAGTCCTCGACCTTCGCGAGGTGATAGACCTTGCCGCGCGCGCTCACCTTGGAGACGCCGAGATCGATCACGCTCAGCCCCTTGACGCTGAAGGTGTACGTCTTGCCCTTGTATTGGAGCTTGCCATCGCCCCAGTTGACGCCCACGCCGAGGGCCACCGACTTGCTGTCCATCGACACCGTGCCGGAGGGCTTCTCATCGGCCGCCGCGAGGCCGCTGACGCACACGAACGTCGCTATGACCACCCAGATCCACGCTCGCTTCATCGCTCTCTCCTCTCGGGGGTTGGAAAAATTTGTTGCCGCTGGAGTGTAACACGAGGCGAGGTATAGTACCGTCCATGACCACCTTTCCTCTCGCTCTCGACGGCATCCGCGTCATCGATCTCTCGCGTGTCATCGCTGGACCGTGGTGTGGAGCGCTCCTCGCCGATCTCGGCGCGGATGTGATCAAGGTGGAAGATCCCGGCGGCGGTGACGAGTCGCGCACATGGCCACCCCACAAGGATGGCGAAGCGGCCGCCTATCTCCTTTTCAATCGCAACAAGCGCGGCCTCCAGCTCGATCTCAAGCAGCCGGAGGCGGTGGAGGTGGTGAAAGCCCGCGTGGCGTCGGCGGACGTGGTCATCGAAAACTTCCGCACGGGCACCATGGAGAGCTTCGGTCTCGGCTACGACGCGCTGGCCGCCATCAACCCGCGCCTCATCTACTGCTCGGTCTCCGCCTTCGGCCGCACGGGGCCGCGCAAGGATTCGCCGGGCTACGAGGCGCTCATGCAGGCCTTCTCCGGCATCATGTCCATCACGGGCGAGCCGGGAGGTCAGCCCGTGCGGGCGGGAGTCTCTTTCCTCGACCTCTCCACGGGCATACTGTGCGCCCTCGGCGTGTGCGCGGCGGTGATTCAACGCGAGAAGACGGGGCTCGGGCAGCGGGTGGACGGCTCGCTCCTGGAGACTGCGGTGAGCCTCCTCGCCTTCCACGCGGAGGGCTATCTCCTCACCGGCGCCGTTCCCAAGGCCCTCGGCTCCGGGCATCCGTCGCTGTCGCCCTATCGCAACTTCCAGTGCAAGGACGGCCAGTGGATCTTCATCGCCGCCGCCAACGACCGCTTCTGGCACAAGCTGGCAAACGCTCTCGGCCTCGCCGAGCTCGCGGAGGACTCGCGCTTCGCCGTCAACCAGCAGCGGGTGAAGCACCGCGCGGAGCTCGAGGCGGTCCTCGAGCGGGTGATCGGCGAGCGGGAGCGCGAGCCGCTCCTCAAGCTCCTCGCGGAAGCCGACGTGCCCGCCACGCCCGTGCACACGGTGGATCAGGTGATGAGCGATCCCCAGACGGTGGAGCGCGGCATCGTGCAGAAGACCACGCATCCCAAGCTCGGCGAGATTCCCGTGGTAGGCACACCCCTCAGGTTCTCGCGCATGTCGCCGGGCGTCCGCCGCGCCGCTCCCCTCCGGGGCGAGCACACCGACCAGATCCTCGCGGAGTGCGGGCTCGCGCCGGAGAAGATCCGAGAGCTGCGGGACCGGAAGGTCGTAGCCTAGCTCTTTCACGCTGGGAAGGGGGAACTCATGTTCGGTCTTCACAAGGTCTCGATGATCAGTCGCGACGAGGCGCTACCCGGCCGCGCCACCGCCATGCCGGTGCCCGAGAAGCACTTCGTGAGCGGAGCCCGCCTCACTCCACCCTTCCCCGAGGGGACGGAGCTCGCCCTCTTCGGCATGGGCTGCTTCTGGGGCGAGGAACGCGTCTTCTGGCAAATCGCAGGCGTGTACTCGACCTCCGTCGGCTACGCGGGCGGCGTCACTCCTAATCCGACCTACGAGGAAGTGTGCAGCGGAATGACGGGACACGCGGAAGTGGTGCGCGTGGTCTTCGATCCTCAAGCCGTCTCGTACGAGAGATTGCTTCGGCTCTTCTGGGAGCATCACGATCCGACCCAAGGCATGCGGCAGGGCAACGACGTGGGTACCCAGTACCGCTCGGCCATCTACACCTACGGCGAGGCTCAGCTCAAGGCAGCCCTCGCCTCCAAGGAGGCGTATCAGAAGGTGCTGACCAAGGCGGGCTACAAGGCGATCACCACGGAGATCCGCGACGCGCCCGAGTTCTACTACGCGGAGGATTACCACCAGCAGTACCTGGCGAAGAATCCCTGGGGTTACTGTGGCAGCGGAGGCACCGGCGTGAGCTGCCCCGTCGGGCTCGCCACCGCGTGAGGGCCCTCGGTCGAAGAGTCGCCACTCTCTGTCTCTTCGTGGCCGCCGCGACCGGCGGCTGCGCGTGGATCGGCTCGGCGGACAATCCGGAAGCGCTCGTGCGCGACGGCCGCGACCTCTACCTCGCCCGCCGCTACGACGAAGCCATCGTCAAGCTGGAGCGGGCGACCGCGCTCGACGCCTCGAGCTGGACCGCCCATCTCTATCTCGCCCGCTGCTACATGGCCAAGGAGAACTGGACCGTCGCCATCGCGGAGGCGCGGCTCGCGTATGAGGCGCAGCCCGACGGCGAGGAGGTGGAGGAGGTTTTCTCCGCCGCGCTTCTCGGCGGCGGCGCGGCCGCCGTGCACACCGAGCGGTTCACCCTGGCCATTGCGGACTTCAGCGAATACGTCAGCCTGCACCCGAACGACGCGCGCGGCTTTCTCGGCCTGGGCCAAGCCGATGTGGGCGCCGGTCACTACGCGAGCGCCCTCGGTGCCTTCACGCGGGGGATCGAGAACGATCGCATCGGCTCGGTGAAGCCGGATCTCCTGCGCGGGCTGCTGGACGGCGGCACGCGCGCGCTCCGGGGCGGCGAGGCCAAGGAAGCCGTGCCGCTGCTGCAACACTACGTTCAGGTCAATCCCACCAACGCCGTCGCCTATGCCGCGCTGGCCCGCGCCCTGCTCGAGACGGGCCACGGAGCGAACGCGCGCGAAGCGCTCAATCACGCCCTGCAGCTCGATCCACGTCTGCCCGACGCGGCCGCCCTTCGGCGCGAGTTGCCCTAGCCCGGTCTCTTCCCGCGCTTGGAGCGCGAGACGGGGCGGGGCCCGTCGTCGGGGGAGGGGAGCGCTCCCGCTGCGTCACCTGCTCGCCTGAATCGCCGCCCTCCGGGCGGCGCACAGGACGAGGGGGTCCCACTCCGCCGGAGCGCTCCCCGCCCCCGCCGCCACCCGCCCCGGTCACACGAGCAAACCTCGGAAGTAGCCCAGGCTCGCTGTGAAAGTCAGGTCGCGGAGGCGGGCCGACGGCCGAGCGACCACTTCAGCGCGATGGGCGTGATCATGGTCGTCACCATTACCATGATCACTACCGCCGAGAAGAGCGCATCGTCGATCACGCCCAGCCCCTTGCCCACGCTGGCGAAGATGAGGCCCACCTCGCC
>Ga0126380_10001073_pt1 | contig 10022 bp, 8 predicted proteins | sample PanSoiMetPlot_26_FD_92544 | JGI IMG/M metagenome (GOLD analysis project Ga0126380, IMG submission 92544) | Tropical forest soil microbial communities from Panama - MetaG Plot_26 | ecosystem: Environmental > Terrestrial > Soil > Tropical forest > Bulk soil | place: Panama | collected 2016-02-17
CAGGATCACGTCGTAGCTGCCGTTGCGGGCCAGGGCGACCGCCTCGTCGCCCGAGCCGGCTTCCCCGGCCACTTCGATGTCGGGGTCCGGGGCGAGCATGGCGCGCATCCCTTCCCGTACCACCGGGTGATCGTCCACGAGCAACATCCGGACCGGGCCCGGCCTCGCGTTCCACCCGGGAACCTCCACCGACAGCGACACCGACCCGGTTCGCCAGCGCCTCGGCCTCCTCCAGGTAGTGGGTGGTGAGCAGGATCGTGGTGCCGCTGTGCGCAAGGCCGGAGATGAGGTGCCAGAACTGGCGCCGTGCCTCCGGGTCGAAGCCGGTGGTCGGCTCGTCGAGGAAGAGCAGCTCCGGGTTCCCGATGATGCCCAGCGCGACATCCACCCGGCGGCGCTGCCCGCCGGAGAGCTGCCGCAGCTTGGCGCCCGCCTTCTCAGCCAGCCCGACGGCCTCGATAACCTCGTCGGGGTCCCGCGGATCGGGGTAGTAGGCGGCGAAATAGCGGATCATCTCGCGGACCGACAGTTCCGAGGCGTCGGCGTTGCTCTGCAGCACGATGCCGATCCGCGCCCGCCACTCCCTGCCGCCCTCGCTGGGGTCGGTGCCAAGCACCGAGACCTCGCCGCTGTCGCGCCGCCGGTATCCCTCGAGGATCTCGACCGTGGTGGTCTTGCCCGCACCGTTCGGGCCCAGCAGCGCGAACACCTCTCCGTGGAAGATATCGAGGTCCACGCCGTCGACCGCGATCGTCTCGCCGTACGACTTGCGCAGCCCTCTGACGCGCACGCTCGTGGTGGAGTCCATGCCGCTAGCTTCCGCCGGGGCGGGGGGGCAACACAACGACTGGCCGGCCGGATCTGCCGTCCACCATTCGGTGGACGGAATCAGGCTTCGCGCACGCCGCGGATCGCGTCAGGCAGGGCGTCGATCACGTCGCCGGCCCCGATCGGCGCTTCCCCGCCGGGGACCGGGTCACCCCCGCCCGCTGCGTAACGGGCCGAAATACCGTGCAGGAACGCCGCGGCCGCCGCCGCCCCGCGGACGGCAAGCCCTTGGGCGAGTAGCGCGCCCGCCAGCCCCGCGAGCACGTCACCCGTCCCGCCGGTGGCCAGCCACCCCGTGCCGGTCGGGTTGACCAGCAGCGGGCTGTCGTCCGCGGCCGCGATCACGGTCGTGGACCCCTTGAGCAGCACGCAGCAGCCGAACGTGCGCGCCGCGGCCCGTGCGTGCTCGGCGCGCCGCGCGGTGATCTCGGCCGGGTCGGCGCGCATCAGCCGCGCCAGCTCCCCCGCGTGCGGGGTCAGCAGCGTCGGCGCCCGGCGCTGCTCGACCAGCGCCGGGGAATCGGCGACGAGCGTGAGCCCGTCGGCGTCCACCAAGACCGGCAGGTCGGTGGCGAGCACCGCCGCAAGCCGGCGGTGTGCCCGCTCATCGGTGCCCATGCCGGGCCCGGCCAGCCAGGCCTGCACCCGGCCCGCGGCGCCGATCTCCTCGCCGGTCTCCCCGGTCACGGTGATCACCGCCTCCGGCCAGTGCTGCCGGACCACGGCCACGGCCGCCTCGGCAGACACCAGGCGCACCAGGCCCGCCCCGCCGCGCAGCGCACCGCCCACCGCGAGCGCCGCGGCCCCGGTGAACCGGTCGCTGCCGGCCACGACGCCGAGAACGCCGCGGCGGTATTTGTCCGACTCGCGGCCGGGCACGGGCAACAGCGCGGCCACGTCCCTGGCGCCGTAGGCGACCGCGGCCGGCGCGGGCAGGCAGGGCGCCAGGCCAATGTCGACGAGCTGGGCCAGCCCCGCCCGGCCGGCGCCGGGATCGATCAGGAGCCCGGCCTTCCAGGTGCCGAAGGTGACCGTGACATCGGCCCGCACCGCGGCCCCGGTCACCTCGCCGGTGTCCCCGTCCACCCCGCTGGGCAGGTCCACCGCGACCACCCTGGTGCCGGTGGCGGTGCGCGCCGCCTCGGCCAGCGCGGCGAGCGCGGCCTGAGGTTCCCGCAGGCCGCCGCGGCCGCCGATGCCCAGCAGCCCGTCGAGCACTAGGTCCGCCGCGTCGATCGTGGCCGGCAGGCCCGGGTCGCCGGGAACGGTTACCCGGCCTCCGGCGGCCCGCAGCGCGGCCGCGCCCTCCTCGTGCACCCGAGTGCCCGCGGCGACCGCCACCACCCGCGCACCGCGCTGGGCCAGCCTGGCACCGGCGTAGAGCGCATCGCCGCCGTTGTCGCCGCTCCCGGCCAGTACCACCACGCGCGACCCGTACACCCGCGGGACCAGCCCGGCGCACACCGCCGCCAGCCCGGCCGCGGCGCGCTGCATCAGCGCCCCGGGCGGCACGCGCGCCATGAGCGCCTGTTCGGCGGCCCGGATGTCCGCGACCGCGTGCGCGTTTCTCATGCCTCGGCCACCACGAACGCCACGCTGACTCCTCCGTCATGGGTCAGTGACACATGCCATCGGTGCACTCCCAGGCGGCGCGCGGCGTCGGCCACGGTACCCCGGACCGTCAGCCCCGGCCGGCCCGCCTGATCGTGCACGATCTCCACATCGGCCCAGCGCAGGCCGGGCGGCCCGCCGAGGGCCTTGGCCACGGCTTCCTTGGCGGCGAAGCAAGCGGCCAGCGAGGCAGGCGGCGCAGCGCGTTCGCCCTCGGTGAACAGCCGGGCCGCGAGGGCGGGGGTGCGGCGCAGCGCCCGGTCCAGGCGGGCGACGTCCACCAGGTCGACGCCGATGCCAACGATCACTCCCCCAGCCTGCCACGCCGTGGCCGAGCGCCCGGGACGGACAGCGCCGGTCCCCCCCGGGACGGACAGCGCCGGTCCCCCGCCCGGAGCCGGCAGCGCCGCCTTCCGCCGCCGAGCGCGCAGGCACATTTCGATGCCCGCGATAGTCAGCGGCTACGGCGGCACGAGTGGATATTCCGAGCCCGCGCGACATCAAGAAATGCGTGCCAGCCATTTACGCGCTCTTTGTGGCGGCGGGGCATCACCCGCCGTCCGGCTGGATTCAGGGGTTATGCCGGCGCCGGCTTTGGTGGCCCGCATTCCGGCCCGCGGCCGACCGTCCTTCTAAAGCGCGCGGATCGTGGCGGCCAGGCCGCCCGCGAGCCGCTGGGCGTGCTCGTGGTCGGTCGCCTCGACCATGATCCGCACCGCTGGCTCGGTGCCGCTCGGCCGCACCAGTACCCGGCCCGCGGTGCCGAGCTCCGCTGCCGCCGCGGCGACCGCGGCGGCCAGCTCCGGCGACCGGGCGGCCCGCTCCTTGTCCACCCCCGGGACGTTCACCAGCACCTGCGGGTACCGCGTCATGACGCGGACCAGGCCGGCCAGCGTGGTTCCCTGACGGACGGCGGCCGCGAGCAGGTGCAGCGCGGTGAGCATGCCGTCACCGGTGGTGGCGTGGTTGAGCATGATGATGTGCCCGGACTGCTCGCCGCCGAGCACGAAGTGGCCGGCCCGCATCGCCTCCAGCACGTACCGGTCACCGACCGCGGTCTCCACCACGGTGATTCCCGCCTTGGCCATCGCCTTGCGGAACCCGAGGTTCGACATCACCGTGGCCACTACGGTGTCACTGGCCAGCAGGTCGCGGGCCTTGAGCTCAAGAGCCAGGACGGCCAGGATCTGATCCCCGTCGATCATCTCGCCTTCGGCGTCCACCGCAAGGCAGCGGTCCGCGTCGCCGTCGTGCGCGATCCCGGCGTCTGCCCCGTGCTTGAGCACGGCGGCCGACAGCGCTTCCAGGTGCGTGGAACCGCACCCGGCGTTGATGTTCTCGCCGTCCGGCTCGGCACCGATCGCGATCACATCGGCCCCGGCCCGGCGCAGCAGCACCGGGGCCAGCGCCGAGGCGGCGCCGTGCGCGCAGTCCACGACGACCCGCAGGCCCGCCAGCGGTATCGCGGCGCGCGGCCCGTGCGCCTGCGCCGCGGGGACGCGTGCGCCGCGGGCAGGTGCCCCGTGGAAGGCTCCCAGGTCGCTGACGCCGGGCTGAGAGGCCAGCAGGTGAGCGAGATAGCGCTCGCGCTCCCCGCGGGCGTCACGCACCCGGCCAAAGCCGCCGGCGGGCACGCCGCCGGGCAGCCCGGCCCTGCCGGGGCTGGCCATCCGCGCCTCGATCTCGTCCTCGGCGGCGTCGGGCAGCTTGAACCCGCCCCGGCCGAACAGCTTGATCCCGTTGTCGGGGGCGGGGTTGTGGCTGGCCGAGAGCATGACGCCGATGTCGGCACCGAGTTCGGCGGTCAGGAACGCGACACCGGGGGTTGGGATCACGCCGAGCCGCAGCACGTCCACCCCGGCTCCGGCCAGGCCCGCCACCACGGCGGCCTCGAGAAACTCACCAGAGGCCCGCGGATCGCGGCCTACCACAGCGACCAGCCGCGCGCCGCTGCGCCCGGCCGCCCTCGCCGCCCGCATGTCCCGCAGCATCCCAGCGGCTGCGGTGGCGAGGTCCATGGCCAGTTTGCCGGTCAGATCCTCGCCCGCTACGCCCCGAACGCCATCCGTGCCGAACAGCCGGCCCATGGTGCGTTCCCTTGTTGTCGGCGTGCCGTTGTCGCCGGAAATGTCTGAGCCCCGATTCCCGGTGCTAGCGCTTGGAGTACTGGGGTGCCTTCCGGGCCTTCTTCAGCCCATACTTCTTGCGCTCCGTGACCCGGGCGTCGCGGGTCAGGAAGCCCGCCCGCTTGAGGGTGGGCCGGTTCTCGGGATCCACCACGGTGAGCGCGCGCGCGATCCCCAGCCGCAGCGCGCCCGCCTGCCCGGCCACTCCGCCCCCGGAGACCCGGGCGACGATGTCGAACTGCCCTTCGGCGCCGAGCGTGACCAGCGGCTCGCTGATGAGCTGCTGATGCACCTTGTTCGGGAAGAACTTCTCCAGCGGCCGGTCATTGACCAGCCACTGCCCGGTGCCCGGCGCGATGCGGACTCGCGCGATGGCCTCCTTGCGGCGGCCGGTACCCATCGCCCGGCCGGTCACCACCGGCCGGGCCGCCGCCCGCCGGCCAGCCTCCGCAGACGTCTCCGTGGTGTACTCCGACGGGGCCGCTTCGGCGCCTTCCTCCGGCTGCAGGTCCTCGTCCTCACCGGTCGCCTGCGTGCTTGTGGGCTCGGCCACGGTACCTTCCTCGCGCTTGGTCATCGGCTCTTGTCAAGCCACGTCTGTGGTGCCTGCGGCGCTACTTGGCGCTCGCAGACGGGGTCCCGGCCGGCTGTGCGACCTGGGTGATGGTGAATGGGGTCGGCTGCTGTGCCTGGTGCGGGTGGTCCGGGCCCGCGTACACCTTGAGCTTGCGCAGCATGTTCCGGCCCAGCGTGTTCTTGGGCAGCATGCCCTTGACCGCGTTCTCGACCAGCCGCTCAGGGTGCTTGGCGAGAAGTTCCGCGTAGGTGTCGGAACGGATGCCTCCCGGGTAGCCGGAGTGCCGGTACACCCGCTTGTCGGCGAGCTTGTTGCCGGTCAGCGCGACCTTCGCGGCGTTGACCACGATCACGAAGTCACCGGTGTCCAGGTGCGGCGCGAAGATCGGCTTGTGCTTGCCCCGCAGCAGCATCGCCACATGGCTGGCCAGCCGGCCGAGCACGACATCAGAGGCGTCGATGACGTGCCACTGACGCTGGATGTCAGCGGCCTTGGGGCTGAATGTGCGCACAGTCGTAAGCCTTCATCTGTGGGACCTGTTCCGGACCCGCGCCCTGGGCGAGCCCGGCAGCGAGGGAGTCCGCCGCACCGGCCGCCACACGGCCTACCGCAGAGCGAGGCACCGCGGGCATGCTGATGCGCATGGACGTCTCGTAAGAATACTGGCCGGCGCGAAAGACGGCAAAGTGAAGCATGCGATACGCCCCGTCATGGCCGGCCAGGTCCCTCCGCCGGGCGGCGGCTGTGGGGCTGGAGCGCCGATCGGGAGCGCCGTAGCCAGACGGATACGCCGGGTAAGAACGCCCTGCCCGGGGGCCGTGCTCGCCGGTGCCCGCGCGGGGAAAATGCCTGACCGCGCTATGCGAAGCCCGTAGAAGGATACGCTCGCGCCATGGGCTTTCCGGATGTGCAGGACGGCCGGCCTCCGCGCGGCGGTGTGGGCGCCGAGCTGCCGCCCGGACCGGCCCCTGCGGAAATGCCCGACGAGGATACGACCGGCTACCGCCGCGGGCCGACGCCGGCCGCCGAGGTGCCGTCCCGGGAGACCAACGGCGGTGGCTCACGGCCTGCGGGCCGCCCCGGGGCGCACCGAGCTGCTCCTGGCAGCGAGGCCGGCGCGCGGGCAGCACGTCCGGACAGCCGGCCGGTAAGCCCCGGCTCCCACCGGGCCAGGACCGGTCGCCAGGACCAGCCCACACCCCCCAGCCGTCCCGTGGGGGACGGTCATCCCTCGCTCCCCAGCCGTCCCGTGGGGGACGGTCATCCCTCGCTCCCCAGCCGTCCCGTGGGGGACGGTCATCCCTCGTCCCCCGGCCGTCCCGTGGCGGACGCGGGGGCGTGGCCCACGGGATCGGCCACCACCGGACCGCAGGCCCGCCCGCGGCGGCCGGCACGGCCGAGGCGGTCGGCCGACGGTATGGACGAGGACGGAGGGCTGGCCATCACCCGGGAGGCGCCAGGCACCCGCCGCAGTGCCGCGGCGCAGGCCGGCCCGCACCCCCCCAGCCCCGGCCCCGGCGGCCCGCTCCGCGGATTCCCGCCAGCGCCGGGGCAGGCCGACCCGGTCTATCCGCCAGGCCAGTTCTCACCGTGGAACCGGCCATCCACCCGCGCCGCATGGCTGGGCATCGCGGCCAGGGGAGGCGGCGCTACCGAGGCCGAGCCGGGGTACTCGGCCCTGGCGGTGAGCGATGCCGCCGCCGACCTGACCTCCACCCAGACCTGGGCCGTCATCGACGAGGAGCCGCCCCCGAGCCCATCGCTCCCGGTGCGCACCGGCCACGAGTGGGCCTCGCACACCGGGGAACCGCCCTGGCAGCGCACCGCGAACGGCCGGACCCTCGATAGCCGGGCGCGCGTCGCGGGCCTGGCTCCCGGCCCGGGCAGGCCGTCCGCGGGCACCGACGACCTGGCCACCGGTGCGGGACTCCTGGGCGGGCCGGCCACGGGCCCGCCGGACTTGGGCGGGCCGGCCACCGGCCCCCGGGGCCTGAGCGGGCCGGCCACCGGCCCCCAGGGACCGCGCGGGGCGGGCCTCCCGGGCGCCGGGGGGCGCATAGCACCCGGTAGCCGGATAGCGGCGCGCCAGGTCGGCGCCCGTAGCGCGGGCGCGGCCGCGGGACCGCAGGCGCCCACGGCGTTGGGCCAGGCCACAGGACCGCAGGCGCCCACGGCGTTCGGCCAGGCCACAGGACCGCAGGCGCCCACGGCGTTCGGCGAAGCCACGGGACCGCAGGCGCCCACGGCGTTCGGCGGGGCCGAGCGCGGCCCGCGGTCCCGCGGCGCGGTAGGCGACGCGCCCTTGGCCGGGGGCCGCGGGGCACCTGGGGGCCGGGGGACACCTGGGGGCCGGGAGGCACCCGAGAGCCGGGGGGCATCCGACGGCCGCCGCGCCGGACGGCGGGGCAGGCGGTCCACCGCCATGATGGCCGGGATTCTGCTCGCCCCGGTTCTGGTGGTGGTCGTGGTGGTCGCCGGCTACGTGTATTTCAGCGGCAAGCGCGCGCCCGCCCCCGCACACCCGGCCGCGTCCAGTCACCCCACGGCCACGCAGAGCAGCCCGCCGCCGACCCTCGGGCCGTGGAAGCACATCGAGAGCCGCAGCCAGGACCCGGCGCCGCTGACCGTCCACAAGCTCTTCCCGGCGAAGTTCTCCAGGAACGGCGCGTCCGGGACGCTGGCCATCACCAGGGCGGGTACCCGGTGCTCCCGCGAGGTCTTCGGCACCAAGCTGGCCGCGGCGATCCGTAAGGGCAAGTGCGCCCAGGTGCTCCGGGCCAGCTACCTGTCCACTGACCGGAAGATCATGGCCACCGTGGGCGTGCTTAACTTGAAGGACGTGACGGCGGCCGAGAAGGCTGGAAAGGCGGCGGGCGCCACGCAGTTCATCAAGCAGCTGCCGTCCGCCCACGGGCCCACGCGCAACCTTGCCAAGGGGACGGGCATCGAAGTGGCCGAGGTTAAGGGCCACTACCTGATCTTGATCTGGACCGAATTCGCCAACCTGCACGCGCCGTCGGGCAAAAGCCAGCGGCAGAAGCTGGAGTCGTTCTCGGTGGGGCTGGTGGCGGGGACGGCCAACATCAGCCTGTCCAACCGCATGGTGACCGGTCACCCGTAGCGGCGGGCCGGCGCCACTTCCATGATCAAGTGATTCTGTTCATGCCTACGATGAACAGAACAACGTACTAATGCGGATCAGGCGGTCGGGGCGGGTTTCGGGTTGGTGCGCGGTTGCCGCGCCGCCGTGGCGCGGGCGGCCATGCTGGCGTCCGCGGGGTACCCAACCTCCTCCAGGCACAGCCCGTGCGGGGGAACCACGGGCACCGCAGGGTCGCGGACCCGCGCCGCGAGCACCAGGGCGGGCCAGCGGGCCGGCCGGGTGCCCTCCCCCACCTTGAGCATGGCGCCGACCAGGGCGCGGACCATGTTGTGGCAGAACGCGTCCGCCACCACCGTCGCCTCGGCCAGGGCGGGCCCGGTCCGTGCCCAGTCCAGGCGCAGCAGCGTGCGCACCGTGCTGGCCCCTTCGCGGCGGCGACAGAACGCGGCGAAGTCGTGCTCACCCAGGCAGGCCCGCGCCGCCTCGTTCATCACCGCGATGTCGAGCCGGCTGCGGTGCCAGAGCGTGCTGTGACGTGCCAGCGGATCGGCCAGCACCGGGTCGTCACAGACCCGGTAGGCGTACCGCCGCCAGATCGCGGAGAACCGGGCGTCAAACCCTGGCGGGGCGGGGGCGAGCCGGTGCACCCGGACGTCAGGTGGCAGCAGCCGTGCCAGCCGGCGGGACGCAGCGGCACCGGCGGCATCCCAGCGATTCGCCGGGATGTCGGCGTGGGCGACCTGGCCTCGCGCGTGGACGCCGGCGTCGGTACGGCCGGCCACGGTCAGCGGCGCCGGTTCCGGCAGGGTCAGCACGCGGGCGAGCGCGTCTTCCAGGGTCTGCTCTACGGTGCGCCGGCCGGGCTGGCGGGCCCAGCCGGAAAAGCCCGTGCCGTCGTATCCGATGTCGAGCCTGACCCGGATCAGCGCGGAACGCCGGGTACCGGGACCACCGGGCCCGGCGTCCAGCACCCCGGCACCGGCGCCCTGGGCGTTACTCAGCGTCCTCCTTGGCCGCATTCCCGTCCGCCGCGTTCGCCTCGGGCGCGTCGTCTTCGGCGGTGGCGTCCTCGGCGGTGCTGTCCTCAGCCTCCGCGTCCTCGGCCACCGCGTCGTCGGCCGCAGCTTCTTCTGCCACCGCGTCCTCGGCCGCAGCCTCCTCGGCCACCGCGTCCTCAGCCGCTGCTTCCTCGGCCAGGGCGTCCTCGGCCACCGCGTCCTCAGCCTCTTCGACCGCAGTTTCCTCGGCGGCAGCGTCCTCAGCGGTCACGTCCCCAGCCGCGACGTCCTCGGCTGCGGCACCATCGGCACCGGCGTCCGCGGCCTCCTCTGCCGTCGCGGCAGGCGCTGCGGCCTGCGGCCGGGACGTGCGGGCCGGGGCGCGGCGGGCACGGCGCCGCCGCGACGGGGCCGCGGTGGCCTCTTCCTCAACCAGCTCGATGACGGCGAGCGGCGCGTTGTCACCCTTGCGCGGCCCGATCTTGGTGATCCGGGTGTAACCGCCCCCACGGCTGGCGAACCGCGGGCCGATCTCGGTGAACAGCGTATGCACGACGCCCCTGTCCGTGACCACCGTGAGCACCTCGCGGCGCGCGTGCAGGTCACCCCGCTTGGCGAAGGTGATCAGGCGCTCCGCGTACGGCCGCAGCCGCCGGGCCTTGGCCTCGGTCGTGGTGATCTTGCCGTGCTCGAACAGGGCCGTGGCGAGGTTCGCCATGATGTGCCGCTGATGGGCCGAACTGCCACCCAACCGTCGGCCCTTGGTGGGCGTGGGCATG
>Ga0126380_10001074_pt1 | contig 10021 bp, 15 predicted proteins | sample PanSoiMetPlot_26_FD_92544 | JGI IMG/M metagenome (GOLD analysis project Ga0126380, IMG submission 92544) | Tropical forest soil microbial communities from Panama - MetaG Plot_26 | ecosystem: Environmental > Terrestrial > Soil > Tropical forest > Bulk soil | place: Panama | collected 2016-02-17
CCGAATCCGACCGACAAGTACGTGGGTTCTCGCGTGCGCATGCGGCGGCTGATGTTGGGAATGAGCCAGGAAAAGCTGGGCGAAAAGCTGGGCCTGACGTTCCAGCAGGTCCAAAAATACGAAAAGGGGACGAACCGCATCGGCGCGAGCCGGCTCCAGCACATCGCGCAAATTCTGAAGGTGCCGGTGTCATTCTTTTTCGACGGTGCGGTCGCCAAGCCGGCCGAGGACGGCTCTGCGAAACCGCCGGTCGCCGATTACGTGTCGGATTTTCTCTCGAGCTCCGATGGTCTGGCCCTGACCAGGGCGTTCACCAACATCAAGGATTCGCGTTTGCGCCGGCGCGTCGTGGATCTGGTGGAAGAGATAGCTGGCGAGCAACGCTAGCTGCGCTCAGTCCCTCGAACCGCTAAAACGCCGCCGCCATTTCGCGCGCGCCCTGCGCCTGCGCGCCGCGATTCATCTTGGCTTCGATGTCGGCAACAAGATTGGCCACGACGCCGGTGCGGCGCGCGACCGGGTTGCGTTCGTATCCTTCCCGCTGGAAGAAATTCGACGTCGGAACTCGCGCGCGCAGCGCTTGCGGCATCGTCACCATGTCGAAACCATTGCCGTCGCCGGTCAGGTTCATCAATTCCAGTTCGGCGGCGGTCAGCGCAGGCGTGTAGCCCTTGGTGCGGGCGAAGCGAACGGAATTCGTGAGCTTTTGCACCTGAAGCACTGGACCAAGATCGAGATCAAGCACAGCGGCGTGGATTCCAAAACCGCCCAATGTGGTTTTGGCCAGGCGATCGTGCTCGCTCCATCGGTTAGGGACCGAACGGCTGTAGGCGATCATGCGCTTGAGTCCCTCGATCTTGCGTTCCATCGCCAGCTTCGCCGGGCCCGACAGCCCACTTGTTTTCTGGCGAAGCGCCTGGAGATAGCGGTTGCCATCTTCGGCGAGCAACGACACCGTGTTGGTGCTGAGCAACTGGTTATAGCCAACGGCCGGCGAGATGGCCCGCGCGCCGGGCCGGTAAGGCACAAGCCCGGCCTGCGAGTCGTACGTGCCGTTTCCTCCCGTCTCGAACGCATAGACGCCGACGATCTGCTCGCGGGTTAATCCCGCCGCGAGCGCAGCCTTTGCATAGGCCCGCTTGAATTCGAAGTCGTTCGCCGGCCGGTCTGGAACGAAGCCGAATTGCTCGGCGGCATTCTTGAGGAAGTCCGCAACCACGGGAACTTCCGGCCGTTCGGCAGGCGGCGGTGCGGGCGCGTTCGGATCAACCGGTCGTGGTGGTCCCGTATAGATGGGTGGCTGGGTCAGGACGTAGTCATCCAGGCTGATCGGAAGATGATCGTGGCGCTTCGCGTTGCGCGCACGGCGCTTCTCCCCGATGGCATCCCAATATGCAGTCGCTTCCGCTTCATACGTACTTCGCGCCGCCTGGTACTGGGCGAGCCTGGCCTGGTAGTCGGCCATCGTCATGGCCGGCGGCTGCGCATGCACAGCCTGCGCCGCCAGCAGCAAGCTGGCCGCGAGCAGGCCGCTCGTGCGCAAATTGTGCAGACAGGTTCTCATGCCCGGACTGTACTCGGCCATTTTGGTTGATTCGACTACTTCACAAAAAGACGCGCCGCAAATGCGGCGCGCCGGTCGAAAGGAAATAGCCAATAAGCCGCTAACGGACGGTCGGACCGCTCCGGTCGGTGAATACAACCGGCCCACCGGCCTTAATGACCGTCGGGCTTTGCGCCGCCATGATGTCCGTGCCCAGATTGAGTTCGCGCGCCGAGATGCCGATCACGGCGATCAACAGCGCTGCGGCAAGCCCTACGACCACGATCTTGAGATGCGTGGTGCGATCTGCCCTGTAAAGGGACCAGTTCATGACATCCTCCGGGGATCCACTCCTTGGTCGCCCCGTCCCGAAAAAAGTTCACCCGTTGCTGCGACTAACGTAGGTACGGCCCGGGGGTTCCCAAGAACCTTCACGGAACGTTGAATCCTTGTGAGTTCTCCGAATTTCTCCTGACTTTTCCGTCGGTTCCGTGCAGTTGGGCGACGTCGTGACGTTCTGTCGCGGCCGCAGCTGCCGCGAGCTAGATGCTGCTTACCGTCTTGAGGCGCGCGGGGGATGCACTTTGCCCTGGGAGAGCACCGGTGTCTGCGCGCGAAAGCGCTCGACGATGCCGCGAACGAATGGCCGAATACTCGATGAGGTCACGAGTACTGGCGCCTCGCCCTCGCGCGCCGCCTCCTCGAAACGTTCCCGCACCAACGTAATGGATTCTGACAGCCGCGAAGGCTGGATCGCCAGCTGACGCTCGCAAATGCGGCAGTCCTCTCCCTCGGGGACAAGGGAGAGGACCCTCGGGGGCGCTTACGCAGCGCCGCTGTTGCCGGCATCAGAGGACTTTAGCCCGGCAACAGGACCGTATCGATCACGTGAATGACGCCATTCGACTGGTTCACGTTGCGGATGGTGACCTGAGCGGAGCCGCCCTTGGCATCCCAAATCCAGAGCTTGCCGTCCTTCTCGGCGAAGGTGAGATCGGCGCCCTCGACCGTCTTGAGCATGGCCTTGCCATTGCCGGTCCTGATCTTGTCCATCAAGTCCTTAGCGCTCAAACGACCGGGCACGACGTGATAGGTGAGGACATTGGTCAGTGTTTTCTTGTTCTCGGGCTTGAGCAGGGTGTCGACGGTGCCGGCCGGCAGCTTCGCGAAGGCATCGTTGGTCGGTGCAAACACGGTGAATGGGCCGGGGGATTGCAGCGTATCGACCAGGCCGGCCGCCTTCACGGCGGCAACGAGCGTGGTGTGATCCTTCGAATTCACCGCGTTCTGCACGATGTTCTTGGACGGATACATCGGTGCGCCGCCGACGGTGACGGTTTTTTCCTTCATTTCAGCGGAGGCGGGAGCGGTGCTGCCCAGGCTGATCGCAAGCGCTGCCGCGGCAAAGCCGGCCAGCGCGATGTTGGTGATGCGTTTCATGGCTGTAACTCCGTTGCTGTGTGACGTCCCCGATCCCGGAGACTTCGGAGCTACGCAGCCCGCGCGATCACGGATGCGCGATCACAGAGACGTGAGCTTGCCCGTCGCAATGACCGGTCCGGTCGGCAGGCCGGTCGTCGAGCCGCCCGGCGGTTCGAGGGAAACGGCCAACACCGCGTTGTCCTTTGCCAATGTTGCGAGTTCGGGCGGCATGGTCAGCGTTACGGTCTGATCGGCGCGCAGCAAGCCAACCGACCGCGGTCTGCCATCCGGCGGGATGAGCCACAGTTCCGGGACGCGGGTTGCGTCAGAGCTGAAAGCTGCGGGTACCACCGCGACCGTGCCGCGCCTGGCGTCGATGGTTGCTACGAAATGGCGATGTCCGCCCCCTTCGATGGCCGCGACCAGCGGCTGTTGCTGTGTGAAGGCGCCGACGTAAATCAGCGCCGCGAGACACGCGGCGGCGAGCCCTCCAGCCGCAAAACTCAGACCGCGCCAGAACGCAATGCTTTGCCATAATCCGCCGGCTTGCGTCTGTGCGGGCAGGGCACCCGCAATCCTGTCCCACACTTGCGGCGGTGGAGCGACTTCGGCGATTTCCGTCGCCCAAGGCGAAAGGCGTTGCTCCCAGTCTGTCACAAGCCGGGCAAAAGCAGGTTCGCGCGCTACGCGCTGCTCCGCGGCTGCCCGCTCCGCAGCGGCGAGCACGCCCAATGCATACTCTGCGGCGAGCAAGTCGTCATCGGGCGTGGCGTTATGGTCGAACGTATCGCTCATTGCTCAAGACATGCCTTGAGTTTGATCATTGCCCGCCGGATCCAGCTCTTCATGGTGCCGAGAGGCACCTTCATGCGGCTGGCGAGATCCTCGTATGTGCTGCCGTCGAAAAATGCTCCCCGCAGAGCGGCGCGCTCATGCGACGCAAGGCCGTCGAGGCAGCCGTGAAGCCGTGCATAGTCCTGCGCGCTCTCGATATTTCTGTCGGCACCCGTTGCAGCGTCGGCGACCTCGGCAGCGGCCTCGATCGGGTCCATGTTGCGGCTACGACGCGATGCGCGAAGCCAGTCGATCGAGCGGTTACGCGCGAGCGCAATCAACCATGTCATCGGGCTTGCTCGGCTGGCATCGAACTCCGCGGCCTTTCGCCACACAGTTACATAGACCTCCTGCAGCACGTCTTCCGCCTCGCTGCGCTCACCCAAGATACGAAGGCAAACGCCAAAAAGCTTCGCCGAGGTCAGACGATAGACGGTCTGTAATGCCGTCCGGTCGCCCGCCGGAATCCGGCCGAGCGCGGCGACGATCAGGCTGCGGTTGGAATCAAGATCCATCCTGCAAGGCGCCCGTTTTGAGGCACAACGACCTTACGGCGTTGGAAGCACACCCACAATTACGAGCGCCGCGGCCGGATGGATTAGTCCTCCAATGCGGGAAATACATGCAGACCATCAGCTCCCACCGGCACCGGTTCGACGCGCGTGACCGCAGCAAGATCGAGGTCGCCATAAAGGTGCGGGAATAACGCGCCGCCGCGGGATGGCTCCCATTTCAGGCGGTTGCCGAACCTGTCGGCATCGACTCTTACCAGAAGGAGATCGTGTTGACCGGCAAAATGCTTTTTGGCGGTTTCGACGACTTGCGCGGCCGTTGAGAAGTGGATGAAGCCATCCCGGCGGTCGACGTCCGAGCCGCTAAACACGGCCGCTCGTTCGGCTTCCCTCCATAACGGGGCAGGGCAAATCTTGTAGACAAAACTCACCATGCGAGAACCGAACAGTCGTTACAGGATTCAGGCGGTGTCCGAACAATTCTGATTCAAGCAGGCTTTCGGGAATTGCCGCGCAGCTCACCCGAAATGAACGGTTTCTTCGCGCGCGCGCTTCGAACGTGCACAAATCGCGCCAGCACTTCCTTGCCGGTTCCGCTTTCGCCAGTGATCTGCACCGACGCCTCGGAGGCTGCGATCTGCTGGGCGAGCTTGACGATCTTTGCCATCGCCTCTCAGTTTAAGGTTAGCGTCCGGTTAATTCCGGACAAAAAAGCATCGTGAAATTAGCTGCGCGGGCAATGCGCGACCAGCCGGCCATGCGGCGGCAGTTCGAAGTGCAGAGGAGAGGAGACTATTGGCGGTACTGCTGGATGCGCGTGGTGCGCAGCCCGGCGAGACCATGCTGGTCAATCGAGTATTGCCAGGAAAGGAACTCCTCAACGGTCAGCGTATACCGCGCGCAGGCTTCCTCGAGCGACAAAAGGCCGCCACGTACCGCCGCGACCACTTCGGCCTTTCGACGGATGACCCAGCGTTTGGTCGTTGGCGGCGGCAAGTCCGCAATAGTCAGCGGACTACCATCAGGCCCGATGACATACTTGACCCTCGGGCGATGGGGCTCGTTCATTGGCACACTCACAAAAACTCGACTGACAGGTACTGCGGAAAAACTACAAGCCGCGGCTTAAAATTTGCCTAAGCACGATAAATACAGCAGGCAATGATTGCCGCGTTCCCGCTAACCTTTTGGTTACGGATGAAGCGCGTTAACGCATAGTAACGAAGTGATGGTCCCCACGCCCGTGGAGGGTCACGACGTCAGGCGCACGATGCGCTTGATCTTGTCGAGGATGTAGTTCTGGCCGTTGATCGACAGCTGCGGCGGATCTTGCGTGAGATCGACCGAATCCACAATTGCCTGAACCTCCGTTGAATGGCGACGGACTGCTCGTTGGCGTCGACCGCGGTGGCGATGAGGGTGTAGCTACCGTCGGGCTAGAGCCGCCCGTCATTGCCGCGATCGTTCCAGGTGAAATTCTGCGTTCCCGGATTGATCGCAATAGTGCCGGTACAGACGCTTTGGCCGCTCGAGCAAGCTCTCGAATGGTGATGGCGCGGGGTCAGCCTGGGCCGAACGCGCATGACGCCGCGGATTGTGAATCGGGGTATGAATCGGCGGGTCGGACGCAACTTGCGGCACTGTGGCATCTCCGGAAGTTCCGGCTGGTTGAGTGCAATCGTCAGGCCAGCTCGTGAGGTCAGATTCCACTGTTCATTCAGTGTTTTGTGGACTATGGCTGCGCTCGGCAGCGGGCAGCACATACGGTCAGCCGGCAAAATCTGCTGGCCCTTGACCTCGCAATAGGCCTGCTTCATCGCCACTTATGCTAAGAAACGCCATGCCCAACAGCCTCGAGCTCGACAGCCGGCCTGCAGACACTCGTGTCGTCGTTGCCATGTCTGGCGGCGTCGACTCGTCGGTAACGGCCGCGCTGCTCAAAGCAGAAGGCTATGACGTGGTCGGGGTGACGCTGCAGCTTTATGACCATGGGGCCGCCACGCACCGTAAGGGGGCCTGCTGCGCGGGCCAGGATATCTACGATGCGCGCAGCGTTGCCGAGCGCATTGGTATTCCGCACTACGTGCTCGACTACGAAAGCCGCTTCAAGGAAGCCGTCATCGACCGGTTCGCCGAAAGCTACATCCACGGCGAAACGCCGGTTCCCTGCGTCGACTGTAATATGTCGATCAAGTTCCACGACCTGCTGATCACCGCTCGGGAGCTCGGCGCTGAAATCCTTGCGACCGGCCACTATGTGGCTTCGCGGCCATTGCCGGGTGGCGGACGCGCGCTCTATCGGGCGCGCGAGGAGGAGCGCGACCAGAGCTATTTTCTTTTTGGCACGACACGCCAGCAACTCGAGATACTTCGCTTCCCACTCGGCGAGCGGACCAAGACGGAGACACGAGAGCTCGCCCGCCGTTTCGGCCTCACTGTCGCCGACAAGCACGACAGTCAGGACATCTGCTTTGTGCCGTCCGGTCATTACGCCGAGATGATCGAGCGCCTGAAGCCCGGCGCGGCGGAAGCCGGCGACATTGTGGATTTGCACGGCAATGTGCTTGGCGAGCATTCCGGCATCATTCATTTCACCGTTGGACAGCGCCGCGGTCTCGGTGTTGCCACCGGCGCACCGCTTTACGTCGTACGGCTCGACGCCCAGCATCGCCGGGTTGTGGTCGGTCCACGCGAGGCACTGCGCATGACTCGGATCGTGCTGCGTGACGTCAACTGGATCGGGGATGGCTTCTCTTTTGACGAAGCGTTGGCCGATGACCGTCGCGAGGTCTTCGTGAAAGTCCGCTCGACGCGTGCGCCTCAAGCAGCCTGGCTGCGGCATGGACCGGATGGTTGCGAAGTCGAGCTGGTGGATGGCGAACACGGCGTATCGCCCGGCCAGGCCTGTGTCTTCTACGACGCCGGCGATGGTCAGGCGCGCGTACTCGGCGGTGGCTTCATCAAGAGCGCTGTCGCCACGGCTGATTATCAGCGTGCCGGTCAGCCAGTAGCAGCCTCCGCGATGCGCGGCTAAAATCCGGCCTCATGAGGGGCGACATCGACAAGTCAAGCGTTGAGCGCGCTTATGCGCGCTGGGCGCCGGTCTACGACCTCGTGTTCGGCGCAGTCTTTGATACCGGGCGACGCGCTGCGATCACGGCGGCTGAGGACGCATGCGGGTCGGGCGGCGGACGCATACTCGAAGTCGGTGTCGGCACCGGCATTTCGCTCCCGGACTACGCGCGGAAAAACCGTCTGGTTGGCATCGATCTCTCCGAGCCGATGTTGCGCAAGGCGCATGAGCGCGTCGTCGATTACGGACTCAGCAATGTCGAAACATTGGCAGTGATGGATGCCGAGCGGATGGCTTTGCCCGATCGCTCGTTTGACGTTGTGGTGGCGCAATTTGTCATCACCGCCGTACCAAAACCCGAAGCCACGCTCGATGAATTCGTGCGCGTGATCAGGCCCGGCGGCGAAATCGTTCTCGTCAATCATATCGGCGCGGAGGGCGGGGCGCGTCGCGCGTTTGAAGTTTGTTTCGCGCCGATAGCCCGGAAACTCGGCTGGCGTCCTGAATTCCGGTTTGGGCGGCTGGCCGACTGGGCTCAACGTCATGGCGGAGTGCGGCTGGTCGAGCACAGGCCCATGCCGCCACTGGGGCATTTCTCATTGATTCGCTTCGAGCGCCTGCGCGACTGATCGCCGCCCGGATGGAACTCGGGCTCCTGCCAATCAGTTGTCCTTGTGGTTGGATACGCGCGGCATGGAGTAAGCCATGTTCGGTCGAACTTGCATATTCGGTTTGACGGTTGCGGCGCTGCTGCCGGCTACGTCATGGGCACAGGCTCCGCCGGCCACAAAACCGCCGGTCGCCCCCATGACAGAGCAGCTCGACCCGAAGGCTTGCGCGCGTTCGGACACGCCGAGCACGATGGGGAAGGGGAGCGAAGCCGATCAACAGCGCGAGGCCACGGGAAATCTGAGCGACAAGCTGGCGCGTTCCGGCGGCGTGATCTGCCCGCCGGAACATGTCGATCCGGAAATCAGGCAGCCGACCCCGCCCGGCGGTCCGATGCCGGTCATTCCGCCGCCAGGAAGCCCCGGCGGCGATCAATCGGTCCAGCCAAAGTGACCGTGGCGGAACGGGTTTCGCCGCTTGCTTGACAGCATTTACTGCCGCTCCCTATATCGCGCTCATTCCGGCACGTTTGTTGCGGAATGGCGGGGTAGCTCAGCTGGTTAGAGCAGCGGAATCATAATCCGGAGGTCGGGGGTTCGAGTCCCTCCCCCGCTACCAAGATAAATAACTGAAACTCAAGTAAAATATCGAAAATGGCCGGTCTCCTACCGGCCCTTTTCATGTCGCGTGTGTCGCAAAAATTCCCAAGCATTTTCAATGGGTGTCGAAGCCTGTCGGCGGCTCCACGCGACACAAATGCGACATGCAAAGGAAGTAAATCCTATGCGTTGACTACAGGATCAGGTATCCGCTTGTTTGCCGTTGAAGGACGGCCAGATAGGCAATAAATTGATTTTGCATTTTGAGTGGACTGCGGTCCCGCCAACCAGCTTGACCAGCAACGGTGGCAAAGCGATGCGGCCCGACGGGCAGCAATAGGTCGCGGTCCTCCAGATGCGTTGAGCAATGGAGGATTTTTTATGCCGACGCACAGGTGGGTGACAGCGGAGGAGTTCGAGCGGCTAACGGGCTCGAAAGGCAGCATGTACATCGGACCCGCACCCGCGAGGCGACCAACGCCGTCGAAGACGCCACCAAGGGTTGGCCTCATTTTCCCGGGAGAAGAGGGATATGACCACCCTGAGGGCCCGACGTGGGGGCTGACCATGAACTTCGAGCCGGACCAGCAGTGACGATGGCGGACAACGATTTGCTAAAGAAGCTCATGAGCGTGCCCTGGCCGATGGCTGTAGATACGGAGCCGTCAGTCGATAGCGAGCCAACAAAGAAGGGCAAGGTTACCTCGCTCGGCTTACTGCCCGATACGGACCTGATCTATCAAAGCGGCTGGAACTTTATCTCGGGCAAGAACCTTCACGCGAACTTAACCAAGCCATCGAAAAAGCCTCGATGACGTGCGGCCCAGAACGTCCATTTGACGGTCTCCAGATCAACGCTTTTTGAAAATCATGTCCATGTCTTGTTCGCGTTGGCGGCGTTCCTGCTCTCGCAATATCCGATTGCTGTCCTCATCATTTGACATTGGTTGTCCGCATCGTATTGGCCCAAAGCAGACAGGAGCTACTGCACCGCACATGTCCGCTTTTGGGGGTAAAGCGGACATAGGCGAGTGCACTGCACATGTCTGCTTTTGACCCAAAGCGGACATCCCTAGTTGCACCGCACATGTCCGCCTTTCGGGGGTAAAGCGGACATGTCGCGAAAGTATCTCAATATCCGCTAAAGACCCAAAACGGACGTTTGGTCATCGTCACTTGATCCGCTTGGAACCACCAATGCGCTGGATGATGCGTGCTTACCTTGCGCTTCTTGATGCGCGAGTTTTGACGAGTAGTCGAAGCATGATCGCCGCTGGGGGCGTTGGTGAGCTCGGTCGGCAAGGCTTTCCCGGCGCTGGCGGGCAGGGCCATTAGTTCAGGGATTGATTTCGGCCGCTCACCCGCAGCCACGACGTGCACCACGTTATAGCCGTTCGCCTTCAGCTCCTTGAGAAGGATCGGCAGCGCC
>Ga0126380_10001075_pt1 | contig 10020 bp, 8 predicted proteins | sample PanSoiMetPlot_26_FD_92544 | JGI IMG/M metagenome (GOLD analysis project Ga0126380, IMG submission 92544) | Tropical forest soil microbial communities from Panama - MetaG Plot_26 | ecosystem: Environmental > Terrestrial > Soil > Tropical forest > Bulk soil | place: Panama | collected 2016-02-17
CTGAAGTTCCGTCGTTCCTGATGTGCACGACCTGGGAATAGGTTTGTGTGTCGCGGTGGAACACAAACCCTTCGCCAGTCACCGATGCGCTTGAGGCAGCTGGGATCGCACCAGCCATAAACATATCGCTCAAGTCGTTTGCGGTAGCGACGTTATTAAAACCGCCGAAGTTGTTGGTTTCGCTCGCCGGAATGGGATTATTAACTTTCGGGAGACCAAAAATTTCTTCCATCGTTTTGAGGTCGGAAGAATGGGTGAACACCACTGAGCTGGCGTAGCCATTGCCCTTGGCCAACGGCGAGATGACGAACTCGGGAACCGCGCGGCTCGCGTCGTCGCCACCTTCGGTTTCGTCCCACCAAATGATGATCACGCCGTTATTTTGATACGCTGGCGAAGCCATGATTTGTGGCACAACGATGGAAAGAAAGTTGTCACCTTGCGCAATGGCAGCCTGGTCGCCGGTGTAATGGGTGCCCTGATAAGTAAACCCGCCACTCAGCGCGCTGTGCGCGTCGTTAAACTGGTTAGGAGTGATCCAGTTGTATCGCCCGACTGTATTATTGTTCAGGTCGTCAAAGAATTGTGCAAGCGGATAAACGTTTTGCAGCTGCGTGTCCACAAAGAACGCCATCGGGTTGTGCTTAACAGCGTAATTGAACTGGCCGGTGCCGTAGTAAGGATTGATAAAGGTCGTGCTTGTCCCCGATGCGCTGTGAATCGCGCTAGCCGCAAATTGAACGTCTTCCTGGTAATTGTTCCATGAAATCCCGGCGGCATTCAACTGCCTGGTTAAATGCGGAACGTCATAGAGATTGATGGCCGGATTGGGGTCGGCGTCAGTATGAACGCCGAGATCTGAGCCCGCTTCAGCCCAGACGTAACTTGGCTCGGACGGATGGACACCTGTGCCGGCGTTGAAATAAGCCGTGGCGTAGGAAACCTGCGCTGCATTGGGATTACCCGGTGTAATCAGGCTGTTCATGTACGGCGCGGCAGGATTGCCCAGGATTTGCTGCGGATTGGTCTGTGTGGGTGGTTGGGTGAAGTTGTGATTCTCCATCGCAATCACGAAAACAGTTCCAATTCCTTGCGGCGGATGTGCTGGAGACAATTGCGCCACACATAAAACACCGGTTGCGACGCTGGCAAGCAGCGCTGCCTTGCATCGGATGTTTCTGAGCAAAAAGCCGCGAAATCCGGCCGCGTCGTTGAGGTGATTGTTGTTGTTTGGTCGAGTGATACGGAGTTGAGTTTTCATAGTATTTGATGCTGATTTGGATTCATGCTTTTCGCCCTCGCTCGACCGAAGTAAACGTCACGTTTGTGATAATTCGGTTACGAAAATGGCGACGCTGTGACAGCGGTGTTAACACATGTCAGGCTTCCGCCAGCGAGCGTGTCGGGCGACGTACTACAAGCCTAATTTTGGGACGGGCGCTTCTGACAATGCGGACAAAACCATGCGGTGCGTCCGCCGATGCTTGCTGACTTAAGTCTCCTCCCACAACGAGGACATTTCCCGTCTTTTCCACGATGCGATAGCAGCCATGATTGTGGCATCTGATTCACATCGGCCTTCGCAGTGATCGCCTTTCGTAAGACGTGGTGAGTGGCCCGAAAGAGCTTCTTGAGGGCTTTGTCGTTCACGCGAGCGATTTCGGTCGCAGGATGAATCCGTGCACGGAAAAGAATTTCGTCCGCATAAATGTTGCCGATACCTGACGTAAGCCGCTGGTTCATCAAGATTGATTTCACAGCACCACGATGTTTCCCCAATATGTGTCTGAATTCCGCGACACCGAGATCAAGTGCATCCGGCCCCAGTTCGTGCTCCTTCAGAAATTCGTCTACATCTTTTAGCAATCCGATTTGGCCGAACTTGCGCTGATCGTCGAACGCCAGACGATGGTTGTTGCTGAAAACAAAGAGCACTCGCGCATGCCTCGAGGCTTGTTCGTCATCTTTGAAATAATGCAGCGAGCCAGTCATGCCAAAGTGCAGTCGCAACCAGACCTCGTCATCGACACGTACAAATAGATGTTTGCCATGACGCCGACTCGATTCGAACCGGCGCCCTTTCAATCCGCGCGCAAGTTCTCGCGCTGAAGTCTCTTTCAAAATGTATGCGTTCCGCACATCGACATCGTCGATGCACTGACGCAACGAGGTGGCGTCAAGATATCGCTTGAATATTTCCACTTCCGGTAGCTCTGGCATCGGCGTTACATACGATTAATTCGGCGAAGCCTGATGAACAATCCGGGACCTCGCCCTGGGTTTGAATACTGCAGTTTGCAATTTGGAGCGTTTGGAACTTAATGCCCGTGCAGTCGATTGAGAGGTTCATTGGATTATTGAAAGAGTCGCCATCCGCCGCCGTTTTCAATCCGTGGTGGCAGATCGATAAACAGGACGACATTGGCCGCTATGCACCAGCTATCCGCAGAAGACAGTTAGCCGCTTATCTTCGCGAACGGCTGGGCAAGCCAAAACTCGTTGTGATTGGGGAAGCGCTGGGTTATCGAGGCGGCCATTTCAGCGGAATTCCCATGACCTCAGAGCGAATGCTGCTCGGGGAAAAGAGAAATGATGGCATTGAACCGGAACACGTTTTTTCCAGCATCAAGCCACAGCAAACGAGCAAAGCTAAAAAATGCCCAGGCGGTTTTTCGGAGCCGACAGCGACGATCGTCTGGAGCTCGTTGCTCAGGCTTGGCCTAAAGCCGGAGCAATTCGTGCTATGGAATGCGTTCCCCTGGCATTCATTTGATCCGCGCCGAGGCATGTTGAGCAACCGGATGCCCACACAAAAAGAACGATCTGCCGGCTTGCTGGTGCTCAAAGCCTTCCTCGAGCTTTTTTGGTCCGACGAAATCGTCGCGCTCGGCAACGTCGCCGCTTCGCAACTGAAGGAACTGAACGTCGAATGCCATCGTGTTCGTCATCCAGCTTCCGGGGGTGCGAAACTTTTTCGTCAGCAAATCAGAATGATCGTGAGCAAAGTCGGCTAGCGAGGTTCACGAAAGCCCATGTTGTTCCCCACAATTGATTGCTTCTCGGCCAAGCGGCGGAGGATTGCTTTCACAGCGTCGGCGACTGACGTCATGGTTAAAATGCTGATCAAATCAGGTGCGAGTTCTGACGGCGGTTGATAGGCCGCGGTCAGCTCCTCAAAGTCTTCAAGGCGGGCGTCTGACGTTTCGGTCGTTTTTTCATTTCGAAGCTTCAGTCGATTTTTGATTTCGTCAGGATCGACCTCGAGTTCCACGAACTGAAATGGCACGTTCGCTTTGTTGCATTCGTCACGCAGAAATTTTCGGTGCGTGCGAGTGGAGAATGTAGCATCGAGAATTGCGCCGTTGTGAGGTTTAAGCAGCTGAGGTCGACGCCCTCGGCTACAGCCAATTGCAGCGAGGCCGTCTTTAACGAGCTTCCTATACGTTTGCTGCGTCATTCGCGCTGAATAGATCCTGTTGCGCAACTCTGGCGGCGTTCGTTGAGCGAGCGGAACGCCGGCGAGTGTCTTGCGAATTTGATCCGAAGAAAAGACCGGCCAATCCAATTCGACGGCGATTCGTTTCGCGATGGTGCTTTTGCCCGTGCCGACCCCACCCATCACGACAAGAATCAACGGCTCCGCGCCGGCGATGGCATACCGAAGCGCCAGATGAAAATAGCGCGCCGCCTGTTGTTGGTGCTCCTCTGGATTTGTCGTTTCCTTCTCTGTCGCCTGAATGCTTTCGACCTTTCCACGGACGAAGGCGCGATAGCACTTGTAGAAATTCGCGACCTTTAGCATTCCCTCATCAACCAATTCGCGCGCCGCATTTCGGAGAAACAGATTCCCCAGGTCACTTCGGCCATTGAAATCGAAATCCATCGCCAGAAAGGCGACATCGTTGGCGATGTCGATGAAACGAAACCGGTCGTTGAACTCAATGCAATCGAAGATGGTCGCCGCTTGCGGAGTGAGATGGACGTGATCGAGACGCAAATCACCATGGCAATCGAGAATTCTGTGTTGCTGAATGCGTTCGTGAAACAAGTTTTCGTTCAGCTCGTAGAATTGATTGGTGTAATGACGAATCGTCTCGAAGGCGACTGGTGAAATTGTTTTGCCAATGAACGGCTCGACCTGTTTGAAATTCTCGTCGGTGCTGACCTTTAACTTTTCGGGTGTGCCCCATTGCTCGATCTCAGGCGTTGGAGTTTCCGCCTCATAAAAACGATGCAGAACAGAGATCACGCGGTTGATTTCTTTTTCACCAACTCGATTTTTCTCGAGCAACTCGTTCAAGAAGCAGCCGTGCGGCAGCTCTTTCATTTTGACCGCGTACTCAACGATTTTCCCGGGTGGTTTGAACGAGAAACCGGAATCAGTCTGATACACGGGAACAGCATCGAGATAAATTTCCGGAGCAAGTCGTCGGTTTAATGCAATCTCGCGCTCGCAAAAGTAGTGGCGTTTCTGCAGCGTGCTGAAATCGAGAAAGCCGAGATTCACCGGCTTCTTCACTTTGAAAACAAACGGAGACGCGATGAAAACCCATGAGATGTGGGTCTGAATTGGGCGAACCTCGGTCGGTTTGTGTGGATACGACTCAGGCCATTCGAGAAAAGCAATCAGCTGGCCCTGGGTTTCAAGGACATTTTGATCTTCCTGCGGCGCGCCCGGCGGTCGCGCCCTACCAGATTTCGATCCACCGGTTTCTGCCAATTGAGCGTTGGACGTTAGGCGTTGAACGTTGGGCGTTTTCCGAGCGCTACGCTTTGGGTGGTTCGCTCTTCTTAATCAATGACGTAAAGAGATCGAGCGGGACGGGAAGAAAAGTCGTGGTGTTATGTTCGCTGGAAATTTCGCGCATGGTTTGCAGGAACCGCAGTTGCAACGCCATTGGTTCCCTGCTCATCGTTGCAGCGGCCTGCACCATTTTTTCGGCAGCCTGAAATTCGCCCTCAGCATTAACTATTTTTGCTCGGCGCTCGCGTTCGGCTTCGGCTTGCCTCGCCATCGCACGCTTCATCGTGTCCGGCAGCGCGACATCCTTGACCTCAACGGCGGTTACTTTTATTCCCCACGGGTCAGTCTGCCTATCGATGATTTCCTGCAGAGTTTGATTAATTTTATCGCGGTGTGCCAGGAGTTCGTCGAGCTCTGCCTGGCCAAGTACGCTCCGGAGCGTGGTCTGGGCGATCAAAGAAGTCGCCTTTAGAAAATTTTCCACTTTCACCACAGCGGCCTGCGGATCGATCACCCGAAAGTAAAGCACTGCATCGACGCTGACCGGGACATTATCGCGCGTCATTACTTCCTGCCGGGGTACATCGATAGTCACAACACGCAAATCCATTCGGACCATCCGATCGACAATCGGGATGAGAAAAATCAATCCCGGCCCTTTTGCGCCGAGCAGTTTTCCCAGGCGAAAAATGACGCCACGCTCGTATTCCCGCAGGATGCGAACGGCCTGCGGCAGAACAATGATGATGAGAATAATGATCGGGACGGCCCAACTGATTAATCGCGGCAAGGCCTCAAGTAGTTCCATGGCTATGTTTTCCTTTAGGGTGGAGTTTTACAGTTAAGCCTTGCACAGCTGCAATCTCAGCCTGTTCGTCCTTTTCGATAGGCGAATCGCTAACTGCGTTCCAGTATTCGCCCTCGACGAAAATCCTGCCGCTGCGCGAATCGACCGGAGTCAATGCAGTCACCGTTTTTCCAATGAGCGTCTCCGCGCCCACTTTCACCGGCAGCCGTTGCGCGCGCAGACCTTTTCCAATGACGAAAATGAAGAACGCTGCAGTGACCAACGCCGCCGGAATGATGTAATTGAGCGATAAACGAAAGAGCGGGTCGCCACGGTTGAAGAGCATGAGCGAGCCGATCAGAAACGCAATAACTCCGCCGACGGTCAAGACGCCGTGCGTTGTCGCGTAAACGTCAAAGATGAAGAGCGCGATGGCGAGAGCGATCAACACCAGCCCGGTCACGTTCACCGGCAAGACCGCCGCCATGTAAAGGAAAAGGAGCAATGCAATCGCACCCACAACGCCGGGCAGGATCGCGCCGGGTGTACTCACCTCGGCAATAATTCCGTACATGGCGATGAGCATGAGAATAAACATCACCTCGGGCCGCCAGAGCTTTTGAAACACCTGCTCCGATGCCGACATCTTGATTTCAACCACCTCTGCGCCGGTGGTGTTGAGCGTCTTGCCATCGACCACGCGTCCATTCAGTTGCTTCAGCAAATCCGGTAAATCGGCGGCGATCAGATCAATGACTTTTAATTGCAATGCTTTCTCAGCGGTGATCGATGCGCTTTCCTTTACTGCCGACTTTGCCCATTCGACGTTACGCTGGCGCTTGCCAGCGATCGTCTCGATGTAGCTTACGGAAAAATTCTCCAACTTCTGTTTCATCGTTTGGTCGGTCTTTTCCTCTCCACCACTGGGAAAACCGCCTATCGAGACCGGATGCGCGGCCCCAATGGTCGTGGCCGGAGCCATTGCCGCGACGCTGGCCGCAATGGTGATGAAACAACCGGCACTGGTTGCCGTCGCGCCGGTAGGAGCGACATAAACGACAATCGGTACAGGAGAGCCGAGAAAGCTCTGCACAATCTTCTGCGTCGAATCGAGCAAACCGCCCGGTGTGTTGAGCTGAATGATTAGACATTGGGCGTTTTGCGACTGCGTTTCCTCAATGCTGCGCGAAATGTAACTCGCTGTCGCCGGACCGATCGCCCCGTCGATATTGATAAGAGAAACTTTCTCTGCCGCCAAAGCTGTCGGAGCGGTTGACGAGATCAGACAGAAAATGAGTCCCGTGAACGCATTCGTCATGCGTACTTTTCCCACGCGCTGCGCCGGGATACGCAAAGCTATGCTCCTTTCATCGGCTGCAGCTTGATTGCCAAGTCGTTCACCTTTGGCTTCACGATTTTCTCGTAATCGCCATAACTCATCTTGATCGCGTCTATGTGCGTGCCCGCCTCAAAGACGATGTAGTCTTGCTCCGCCAGACTCTGGTCCACATAGGTTGGCAGACCATAGAGATTCCCGAACGGCGGCATCGCTCCAGTCACACAGTCGGGAAACAGCGATCTGAATTCGTGTTCCTTATCCAGCGACGCGGCCTTGCCGACTGCTTTCTCCACCTTCTCCAGATCAATATGATGGTCCGCCGGCAGCACCATCATTAAATGGTCGTCGCCCGATTTGACTATGACCACTTTGGCGTGATACCGGCCTTTCACATGCTCGGCCTGGGCGATTCTTTGTGCGGTCACTGCCTCTGGGTGATGCAGGACCTCATAGCGAATTTTGTTTTCATCTAAACATTCGATCAATCGTTTTGGCATTTCCATAACCGCCTCCGAACAAAAGGTATCACTTTCCCGAGTCATCTCTACTCTCTCCAAGACCGATAGACACCGCCGCAAAGGTGCCGAGGCGCGAAAGAATTGTGTATGGCTACATGCGAAGTTTGCGAAAATGAATATGACAAGGCGTTTGAAGTGGTCGTAGCCGGAAAGCATCACACGTTCGACAGCTTCGAATGCGCGATCCACGCGCTCGCGCCGGTCTGCCCACACTGCAACTGCCGGATCGTCGGGCACGGCGTGGAAGCCGACGAACAAATCTATTGCTGCGTTCATTGCGCGCGAGCGGCCGGCAAAACGCAGTTAAAAGACCGCGTCTGAGCGCTGCTTCCAAAGTCATCGAGTCAGTTGGTGCACGTGCCCTACGAACGTCGTCGGACGGAAGCGTGAATAGTTCGCAAGGAATAACGTTTCGATGTCGAAAGCGTTCGAGGTTGCAAAGAGCTTTGTGGGTGAATTAGAAAGACCCGGTGGAGCAAAATCCAGCGGTTCCTTTAACGCCAGGTCCCAACTGGTGGCAGCGAAACTGGAAATGGTCCGTGCCGGTTGGGTGCTTCAGTATGTTGATCTTGTTCGTCGCCTTTGTTGGTTCGATCGCGTTGGTCGTGTTCAGCGCGATGAAATCCACTGACGTTTACAAAGACGCCTTGGCGCGAGCGAAGGCAAACTCTGCCGTAATTGAAGCTCTTGGCTCGCCGATCCAAAAGGGATTTCTGGTTTCTGGAAACACGAACGTTAACGGCGCATCCGGCGAAGCGAACCTGTCGATTCCCATTTCCGGCCCAAATGGCAAAGGGACGATTTACGTTGCAGCAAACAAGTCACTTGGTCGATGGAACTACTCGGGTCTCGTAGTAGAGATCGCTAAGACACATCAGCGAATCGACCTTCTCCAGAGGCCAGTTTCGGCAAATTCGCGCTGATTAGTCTCGTGCAACCCGCGACAAAAAAGCTTTCTGTCAGCGCAGTTCTTTTCGGAATTCTCGCGGGGATCATCGGCATTGCGGCGGGACTATTTCTCGGCTTCGCTTTGGGCGCAGCTCTCGCAGCCGCGTTTCATGTCTCGAGCTTTGAAGGTGAGGCGGGCTATTTTGCGGTTGCGATCGCGCTGCTGGTGACTTGCATCGTGGCGCCAGGACTGATTCTTCTCACTCTGTACTGGCGTGGGACACGGGGGCTTTACCTTTTTGTGGGGTTGATCGCGGTTTGTTTGTCGCTCGGCCTTATCGCAGTGTCCGGTTTCGGAATCTGGTATGCCGGTCAACCGCACGTTCTGAACATCAACGGCCCAACGCCGCTGCTGGAATTTGAAGTGAAACCACCGGCGGGCCAGTCCGTCCAAAGTCTGGCTGACGTTCAGCCTGAGCTCGATACACCTCGCAATCGAATGCCGATGCCTGGTTACTGGCACACTGATGCGCCTCAAGACCCGGGAGTGCGAGGCGGTTACGTCGAACTTTATTTCCGAACTTCGCAACGTCTCTTCGTCCTAAAATTTCCCGGACAGGAGGACAAGATTTTCCGCCTCAAGCTCCCGGCAAACCCGATGAGGGCGAAATACCGCGCTTGGTCCGACTGGCAAAACCCGGACTTTGTAGCGAAAGGGAGCCAGCAACCTTCCCGCTTCTCGGGTGGAACCGAATATCAGATTCGCTACAAAATAGATTATCAGGACCGGTAGGCGTGCGATGAAACGTAGCGCGCGGTTTACCTGTAGCGCCGCGCGCGTAAGTTTCTGACATGTCGATTTCTGAGGAACAGGTAAAGAAAGCTTTGAAGTCGGTGAAATATCCGGGGTTCACTCGCGATATTGTTTCATTCGGCCTCCTGAAATCGGTCCAGATCGAGAATGGCGAGGTCAAAGTGCAGATCGCCTTAGCGACGAACGACCCGAATGTTCCGGCGGCAATTAAGAACGACGCCGAAAAAGCGCTGCAGAATATCGAGGGTGTTCAGCGCGCAAAAGTCTTGATCGACATTCATTCGCCACCAGCAGGCGCGGGCGCAGGCATGGGTGCGACCCGGATTCCGGGAACCAGGCACGTGATTGCCGTGGCAAGCGGGAAGGGTGGTGTCGGCAAATCGACTATCGCGGCAAATCTGGCGGTCGCATTGGAGCAAACGGGAGCACGCGTTGGCTTATGTGATTGCGACATCTATGGCCCCAGCATTTCATTGATGTTCGGCACGCGCGAGCGGCCAATGGCGACGGAGGAAAACAAAATCGTCCCGATTGAGCAATACGGATTACGGCTCATGTCGATGGGATTTCTCCTCGACGACACGTCGCCGGCGATTTTGCGCGGTCCTATGGTGACGCGTTACACCCAGCAATTTCTGCGACAGGTGGAATGGGGTGAACTGGATTATCTGGTGCTGGATCTGCCTCCGGGCACCGGCGACATCCAGCTTACGATTGTCCAGACGGTCGCGCTTTCCGGTGCGATTGTCGTGACCACGCCTCAGGAAGTGGCGCTCATCGACGCTCGCAAAGCAGCCACCATGTTCGAGAAGGTCAACGTGCCGGTACTCGGGCTCATTGAAAATATGAGCTACTTCGTCTCTCCTTCAGACGGCAAACGCTATCATATCTTTGGAAGTGGCGGGGGCGAACGCGAAGCGAAGCGGCTTC
>Ga0126380_10001077_pt1 | contig 10008 bp, 8 predicted proteins | sample PanSoiMetPlot_26_FD_92544 | JGI IMG/M metagenome (GOLD analysis project Ga0126380, IMG submission 92544) | Tropical forest soil microbial communities from Panama - MetaG Plot_26 | ecosystem: Environmental > Terrestrial > Soil > Tropical forest > Bulk soil | place: Panama | collected 2016-02-17
AAGATCTTTTGGAAGAAATTCCGCTGGTCCCCGGCGGTCATTTCGCAGTTCTGATTTGGCTCGGTGCCGGCGATGAAGGCAGCTTCGTAGTCGTTCGGGCATACCGGAGTTGCTAAGTAATTCGTTACTTTGTCCAGCTTTAGGTCAACTACGCCGGCTGGCGGATTGAAGGTATTCACCCCATCCTTGTACTGCGGCAACGCCACCGCGCGCTTCATGAACTGTGCCCAGATCGGTGCGGCCGTTTTTGAGCCTTCAAGCTTTAAGTCGCTGTAGTCGTCATACCCAACCCAGACGATGCATAGCAGATTCGTGGTGAAGCCGGCGAACCATGCGTCGTGAGAGGTGCCGGTCTTCCCCGCTGCGGGAGCCGTAAAGTTGTCACGACCGCGGACCGCGGCTGCCGTCCCGTAATTCAACACGCCTTCCATCATCGTGGTAGTTACGTACGCTACTCGCGGATCAAGCACCTGGCGGCTATCGGTAGTGAAATCCTGCAGAATATCGCCTTTCGCATCACGAACTGAGGTCACGAATATCGGCGAGATGCGGGTGCCGTTATTGGCAAAGATCGTGTAGGCGCCGGCCATATCCATCGGCGTGGCATCGTAGGAACCAATTGCCATGGCCGGCGTAGCGCGAACAGATTTGATTCCTGCGGAACGGGCCAGAGCGACGACCCTGTCGTAACCAACCATCTCCGCAACTTTGATCGTCGCATTGTTTAGCGAGTGCGCGAGCGCAAAGCTGGCGCTTACCGGTCCGTAGTATTTGTCTTCAAAATTCTTCGGTGTGTAGACCTTGTCCTCATATTGAAAGACGGTCGGCGAATCGTCGACGATTGTGGCCGGCGTGAACACTGGCTGTCCGCCAGTAAGCGCGGTGTTTACGGCTGTAGCGAAGACGAACGGCTTGAAGATCGATCCGGTGGGGCGGCTCGCCACGGCGTGGTTCAACTGACTGAAGCCGTAGTTGCGCCCTCCTGAGAGAGCGAGCACCGCTCCTGTATGTGGATCGATGCACACGAGCGCGACTTGGGCGTCGGGTCCAGGCTTGACCGTAGTAATGATCTTTGCGTTCTTGCCCTTGCCTTCCCTAACCTTCTTCGTGCGCTGTTTGCGGACCAGTTCGTCTACTTGCTTCATGCCGATGTCGATGGCCTCGGCTGCGGCATGCTGCAGATCCAGATCAAGCGTGGTGTAAATGCGATAGCCGCTTCCGTTTAGCTCGTTGTCCTTGTACTGCGAGAGCAGTGACTCGCGAACCATGTCCACGAAATACGGCGCGTCGCTGGCTTCTACGTTCGGCGGAGCCAGCTTGAGCGGCGCAGCTTTACCGGCATCGGCCTGCGCCTGATTGATTACTTCGTTGTCCACCATCGCCTGCAGCACGATATTGCGGCGTTCCATAGCGCGGTCAGGATGGCGATATGGGGAAAAATAGGTCGGTCCGTTAACAATTCCCGCCAATAGTGCCGCTTCGGGAAGGGTGAGATCTCCAATGTCTTTCCCGAAATAGGCTTGTGGCGCCTCACCGAATCCCTTAACGGCAAATGAGCCGCGCTGGCCCATGTCCACCTGATTCACGTAGAGCTCGAGAATCTGTTTCTTGGAAAGGCGCTGCTCCAGCTCCGTGGCAATCAGCATCTCCGTCAGCTTGCGTTTGATCGTTTGCTGAGGAGTGAGGAAGAAGCCACGAGCCAGTTGCATGGTCAGCGTCGAGCCGCCCTGCTTGTGGCGAGAACGCAGATCGATCAAGGCTGCTTCGAGAAATCTTAAATAGTTGACTCCACCGTGCTGGAAGAAGCGGCGATCTTCGATGGAGAGAATCGCGTTCACCAGGACAGAAGGCATGTCATCGTATGTAATCAGCCGGCGCTTGGATCGGTTCTCGCGATCGAAGAGACCAGTGACAAGTTGCGGCTCGAGCTCGTAGGCGTCGAGTCCTCCACCATTCTTCTGTGTAATCCGATCGATCTTGCCGTCGGTGACATGAATCGTCGCCGATTCAGGCGTGTGATATGACTCCGGACCGGGACGCACTTCGATATACGAAGTGCCTTCCTTGTAAGTGCCTATGTGCGATCCGTTGCGATCGCTCTCTTCGGTGTAGCCAGCACGGCGAAGATCGGCAGCGATTTGGTTCACTTTGAGGGACTCGCCGACCTTCACTGTCTCAGGTGCAGCGTAGATCTTTGCTGAATTAGCAAAAATCGGCCCACTCAGACGCTTGTCAATGATCTTCTGATACTTGACGTAGTAGTAGGCAAAGACACCAAAGAAAACGGTACATACGACGATGAACGCCGCTACCGACGCTTTGACGATAGGGTGCGACAGGCGAGCGTGAATGCCGGTACCGCGGGGGATTTTTAGCTTAATGACCAAAGTAAGAAACTTCTACCTACATAGATTAGACGAAAGCTGGCCGGTGGTGGCTACGGGGAACCGCTGATGTCTATATTAGACGCAAAATAAAGCTACTTAGCTGCTTCTACTGAATCACGCGATTAGGAATCGGATCAATCTTGGTTCCGTTCTTTGCTGCCGGGTGGAAGTCCATGTCGAAAGGACGAAACATGGCATCAACGTGAACCGTGTAGTTCACTCCGATGATGCAGTCTCCTCCGCCTTTCATAATGGACACGCTCTCAGGATTTACCGGCACTCCAATTTCGGCGATCTGCTTTCTCACTTCCCCGCGTATTCCATTTTCATCCAGCGGAGAATATTCGTTGTTGCGAGAGATGCTCTGAAGCTCCTCCTGGAACTGATATGCCTGGATATACGGCGGCATCGTCTTCCATAGGAGATAGACGACCGCGACAACAACAAAAACACCGAAGTACGCTTTTAGTCTCGCCATTGCTTCGAATTCAGAGCACCAGAGCCGAATCTATTGTGCAATTTGCCGCAATTTTTCAGAAATTTCGCTCATGCTAGCATCGACAGATTGACGTGTCGAGCGTTGTACCAGCTCTACTTTCCCTTCGGAAACTTTCTTGCCAACATTGACGCGAAATGGGATTCCCACCAGATCAGCGTCCTTAAACTTCACTCCGGCACGGTCCTCCCGATCATCGAGCAGCACGTCGAATCCGGCAGCTTCGAGCTTCGACGAAAGCTCCTCTCCTGCAGCACAAATCCCCGAATCGCTCACATTTGTCGGCGTTACCACTACGTCGAAAGGAGCAATGCTGCGGGGAAGCCAAAATCCGTCGTTGTCGTTGCTCTGCTCGATTGCTGAAGTAAGAATTCGCTCAATGCCGATGCCGTAGCTGCCCATAATGGGTGCAACTTCCTTGCCTGACTGATCGAGTACCCGCGCTCCCATCGAGTCGGAATACTTGTAGCCAAGCTTGAAGATGTGGCCGATTTCGACAGCCTTCGCCACCACCATCGGCGTGCCGCAGTTAGGACATCCCTCTCCAGGCTCCACGTTCCGCACGTCCGCGTACTGTTTTACCGCGAAATCGCGGCCCGGCGTGACGTTACGCAAGTGATAGTCCTCTTTGTTGGCGCCGGCCACCAGATTTGTGCGGCCTTCGAGGGCCTTGTCCACTACAACTTGCAGGCCATTCAGCCCAACCGGACCGAGGAATCCAGCGGGCGATCTAAATGCGCCCTCGATCTCTTCGGCATGCATCGGACGAACCTCGCGCGCTCCCAGCACAGCCAGAAGCTTGGCTTCGTTGAGCATGTGGTCTCCGCGCACAAATACCGCGACAGGACGCTCCGACTTCTTGCCATCTTTGTCGTCCCAGCTACCCATCAGTGCCAGGGTTTTGATCTTCTGCTTGGGAGAGACGCCCAGGTACTTCGCCACGTCCTCAATCGTCTTCATTCCCGGCGTGTGGACCAATTCGGGAGAGCCGTCGCCCGAGGATTTGAGATCCTCCACAGGATCAAGCTTTGAAGTCGCCTTCTCCAGATTCGCTGCATAGCCGCATTTTGGACAGCTTGCGACCATGTCTTCGCCTGCTTCGGTATAGACCATGAACTCATGGGACTGCGATCCACCCATGGCTCCGGAATGCGCCTCTACGGCAACGAACTTCAAGCCACAGCGCGTAAAGATTGCACTGTAGGTGTCGTAGTGCTTGCGATACGAGACATCAAGCCCATCGGCATCGATATCGAAGGAGTAGGCGTCTTTCATGATGAACTGCCGCACGCGCAACAGCCCCCCTTTTGGACGAGGCTCGTCGCGAAACTTCGTCTGAATCTGGTACCAGATTTGCGGGAGCTGCTTGTAGCTTCGCAGCTCCTTGCGCGCGATCTCGGTCATGACTTCCTCGTGTGTCATTGCCAGACAGAGATCGCGCCCGCCACGATCCTTCAGCCGGAACATGTTGTCGCCCATCACCGCCCAACGTCCGCTCGATTCCCACAATTCGCGTGGATTCAGCGCGGGCAGGAGAAACTCCTGACCGATCTTGTCCATCTCCTCGCGAACAATCGCGATGATCTTATTGACCGACCGCTGTCCCAGAAACACATATGAGTAAATTCCGGCGGCGAGCTGGCGAATGTACCCGGCGCGCACCAGGAACTTGTGGCTGGCGACTTCCGCGTCCGCAGGCGCTTCGCGCAGAGTGGGAATAAACAGTTGAGACCAACGATGCATGTGGCTCCGTGAGGTGTGAGATAAAGAATTTATTGTAGCGAGGATTACGCGCCAACGTCGTTCCGTCCGCCCTCGGCCGGGGCTTTTCTCTTTGGGATGAGAATGAGGTTAAGGAACTCAAAGCAGCTCGCTCGCTGACCAACAAAAACCCGCGAGGCCGCGGTCCGTTCTCTCACCTCGCGAGCTTACCCAAGATCTGCTTAGCCAGCTTCAGCGCTTCACCGAAATGCTTCTGATATTCCGTGAACTGCCGATTTAGATCCAGCGACTGATCGGGCGCGAGCTTGGCGTGAAAGAGCATGTCACGAACCTTCACTGGATTCGGCAAGAGCGCTTCGTCATTTAGGTCCTGAAGCACATCTTTTGGATCGGGAGTTGGCATTGGGACGTCCTTTCTAGCGGCAGAGACGCAGCATGTTGCATCTCTACCGCCCAAGACCTAAATCGATTCCGTCCCCCATAGGTCATGGAGGTGTACAACTCCGAGCAGCCGCGAATCACTTTCTACCACCACAAGCGATGTAATCTTTCGTTCTTCCATTAGATTCAAAGCGGTCATCGCAAATGTGGAAGCAGGCACTGTGACTGGGGTGCGCGTCATGCACTCCCCCGCCTTGAGATCCATTGCATCCTTGCCGCGACGTTCCAGTAGCCGACGCAAGTCTCCGTCGCTAATCACACCAAGCAACATCCCATTCTGAACCACGGTCGTCATCCCCAACTTCTTGCGCGACATCTCATAGATCACGTCATGCATCGACGTGTCGGGTGAAACGCGGGGCAGTGCCTCACCTGCATGCATGAGGTCAGAGACACGCATCAGCTTCTTGCCCAGCTTTCCTCCGGGATGCAGTTCGGCAAAATCTTCCTCTTTGAATCCCCGCTTTTCTGAGAGGGTTACGGCGAGAGCATCGCCTAGAGCAAGCATCGCAGTCGTGCTGGCTGTGGGAGCCAACCCCAAACTGCATCCTTCACGTGGAACCGAACAGTCGAGCGCAACATCTGAATTTTGCGCGAGCGTTGACTGCAAGTCGCAGGTGAATGAAATCAGAGCGTCGCCCACGCGCTTGATCTTCGCGAGGAGTTTGAGTAATTCTTCAGTCTCTCCGCTGGAAGACAACGCGATGACGACATCTCCGGGGGCGACCATCCCTAAATCCCCATGCAGAGCCTCGGCCGGATGCATGAATAAAGATGGAGTCCCAGTTGAACTCAGTGTCGCGGCAATTTTCTGAGCGATGATCCCGCTCTTTCCCATACCGGTAACCACTACGCGGGCCGTGCACCGATGCAGCAAATCCACAGCTCGCTCAAAGCTCTGTTTCATCGAACCAGCTAGACGCTCCGCCAATGCCACGAGCGCCTCCGCCTCAATGCGGACTACATTTTCACCAGTAAAGGACATGGATGTGGAGATGGTAACAAAGCTAAGGAAGTGAGGACGCAGCATGCAGCGTCTTTACGTTAGGCGGAAGCAGCCTTCTCAACAGCATTCCTCGCCTGCCAAAGATGCCGGCGATTGTGTGCGGCGATGATTTCGAATGCCGAGTAGGCACTGTAGCGTACGTTCGCGAACGGAGACTTCATCTTGCAGCGATCGATGGCTAGTCCTGCTGATCCACGAATCAGATCGATCGCTTCGTCCTGATGTCGCTCGAATTCAGAAAGAGCTTCCTGCGCACTTCCGTGTTCGATTGGTTTCGCAATCGCAGCTGGCGCCTTGAGCTTGATTCTTCCTGGCTTGAAGCTCCAGACCATCAGCTTTCCAATCAGATCCATCTTGTAACTTTGATTCGGTGTCCTGTGAAAATCGCGTGCCTGAGCGATGGTTTTCTCGATTTCGGTCAGCATCATGCTGTTTCCAAGATTGAGATGTCCCACGCACTCCAATGCCGACCAACTGTCCTGTGACGGACGCTTCCTCAACACTTCTTCCTTCGAGCCGGTAAGAAGTCGGCGAGCATCTGTTTTGGTTTGTTCGAAGGCTTGAACCAGAATCTCAAGCTGAGGATTCAGAGCTGAGCTGCTTGCGGATGAAGCCATATGCACTCCATTGTCATTCCTAAAGCTGCGGAAGATCCTCGCGTTCACGCTGGGCTTCGGAATGACACAACAAACACCGAAAAAGAAGTCACTCCCACTCAATGGTACCCGGAGGCTTCGAAGTAATGTCGTAAACCACTCGGTTAATCCCACGAATTTCGTTGACAATGCGACTCGAAATTGTGCGCAGGACTTCGTATGGCAAAGGCACCCAGTCCGCTGTCATGCCGTCTTCGGAATGGACTGCACGGACCGCGCAGGTATACGCGTAAGTACGATAATCGCCCATCACGCCGACTGACATCACTGGCAGCAGCACCGCAAACGATTGCCAGATTTGGGTGTAGAGGCCTGCCGCTTTGATCTCAGAAACCACAATGTCATCCGCGTCTTGCAGCAGCTTCACGCGCTCAGGAGTTACTTCGCCCAAAATACGCACCGCTAGTCCCGGACCGGGAAACGGCTGGCGCTGCAGAATCTCCTCTGGCATGCCCAAATCCCGGCCGATGCGCCGCACTTCATCTTTGAAGAGATCTTTAAGCGGCTCGATCAACTTCAGATTCATCTTCTCCGGCAATCCACCGACATTGTGATGAGTCTTGATCGTCTGCGACGGGCCGCGGACCGAGCGTGATTCGATCACATCGGGATAAAGAGTTCCCTGCACTAGGAACTTGGCCTTCTTTGCACCGCTGCCGTTCGAGGCCTTCTGCTGATGTCTTCGAATCAGCTTCTCGGCCTCATCATCGAAGACCGCGATGAATTCTTTGCCTATGATCTTGCGTTTCTTCTCCGGATCAGTGACCCCCGCGAGCTTCGACAAGAACCGATCACTCGCATCCACTGCGATAAGGTTCAGACCAAGCCGATCGCGAAGATTGTTTTGGACTTTTTGAAACTCATCCTTTCTGAGCACGCCATTGTTGACGAAGATACAAGTGAGCCGATCGCCGATAGTCCGATGAACAAGGACAGCTGCAACCGACGAATCGACACCGCCAGAAAGCGCGCAGATTGCATGACCGTCGACAACAGTTTCTTTGATCGACGTGATCGTCTCATCAATGAACCGTTGTGGCGTCCAGTCCGGCTCAGCATGGCAAATATCGAACACAAAATTGCGCAGCAGGTCAGTGCCAAGCTTCGTGTGATGGACTTCGGGGTGGAACTGTACCGCCCAGGTCTTCCGCTGCGGATCCTCGATAGCAGCCAGAGCACTGGAGCTCTTTGCCACAACCCGAAATCCGGAGGGGAGCTCGCGTGCCTCGTCTCCGTGCGACATCCACACGGACATTGATGCAGGAAGGTTGCGGAACAGCGAAGACTCACGTTCGAGGACCTCGACTTGTGCATGGCCATACTCACGCTTTGGACCTGGGACCACTTTTCCGCCGAGCTTGTGAGTGATGAAGTGCAGTCCATAACAGATACCTAAAACCGGAAGACCGAGGGAAAGGACACGTTCATCCGCCGGTGGCGCATCCTCGTCATACACCGAGCATGGCCCTCCTGAAAGAATGATTCCCGCAGGACGGTAGCCTTGAATTTCATCGAGAGGAGCCGTACACGGAAGGACAACCGAAAAGACGCGCTGCTCACGAATGCGACGCGCAATCAACTGCGTGTACTGCGAACCAAAGTCGAGGATGACTATGGAGGAGGGTTCCATGGTCTACTTTCTCAAAGTTTACGCGCATATTCAAGAACGGGGTGATGGGATAGCACGACCACTCGATTTTCTCAGTCGTATCTGAGAGCTTGCACTGGATCAAGACGGGCCGCGCGCGCGGCCGGATACAGCCCAGCCACCAGGCTTACCAGTAGTGAAAATCCAATCGCGCCCAAGACTAGCCACAGCGGTACAAGCCACACATCGTCGGGAGTGAACTGTTGCTGCCGTTGCATGTAGATGCGAGTGCCGAAGTTGATCACGCGCCCGATAATCCAGCCAAGCAACACCCCTAGCGTTCCTCCGAAGACTCCCATCGCTCCCGCCTCGGCGAAAAAGAGCTTCTGAACGTCGCCATCACTGGCTCCGATTGCTTTCATGATCCCAATCTCGCGACGGCGCTCAAGAATAGACATCACGAGGGTGTTGATAATTCCGAGGGAGGCGACTGCAAGTGCAAGGCTTCCGAATATTCCCAGGAACAAATCTAGGATGGCAAAGAACCTCCGCAAGCTCCGTGTGGCATCGAGGAGCGAGAACGTGTTGTAGCCGAGCTGCTTTATTTTGTCCTCAACCGGTTCCACTTGACCGGAACGACTTACTCTTACGATCAGCGCCTGATAGCTGTTCGACATCGGATCGCGATCGCCGGCCAGGCGTACCTGCGTCGCCTGCATCGGCTCAAGCTGCTGTGCTAGCACGACTGGAACGTACGCCCCAGCGCTGCCCGCGCCGCGTATACCAGCATCGGCCTTCGATTCGACTAGTCCAATAACTCTTAGCTTTCGCTCTACCGGCGTTACAGCGTAGACACTCAACTCGCTCGCAGCGCCAAACTCTGAAGCGCCCGACGCCGCAGGATCGTTGTCTTTAAGCAAATGGCGTGAGGCATAACGAATCACGATGTCTTTGCCCAACAAATCTTCAGGCTTGTCGCTCAGACTCCTTGCCTCATCGGTTTGCAGAATCACTTCGGCAGCGTCGGAGGCAGAGAAAAATTTGCCCTTCATGTTGTCGAAGGTTTCGAGCTGCCGGGCAGACATGGGTAGTCCGCTGATCAGTTGGTAGTCGTGCCCGCGCGCAGATTCACCGGACGAAGCAGGTTCTCCGGATTTGGTCGCGTCCGTCTGTTGCGGAGGATCTTGCACGCTGCTGGCCGAGTCGAGCTTTAATTCCGCTGGAAATCGGATGTCTGGATAGACTTCGGAAACCTCAGAGAAAGTCGCCATCTTCTGCCGAGCAGGTTCGTCCAGCGGGGGTGGCGGACCTTGCCTCCGTTCCCATCGGCCGTTGGGTCCCTGCACACGTCGGCCCGAAGTTACGTAGATGCTGTCGAATAATCCTGACTTGGCTAGGCGAGATGCGGCAAGACGCTGCAACCCGATACCCAGCGAGAGCATGGCAACCAGCGACGCTACGCCAACGGAGATGCCAACCGTGGTGAGCGAATTTCGAAGTACTGACTCGCGGAGATTTCTCGCAGCAAGTTCAACAAGGTCTCCGGTCTTCATGCCGAGACCTCAGAGGAACCGTCAACCAATTTGCCGTCGCGTAGAAAGATGAAACGCGATGCATACCGCTCCGCCAGAGGACGTTCATGGGTGACCATCAACACCGTGGTTCCCTCCCCATGAATCGTATGAATCAAATCCATGATTTCGCTTCCGGTC